>Ga0233439_10000388_pt1 | contig 67106 bp, 78 predicted proteins | sample SI_123_September_6_FD_182713 | JGI IMG/M metagenome (GOLD analysis project Ga0233439, IMG submission 182713) | Seawater microbial communities from Saanich Inlet, British Columbia, Canada - SI_123_September2016_100_MG | ecosystem: Environmental > Aquatic > Marine > Inlet | place: Canada: British... | reverse complement strand
CTTTGTATCTATCATGGGAGTTGTCTGTGGGGGTCTGGTTTTTGCTTGATGCATGGCAGGGTGGTCAGACATACGTTCCGTGGTATATGGATTCACTGTGGGAGTTGTCCTCGTTTTCACTTACCATTTTCATGAGTATTATCACATTTACAATTCTGGATAAAATTATTTTATTTTTTATTTACGTTCACTCGTATGCAAATAAACTGGTACTGCAAGGAATAACTAAAGCAGACATGTATCTGTGGAGAAAGACGGGACGAGACACTGTGATTACTAATTTCATTTGGAAGTTACAAAGAAAGTACATGAATCGCTCTAAAAAAGAAAGAAAACTAATGACTATAGCATTTGTTGGTATGATTGGTGTGTATTATGGATGGATGATACTAACGTAATACAAGATCTAAATACTAGTTGATTGAATAAATGATTATGAACGCCATTAAAGGCGACATTTTGGCAACAGGTAAAGTGTTACCAGTGGTTAAGTTGAAAATATTTTTATTCTAAAACTATCAAATTCACCGTCAGTTTATAATAATGCCGTATTTTGATAGCAGATATGAGATACATCGAACCTACTCGAGTCAAATTTTTGACGATGATGTTTTTTGCAACTGGTATACTTGGCATAGTTATAGGATTATCTGGTTTTACTCCTGCATCATTTAAGATGATGATTACTTTCATGGGCGTGATAAATATTGGATTGGGGGCATTTTTCGCATTTATTTATCTCACTCAGACTCGAAAAGATCCTGATAAGCGAAAGAAGAAAAGAAAAACTGATTAGACTTTTTTAGCACATTTTAAAATTATTTTGAAGATTCAATTAAAGTATAAATAATAACTGTCTTTTTTGAATTCAGAAATGTTAGATCTTGTCGCAAAAAATTTGTTTCTTACAAAAGGAAAAGGAGTTCATGAGGATAGATTAACCAGTTTTGAATATGCACTTAGAGACGCCGGTATTGCTGGAACTAATCTTGTGTTAATTTCAAGTATTTTTCCTCCACAAGCAAAATTAATTTCAAGAAAAGAAGGTTTGAAAAAAATTTCACCTGGACAAATTCTATTTACAATATATTCAAAAAATCAAACAAACGAACCACATAGAGTATGTGCTGCATCTGTAGGTCTTGCACAACCAAAGGATAAATCTAGATATGGTTATCTTTCTGAATACGAATCTTTTGGACAAAATGAGACTCAAGCAGGTGATTATGCTGAGGATATTGCCGCACAAATGCTTGCATCTTCTTTGGGAATCCCTTTTGATGCTGATAAAGCATGGAATGAAAAGAGACAACAATGGTCAATTTCTGGAGAAATTTACAAAACTCATAATATTACTCAAACCACTAAAGGTGACAAAGATGGAAAATGGACAACTGTTTTCGCAGCAGCTGTTCTTTTATTTTAATTACTTTTTGTATCCTCTAAGAAAATACAATGCTGCTGTAATTGCAACAATTGTAATGATAATTACAACGACAATTGATTCATCAAATTCAATTTTTTTATTTTGAATGTTTTCTCCTCCTAACGAAAATTTTAATTTATCTGCAACAATAGACTGCTCTTCTCCAAAAATATACTTGCCTTGAATTCTTTGTCCTTCTTGAGGATCAAAAATCCATCCTTCTTTTGTTATTTCTATTGGTATTTTTTCATTATCTATTATCTGTGTGGGTATAATGTTTCCATTTACATCTGAAATCTTGGTGTGTTCGGGAGATAACACTGCAATCTGTATGATCGAATTTAATGGATAAAACCCTGTAGAAAAATAATCTGATCTCTTGAGATTTTCAACTTGGAGAAATTCTAATGGATTGATATCTGAAATATCTGATGCTTTTTTTGGATAATCTACTGATAATTTTAGTTGTAAGAGTGATTTTGTGTCTATTGGAATCCATGAGAATGTAACTTTTGCATTTTCATTCAATGATAAGTTTTTGGCAACATCGTAAAATCCTCCCCCATCTCTTATTGTTTTAGGGATTAGAATTCCTGATATTTTTTCGTACATTGAATTTGAATTCTCCATTGGCAATGTGTATATTGCAGAAATCATTCCTCTGCCAGATATTGCTCCAGATGTTTCTAACGCTTTGTTAGATTCATCATCGCTATGTATGAACACAGAATGGAATTTAGCATCCGTATCTAACGCTTTGTTAATTTTATCAATATACAAACTTGCCATTTCTTTTGTAGATTCTTGAATTGCGATAATTCCTTTATCTTCTAAATTCCTCTCTACATTTATCATGATGCATGCTTTGTCAACTACTCCGAGAACACACTGATCCTGATTTGTAAAAACAATTGCTTTGATTCTGTCATTCTCTCTTATCTCTTGATCTAACTCTGCTGGGATTCTAATTTCTTGTATGCTGGTACTTTGTAAAGTAATTGACGCTGTAACATTCTGTGATATTGTTTTATCAATGATGATTTGAGCTGTTTCTTGAAATGTTGAATGACCCATTTCTTGTGAATATGCTAAATTGGTCGTAAGCCCCATCAATACAATTAATGAAAAATAAACTACCTTTCTTTGCATGTCTGATTCTGAAAATTTTAAATTATTAAATTTATTCCTATTTTATTTACCCCGTTATTTTTTGGGTTTTTTCTTTCTTATTGAAAATTGCTTATCTGTTAACTAATATTCCTCATTAAACTCCATTTCTAGTTAGTATGGCATTAATTCCTATTCTGGTTGATCTTTTTCTGAATCCGATAATCCAACTAATTGCAGTTTTGAGTGCTTTTGGAATTGGATTGTTTCAAGGAATAATTCTTGGTAGAGCAATTCTTGTAAGATTTCCTCGTCTACAAAATCATGTCAAAACTGTATCAATCACAATGTTTGTCTTATTTTTAATAAATGCAATTTTGAGTGTTCCACGCTTTGCTTCTCCTGAGAAAGTAAGTTTATCGAATTTATCTGCAAATTCTCCTGGCGAGATTGCATCTGGTCTTTTTTTGATTTTTGGGATGAATACTGGATTTTTGACTGTGTTGGCAATTTCTGTAACTGTGATGAGTTTCGTTGTATTGAAGTTTACAAATCTAACTGGTATTGCTAAAGGATTTATTTTCTTTTTCAGTGCACTTTTGTTGATATTGACTGCTGTAAGTCGATTCACTGATCTTACACCTACTTCTTTTGAAGTTTTACTGTATTTCCTGTATCAATTGGGAATTACTATTGGAATTCTGGCGGGCTCTATTAGAAAGATAAAGCCCAAAAAATTGGACTTGAAATAATTTCAAACGTTTAAATCGGATTATCTAAGCCATTTAATTGACATCGAATTCAAACCGTTCGGGGAACAAGCCGGCAGTCCATGCGTTGGACTGTCGGCCCCATTTATCTAAAACTTAATTCAAAGATGCGAGTGTGTTTACTTGCTCTTTTACGTAATCAAATCCTTCTTGCCAGAATTTTGGACTAGTAATATCAAATCCATATTCTGAAAGAAGTTTTTCAGGTTTCTTGGAACCCCCAGCTGCAAGAATACTTGTGTATGCTGGAACAAAGTCTTTACCTTCTTTTTTGTACCTCTGGAATAATGATAATGCAAGTAAATTTCCAAATGAATATGCATAACAGTAGAATGGAGTATGGTAAAAATGTGGAATACAACTCCATTCTATTGCAAAGTCATCTGACAAAGTAACCGAGTTTCCAAATTGAACTTTGAGATTATTCAAATATGTTTTTGATATTTCATCTATTGTGGTCCCATCTCCAATTTGTTTATGTGCGTCAACTTCAAAGATTGTGAAAAATGATTGTCTGAGTATTGTAGCATACAAATCATCGATTTTCTCTGATAGCATTGCCTTTTTCTCATCATCTGAAATTTTGCTTGATAAATTGTCATAGAGTAATAATTCTGAAAATGTTGATGCTGTCTCAGCTAGAGGTAATGGCGCATCTTGAACAAGAATAGATCTATCTTGTGCTGCTTGACTGTGAACTGCATGTCCCAGTTCATGAGCTAAAGTAAATACATCTCTAGATTTACCTGTAAAATTCACCAGTACGTATGGAGTGATTTTAGGAGTTAAAGTGCTACAAAATGCCCCATCTCTTTTCCCTTGCCTAATTCCTGAATCAATGTGGTTTTCATTGAATACTTTACGGGCATGTTCTTCTAATGTGGTGCTAAATTTACCCAGCGATTCAAAAACCAGTTTCACTGATTTATCATAAGAATAATTTTTTTCTTTGATGTTTGTTGCTGCTGGGGCGTACAAATCATACCTACGTAGTTTTTTCATTTTTAGCATCTTTGCTTTTTGAAGAAAGAATTTCTGAAAAATAGGTGAATTTTTTTTACAAACTGAAAGGAGCGAATCTATGGTTTTATCATCTACATCATTTCCAATATTTCTCATTGAAATTGGAGATTTGTATCCTCTAATCTCAATACCTTCATCTTTCCAATTCTGAACAATATTTTGATAGATTTCTCCCACAACTCCTTTGTTTTCAGAATATTTTGAAAGAATTGTTTTGTAAGCTGTCTCTCTAATTTTTGGATTTGTGCTTCGAACATAATTTGTAAGTTCTTCTCTTGTCATTGTTTTGGTTTTGTTTCCAACTTTCATTTTGTATTCAAATGAATTTGTTATTTTATCATACAATTTTACAAGTGCCGATATCCCTGTCACATCTAATGTATTGATTATACGTTCTTCGGGTTCACTTAGAGCGTATTTTGCAAATAATCTTTTATGTGAAAGATATTCTGTAATTTCCCCTGTATCCTTCATGAGTCTTTTAGCATTTTTTTCATCAACTTGCGTTTTCCACCATAAATCAAAAAATAAAATCTTGTTGGATATTTCAGAACCTAGTTTTGACATTTTTGTCATGAGGGATGTTGCTTCATCTGATTGAGTATCTGAAGAATATGATAATGATGCATAACCTCCAATCTTACTCATGTTTTCTGAAATATCTTCAATTTGATGTAGAATATTCATAAATTGTTTTGATGACATTTTAGGATCCAACTTTGATTTTATCTTTTCAAATTTTTCTGCCTGCTTTTCTAATTCTTTAATTTGTTTTTGAAATGCGGGGCTTTTTGGGTTTTTTACTAATTCTGTTAGATCCCATTTACCTAATTGATATGATGACATCTAAGCCTGCTGTTTTGTGACTATTAAAAAATGAATATGTGGATTGAACTCTTCAAGTTATCTAATTTTTAGAATTTCTTGAGAACTTTTGTTAAAATCCAAAATTTTAAAAGATTTGTTCCTAAAAACTAGGCTCGATCTTTTTCTCAAAAATCAATAAATAAGTCGTTTATATAGGAAATGATTGGCAGAAAAGGAGTAATCCTTATGGTTCAAGAAATTATGAATGCAGATTCAGCATGTGGTCGTTGTGGAAAAAATTCCATGCTTACTGATAATGTAACTGGTGAGCGATTCTGTGGAAAATGTGGTTATGTTATTACTGAAACTTTACAAGATTCTGGACCTGAATGGAGATCCTTTTCAAAAGAAGGTGGAGCAGATCCGACAAGAACTGGTGCACCAACATCTTTGGCAATGCATGATAGGGGCCTTGCAACAATTATCAGTCCAATGAATAAGGATTCTTCTGGAAAACCACTTACATCTACAATGAAGAGTACTATTGAAAGACTAAGAACTTGGGATAGTAGAAGTAAAGTAAATGCTTCATCTGACAAAAACCTTAGACAAGCATTAAGTGAATTATCTACATTAAAAGACAAACTTTCATTATCTGATGCAGTTATTGAAAAAGCATCATACATTTACAGAAAAGCTTTGGAGAAAGGACTTGTAAAAGGTCGTTCTATTTCTGCATTAATTGCTGCATCCCTTTATGCTGCATGTAGAGATACTGAAACTCCAAGAACATTGAAAGATGTTTCAGATGCAGGTAACATTAAGAAAAAAGATATTTCAAGATGCTATAGAATTTTACATCAAGAGTTGGAACTAAAAATGCCTGTAGTTGATCCGGTACAATGTGTTGCAAGAATTGCAAGCTCTATTGGAATTACAGAAAAAACAAAACGATTTGCAGTTAAAGTACTAAAAGATGCACAAGCACATGAGGAATCAGCAGGAAAAGATCCTATGGGATTAGCTGCTGCTGCTCTTTACTTGTCTTGTGTTAAAAATGGCGAAGATAAAACCCAACGTGATATTGCCGAAGCCGCAAATGTTACTGAAGTAACCATTAGAAATAGATACAAAGGCTTAAGATTAGACCAAAATATGGATATGATGGGAGGTAAATGAGATGACTCAAACTAAGCCTATTATTGCAATCGTAAACGTTGTAGCTTCAGCCACAATTGAACAAAAATTAGACCTTGTTGATATTACTAAAAAATTCCCCGCAGTTGAGTACCATCCTGAACAATTCCCAGGTGCAGTATTCAGATTAAAAAGTCCAAAGACTGCTACATTGCTATTTGGTTCAGGAAAAATGGTATGTACAGGCGCTAAATCTCAAGAATTAGCTGAAACTGCTGTGTTTGAAGTAGTGAAAATCCTACGAAAAGGCAAAATCAAAATCAAAAATGATCCTATAGTCTCAATTCAAAATATTGTATCGTCAATTAATCTTGGTGGTAAAGTAAACTTGGAGCAAGCTGCAAGAACTCTCCCTAGAAGTATGTATGAACCTGAACAATTCCCAGGTCTAATTCACAGAATGCTTGATCCAAAAACTGTCATTCTGATTTTTGCATCAGGTAAACTAGTATGTGTTGGAGCAAAACTTGAAAAAGATGTTCATCGCTCTGTCAACCAAATTCATGCATTGCTTGAAGAAAAAGACTTGATGGTTTACGATTAAAATCGTAAAAATAAATTTCTAATCTAACATCTAAAATCATTCTGAGTAATAATATTCTTCATGAATGTAGCACCATTTCCAAATGTAATCTGGAACAGATTGCATTATGGGGTGTCCTGTTTCTTCAAAGTGTTTAGTTGCATGTTTGCCAATTGATGAATCGCAACAACCAACATGCCCACATGTTAAGCACATTCGAAGTGCAACTATTGGCAAGTGTTCTTTTTCACATTCTTGACAATTCTTTGTATTTTGAGAAACTTTTTCTTCTTGTGTGAAATGCTCACATTCTTTTGTCATACTAGTATTTTTTCAAAGTGTCTTTGTATCTTTTAATTGATTCAATGATTACTATTTTGGCTTCTTTAGATGATTTCCATCCTAGGATTTCTACTTTCTTGCCTTCTAACTCTTTATACACTTGAAAAAAGTGAGCAATTTCTGAACGATAATGATCTTCAAGATCTGTAATATCTGCAGTGTGTAGATATCTTGGGTCGTTTGTTGCAACACAGATAATTTTATCATCCATTTCTCCATCATCTTTCATTTGTAGTAATCCTATCGGTCTTGCTTCAATTAGAATTCCTGGATATGTGGGATTTGTAACTAGCACTAGTGCATCAAGTGGGTCACCATCTTCTGATAATGTTTGAGGAATTAATCCATAATCTCCAGGATAATGAAATGGTGAAAATAATACTCTGTCTAATTTTATCATGTTGTGTTTTTTGTCATATTCGTACTTGTTCATAGATCCTTTTGGAATCTCTACAATTGCATTGATGATTTCAGGAACATCTGTGCCTGTTTCTATGTCGTGCCAAAAATTCTTACTCATTTTCTAGCTCTTGGTTTGGATATTCAGTATATGAATTCTATGACATTATCTGATGGATTTCAAATTCAGTAAAAATCTTTTATCTTGTTTAGATGTGGTTTTTTCATGGCAAAAATTGTAGTTATTGTAGGATCTGTTCGGTCTGAGAGAAATGGCATCAAAGTAGCAAAATGGATTGTATTAAAACTTGAAGAAAAAGGTCACACTGTCTCACTTGTAGATCCTGTTGAATTAGATTTGCCCTTGTTAGATGAGATGTACAAAGAGATAAATCCCCCCCTGAAAAATTACAAAAAATCATCAAAGAAGCAGATGGATATGTTCCAATAACTCCAGAGTACAATCATAGTGTATCATCAGCATTGAAAAACACGTTAGATTATTTTCTTGAAGAATATTTTTTCAAACCTTCTGCTATTGTTTCCTACTCTGTGGGTTCGTTTGGCGGTGTAACTGCAGGAAATCATCTCCGACAGATATTGGCCGAAATGGGTATACTTGCAATTTCTTCACAATTTCCAATATCTAAAGTCCATGAAGTCTTTGATGGTGAAGGGAAGTTACTAGATGAAAATTATGAAAGAAGATTTTCTAGATTTTTAAAAGAGTTTGAATGGTATGTTTCTGCATTTGCAAAACAAAGAGAATCTGGAACGCTTTACTAATTATACTAAATCATTAGTATTTGGAATTACTTTGTAGATTTGTACAGTGTAATCTCCTTGGAATACGTTGACAAATTCACCTGTGTTGGAATCGAGATTTCTTACTCTGAATTTGTATTCATAAGAGCCGTCTCCTTTTGTGTCTACTTGTGCAAAGTGAACTGGATCTTCACCTTGGTAAAATTGAATGATAATTGGATATCTTTCAGCAACATCTGATGCTTCCCCTCTAATAGTTCCCCATGGCAATGTGTTGTCTTGGGGGACACTCATTGTGGTAGTTGTCTTTTCTAAACTAACTTCTGCATTAATTGGGGATACTGTGATTTGATTTGATTCAGCAGAAACATTTCCTGGGATGGTCATTATTCCAAATACTGTCATAATTGATGCCATTAGAATTACATTTGATTTTGTACTCATTTCATCTTCATTTTTTTATAATCATTTAAAAAATTTGTTACTAATTTGTACTAGTTTTGTTCCTAATTATGGTAATTCATCTTGCAAGTCACAGCATGCCTTGTGAACCCATTGATCTTTAGAGTCTTTTAGAATCTCTTTACCTGCTTTTATTGTATCATTACATTCAACGCAGTTTCCGGTAAATTTTGCTTTCATGGTTTTACTCTGATTTTGACTTCTTTAAACCAGCAGTTATTATGATATACTGGTAAAATTGCACAAAAAATACCCATATTTTATCAAAAATAATATGGCTATCTACTTTAGAGCCGGTTGTAAAGAGAAATGGTGATAATAGTTGCTCAGTGAAGAAGATCTTATTGCACGTATTTTGAAAATAAAACCACTCAAAGAAAATTGCTTCAAATATCTTGAAGAAAGTTCAAATCAACTATTGACTCAAAAAATCCTTTTTGCAATTTCAGAGTTAACTGCTGAGGCGATGGGTCCAGTAAAGCTATCTCAAATTGCTCAAAAGACAACCGGTGAGAATGACAAATTAAAACAAGATTTAGTTCGATTAACAATTGAAAAATCTCTTCTAAAATGTGGGATGGTGGAGAAACTCAAATATGCATCAAATGATGTTCGATACATTTTGACTGCATATAGATTTCAAAAAATCAAAGAGATTGATAGTTTTAGAGGTGAGAGTTCACAACACATTGGTGATATTTTTGAAATGCCAAAAAACACTTGGCCTCTATCTAATGAATTTTATTTACTATTGGCAAAAAAATATGGATATGAAGAGTCTTTGAAAAAACTTCACTCTGATTATGATGCTGATGTAATCCCTCGTGGAAAATATGAAACCTTGAATAGTGATTACAAAAAATCACTTGATCAAATTAATGAAAAACTAGATTCCAAGTATTCTGGATTGGAAACATTGGTGGTATCTGAATCATGAAGTTTTTGATAATTTTTGGGTTGGTATTATTTGTAATTCTCTTTATTGGTGCGAGTGATGATTTGGCATATGGTCAATTCTCAAATACTAGTACACTAAAGGTGAGTTTTGAAAATAACCTTCTTCCGTCATATGAAGTTCCATTAGTATCTGGACAAACATTCACCCTATCTCAAAATCATTCATGGGTTCAAGATGAGACTAGTCGATACAATCTAGTATCCTACACTCTGGATGGTGAGGCTGTAAAAATTTCAAGAATCGCTAGAGGTGACTTTACACTATCTATTCCAACTGATTCTTCACACAATATTGTATTTTCAGCAGTTCAACAACATGCCCTCAGTGTAGATGGGACAAATGATTTTTCATTTCTTCCTTCATCTCCAACTAATGATAACTGGTTTGATGCTGGAACTCCAGTCTCAGTAAATGTGCAAAAAACAACTGAGATTGAAGCAAACAAGGTTAGACAAGAGATTACTGGCTGGTCATTGGATAAGGCAGAGTTTTGGGAAATTGAGAATAATGATTCTACGTCATTTACTACTCCTCCAATAATATTAGATGAGTATCACCAGGTTGACTTTTTCACGGCATACCAGTACAAACTTAATGTAATTTCTGATGCTGGAGAAACTACTGGAAGTGATTGGTATGAGCAGGGTGTTACTGTACCAATTGGCATTAATGCTGGAGGTGATGGATTGGTTCTAAACTCTGTATCTGGATGGGAGGGGGCAGATGTAACATATGATGGAAATATTGCTCAAGTGTTCATTGATGGTCCAGTTACAGTTTCAGCTAAAGTTGAGAAAAATTACTCTCTAGTTGTTGGTGTAATTGTAGTTCCTATTTTGATAATTGGTGTTATTGGATATAGAAAATTCAAGAGTCGAATCCCTGTAGTTGAGGAGAAACCTGTTGAGCGAATCGTAGAAAAAGTCATAGAGAGAGTTGAGACTCCTGAGAAAAAATATGGAGATGGATATGACAAGAAACTTTCAGATTATTTGTCAGAACAAATTCAGTCAAAACTTGATGAGATGAAATCATCTGGAATACTTTCTGATTCAAAGTATTCAAAAATCGCTGAATCCTATTAAATATTTTTTAATTCCTATTTAGGATATTGTAAGTCTAAATGTATCATTTATAGATCCACCTGACGTGTCTGTGGCTATTATTGTTATATCGTATACTCCTGTTTTAGTTGCATGAACTTCTACTGTAATTGTTGTAGTGCCGGCAACACTGGTGATGGCTGTTACTAAATTACCTTGACCCGAAACTTGCGAATCTGTTCCTGTGTATGTCATTTCAGTATCTAGATCTTCTGCATCATTGAAGTAAGATGCAATATCCACCACATAATTTGTTCCTGCTGATGTACTGCCATCTGGAATGTTTCCTGTGAGTGTTGGCGGTGCATCTACATCTCCGACAGATATTGTTCTAGTAACATCTGTTAATCCTCCTACCTCTGCTGTGACAGTGTAAGTTCCATTTACATCTGGTGTGAATGAATGTGGTTGATTTCCATTGTTAACATTACCTAATGCTGAACCTGTAGCCATGGTTATGTCGATTTTTATGTTACTTGTAACGTCTTTACCATTCTTTATTGCTGTGAAATCTTGAATTGTGTACAGTATTCCTTCTTTTGCAACTACAGTGTTTGTAGAATCACCATCAGTAATTCCATCATTAGCTTTCTTTGCAAGTCCTGGAGGTCCGTCATTGGCTGCTGCATCTGCAATTCTGTCTAATTTTGCTTGTTTAGCTTTCTCTTTCTTCTCCTTTGACTTTGAATCTTTGTTCATTTTATCGAATTTTTCTTCAAAACTATCTTCTCTCAAGTCTTCAGTAGCATCGTCAAAATAATCATCTGGACTATATGTCCCAAATTCTGAATAATCTAATTTCTTAAATTGACCTGGTGGGATATTTCCTAATCCTAATCCGTTACCCTGTCCATTTGCTTTTCCAGTATCTGATGCACTATCAAACCCTGGTGTCTCATCTCCACTATTTCCTGGTGTCTCATCTCCACTATTTCCTGGTGTCTCATCTCCACTATTTCCTGGAGCATCTCCACTATTTCCTGGTGCTGCGTCTCCACTGTCATCTGATACATCATCAGGAGTTTCATTATCCCCTGTCTCTTCAATATCTTCAGTTGTAATTTCTTCTAAAATTCCCTCTAATTCTCTAATATCTTTTTGAGTTAAACTTAGATTCTTTTGTTCATCCATGTATTGTTCAATTTCTGCTGCACTGTTTTCATTGGCAGCATCTTGAATTTTTTGTAAAAGATCGTCTTTGATTTGATTTGCTAATTCTAATTTCACTTGAGCGTCAGGAACTACTCCATTTGCCAAAAGTGTTTTTGCTAAATTGACTGATTCATCAAATTCACCAAAATCAATATCGTCCAAATTGTTTAATTTGACTAATTCACGGTATTGGTCCACTTCATCATCAATAGATGTGATTGCTTCTGAAACTGCGAATGTGTTAGAATCTGAAATTTGATTAAATATTCCTGGTGGAACCCCTCCTACTCCTAATCCTTGACCTTGTGTAATTCCATTATCTGATGCACTGTCAATTCCAGCGCCAAATCCTGGAGTTAATTGGCTAGGAATTGGATTTGATTCTGCAATATCTTCTGCAATCAACTCGAAAATTCCCATGGTTTGAACTACATCTTGTTTTGCAGCCACAATATCGTCACCATTAATTAGATCAATTGCTTCATTGTATTCTTCCTCAACTTGCAATAATCTTAGATTTATCTCATTTTGACTCATTTCTGAGTCTGTAATTGATTCTACAATATTCTGATAGGTGATATCTAGAACCATTTTGAGTGGTGATTCTGTTTCTGATTCAGTTGATTGTGCAAAAGCTGAAGGCACACTAACTGATAATACGAAAAGTGCAATTAGGCCGAGAAGACCGATTTTCAATACTGATTTAACGTTACAATTGGATATGACGACCAAGCTCGATCTCTTCACGCCTCTGGTTCGAGTAAGCCTCATAATTTCATAACATATTACAAATGGGAAAACAAAGTACATTCCAATGTTCATTAGGATTACACTGATGCCTAATCCAAAAATTTCTTCATTCGTTTCTGCATATTCCATTACAGAAAGTGATAACAACAATGGTGAAATTCCAATTTTACAATTTCTTTAAAGAATGGATTTTCTCTTTCCAGATCTGCCACATATGGTGAGAATGAATAGTATAATGAATTAAATCCAGTCATAAATGAAACACCTGAATCAGTATTCATCAATTGATTGTCACGAATTTCTCTTAACAATTGAACTTGTGGTGCCATTTCTGTTCCATATGTTGCAGTTGCAATCAGACAACCTCCGTTCTCTTCTGTTTTCTCAGATGTATCTAGAATTTTTACTAGACCTTTCTCATGCGGATCTATTCTAATCCATGAATGTGTTGAATTTTTATGAAATTGAGTAAAATCCACTTTTTCACCGTTGAGTAACGCGTCATTTGGGTTCGCCATTATCTGTGTGGGGATAATTGTCAGAACAATTGCTTTGTCTTTTATGATAAATTGAATTTCATCAGAATTTGCAGAAAACCCTTCAATTTTCGCTGCGGTGATTGCCTCTACCTTATACTCTGAATCATCAACTGGAACAAAAAATTCTTTTGCTGTGACTGGTCTGATGGAAAAACTCAGAGAAATGTCTCCTGGCGGTAGGATGTACTCTTCATCTGTAATTTCATTTGGGATTGTGTTTAGAGAAACTAGTTTTGAGAGTGGTGGGAGGTTTACTCTGGATTCAACATCGCTGTTGTATTTGAGCCTGAAAACTCCTGATTCATAGGATATGATGTCTGCATTATATTTCAAATCTACTGCAGATGCTCCCAAGGTTGCAATTTTTAGCAGTTCTTGATTTTGAGATGTTCCCAGAAGAATATTTTCTTCATCAATTGCTAAAAGATTTGAAATATTTTCAGAAATTACCTTGACATCTATTGTTGAGACGAATGTTTCTGGAAATATTGATTGTGAAATTTTGGCTTTTCCCTCTGATGTAACTGTGATGAATATTTGCTCATCTCCTATTACTGCCAATCCTGCAGTAATTCCAAATGTAGATAATAGTATGACAATGATTTGTAATTTCATTGTACTATCTTCTAGGTGATGGTGGTCCGCCTTTTCCTGAAATGTCTATCCATTCACCCTTTACAAATTTCTGTAACGTATTTGTCATACTGTTAAAGAATAACTCTCCTTCCGTGGAGTTATGTGAAGGATTGCTGTAGTATGGATCATCCCCATGATACTCAAATCTGAATTCATCTGAATCCTCATCTATAATTTTATTTATGATATTATCTATGACTAGCCCTGCATTTCGTGGTTCAAGATTTAACGTAAATGATACACATGAGAATTTACTTACCTCTCTGATTTCTACAGTTCCGTCTTCTTCTGTAAAGAAAATTTTCCCTTTGGAATCAACACCATGTACAAAATATTCAGTTACTTTACATTCTCTATATTCGAGTGACTGGATGATTTCTCCATCACCTGAATACAGATCTATGGATATGTGTATTTTATTATCTGTGCTCTCTGCTCTCTTATCCTCAATTGATCGCTTTAGTAATTCATAATATGGTTTCTTGTCTTTACTTGGCAGTGATTCCAGTAAGAAATTATTTTCTCCATCAACAAAACCTACTCTTGAAAATGAATCGTAAGTTTGTTCTAATAACGTCCCAGCTGGTGTGACTCTTACCTGAATTGTTTTTGTAACGTTATCCCTGCTTAATGTGATGCCTGCATATGCTTGTAAAATATCGAAATTAGAGTAAACTGTAGAAAATACTAGCAATACTGCTACAGATGTTAACGTGATGACGACTAATTGCCTATTTTTCAATATGATTTTTACTTGTTTTCGCCTTATAAGCAAGAGTATGTAATCCCGCTTCTGGTACGCAAAAAAGAGGAGGTTCGCATGGTTCGAACCAATTTTTGTGCCTAATCGAGATCCTTGATTATATTCATTGTAACCACTCTAATCTCTGTAGAACAATGAATACAACACAACAAAACCTGGTATTTGACTCAAACTCCAAATTAGATGATGGAATGATGTCTCTTTTGAATATGACAAATAATTTCATGATGAAACTAAAATCTCGTTCACAGGAGAATTTCTGATGAATTCTAGAAACCAAATCAGTTTGTTTGATAATGAATCTGACACTGTAATGTACAAGCATAAACTAACTCTTGAGAAAATTAGAGATGAGCTAATCAATTTTGGTTTGACCAAAAGTCAGGCAAAGGTGTTCATTTATCTTGGAAAGTATGGATCGAAGACTGCTTCTGAGATAGCAAAAGCGCTACAATTGCCTAGAACTGAAACATATCATCTTGTCAACTCCCTTCAAAACCTGGGATTGACAGTGGCAGAAATGGCACATCCCACAAAATACACTGCAATGGAAATGCGAAAAGCAGTATCTACATTGGTCAAACAAGAACAAGATAGAATTGATACTCTGGCAAACAAGGAAGATTCTCTTTCAGAAATGTGGAAAGAAATCCCATTCTTTGCAGTAGAGACAGATGAATCAAAATCCGAAAAAATGCAATTGCTACATGGAACAGACCCTATCATAAACAAAATCAAGGAAATGGTGAATTCTAGCACTGAAGATTTCAGAATCTACGGCAGTGTTTCAGATTTGCTTAGAATGTATCATGCAGATGTGTTTGATTGGGTGGATGAAACTCCAACAAATCTCCAAATGCTTGTTACACCTCTAAACCAAACTCCTGAATTTCTATCTGAGATAAATTCAGCAAAAATTAGGGCAATTCCATCAAATTCTGAAAACAAGTGTTTCATTGTAAATGACAAAAAAGAGGTTCTCATCTTTATGCGCAATGCAACACATCCTACAAGACAGGTCTTTGCATGGTGGTCTGATTCTGAAACGTTGGTAGACATGATGAGTTCACTGTTTGAACTATCTTGGGAAAAAGGAGATGCACTATATTGACTAGTCAGGTTTTAGCACTTGCGAGTCTTCAGAATGAAGTTTCATTTATCGCTAAACAGTCTATAGAGGAAGTCGTCAACATCTCAATGATCTTGAAGTTCAACATTTGATAAAAATGACCTATGATGTAGTTATGAAAATTAAAAATCAAGCAAAGGAGTTTTCATATTGAATTTCTTTCAACAATTCTACTTACTTCTAACTGGACAAGTAGAACGACTTTCTGAGGAGATTACTTGGTGAATGTTGTGAGAAAATTCTACTTACTTCTAACTGGACAAGTAGAACAACTATCAAAGGAGATTGACGATGAATCGATGCGAAGATAGGCATATTCCAAAATACAAAATTACTTACAAACCTGCAAAAGGTAAGAATTATTGCCCTGAATGGTTTGTATGTGAACATTGTTATGAAAAGAGACCCTTTGGTTCAGATGCCTTGATTGATACTCTGGAAATAATTCCTCCTGAACTTGTGACATAATTCAACGTACACAATCCAGTAATCGAAAATCTATCTTATTTCATCTGAAGATTTTAGATGAATGCTCTGAAATTAACAAAGATCTTTCAGAGTATCCTTGTTAGAATCTAAAAATATTGTATAGTCATAAGGTTCGATACTATAGATACTTAATTCATACCTGATCGAAATCCTTGGTTATATTCATTGTAACTAATAGTATGATGAAGAAAGATGAATACAACACAACAAACCATGATGGCTGATTACAATTCAGACTGTATTTTAGATTCTGATATGGTCAATCTCTTACAAATGACTAATGACTTAGTTTTGAAAATAAAACAACAATTAATGGAGAGATCCAATTGAATGTACAACAAGCAAATTCTATAATTGATGATGAACGCTACGCTGTGAACAGTGAATTATCTTCTAAGACAATCTCACTAATGACTAATCTCAAAAATAGTAGGAGATATGCCAACGTTGTCTTCTAATTCTTGCAAAGTTTGTGTAAAGCCCTTCGATGTAGGTCATAAGGGATGTTGTTCCATGGATTGTCATTTACAATTTCTTCAATCTAGATTGGAGACTTGTTTTAGAAATGATATTAGTCATATGCAACTTTTGACTATGCTCTAAACTATCTTCTAGACCCTGAGATGAAATCTAATAATTCCTTTTTCTCCAAGTCATATTTGTTGTAATTATTGACATAATCTTTAATCGCAATTACAATCAAATTTGTATCTAAATTTTCTTTATTTTTTAGAATTGTCTGTAATAGAACTTCTTTAGATGTTTCTACTTCTAATTTTGTCTGCGAAAAGTTCACATGATTTGTTATTTTCCTGGATTTTAATAATTACTATTGTTTCACACGCGTTCCTTTGTTAGGGATGTGGATATTTTACCCTCAATTTGGTCTGGAATCTGTTCTCATTTTTCAATTAGTTTTTAATGACATGTTCTATAATGGGAAACATATGGATTCCATAGATATTGTAGATGAAGTTAATGCTTTGTTGAAATTAGATGTTGGTGACCCGTATAGATTAGAGCATATAAAACAGACATTTATTCAAAATAAGAAAATCTGGATTACTGATGAAAATTATTTAAAAAATTTACGAGAAAAATATCTGGTTAAACCTATTGCTGATACCCAAACAGATGAGATTGTTTTTGAAAATGAACCTGAAAATACAGAAACCATTCATTGTTGGAAATGTGGAAAAAAAGGCCCATTAGGTGCTAATTTTTGTATGCTTTGTGGAACTTCTATTTTTGAAATCGATGGCAATTCAAAATCTACCCCTGAATCAAAATCTTCTAGTTTTTCTAAATCATTTCCACTGAAAATTCCAATTCTTATTGGAATCCCTGTTTTGATATTAATAATACTTGGAGCTGGATATTCTATGAGTTCTTTTGATAATGCATTTGATTCACCATCAAATACAATTCCTGCATCTGAAGATGAAAATATTTTCTATGGTGAATTTGATTCAAAATGCGGTGCTGGTACTGTTCTTGATCCTGAAACAAATGCATGTAGAGTTGGTAGTGTAAAAACAACAAGTTCGGATGAAACTAATTTAAAATGCGGTACTGGATTAGTTTATGATCTTGATACTAATTCCTGTAATTTAAAATAGAAAATGGTGGACCGAATGGGATTTGAACCCACGACCTTTGCGGGAAAATAATTTCCTTACGCAGTGTGAATGCGTCATCCAAACCAAACTAGACGACCGGTCCAACTAAATTGCTCAATTGGGAGTTTTTTTGTCTTTGCTATCTAATTATGTCACAATTACCTTGGCCTTTTCTACTCTTTTGCAAAATAACCCTCATGTCTTTACAAGAATTTGATGCATTAATTGACCGGATGAAATTGGCCTTTGAATATGCTGATAATTTAGGGCAATATGTAGAGGCTGCTAAAATCTTGTATCAGATGAATGATCAACTCCCTGAAGATTTACAGATATCTTTTGAAGAATTGGATGATCCTGAGGCTGCAAAATCTTTTGTTAAAGAATACAATACTGAATTAAAATCTCTAATTGTAGATTATAGACAAAGATTAATGATTTCTTAATTCTATTTCTTAACGCCGAGATTTCTGTTCTTTAATCTCAAGTATGGATTTCTACACTTTCTACATCGTGTAGCGCCAATATCATTTCTAGCCCCACATTTGAAGCAAATTCTCATAACAAGACGTGCATGTTGTGCAATTCGTTTCTTTTCTGGGTCTGTAATAGGCATTTAATTTTCTCCTTTATCTCTCTCTTTTATTCTAATCGGATTTTTCCATCTTTCCTGCTAATAATACTGGTACTTCAGCTGGTCTTTTTGCAACCGGGATGTTTGCTTTGTTAAACATGGATACTTTGGATTCTGCTGAACCATAATTGCCCATTACAATTGCTCCTGCATGCCCCATTCTTTTTTCTTTAGGTGCTGCCCTTCCTGCAATGTATGCAACTGTTGGTTTGTTAAATCCACTATCGATAATTCTTTGAGCCAAAATTTCTTCAGAGTCGCCTCCTATCTCTCCAACTATCACCAAACCTTCCATATCTGGGATGTCTTTTACCATTTCAAATGCATCAATTAATCTTGTTCCGTTAACTGGATCTCCTCCAATTCCAATGGTGATTGATTGACCGAAACCGGAGTTGGTAAGGGCATCTGAAATTTCATAAAGTAATGTTCCACTTTTTGATAATACTGCAATTTTTCCTGCTTTGAATGGCATTGGTGGCATAATTCCTATTTTGATTAATTCTGGAATCATTATTCCCGGTGTGTTTGGTCCGATAATTGTTGCTCCTTTTTTGTTTGCTAAATCTAATGCTTCCATTGTGTCTCTAATTGGGACATGCTCTGGAATTGCAACTAATAGTTTGATTCCCGATTCTAATGCATCTTTAGCAGCTGATAAAAAGAATTTTGCTGGAACAAATACGATTGATATTTTTGCATTAGTTGCATCTACTGCCTCTTGCATTGTATTGTAAACTGGAACTTTATCTTCAAATTTTTGGCCTCCTTTACCTGGAGTGACACCTGCAACTACGTTGGTTCCATATGCTATCATTTGCTTTGCATGTATCGAACCATATGATCCTGTAATTCCTTGAATGATTACTCCTTTATTTTCATAATCAGAATCTTCTGGTTTCCCCTTTAGTAGTCCAAAAATATCTGTCATTTCTTTATCCCCATAACTGCTGCATTAATTGCATCTTCTACTGTATCAAATACGTTAGTTGCAGAATCCTTGAGCATCTCTTTTGCTTTTTCTGATTCTGTACCTTTTAGTCTTGAGAATACTGGCAAATCAATTAGATTATTTTCATATGCTTTAAGAAATGCTTCAGCAACAACAGTTGTCTTTACAATACCACCATAGAGATTTACAAGAATTCCTTTTACTTTTGGTAACTGACTGATTAAGGTTAGTGCTTCGTATACTGATTCTGTAGTTGCACCGCCACCTACATCTAAGAAACATGCCGGTTTTCCACCATTATCTGATAACATATCTAATGTTGACATTACAAGTCCTGCACCATTACCGACTACTGCAATATCTCCATCAAGTTCAACTAAAGAAAATCCACTCTTTTCAGCTTGTTCTTCAATTGCTGTTTTTTCTTGATATTGTTGTAATTCTGGATGTCTGAAATTACTATTGTCATCTGTTACAAATTTCCCATCCAATGCCATGATTGAATCATCTTGCATGATTGCTAGTGGGTTAATCTCTACAAGTTCTGCTTCTTTTTCAATTGTTAATTTTGATAATTTTTTTAATGTGTCGATGAATTGCTCTGCTGTTTTTCCTCCTAATTCCATTTCTTTTGCAACTTCTTTTGCCAATTCATCTGAAACTTCTCCTAATCCGACTTCTTTGATAATTTGACTTTTGACTGACTCGATTTCTACACCGCCCTCAGCTGATGCAATAATTGTATAACATCTTTTTGAACGATTCAAAAATATTGAAAGATACAATTCTTTTTTAATATCTGCCATTTTTTCAAGCAGAATTGCTCTTGCTTTTTCTCCCTTGATTGTCAAGTCCATGACCTGAGGATATTTTAGCTCAAATTCATCGTCATTTTGACATTTTTGAATGCCTCCTGCTTTTCCTCTACCTCCTACTGGTACCTGGATTTTAATTACAAACGGATAACCTAATTCTTTTACATGTTTACGACCATCTTCGATATTAGTAGATGAGATGCTTGCTAGTAGATTAATTCCATATTCTCGGAATAATTCTTTTGCTTGAAATTCTAGTAGTTGCATGCAAAAATCATGAAATTCACGGTCTTTATTAATTGTGATGCTATTTCAATCGTTCATCTAGAAAATCAATCATTTCTAAAAAGCGATCTTTACTTTTTCGTAATAATTCTTGAGGATATTCTTCAATAGTGAATACAAATTGTTGATGAAAGCTTGGAACTAAAATTCCTCCAGATGTGACCATTTGCTCAATAACATATCCTTTGGTAAGAGAACATACAATTTCTTCATAAGATTCATCCTCTTCCTCTAGAGTCTGTCTATACAGAATGATGGGTCTATTTGTTTTTGTAACAATGTTTGAACCTTTTTCTAACAGATCTGACAAATGTTGAATTTGCCATGTGTCAAGACTAATCTGTTTTACCATATTACTAATACGTGATTTTTCTATTTAACCGTGATAAAACAAAGCATCTTCACAACTTGTCGTGTATGAAATCACTTTAGTTGTGAATTTAAATAAAGAAAATGATTTGGCGCTTAGGCCATATCTAATGCTCTAGAATGTTTTCTTGTATGTGGTCTTTCGCCTGCATACTTTCTTCGCATGTGTCCTGATGGTCTCCCATAGATTAATTCAAGGAACCATGACTCATGTTCGATCTCTTCAGCTAAAATATCTTTTGCAATATCATGTGTAACAGGATCTTTTCCAAATGTCATCTGGCAAATTTTATTCCAGTTGACAATTGCACCTTGTTCAGCTTTGAGACATTTTTCTAGAATCGCTTTATGGTCTGTTGGATTTGTTGGAAGTTGTAAGAATTCACAACCAGAAATTTTGATAAATTCTGTTGCATCATTTGGAAGAGTTCCACCTAATTGGTAGATTCTCTCAAGACATGATTCAAAGTGACTAAGATCTTCTAATCTTGCATCTTCGATAATTCCTTTCAATCCTTCCCCTTCTATACCTGTACAATGTGCTCTGAGATTGGTAAAGTAATAGTATGCAGTAAATTCTACTGCTGCGTTTTTGATTAACTCCTTTAACAACTCATCAACATCTAGGCCATTTTGTTTTAGAACGTTAATTCCAACAACATTTGGGGTTGATTCTGATATTTGCTTATGGACTTTTGAAATGTAATAAAAATATTACATTCATTTTCAAAATCTATTCTACTGAAATTTTGATTTTTTGACCGTCAATGTCATCTTCTTTGTATTCTTTACAAGATTCTACAAAGTTAACTTGTTTTACTCTGACTAAAAATGCTAATTCTTCGGCTTTCTCTTTCATCATTCCAAGAGATTCTTCATCTAATTCTAAAATTGATGCAACCTCTAAAACATCAGTTGGTGTATATCCCCTCTCTTTTCTTAATGTTTGAAGTCTTCTTGCAATATCTTTTACCAATCCTTTTGCCATCAACTCTTTATTTCTAGATGTGGAAATTATTACAGTATAATCTTCTCTTTTTGCAGCTGCAAAATTTTCACTTGCATCAAAATCAATTATGAAATCTTCCTTATCTAATGAGATTATTTCTCCATCTATATCAAAATCATACTTTGAATTTTTTTCTAATGATGAAATAATTTCATCTGGATTAGTTTCATTAAATGTGGAAACAAGTTTTCCCATGTGTTGTTTTGCTTTTGGTCCAATTCGTTTTCTTTCTAATTCTACTACTCCTTTAACTGGTAATCCTAATTGTTTTAATTCTAAAATTTGCTCCAATCCTGATTCTTTTTCAGTTTCAGTGATTGTAAATTTTTCAACATTTAGTTGAGATTGTAATAGCTCTGATAGTGATTCGAGTTTATTTTTCTGACCTTTTTTTACACAAATTTGTGCCTCATTTAATGGCCATCTCCTTTTTAACTTCCCTTTCATTCTAGCAGCTGATGAAATTGATACCACATCTTTCATGATGTCAAATGATTCTTCGATTTCTTCATTGACTAAACCTTCTTGATATGTTGGCCATTTGTCAAGTAGGATGCTTTGTTTTCCTGGAAATATTGATTGGTAAAGATGTTCACTTGTAAATGGACAAAATGGATGAATTAGGATATCTAATGTTTTGAGAACTTCACTTAGAACTGCATAGATTGACAATCTTCTGTTTTTCTTTTCGTCGTCTTCATCCCATAATTCCCCTCTGGTAATTGGAATGTAGATTTGACTGAGATTACCAATTATGAAATCATCAATTGCTTTTGCTCCTTCGTGAAATTTACATGATTCATTTTTTTCAGTAAGAATCTGAATCAGTTTTTGAAGTTTAGATAATAGCCAGATATCGGGAGCTGTTAACAAATCATTTTGTTTTGCCCAATCTATTGTGTTTGATTTGTCAAAATTATCATATTGACTATTTTGTTGAAAATACAGGTGTAAATTGAATAGTGTGTTAATTACCTGATATGGTCTTGACATTAATTCATCTGTGCTAAAACTTAGTGGTTCAATTGGACTTGCTTTCCACATGAAATAGAATCTAATCAGGTCAACTGGATATTTTTCAAGTAATTCTGCACCATCTAGAACGTTACCCTTGCTCTTACTCATCTTCCCTCCGTTCTCATCTAACACATGTCCTTGAAACAAGAATGATTTGTATGGTGGAGTTGCAGTATTGTTTAAAATTACATTTTCAATTAATAGTGTATATGCCCATCCTCTAGTTTGATCAATCCCTTCTGTGAAAAATGGTGCAGGAATTTCATTAGCATATTCTTCATCTGTTAGTGATGAATATGGTGCAGAACCACTGTTATGCCAAGTATCTAAAACATATTCTTCTCTTTTTGTATTGACTCCGTTGCATTTTTTGCATTTTATTGTAATGTTATCAATCCACGGTCTATGTAATTCAAAGTCCGGACCGTCTGGTAATTTATCTGCAGAATCCACAATATCTTTTCTTGTAAAGAACCAGTTCTTCTCACCACAATCTTCACAATTCCAAACTGGTAGAGGACAACCCCAAACCCTTTCTCTAGAAATACACCATGGATGTCTTTCCTTGATAATTCCGAGAAATCTGTTTTTTGGTTGCTCAAAAAAATATTCTACACTTTCTGCAGCATTAATTGCTTTGTTATCTAATCTGTCTAATTTGTAAAACCATCCTCTTCTGGCAAGCCAGACAATTGGATGGTGTGATCTCCAACATAGTGGATACTTGTGTTTGATTTTACCAATTTTTACAAGTGCATTGCATTCTTTTAGATCCTCTACAATTGGCCTATCTGCATCTCGGACAAACATCCCTTGATATTTTCCTGCTTTCTCAGTAAATTTCACCTCATCATTGATGGGGCTGAAAATTTTGACTTTACGTTTATTTGCAATTTTGATATCTTCCTCACCGTTTGCAGGTGATAAGTGGACCAGACCACTTCCAGTACTGGCATCTACGAATGTTTCTGATACTACTACATGATAATTATCTAGTTTTGAAATTTCCTTTAGTTCTGGAATTAAATCTAATAATGGGTGGATGTATTTTTTCCCTTCAAATTCAGAACCCTTTACGGTTTTCTCAATTGTATATTCTTCAATTTTTACATCTTCCATGAATGCTTCTAATCTTGTTTTCCCAATTACCCAGGTTTCATTTTCTACTTTGACATATGCATAGTCTTCTTTAGGTTGTAAACCGACCATGGCATCAGTAACTAGAGTAAATGGCATTGTAGTCCATACTATCAAAAATGCGTCTTCATTGACTAGTTTGACTTTGTAGTATAGTGATGGGTCTTTGACTTCTTCATATCCTTGATTAACTTCTGCATGGCTAAGTGATGTTTGACAACTTGGACAATATGCAATAACGGTAAAGTCTTCTTCTAAAATTTTATTCTCATATGCTTTTTTGAGTACTTGCCATTCTCTTTCGATAAACTCATCTCTAAATGTCCAGTATGCTTTTTCATGATTAAATGACATCCCAAGTTGTTCATCTACATCTACCCATGTTTTGTTAAATTTTTCTACAACTTTTTTACATTCAGAAACAATTCTCTCCACTCCGAATTCTTTGATAGCTTCACTTTTTCCTCCTGTAACTCCTAATTCTTTTTCAACTTGTAATTCGACTGGGAGTCCCTGTGTGTCCCATCCGCCATTAAATTCAATTTTCTTGCCTTGTAGTGTGTTGAATCTGTACCACAAATCTTTGATTACTCTACCTCTGAGATGTCCTGCATGCGGAACACCGTTCATAGTAGGTGGACCTTCGATAAATCTAATTTTTTCCGGTTTATCTGATGCAAAAATCTGTTTTTCTATGTCGATGGATTTGATGTATTTTTTAACTTCTGATTCTATTGCTTTGGCATCAAATTTTCCAGAAAGTTCCATCTAAATTTTAGAATGTTTGTGGCATTATAAAGCTAAATTGATTTTTTGAGACTTGGATTATATAATTGGAAAAAGGATAATTTTTGTTGGTAAATGTCTTAGTAATTGGTTCTGGTGGACGAGAACATTCCTTGTCTTGGAAGTTATCTCAAAGCAGTAAAGTTGAAACTGTTTTCACTGCCCCTGGAAATGGGGGAACTAAAAACAATGTTCCAATTAGTGTCGATGATTTAGATGGATTGGCAGATTTTGCTCAAAAAAATAATTGTTTCACTGTAGTTGGTCCTGAGGATCCTCTGGCTGCTGGAATTGTTGATAAATTTAACAAATTAAATCTCAAAGTATTTGGGCCATCTCAGCAAGCTGCTCAACTTGAATCAAGTAAGATTTGGGCAAAAGATTTCATGAAACGAAACGATATCCCTACTGCCAGATTTGAAATATTTGATGATGCTCAAAAAGCTCAAGAATATGTGAAATCCCTTGATTACAATGTAGTTGTAAAGGCTGATGGTCTTGCAGCTGGAAAAGGTGTGATTGTTTGTAATAGTAATGATGAGGCAATTTCTGCAATTCAAATGATTTTGGTAAATAAGACATTTGGTGATGCTGGAAATAGAATCATCATTGAGGAAAGAATTGATGGAATTGAAGCCTCATACATTGCCCTTTCAGATGGAGATGTCGCTATTCCTATGGCTTCCAGTCAAGATCATAAGAGAATTTTTGATAATGATGAGGGTCCAAATACTGGTGGAATGGGTGCGTATTCTCCTACTCCTATAGTTGATGATAATTTAGCAAAAATAATTCAAGAGGAAGTTATTGAAAAAACCATCCATGCAATGAAAAGGGAAGGAATTCTGTTCAAGGGATTTTTGTATGCCGGAATTATGATTCGTGATGGCAAACCATTTGTTTTAGAATACAATGTTCGAATGGGTGATCCTGAATGTCAGCCAATTACGATGAGGATGGATTTTGATTTGTATGATTATTTTATAGCAAGTGTTGATGGTACTTTGTCTTCTTTACCTTCTGCAACTTGGAAATCACAATTTGCAGTATGTGTTGTTTTGGCATCAAAGGGATACCCTGAGGCCTATTCAAAAGATGATGAGATAACTGGGTTTGACTCTGTTCCAGAAGGCGCAATAGTTTTCCATGCTGGGACTAGGAAATCTGGGGAAACAATTCTTTCAAATGGTGGACGTGTGTTGGGGGTAACTGCATTAGGTAATACTTTAGAATCTGCAATTGCAAATGCATATGCTGCAACTGAAAAGATTACATGGTCTCAGAAATTTAATCGTAAAGATATTGGTAAAAAAGGCCTTTCTTATCTTTGAGTTTGTATCATTTGATCTTCAGTGAGAATCCAATCAATTAAGATATCGTGATCTGATTTTGGAATATTTTTGATGATTTGTTTTTCTAATGTGAGGGAAATTGTTGTAGTTTTATTTTCTGCCAAATATTTGTCATAGAATCCATATCCATAACCTAGTCTGACTCCTCCAAGATCTATTCCTACTGTTGGTACTAAAATGACATCCAGATTTCTCTCTACTGGGCAATTCTCTTTTGGTTCCATAATGTCAAAACTACCGTGCTCTAGGCTTGAAAAATCGACAATTTTCCTAAATTCCATGGTTTCACCTGTAACTTTGGGTAGGAAAATCTCTTTTCCTTGACTGATCAACTCTTGGATGATATCTTGAGTGAAAATTTCACTTCCTATTGGATAGTACACTCCAATTTTCTGAGCATTTTTGAACGCATAGACTTTTTTTAGTTTTTTCTGAATCTTTTCACTTGCAATTTTCAATAAATCAAAAGATGTATTGTCTCTTGTTTCCAAAAGACGATTTCGCAATGATTCTTTTTCTGGGTTTTTATCCAATTTGACTGCTCAATGATGCTGCGGTAATTGTATTTTTCAATAGCATTGCAACTGTCATCGGTCCTACTCCTCCTGGAACCGGTGTTGCAAATGATGCTTTTTGAATTATCTCGTCATAATTTGAATCACCTACTAATTTTTCTTGAAATCTTGATATTGCCACATCAATTACAATTGCCCCTTCTTTGATCATATCTGGCGTTAATGTGAATTTGTTTCTGTCCCCTACTGCAGTGATGATGATATCTGCACTTTGACATAATTCTAACAAATTTTTAGTTTTAGAGTGGCATGTCAAAACTGTAGCATTTTTTTCTAATAACAAATGATACAATGGCTTTCCTACCAAATTACTTCTATTGATTAATACGACATTTTTCCCTTCAAGGTCTATTCCATGATAATCAAACATCTCCATTACTCCAGACGGTGTACATGCAACTAGTGCAGCTTTTTTCATTGCAAGTAAACCTGCATTGTACGGTGTTAATCCATCTACATCTTTTATTGGTGAAATTCTTGATGTTGTTGCAAATTCATCTAATTGCTTTGGTAATGGAAGCTGAACTAAAATGCCATGAACTGATTTGTCTGCATTTAATTCATCAATAATTTTACTTAATTCTGATTGTGTGATACTGGAATCCAGTTTGTGATCTTTTGTAGTAATTCCAACTTCTTCACATGCCTTGTGCTTGTTTCTAACATATGTGGCAGACGCTGGATTCTCTCCAATCAAGACTGTGGCTAGACAAGGTGAAATCCCTTGATTTTTCAGCTCATCTGCTGCTTTTTTGACTCTGTCTTTGACTGACTGGGCTATGATTTTGCCGTCAATTCTGATGCCTACCATGAACTGCTTTTTGATTTGTAGATATTTAATCCTTGGAATTCTCAGATGGTAATCTTAGAAAAGAAATTAAATGGTTATTTTCCTAGTCATGTCATGTTTGTAATGATTGCAGATATTCAACTCAAGGATGGGGTTGAAGATGATTTCAAAAGTTGGTTTGCCGAATCAAACAAAGTATTATGTGATTTCCCTGGATTCATTTCTAGAAAATTCTTAAAATCTTCTGATGGCACCTATAGGATTCTTGTAGAGCATGAAAGTAAAGAGACTTTTATCAAAATGCACAAAAGTCCTGAACACGAAAAAATTCACCCTACTGGACATTCATTCATGAGTGCAGATCCTCAGAGAAAAACATACGAAGTAGCTGCTGAATAAAATTGAAACTAGAATATGATTTAGATACATATCTAGAAAAAATAAAAAACAATAATTCTTATTTTCAGACTTTTATCAATAAGGATAGTTTAGCTGCTGGAGTTCTGGTATTGAAACCTGGTGAAGAAGACACTCAAACTCCACATGACAGTGATGAGGTATACTATGTTATTTCAGGAAATGGTTTTCTAAAAATCAAAGACAAGGATTACAAAGTTTCTAAAGATAAATTATTTTTTGTAGCCCGAGATGTGGAGCATTGTTTTCATGGCAATACAACGGAACTCAAAGTTTTGTATTTTTTTGGCGGTCCTGATTCCTAACTAATTACAGTTCTTCTACCTGAAACTTTGATCTTTTTTCTAGCAAATAGATTAACTGCTTCAGGATAAATTCTATGTTCTTCTTTTAGAATTTTTTTTGATAATGTTTCTTCAGTATCTTTTTCATTAATCTTTACTACTGCTTGAATAATTACGGGCCCTGTATCCATTCCTGAATCTACAAAATGAACTGAGCAGCCTGATACTTTGGCACCGTATTCTAATGCCTGTTTTTGTGAATTCAACCCTGGAAATGCTGGTAGTAAAGCTGGATGGATGTTGATAATTCTGTTTTTATATTTTTTTACAAATTCTGGACTAATAATTCTCATAAATCCTGCAAGACACACCAGGCCATTTTTTGGTGTAACTCCATGTTTTGTGAGCGTTGAGATTATTTCTTTATCATATTCTGCTCTGGTTCCTTTGAACCCTTTACTCTCTACAACTTCGATTTTAATTCCTAATTTTTCTGCAATTTTTAGACCTTTGGCATCATGTTTGTTGGAAATTACTATAGCTGGATTAATTGGAATCTTTTTTTTCTTAATTGCCTTTAGGATGGATTCCATGTTACTCCCACGACCTGAAATTAGAATTCCTAGATTTAGCAACTAGTCAATGGTAGATCAAACCTGCAATTTATATCAAATCCAACTAACTTGATTTTCATTGCCTAGTAGAGTCAGGATGACAAAAAATGGAATCCTGTGTGAGGTTGATGATAAACGCGTTTTCTTGGATCCGAAAAACAGCGATGTTGATGGGATAAACTTTGTATCTCATGCACACTCTGATCATCTTCCATCAAAAAATGGTGGAACTATTCTATCTTCTATTGAGACTAGTGAAATAGCTAATCTTCGAGGATTTAAGATGGAAAATCATGTTGAATCCCTTGATGATTTCTCTCTAATTGATAGTGGTCATGTTTTGGGTGCCAAAGGATTACTTTTTGATGATATTTTTTACACTGGAGATATTTGTACTCGAGATCGTGGATTTCTAAATGGCGCTAAAATCCCAAAATGCAAAACTCTAATCACTGAATGTACGTTTGGCCTACCTGAATTTGTTTTTCCAAAACTTGAAGATACTCTAAAACAAGTAAATGAATTAATTTCTGAACTTTATGGAAAAGGAGTCCCTGTAATTTTGATGGGATATCAATTAGGTAAAGCCCAAACAATCACTCAGTTCTTTGGACACTGGGGTCCACTATACCTGCATGATTCTGTAAAAGATATGAATACATTACATCAAAAATTTGGTGTATCCCTTAATGATGGAATTGGACATACTGAGGCTGAAAAAAGTGGTTTACTGGACAAAAAACCTTGGGTTATGGTTGCCCCTACAATGTCAAGCAAAAACCAATTTGTCCAAGATATGAAATCAAAATACGGTGCAGTAACAATTGGATTTAGTGGATGGGCTAAATCAATAAAGTATTCTTTTGGTAGGCGAACTGATTATTCAATTACAATGAGTGATCATTGTGATTACAATGAGTTAATTGACATGGTTGTACAATCTGGGGCTGAACAAGTTTACACAATACATGGGTTTGTAGATGAATTTGCTGAAGACTTGCGAAAACGAGGAATTAGTGCACAACCATTAGTTAAGGATACATTAGATAATTTTACTTAGTAAATTCACTACACTCACAATTCTCAGCCAGACATGTTTCTGTATTTCTAATATGATCATGTGAGAAATGTTTGCATTTTTCATTTTTACAAATCCTTCGTACAGCTTCTTTCTGTACTACAGTTTGTGCAATTTCATTTGCTTTGTCTTTTGAGAACCCTTTCTTATCAATATAGAAATGAACTACTCTATTGTATAGCATCTCTGGATTGAATTGTTTTTCTAGCAATACTGTCTTTTCCTATTTCCCCTTCTAAAACTTGATCCCTCATGGCAGTCACATTTGCAGGAAACATCATTACAAAATCCATGGTTGTTTTTTATCATATTCTAATTACACACTTGTGATATTTGAAAGACTCTACTTTTTGAGTTGTCATTTGTTTGATAATTTTGTAAAAATTAAATATTTTTTAATATTTATGACTAAATAATGTCACATTTTTCTGATACATGTGATCATCATTAAATATTCTCATATTTTATGAAATACTGAAGAACATGTTAAAGTCTAATTCTTTATTCTTATTTTCCTTGCTGGGTCTGATGATCTTTGGAGGATATTTTGTAAGTTCTGCAGATGCTGCTAATGACAATCTCTATGTATCTGCAGAAAACTCACAGTTTGACAACTATATGGCTGGCCCAATGGTCATCGAAGTTATCGTAATTGACTCCGACATCAATGATACTGACGAGGGAAAAGGTGAACCAGAAGTTACCGTACAAGGCAAAGATCTGAGAATGGCCCATACCAATTACCGTCAGTAGCATGGTTATTTTGCAGACTCTGATGTCGCAATTGCAGCTGATGCAACTGTTGGCTTAGCAGGATTTGGTCTTGACTTCGGTCAAGGTTGTACTGCTGATACAGGCGAAGTTACAACTGGTGTATCCTTAACAGATACAGTTGGATTCTTTATGAAAAATATTGAATCCTCATCACCAGTAGCAGGATTAGATCCTGCATGCAGTGCCCCAGGTGCAGCTCACATTCAACACGTAATTAGAGAACACAAAACACTCAACAACAATCCAGATACTGGAAATGGACTTGGACAAATTGATTTAGTTGCTGATGCATGGCCATTTATCCAACTATACGATCTAAACCCAACTGGCAGCGTTGTAGTTACCTATAACAAAGGTGGTGGTGCTCAATCAACCACATTAACTTTTGATACAGTTGATCAATTTGCCAATTTAGAATCTGATAGAACTATATTCCCAACAGGTGCACAAGTGCACCTCACAATGACTGATGTACAACTAAACATTGATCCGACTGACGAAGATTCTTGGACATGGGGAACTAATCCCTCTAACCCTACTGTCTTCTATCAGTTATTTACCGAAAACGGTGCAACTGATGCAGATGGTACTGCAGGTGCAGTAGACATAAGAGCAGATCTCGGAACTGACGACTTTATGTTTGAAGATAACGGTATTTTACTAATTGACTTAGATGCACAAGGTACAGATAACGAAATTTTACGAATTATAGATAACGATGACTCACAAACTAACGGTACTCCTACTATAGAAGCATCTACTGTTGTAACAGATGGTGGCAGTTTATCAATAAACTCGCAACCTGTAACATTTACTGAGGTCTCATCAAATAGCGGTGTTTTTTCTAACTATGATGAATCTGATACATCTAACCTTGCCATCGCATCTGATGCTACAAGGGGTCTATCTGCAAGTGTAGATTACAACGAGATCCCAAAAACTATTCTCGTAGGCTTTGATTTCGATACAATCGATATTCAACCAGTAGACAACGAATGGAACTCTGGTGAAGAGATTCCGATAATTATTGTAGATGGTGATGCTAACAAAAACAGTAGACAAGATGAAGACCTTGATGTGAATAACCCTGATGTTGATTTAATTCCTACATTGCAGACTGGAAATCCTTTCACTCTTGCAAGTTTGAGTAATGTTGAATTTTCTGGAATCCCAATTACTGATTTTGAGGTTCAGAAATTCAGTGACAGGGCTATGCTTGTAGTTGATAACACTGTTGTCTTAACAGATGGTTCAAAATTAGTTCTTGAATTCGATGAGACATTTAGTGATTTATACAAATCAATCAATAACCCTTCAGATTCATTCAGAGGATTTAATTTCTTTAATTATGATATTCGTTCAATTAATGAATCTTATACATTTGGAACCATTTTAGATTTTGATGTTGAAATAACTGATGGTACAAATGTTGCAAAACTTGCAGATGGCATTTCTGATTTTCAGGGTTTGATTGCTTTAGAAAATGAATCTGGCGATGATATGTTTGAAATGGATGGTGATTCCAAAGTTCAACTAATTTTTACTTTTAATATAATCCCTGAATTCTGCTCTGATTGCGCAATTAATCTTAATGCAGAAATTTTTCCAAAAATCTTTTCTGGAACTGTTTTACTAATTATCTCTGACTTTTTCTCATTTGGATTCTTAAATGATGGTGATGAATCAAGTGAAAGAATTTCTAACCAAATTATTAGAATCGAAGTTGAAGAAACAGGTGACAACACTAGTAGTTTTGAAGGAAGTTTGGAATTTCTCATGATTAATCAATTAAATATTTTGGATGAATCTACATACTCTGAACTAAATACAATCGCTGATGATCCAACTTTCATTGTTATTGAAGACTTGACAGATGAAGACTCCCCTAGAGTCAATTATCTTGACTTAGGTGCAGATGGTGTATCTACACAGATTGCCGACCAAGAAGAGGCCCCAAGTCACTCTGGTGTTGTATCTTTTGATAATGACTCATACAATACATCTGACACTGTTACTATTACCCTAAATGACATGGATCTTAACACTGATTCTGATTTGATTGATATTTTGACTGTCGTTACAGATAATTCTGATAATGTATTTGATGCTGTAGGAAAGGCTGGATTGCCAACAAATTTGTCCTTTGGTGATTTGGGAAAAGTTTTGGATATTACATTTGATGATTCTAGATGGACTGAAGGTAATGATGTTACTTGTACTGATATGCTCATTGCTGATGGTATTGATGCAGGTTTAGGTATGACTGGATTTACATTAATTGAAACTAATACTGACTCTGGTGTCTTTTTAGGTGATTTTGAAATACCATTACAATTCTGTAGGGAAGGCACTTCAACTCCAGAATCTACACCTGGATTAGATGTTGAAGTTAATTATGTTGATTTTAGAGATGCTTCTGGTGAAATTATTAAAGTAGGTGATAGTGCAGGAATTCAAATTGTACTGCCACCACCAGTTCCACCAACTAGTTCTGATTTGTTTGGACTAACTGGTTCTGGTAATACTCCAAGTTCACTTTATTTCATAGACCCTACAACTGGAGCATATTCACTAATTGGTTCAACAGGCTTTAATCGATGCAGTGGTATGGACTTTGATTCTTTTGCAACTTTGTTTGCAACATGTACTAGTCCATCTGATGGTTTAGTTGTTTTAGTTACAATTGATACTAGTACTGGAATAGCAACCGAAGTAGGTTCTACTGGTGTGGAAGCATTTTCTCCACGAAATGCAATTTCAGATATTTCATTTAGAAATTCAGATGGAATGTTGTTTGCATATGGGGCACGTGCTGGTCCATTAATGACCATTAATACAGTTACAGGTGCTGCGACTCCAATTGGTGGAACACACAACACTGATGTATCTACATCCTTGGCATTTTCTCCATCCGGTACCCTATATCACACTCATGGGTATTCCTCAATTCTTGATTTACATACAATTGATCCAAACACTGGTGCCATAATTTTCGTTTCTGAACTCACCGTACCATCTCTATCTGGTTTCCCTAGATGTAATGCTCTTGAATTTAATCAAGATGGTCTCCTCTATTGTTCTATACGAACAGGAACTGGTGGTTCTGCAGGTAGTTATCTTGGAATTGTGGATCTTACCACAAATTCATTATCAAGTGTTGGTCCAACTGTAGATCGACTAGATGCAATTGCTATATTCACTGAACCCATTATTCCAGATCACTATTTGGGATATGAAGCAAAAATGCCAAAAGGTGCACCTGCCTTTGAACAAAGATCAGTTCATCTTGCTGATGAATTTGGAACCGGAACATTCAATGTAGAAAAACCATCTCTACTACTTAATCCAGTTGAAAAACAACACAATGGTGAGATATCATTAATTGATGATCCTCTAACACATCTAGAAGCATACAAGATCAAAGAAGGCTATGACAATATCCTAGTTGAAAATCAATTTGGTCAACTCATTGTAAACACTGCAAAGGCAGAATTCCTTCTTGTACCTACAGCATCAAGTCTTGATGATCCAGATGTATCTGAATTGGATAGTTCTTTAGTAGATCATTACAAATGCTACAAGGTGGAAATTGATAAAGATGCACCAATACAATTCTCACCAACACAATCTACTCTATTTGATCCTAATTTTGGTGCAGAGAAACTATTTGATGTGAAAAAACCCAAGATGCTTTGTAACCCAGTTGATAAAAATGGTGAAGGAATAAAGAATTATTCAAATCATTTGATGTGTTATGATGTTGCTCCAGCAGATGGTTTAAAGCATAACAAAAAGAAATCTGTATTTACAAATAATCAATTTGGTTCTGAGAAATTAGATATATCTAAAGAAAAACAGATATGTGTTCCATCTACAACTACACTGCCGTAATTAATCTCTGAATTCAATTATTTTTAATCAAATTAACTCAAAATCACGCCTATATCCATCAAATTTGTGTGCGTGGCTTTGGTTATGATGTTCCCTTTTTGTTTTTGAAAGAATCTTCCTGAGTCATTATTTTTGAGAAATTCTTTCATAACATCCAAATCTATTTTTACATTTTCTGTAATGGCTCCTGCAAAAACTGAGTTACCATCTATTCCATCAGTTCCTGCAGATGCAATGGCAATCTTTTTTGATTTCTGTGTGTTTTTCAATAATCTTAAAACTAACTCTTGATTTCTTCCCCCCATTCCTTTTCCTAGAACTTTAACTGTTGGCTCCCCTCCAAAAATAATACACGTTTTTTTATCATCTGAAATTTTTTCAAGAATTTCAGTTACTACTTCTTTAATGTCTCCGAAAATATGCAGTATGCTAACGGTGTAACCCATTTTCTCTGCTTGAATTTTCATTTCATTTAAGCAATCATCATTATTTGCTATTACATAATTTTCAATTTTAGCTTCTTTTGGAGTCTCTTGCTCTTTTTCACTCATTCTATTTTTTAAAAGTGTATGAACTTCATCAGGAATTTTCCATCCTATTTTGTGTTTTCTAATAATTTCTAATGCATCTGCATATGTTGTGTCATCCATGTATGTTGTACCTGATGCAATTGATGACAAGTCATCTCCTTCAACATCTGACATTACAAGGGCAATTCCTTGACATTTCATATTTTCTACAAGTTTACCTCCCTTGATTTTCGATAGATGCTTTCTAATGCAATTGAATTCTTGTATGGTGGCTCCAGATTTTAGCAGTGTATTTGTAACATGCACTTTGTCATCCAAAGTAATATCATCCGGCATTGCTAACAATGATGATCCTCCACCTGAAACTAGAAAAATTATTAATTCATCACTTCGCTTGTTTTGAACAAATTTCATGACTTCCTTTGCTGCCTTTACACTTGTGGTATCTGGCTTTGGATGTCTAGAATTGAAAATTTGAAATTTCTTACCTTTGATGACTGATTTTGAGCCTTTTGGAATAACTATAATCCCACTTTTTATGGGAACAACTGCATTTAGTGCCCTAGTCATTGTATCTCCTGCCTTTCCAAAAGCCACTGAATAGATGCTTGAATATTTCTCTAAATTGAATGATTTACCATCAATTTTGATTTCATTGGGTGTGACAAATTTTTTAATAATATTCTCTGGATTTGCTGCTTGAAGCCCTGTTTCTAAAATTTCTAAACAATCTTTTTTCTTGTCTGTAGTTGCCAAGTCATCAAAATTTCGAATAATCATACTGTCCATCAACAATGCAAGATATAATAATAATCAATGATGCCTTTGATTTATGCAAACAGTACGCATTCCAAAAGTTATCAACTTTGGAGAAAATGCACTTGGTGAAACAGAGTATCCAAAAAATGCCCTAGTTGTCACAACCGTTCCGCCAGCACTATCTGACAAATGGTTGGCAAGAATGGGTATACAGGATTACATGTTGTATGACCAAGTTAAACCTGAACCATCAATTGAAGATGTCAATACTGTTATTTCACAATACAAAGACAAAAACCCATCATGTCTAATTGGACTTGGTGGCGGAAGTTCAATGGATGTAGTAAAATATGCTGCACCTGAGATGAACAAACAAAAAATCTTGATTCCAACAACATTTGGAACTGGAGCTGAAATGACAACTTATTGCGTTCTGAAATTTGATGGTAAAAAGAAATTGTTACGCGAAGACAAATTTTTAGCTGACATGGCTGTAGTGGATTCATACTTTATGGATGGCACTCCAGAACAAGTCTTGAAAAATTCTGTCTGTGATGCATGTGCTCAAGCAACCGAAGGCTATGATAGCAAACTCGGTAATGACTTGACAAGAACTCTATGCAAACAAGCATTTGATATTTTGTATGATGCAATTATGAATGACAAACCAGAAAACTATCCTTATGGATCAATGTTGTCTGGAATGGGATTTGGAAATTGCTCTACAACTCTAGGACATGCATTGTCCTATGTGTTCTCAAATGAAGGTGTACCTCATGGATTTTCATTATCCTCATGCACCACTGTTGCACACAAGCATAACAAGTCAATCTTCTATGATAGATTCAAAGAGGCTATGGCAAAATTAGGCTTTGATAAACTAGAACTCAAAGCTGACATTTCAGAAGCTGCAGACACTGTGATGACTGATAAAGGACATTTGGATCCAAATCCAATTCCAATATCAAAAGACGATGTCGTAAAGTGCCTTGAAGATATCAACGCAGGTAATTTGTAAAAAATTCAATATTTTTTACTTTTTTTCTATTTTATTGATAAAGTACGAAATTGGCAGCTTGATGAAACTTTTTATTCTAATAATCTGACGTAAATGTACTTGACTTCAAATCAACTCAAATTTGGTATTCAAAACGGACTAAATGTAGCAAGAGCTGGTTATACTGAAGATCAAATATTGACAGCATGTATACTTGCTGACAAAACTGGTTATGATTCTATTTTCTATATGGATCACACAAATGTCCCACAATGGAAACATGCAATTGTATTAGATCCATGGGTTATGCTATCTGCTATTGCTGCAGTTACACAAAATGTTGAACTTGGAACTTGTGTCACTGATGCCATAAGACGACATCCATCAAACATTGCACTAGCTGCAATCTCACTTGATAGAGTTTCTAAAGGTAGAGCAATTTTAGGAATTGGTGCAGGTGAGGCACAAAATCTAAAAGAATTTTGTATTCCGTTTGAGAAACCAGTTTCAAAATGGGAAGAACAAATTCAAGTTATTCATAAATTATATGATTCTACTCCTGATAACACCGTTAGCTATGATGGTAAATATTACAAATTAGAAGGTGCATGTCTACAAGCACCACCAATTAGAAAACCACGTCCACCAACATACATGGCAGCAGGTGGTAAACGTACACTTGCAATGACTGGAAAATTAGGTGACGGTTGGTTGCCAATTGGTTATACTCCGGAACTCTTTGCAGATCATAAAGCACAAATTGAAAAATCAATGGATGAAAATAATAGAACACAAGAAGAAAAAGACAATTTCCAATTTGCACTTGATATTGATGTGTATTTTTCTGAAGATGCAGAACAATCATGGGCCAAGATGAAAGAAGCAGTAAAAGTTAGTTTATTCAAGCCTGAAATTTTGCGAGTTCACAACATAAAAGAAATTGAAGGATTTGATTTCGTAAAATACTTTACAGAATATTCAATGTCTGATCAGAGTTGGATTGTAAAAATGAGAGAGGCTGCAACAAAATTACCTGATGATGTTGCTCGTTCTTCAATTGCACTTGGTACTCCTGAAGATATAATTCCAGTATTTGAAAAATTCATGGATGCTGGTGTTAATCACTTTGTAATTAGATTCTGGGGTAAGAATTACTTTGGTTCTATTGATAAATTTGCAACTCACGTAATGCCTGTATTACGTGAAAAAGCCAAGGCCAAACAATAAGATGTTCTTTACTATAACATACAGCAAATCATTTAGTTCACTATGTTCTATGTACTATGATGGATGAAGACCTTCCTGAATCTGTAAAAAAATGCCTTGATATTTTAGAAGAAAATGTTGAGATTTTGGCAAATTTAGAATATGATTTAGATGATGAAAAGGAAGATGAATTAACTCCTGATATGGAATTACACAATCTTTTTGATATGACTGAAGATGTGGCAGAATCTGCTAAACTAAAACGTGCAGAATCAAATTATTCGAGACGTCAAGCTGAAGACTCTCTATGATTTATGTGGTCTTTTTCTTTTTGTAATTGCTTTTGAATTACGTCTGTTTTTTTGTTTCTCTATTCTTTTTCTAGTTCGTTCTGTTGCATTAGTTGAACCTTGAATGATTTTTGTTTTACTCCCATCCTTTAACATGATTTGTTTACCTTTGAATCTAAACTCTACATCTCTGCATTTGATGTAATATTTTTTGAGGCAGAAGAATATTCTATTATTAGTCCCATGCATCTCTTTGACTTCTTTTGATTTTTTTAATTCATTGAGGATATTTCGAAGCAATCCTTTGTCAATATCTGTAATTCTATGTAATTCTCTAAACCAGATGAATTTTGAGGCAGAGCCCCATTCTTCTAGAAGATCTAAAGTTTGCTTGATAGCTTCATCTCTTTCTTCGTCCACTTCGCTCATTTCATATGTTGAATTAATCCTAAATTTAGGAATTTACATTAATGAAGAATTTGGATGAATAAAGTCAAATTTTAGAATGTTGTTTGCTTTTGATTATTTTTGTAATAACACTCTATGGGCACAGAATTCAAAACAGAATGTAATGAATTGGAATGTAGAATTTTGGAAATTAAGGCTATGGCAAAAGAATTAGATGAAGAAGATTGAGTCTATCTCTTTGATTTTGATTTTCTTTCTTTAATTCTAGATTTTGTTACTTTGACTGATTGTTTTTGATTATTTTCCATCTTGTTTGCTATGGAGTCAATCTGCTTGATGATTTTTCCTTGTAATTCCGGAGAATTAGTTTTTAATAATTTTAATTTTAATTTTTTCAATTGATTAGAATATCCTTGAAAATCATCTCTTAATTCATTAAGATACGGGTCATCCATGGTGATTTTTTATTTTCCTTGTATTTTAGGGGTTTCTATACTCTGGATTTATAATATTATTTTACGTAAATTATTCAATGCAGTTAACTGGAATTCTTCAAATTAAATCATATGAAAAAGTAAAAGAGTTTTTGAATGAAGAGCATGTTGGCCGGGTAGCCAGCATTGATGAGAATGGGTTTCCTCAAATTATTCCGATGAATTTTGTATTTCTAAATGATGTAGTTTACATGCATTCTCATGTAAAGGGTGAGAAATTAGATAATATTACAAGAAATAATAAAGTTGGGTTTGAAGCTGATAGAGAATTAGAATTTTTACCATCTTATTTTGAAGATCCACACAATGCGTCTCTAGCTGATACGTTATACATCAGCGTTGTAATCAAAGGGGTTGCTTCTTTTGTATCTGATAGAGAAGAAAAAACTCTTGCACTAAATGGATTGATGGAAAAATACCAACCTGAGGGCAAGTATGATCCAATTCAATCTGAAATGCGTGTATTGGATGCTGTAAGTGTGTTCAAAGTAACTCCTCAAACATTACATGGTAAATACAAAATAGGTCAGCACATGAGGCCTGAAAGCCGATTGGATTTGGCACAAAAAATTCTACAAAAAAATTCTCCCACTGCTATTGAAACTTTGAAAATTATGGGTTTTGAAGTGACTGAATCTGGTTTAAAGATGATTGATGATCCTGTTTGGTAATTTCTTTCGAGTTTATCTAATTTAATAAAATTATTTCATACTACATTTGAACTCTATTTTTTTTAGTTTCTGCCTTGAGTTTTTCAAGAAAAGTGTTTGTTTTTAATGCCAAATCCATCATCACTTCTTGCTGTTCCTCTCTGAGTTCTTTTTTAACATCTTTCTTTGATTCTTTGTTAGGCGAATCTTCACTCATATTTTCATAATTTGAAATTTTCTTTATAACATTTCCTGTTAATTGATACATTCTTGACTTGTGTAATGATATTTGGTAAACGTTAGCTATAAGTTCAGTTTTTTAGGATTGTATATGTTGGAACAAATATCGAAATTTGAATTGGCATCTGATTATTTGCCTACTGGTGATCAACCTCAGGCCATTGATTCTTTGATAAAAGGTGTACAAAAAGGAACTGTTCAAACATTACTTGGGGTAACGGGAAGTGGGAAGACCTTCTCTGTAGCAAATGTGATTGCTAGAACTGGAAAAAATACGCTGGTTATTTCTCACAACAAAACTCTTGCAGCACAACTTTATTCAGAACTAAAACAATTTTTTCCAAAAAATAATGTTGGTTATTTTGTATCGTATTATGATTATTATCAACCCGAAAGCTATCTTCCACAAACTGATACCTACATAGAAAAAGATACTCAAATTAATGAAAAAATTGAAAAATTGAGATTAGAAGCTACTGCCATGTTGCTATCTGGGGAACCTACCATCATCATTTCTACTGTATCTTGTATCTATTCACTTGGTAATCCTCAAGATTGGGCAGATTTGGCTATCACCCTAAACACTGGTGATGAGATTAAAAGAAATGAAATTATTAGAAAATTTGTTGATGCAAGATATGAACGAAATGATACTGAAGTAGCACCAGGAAATTTTAGAGTTAAAGGTGATACGATAGATGTGACTCCTGCATATTCTGAAGATTTGGTTAGAATCTCTATGTTTGGGGATGAAATAGAAAAAATTACTATTTTAGATCATGTTTCATTAAAAGAAAAAAAGAAAGTATCTCAAATGAAAATTTTTCCTGCAAAACATTACCTTATTGCAAAAGATGTTCGTAAAAATGCTGTTAAAACAATTAGAAGTGAATTGAAAAAACGTTTACCTGAATTAAATGAATTAGAAAAACAAAGACTTGAGATGAGAACAAAGTATGATTTGGAAATGATTGAAGAGTTGGGGTATTGTTCTGGAATTGAAAATTATTCCCGACATTTTGATGGACGAAAAGCAGGTGAAAAAGCATTTTGTTTAATGGATTTTTTTGGTGATGACTATTTGTTAGTAATTGATGAATCCCATGTTACACTACCCCAACTTCATGGAATGTACAAGGGTGACCGTTCACGAAAAAATGAATTAATTACATATGGTTTTAGGTTACCTAGCGCATTTGATAATCGTCCCCTTAAATTTGAAGAATTTGAAAAATACATACAAAATACAATTTTTGTTTCAGCAACTCCTTCTGATTATGAGAAAAATATTTCATCCCATATTGCTGAGCAACTAGTAAGGCCAACTGGCTTACTTGATCCTCAAATTGAGATTAGACCTACAAAAGACCAAATGGATGATTTAATCCAAGAAATTAACAAAAGAGCTGCTAACTCTGAAAGAGTCCTGGTCACTACTTTGACTAAACGCATGGCTGAGGATTTGGCTGAATACCTATCAAAAAAACAAGTTAGAGTGAGATACATGCATTCAGAAATTGAGGGATTACAACGAACTGAAATAATTAGGCAGTTACGATTAGGTGAATTTGATGTACTTGTAGGAATTAATCTTCTAAGGGAGGGGTTGGATATACCTGAGGTTTCGCTAGTTGCAATTTTAGATGCAGATAAGGAGGGCTTTTTGAGAAATTTTACTAGTTTGATTCAAACATGTGGTAGAGCTGCAAGAAATGTTAATGGAACTGTCATAATGTATGCTGATAATACAACTAAATCTATGAAAAATACGATGGATGAAACTAAACGTCGTAGAGAAAAACAAATACAATATAATAAAACCCATAATATTATCCCTAAAACAATTATCAAATCTGTTCCTGATCAAGAAGTTGCATTAGATGACTCTAAATTAAAGTCAACTCATGACCTTACTACTGAAGTTATAGATTTGGATGCACAAATGAAAAAATATTCTGAAGAATTAGATTTTGAAGGTGCAATCGAATGCAGAGACAGAATAAAAAGATTAGAAAAGGAGATTGAATTTAAAAATGGTAGAAAATAAATTAAAAATTCGTGGTGCACGTCATCACAATCTAAAGAATTTAGATATTGATATTCCAAAAAATAAATTAGTTGTAATAAGTGGTTTATCTGGTTCTGGAAAATCTACTTTGGCATTTGATACAATATATGCTGAAGGTCAGAGAAGATATGTGGAATCATTATCTGCATACGCTCGTCAATTCTTAGAACTTATGGATAAACCTGATGTTGATTCTATTGAAGGTTTATCACCTGCAATTGCTATTCAGCAAAAAACTACAAGTAAAAATCCACGTTCAACTGTTGGAACTACTACAGAAATTTATGATTACATGAGATTATTGTTTGCAAGAATTGGAATTCCATTTTGTACTAATTGTGGACGTAAAGTTTCAACACAATCTATAGAAAGAATTTGTGATTCAGTCCTCAAAGATTTTTCAGGAAAAAAAATACTCATTTTGGCTCCTATGGTTCAGAGGAAAAAAGGTACATACGAAAAACTATTTGAACAAATCAAAAAAGATGGTTATTCTAGAATACGCCTAAATGGGGAAATTTTGAGCCTGGATGATGAAATCCCACCACTTGATAGGCAAAAATGGCATAATATTGAGATCGTAGTTGATAGAATTACAACTGGAAAATCAGAAAGATCTAGACTCTTTGAGGCAATACAAACTGCAATCAAAACATCAAAAGGAGATGTGATGATTGCTACAGACAAATCTGAGAAAATTTTTTCCCAAAATAACGCATGTCCGTATTGTGGATTAACTGTGGGTGATTTAGAGCCACGTTCTTTTTCTTTTAATTCTCCTTTTGGAATGTGTAATACTTGTAATGGTTTGGGGGTGAAGATGGAGTTTGATGCAGATTTAGTAGTACCTGACAAAACAAAATCTATTCTAGATGGTGCCATTGTTCCATGGAGTGGTAGATTCTCTGCATTTAGACGTCAAGCATTAAGAGCAGTTGGAAAAAAATTCGGTTTTGATTTAATGACTCCTTTTGATAAAATTAAACCCAAACATCTTCAGATTATTTTACACGGTACTGATGATTTAATTGATTTTACATATCGTTCAAAGTCTGGAGATTCTTCTTGGAAATCAACTAATGCTTTTGAAGGTGTTTTAAATAATTTACAACGCACCTTTATGGAAACTGATTCAGAATCAAAAAGAGAATGGTTGAAGCAATTCATGAGAGATACTCCATGTAACACATGTAATGGTAAAAAACTAAAACCAGAATCACTAGCAGTTAAAGTTAATGAAAAAGGAATAATGGATGTATGTAATATGTCCATTGATCACTGCTATGATTTCTTTTCTTCATTGAAATTAACTACAAACGAACAACATATTGCAAGAGATGTTTTAAAAGAAATCAAAGAGCGTTTAGAATTTTTAATGAATGTTGGATTAAACTATCTCACACTGAATAGATTGAGTTCCACTCTGTCTGGTGGTGAATCTCAAAGAATTAGATTGGCTACTCAAATTGGTTCTAATTTAACTGGGGTCTTGTATGTTTTAGATGAACCTACTATTGGATTACATCAACGAGATAACACTCGCCTCATTAAAACGCTAAATAAGCTACGAAATCTAGGAAATACTGTCATAGTTGTAGAGCATGACGAAGAAGTAATACGAAATTCAGACTGGATGATAGATTTAGGTCCAGGTGCAGGTATACATGGCGGAAATGTTGTTTTTGAAGGAACCGTTAAACAAATTCTTAAGGATAGTAAATCTGTAACTGGCAAATATTTGAAAGACAATTCATTAATTAATTTAGATGATAGAATTCGTAATCGTTCTGGTTCTATATTGATAACGAAAGCATCTGAAAATAATCTTAAAGAAATTGATATTGAAATCCCTTTGGGGTTATTTGTTTCTGTAACTGGTGTTTCTGGTTCAGGAAAATCTACTTTGATTAATGATGTGTTGTTAAAATCTCTACAAAATCATTTTTACAAATCTAACATTAGACCCGGAATGCATGATGATATAACTGGTTTAGAAAATATTGATAAGGTCATAGCAATTGATCAATCCCCAATTGGCAGAACTCCACGTTCAAATCCTGCTACTTACATTGGTGCCTTTACTCCTATTAGAGAACTTTATGCAAATACTGCATTATCAAAAGAACGTGGTTATGCCCCTGGACAATTTTCATTTAATGTACCTAATGGAAGATGTTTTGCATGTGATGGTGACGGTGTTAAACAAATTGAAATGCAATTTTTGTCTGATGTATATGTAAAATGTGATGAATGTAAAGGAAAAAGATACAACACTGAAACATTATCTGTATTGTATAAGGGAAAAAATATTTCTGATATTTTAGGTATGACTGTGTATGAGGCATTAAATTTCTTTGAAAATATTCCATCAATTCAACGAAAATTACAAACTGTTTATGATGTTGGTTTAGGTTACATCAAACTCGGACAATCCTCCACCACTCTATCTGGTGGTGAAGCTCAAAGAGTAAAACTTGCATCTGAATTATCAAAACGAGGTACTGGAAAAACACTATACATCTTAGATGAGCCTACTACGGGATTACATTTTGCAGATGTTCAAAAATTATTGGATGTTCTTAATCGTTTAGTGAACTTGGGAAATACTGTGGTTGTTATAGAACACAACATGGATGTGATTAAAAATTCTGATTGGTTAATTGATCTTGGACCTGAGGGTGGAGATGAGGGTGGCCAAGTAGTGGCAATTGGTACTCCGAAAGATATTGTAAAAGCACCTGGAAGTTATACTGGAAAATATTTGAAGAAATTATTGAAAAAATGACTTTTGATCTTTCTAAAATTAACATTCCAACAGATCCTGGCATTTATTTGATGAAAGATTCTGACGAACAGATTATCTATATTGGTAAAGCTAAGAATTTAAAAAATAGAGTAAAATCTTATTTTAATAAAAATCAAAATTATAAAACACAAAAACTTGTTGAACATATTTCATCTATTGAATTTGTTTTAACTGATAATGAAAGTGAAGCATTTCTTTTAGAATCAAACATGATCAAAAAATATCGTCCTAAATTTAACATTGAATTAAAAGATCAACAACGCTACACATACCTTAGAATATCTGATGAAAAATTCCCTAGACTATTAGTTTCAAGAAGAACACGTGATGGGAAATTTTTAGGTAAAGGTAAAACTTTTGGCCCTTTTACACAAGGTAGTTCGAAACTACTTACTATAGGTACTTTGAGAAAAGCATTTCAAATTAGAATTTGCAAGACTCTTCCAAAAAAAGTCTGTTTAGAATACCATTTGGGTAACTGTGAGGGGCCTTGTGAATTTAAAGATGCTCAAGAAAGATATCCAAAACATGTGGATGCGCTACAGGATGTTTTGAAAGGTAAAAATCAGACTAAAATTTTTATAAAAAAATTAGAAGGAGAAATGCAGCAAGCTGCTGAATCTCAGCAATTTGAGCGTGCAAAAGACATTCGTGATACATTGATTAGGCTTGGAAGTCTTCAAACTAAACAAAAAATGGAATATGTTGAAAACTCTGATGAAGAATACTTTGGGATTGGAATTCAAGAACAATCTGCAACTGTTATGAATTTTAGAATGATTAATGGTGTGATTAGAGATAGTGACAAGTTCTTTTTTGATTTAGTTGGTGATAATTCTTTTTCAAATTTTTTGTATCAATATTATTCTACACATAAAATTCCAAAATTTATTCTAGTCAGTGAATTACCTGAAAATAAGAAATTATTGGAATTATTGCTCTCTGAACAATCAGGCCATATGGTTCAAATCACTTGCCCTTCAAAAGGTAAGAAAAAAGATATCATTAATTTAATCTTGAAAAATATTAAATTAATTTTATCTAAAGGTGGTGATCCTGGGTTGGTTGAATTAAAAGAAATTCTTGGTTTACCTGTTATACCAAATACCATTGAATGTTTTGATATCTCTAATCATGGGGAAGATTTTGCTGTAGGGTCTATGTCTAGGTTTGTCGGCGGTATTCCAAACAAGTCTGGATATCGAAAATTTAGAATTAAAACTGTGTCTGGGCGAGATGATTTTGCAATGATTGGTGAAATTATCAAGAGACGATATTACAGATTATTAGAAGAAAATTCTGAACTTCCTGACTTGATAGTAATTGACGGAGGTAAAGGTCAACTTAGTTCTGCAATGAAGTCATTAGAATCACTTGGATTGGATTTACCTTGCATCTCTTTAGCAAAAGAAAACGAAGAAGTCTATTTACCTAAAAATAAAAACCCTATAGTCATTCCAAAATACAAATCATCTCTAAAAATTTTACAATATGCTAGAGATGAAACACATCGATTTGGTGTAGCATACAATAGAACTATACAGAAAAATAAAATAAAATAAGAAAAAGGAAAAATTGTGGTTAGTTCACTGTAACACTACCGACCATCCATGGGTGAACCATACAGAAGTAATCGTAGCTACCTGCGTCATCAAAAGTAAATGCATAATTTGCATTTGCCATGACTAGGCTACTATCAAATACGCCAGATGGTCCATCAGCTGGACTTCCACCAGTTACTGTGTGTGCTGCTGTGTCGATGTTAATCCATTCTACTATATCTCCAGCATTGATTGTGATATCTGCTGGTGTGTAGCATGCATTACTTTCTTCACATCCTGGAACTGAAGTCCCTGCTGGAATATCAACAGTATGTGTTGTAGGTCCTGCTGGTTCTTCCATTACGGTTTCTTCTTCATGAGTTTCTTCCATCGTAACTTTTTCTTCTAGTTCTACAGTACCGACCTCTTCTTCTGAAAGATCTACTATTCTGTAATCCACTTCGAATGGTGTGGTTTTCATTGTGTGAACTGCTAAAGCATTACCGGAAAATGCCCATTCACCTCTTGCATTCTTTGGATCAACAAATGTTAATTCAAAGATCGTTTCACCGTTTGGAGTCCAAGTCTTTGCTGGTTTCTCATCAGCTCCGATTGGTCCTCTAAGTGTAACCAATTGAATATTTTCAGATGCATCATAAATGAGTGTACCTGAATATACTTTTTCACTTGGTGCTAGTAGCACTGCAAGTTGGTGTGATTCATGACCCAATCCTGGATCTGTATCAGATGTGGCTCGCTCATATCCAGATTTTAATGGTTTCATTATTTTTTCCATTACTGGTTCAGCTGTTTGTGAAGCTGTTGGAGTTGAGACACTGGTACCGGCGCTTTGAGTAGCATCCATTGCGGCTACTGCTCCTAAAGCTATAGCTACAACTGCAAGTGTAAATGCAATTGAAGCCTTGTCTATACCTGCCATAATTGATCCATGACTTTCTATGTGCTAAATAAATCTAATCGTCACAATATTCGTTTTCAAATCATTATTCTTTTCTGGAATGATGATTTTTGAAATTTTTACAATATTAGAGAGAATCTATTGTAAATTCCACAGGATCGCTCTAATTTGACATTAATCATTGTCAATGTTAATGGACAAATCTTTCTTTTATCCATCTAGTGCTAAGTATAATCACAAACTGCGATTGAGCTCTCACCAAGTAACTACTCGTTTTTGGTCTTAAGCTCTTTTGCTTCTAATATTTTATTTGCCAAATTCTCTTTTTGCTCAATCAGTTCAAATTGAATTTTTAACTTCCTTTGCATCGTTAATTGTTTAATGAATTTAATTCGATTTACAATAAATTTATCTTCTATTTTCAAATCTTGACTTAATTGATCAAACATCGTTTTTTCATCTAATTTTATTTTGACAATATCTTCATTTTTTATTCTAAATACACCAATTCCCCAAAATAATCCGATGTGTAATGCCACATATTTTGATTGTAAATTTGAAATTTTATTTTTGTATATCTCTACATGTTCCCTACTTTGATCAATAATTGAATCATTTGTTTGAATTGCCCAGGAAATTTTCTTTTCATTTCCATCTGGATAGAAAGCATGGTTCAATTGTCAACCAAAAAGGGGTCTTTTGTTAATATATTTTGAATCCTCCATTTATGATCATAGTTTGAAATGTGTACGTATGCTTGAATCTCACGCCTTCTTCTCAAAAATGGTAGATGAGTTAGTTGAATTCTCAGAATATGATCCAGAATTAGCTGATGGAATCAAGTGGCTTGATGATCAGGCTCAGAAAAAAGGTATCACATTCTATGATATGGTTTTTGAAGTCTTGTACAAACATGATGTTAATTCAAAAGCTAAAGATTGGCTAAGTACAAGAAATTAGTTTTATTTTCTCAAGTCTAATGTTTGATATTCACAACCTTGAGGTCCGCAATATTTTCCAACATATGTGGCCTTTGGTCTATACAATGCTGTTTTAGGTGCGGCTTCTGCAAATTTTTCTTCAATGATATGTGCGGCCCATCCTGCAACTCTTGAAATTGCAAAGATTGGAGTGTTGAGATCCATTGGAATTTTTAACATATAATATAACGATGCACTGTACAAGTCTACATTTGGATAAATATTCATATCTTTTTGGGATTTCATTTCTGCAATGGTTGTAGTTTCTACTTTTTCTGTAATGTCAAACCATGGGTCTTTAGTTTTCTCTGCTAATTTTCTAGATAGTTCTTTTAACACTTGTGCTCTTGGATCATAAGTTTTGTACACTGCATGACCCATTCCCATAATTTTCTCTTTTGCCTCCATTTTTCCTTTAATCCACCCTTCTGCTTTATCTGCCTCTGCAATTTCTAAGAGCATTTTCATTACTTCTGTATTAGCTCCTCCGTGCAATTCTCCACTTAATGCACCAATTGCAGCACTTGAGGCAGAATACATATGTGCTCTAGTTGATGCAACTTGTCTGGCTGTAAACGTAGATGCGTTAAATGTATGATCTGCATGAAGAATTAAACAAACATCGAATATTTTTTCAACTTCTTCATCTGGCTTTTCTCCAAACATCATGTATAGAAAATTTGCAGCATGACTAAGTGATGAATCTGGTTCTACTGGTTCTAATTCATTTCTTATTCTATGCCAACTCGCAACAATTGTTGGGACTTTGGCAATGAGGTTAATTGCTTTATCATAACTGGCATCTTTGTTTGAAAATTCTTCATCATAATACCCTGCAAGTGCAGATACGAATGCTTGAAGCATATCCATTGGATCTGCATCTTTTCTCCAGTTTCCCATGTTTTTTTGCATTTGTTTTGGGATGTATCTTGCTTCAACTAATTTTACATTAAATTCATCTAATTGATTCTTTGTTGGTAATTTGTCATAAAGTAAAAGATATGCTGTTTCTTCAAATGTTGAATTTTTTGTAAGATCCAAAATATCGAATCCTCGATAAATGAGCTTGCCTTTTTCCCCATCTATGTTGGAAATTTTGGTATCTGCAACTTCAATTCCTCGTAGACCGATGTTCTTTGTCTCCATATTGAGCCTACTGGAAATCTTTTATTATATTTTATCTAAAATCGTGTCTATGAAATTTAGTAATTAGTCTAATATGGCAACTTTTGGTCATAAATGATCATTTTTAATCAAAATTTGATGACTCCTAAAGAGCGAGAGCATTTGAAAAAATTAGATGACTTGGTACTAAATGCTTCATCTGAAGAACTCAAAAAAATTCAAGAAATTGATAATCAAACCCAAATGGAGGGATTGTCATTATATGATGTATACCTTGATTCAAGTTCATTGGTAAACCAAAATATCAAAAAGCCTTTTAGAAAATCTTAATTTTACATTCTTCATTTAAATGAGGGTTTGTGATTTTTGAATCTGTATTGGTATCCTCTAAAACCAAAAAAACAACAGCTAAAAAAGTAGCCAAAAAAACAACAGCTAAAAAAGTAACCAAAAAAACAACAGCTAAAAAAGTAACCAAAAAAACAACAGCTAAAAAAACAAGTACCTCAAAGCGTACCAAAGTAATCTGTATTTCACATAAGGAGGATTGTGATGGAATTAGTTCTGCAGCATTAATTCGTCAAGCATTTGGTGGGGATGCTATGTTAGTTGATTATCCTGGACAAATGGAGGCATTAAACCAAGTAGTTTTAGATGAAAAATTAAAAACATTATTTATTTGTGATTTGGGATTGAGTAAAAAAACACAAGATGAGTTTATTGATATATTGACAAGATTGAGAAAAAATAAAGTTTCAGTTACATACATTGATCATCATGATATTGATCCTAATGTTGTAAAGGCATTAAATAAAATCAAAGTAAAAGTAATTCATGACATCAATGAATGTACTGCCGTTCTAACTTACACTGCATTCAAATCAAAACTCAATGATCATGCATCATTTGTTGCAGCATGTGCTGCAATTACAGATTATATGGAATCTAGGCCTCTTGGTTCAAAACTACTTCAAATCTATGACCGACAATTTGCATTAATCAGTGCAACTGTTATGACTTACAATATCGTGGGACGTCAAAGAGAACCTGATTACTTACAATATCTAGTTGAGGAATTGGCAGATTCTAAATTCCCACATGATATTCCAAACACCTATGAATTTGCACAAATTCAAGTGGAGAAATTATCTCAAATGATTGCCAAAGTAAAGGTCGGACTAAAGACAATGAGTAATCTTGGCCATATGGAAATTTTAGATGCTGGTGCAAGTGGTGCAGTTAATTTTGTAATGGGATTATCTGGCAAAAATGTGGGTGTAGCTTACAAAGAACGTGTAGACCATGGAATTTATGCCGTATCTGTAAGAGGTTCAAAGGATTGTAAGGTTCACTTGGGTAAAATTGTAAATCTTTTAGCAACTAGTCTTGGTGGCTCTGGTGGTGGACATGATAAAGCATGTGGAGCAGTTGTTCCAAAACCAAAAATAAAAAAATTCATTACAGAATTAAATAAAAAAATAAAATAATCACTGTAAGCATCTAGGGATTTTTTTCACTACGTGTGAAATTGATATTCTTCCAGGTCCTGCAACAATGATTGCAAGAACTGCAGCTAACATTACGAGATCCCATTCCCATCCTCCTTGAGAAACAAAAAATCCATTTTCCCATCTAATGTAAAATATTGCACCAAGTAAAATTACTGCAAATATAGAACCTGTGACCCTTGTGAGTACTCCGACTAGTAAAATACCCCCAATAAATTCTGCTAATGCAATTGGTAATTGCATTTCTGGTGGTATTCCAATACTCATTAGCCATTCTTGCCAACTGGGATCAAATTTTTTCAAACTATGAACTATGAATATAGCTCCAATTGATGCACTGATTCCCCAATGAGTAATGTCGTGTAATACATTTTCTTTTAGGCTTGCCTCTGTATTCATGGTTAAACGGTTTACGAATTTATTAAAAGGGTTTGTCCAAATCAAACTTGGAATAATTTTTTAATAATTTGTAAATCAAGTCTATTTTAAATTAAATCTAAAGATACTTGCACCAGTTATTGTAATTGGTGTTATAATTACAATATTTTCTAAATCAAACATGATTGTTTTAGATGAATTCTAGAATTAATATCTGGGTAGTATAGCAAGTTTTGATTTTGATGATGCTATGATGATTGAGATAATTGATATTGCCAATACTAGTGATACTATGACTCCAAATTCAGGTACAACTACTCCGTCTTTAATTTCAACTTGAATTGATTCTTTATGTTCTGATGCTGCTCCTTGGTTTGCAGTAATTGTGTATAATCCGTCTTCTTTCCACATTGCGCCTCCTGTTTTAATCTCTATTTCAAAATCCCCATACATTCCTGGAGTTACTTGTGCTATAGTTATCAAATTACCAACTGGAGAACTTACAATTAGTGTGATGTCTGAGCCTCTAAAACTGGTATTTCCAGTAATTGTAATTACGTCTGAACCATTTATTGCATCAGCCATTAGTGAAATCCCACTTGATGATACTGGTAATTTTTCCTCAATTACACTCTCTTGAATTATTTCTGGAATTTCATTTCTTGGCATTGCTTGTGATATTACTGAAAATTGTATAGTTGCTATCACTTCTGAATCTTCATGACTTGCTGTAATCAGATATGTTCCAGCCATAAAACTTGGAACTGGAGGATTTAGTAATTTTTTAAATTCACCATCATCTCCAATTGCTAATTGTGGTGCAAAGGCTAGTGCGCCATCAGGTCCTATTATTCGAAGTTTTACAGGCTTGAATTCTGAGACATCTGTAATTTTACCTGAAATCCATATTGAATCTAATGCCTTAATTTCATCTGATGATACTTGTAATTCTAAAGTTGGTTCTGCAAATGCTGAGGTAGATGCCATTGAAACTATGATTAACATAAACAAAGAAATCTTTAGCATTTTTATCACTCCATCACAACTGTATATGAATTGTTTCTGCAAATGTATAGTAATCTTCTTAATCATGAATTTTTTTATCTGTATTTTTACTGCTTAGAATTTTCTTAATCTGCTGTATCCTAATAACGGATGGATGATCTCGAAAATCTATTTAAGAAAATTTCTAAATTAATTATTCTGAAAATTCTACAATTGCATCTATTTCAGTCATTGAATCTAATGGTAGACAAGCTACTCCTACTGCAACTCTGGAATGCTTTCCATTATCACCAAATATCTCGTAGAACAAATCTGATGCTGGATTGATAACTTTTGGATGCTGTGTAAAGTCTGGCATAGAGTTTACAAATCCTGAAAGTTTTACGATTCTTGTAACTTTGTCTAGATTTCCTAGTTCTCTTTTAATCTGAGCAATAATGTTGATTGCACACATTCTGGCAGATTTTTGTGCTGTCTCTAAATTATCATCTGAAACCTTTCCTGTGAAAATTACTTTTCCATCTTCCATTGGAATTTGACCTGAAATAAACAACAAATTCCCTGTGCGTATAACTGGAACATATGATCCTGCGGGTGTAGGCGGATTTGGAAGTTTAACTCCGATGGATTCAAGTTTTTCTTCAATCATGATTCTGATGCTTAATTTTAGTCTGATTTTAGTATTTAGAACTGTTTTCTTGAGTTTTTTGATTTACACTGATTCGAAGATATTGTATATGTGAAAAATTTGATATTAATTGTCACTAGTGGTGTTTTATGATGAGGATCTAGTAAATGTCACTAGTGACACTGAAATTTATTTTAGATTTTCAAATGTCCTGCTTTTGGAATTTTACCTGTAAATTCTCGTTGTAATACTATTCTTTCTTGAGTTTTTCTTCCCTCAAGTAATTTTTGATTAATCTCTTCCATGAATTCATTTATCTGCTTAAAGCATTTTGCTAATTCTTTTCTTAATTCTTTATCTTCGCTATTTTCCTTAATCCATAATATTGATGATGCTAATCCAAACATACCTGTCATCCCAATTAACAATGATTCGTAATCTGATTTTGTATATTTGCTAAATTTGTATGCGCTGAGATCTTTTGATATGTCTAAAAATATTTTTTTCTCTTCTAATTTTTTAATTGCTGAATTTATTTTAGATTCATAAGTAAAAATTAAGTTATTGACAAAACCCACATGCTCTTCAAGTGAATAGTGATAATGTTTTACATAATATGCATTGTCTTTGTAACCGTGTTTTTTAATATGCCCCAAAACTTCCATTTTTTTTAAAACTTCTTTCAGTTTACTTTTTTTGAATCTTTTATTATTATTTAGACAAGTTTGCCATAAATCCCCGAGATAATTTTTTTCATCATTCATACATTCTAAAATATATTCAATTGAAATCGTTTGCATGGCCTACCTCTTTATTGGAATTATTTATTGGTGATGACTGAAATCTGGTATATTCTAGAGCCTGTTGATTGCATCATGGTATGAAAACTGAGTATTTTGTACATCTTTCTTACCTACTATTGTAATGAATGTTGGACTATAATTCATGATTGTAATGTTATATCATGATGAAGAATTAGATGAGGAAGAATTAAACAAATGCTTTGCAAAATTTGATTCTAAGACTATTGAACTAATTCAGAAAGAATACAAAAATGATTGATAGTGAAAAATTAGCAAATACAATGTCTGCATTTATTGAGAAGAATCTACTAGGGAATGCGCCTTTTCAAACCACTTCAGAGTTTATCTCATATATTGCCTATAAAGAATCTCAGAAAAAATTCAATAATGATTCAAAAATATCTGAATAGATTTTTCTAATTTTTACTTATTTTTATGTGGACTTTTTCGCCCTTGTTTGAATTATTTTGATACGCAGTTCTTGTTTTGTATCCTTGTTTTTGAAGAAATCCATCTAAAATTGATACCCATGGTAAAGAATGACCGCTGTTTAATTTTGATTCAATTGTAATGTTTTTAGTATTTGCCTCAAAATTCACATGACCTGAACATGTGATTTGCATTACTGCATCAATGATTTCAATTAGATCATCTAGGGTTTTTGTTTTTAGAGAAACTCCGTTCTTCTCTAAAAGTTTGAACATGTCTGCTTCTGGCTTTTTAGATGTCATTGTAGAGTTTAGTAAATACAATAAACCTGCTTCATTGACGATTTTAATAATTTTGTAAATCTCTTGTGCTTCGGTTTTTGTCATATCTGCCAATGCTTTAGTTTTAGTTGCATTTTTCCAAATATTTGAAAATACTTTTTCTTGATTTATTCCTAAAATATCTGTGGATGAAAAGATTGCCCCTTTCCCATCATTACTATTTATCATTAGTAATTCTGTTTCATCAAAAATAAAACAATTCTGAGTAATATCTGATGCTCTAATTTCAACTCCGTCTGGAATCACTCTAAATGATTCAGAGCAAATTTGAGATGGTGCAACTAGGACTTTGACATCTAAATTTCTACGTAATACTGATAGCAATTGCTCTTTACATTCAGCCAATAACCCAAAACCCCATTGGTCAGTCATTATTTTGATTGATGATTTTGAACCTTCAATCATTGTTTGTAGTTGTGATAATACGTTGTTTGCACTAAGATGGAAATATCTTTTTTCTTCAGAACCTCTTGATTTTCTGCTTTCTTCACTTGCTTTCTTTAAGTTTGAAATCAAAGTATTCATTGCATTTACCTTGTTGATTTGCTCATGAATTATTCCATCAAAAGCATCTTCTGGAGCAATTGCTGTACACATAATTGGTTTACTTTTTGAAATGATGACTAGTTTTTTATTTTCTAATTTCAATAATGTCGGGTAAATTTTTGTTCTTGGAATTTCTGAGTAATATGCAAGGTCTCCTGCTGAAATCGTGCCTTTTGCTATTAATGCGACATATGCTTGTGCCTCATACTTGCTTAATCCAAATTCTTCTAGACTGACTGTTAAAATGTGCTCATTTACCATGCTTTTCTTTGATTTGTTATTAGGTAAAATTGAGAGCTAAATTCCTTTACACAAACACTCAAAAAAAATCAAAATTGTATCTGCTGACTGGTGTAACTGTGGTTACTAAAATATTTGATACACCGTCCTCAAATACAAAATCTAAAAGCAGTATTCGGTATGTTGGTAAAATGCAGTGTTAATTCAATAGAGGTTGAAAATATCTCTCATTCTGTAACTCTTGTTCCTAGATTAGAATATTCTATGAATATACTTGATGATGTAATTGGTGTTCTTGATAAAAAACAAATTCAATTAAAAAAATTAAATCAAGATTTAATCCATGATTTTGATGAATCTGATAAACTTCATGTTGATGCATTGAAACTTGAACATCTTGTAGTGTTTTCTTTAGAAATTTTGCTTTCTGTAAAAAAGAATATGGGACAAATTTCTAACATAGGTAGTATACCTGAAGTTTTACCCTCTACAATCCCTATGATTAGAACAGTTAGTGCACAACTTTATGATCTTATTCCAAACTGTAGCCAAAAACTATCTGAAATATCTGTTCACTTGGGCAGTATTGTAATTGATTCTGCTGCTTTAACTACTGCTAGATTTGATTTTAGTCAATCAAACTATGAATCTTCATCAAAACTTAATGAAGTAAAATTGATGGTGGACTCTAAATTAAATAAGCAGTATCCTAATCTTGATTTTTTGAAATTATGCAATACCTAAGATGTTAAATCAAAAACGAGATTTTTCAAAAGATATTGACCGAATCAAGTCTATCTCTTCAATAATCGATAAAAAATTATCTGAAGTAAAACCATCTGAAGATTCAAAAATTGATAAACTCTCCTTGGAAGAATTACAAGATTTAGACAAAATTGTTGGAATTGCTAATTTTATGATGTGTAAATATGCTGATAAGAAAGAAATGCGCTCAATTCTCAAGCATTTCACATCAATAATCTATGAAACTGCCGGGTCTCTTGAAAATTTGGATGATGAGGTTTCTGAATTGATAATTTCTGCTGAGGACTCTATTAACAAAGTCAAAGATATGCATACTCATATCTCAGACAAGTCTGATTTTAAAAAAAAATACCTTGATGGGCCTGACTATAATGAGCATGAAACAAGTCCAATTAATTTAACCAATTTTGTGACACAGATTAACACCGTAGAATACCAACAAAATTCTCGAGAGGAAACTGCGTAGGTAATTGAAATGAGTTTAGCCCCCCAAGAATTAGAAAACACAGCAAGCAGATATGCTTCTGAAGCCATCAAGTTTGATTCCCAAGGTGCTCGTGGAATGGCAATTACTCATTATCAGCAAGCAATAGATGCTCTAGTGAAATTATTACAACTTTATCCTAACAGTAAACTCAATCAAATTTACAAAGAGCGATGTAACTCTTACCACGGTAGAATTCAAGCACTGCAACAATCTCATGGTATTGAGCCTGCAGTTGATCCAAAAGCTTCTGATTCAGACCAAAAGAAATCTGTACAAAGACAAGAAAATGAAAATGATTTTGAAGAATTAATTATGAAAGAAAAACCTGATGTTACTTGGGAACAAGTAATCGGTTTAGATGATGCCAAAAGTGCATTACGTGAATCTATTGTATATCCTACTAAACGACCTGACTTGTTTCCACTTGGATGGCCAAAAGGGATGTTACTTTATGGTCCACCAGGTACAGGAAAAACTATGCTTGCAGCAGCTACTGCAAATGAGATGGATGGTTATTTCATTAATGTAGATGCATCATCTATGATGAGTAAATGGCTTGGTGAGGCAGAAAAGAATGTCTCAAAACTATTTGCTATGGCAAGAAAATATGCTGAAAAAGAAAGTAAACCTGTTATTTTGTTTGTAGATGAAGTTGATTCTCTTCTAGGATCTAGAAGTAGTGAAGTTGGAGGCGAAGTTAGAACTAAAAATCAATTTTTAACTGAAATGGATGGTGTTAATGGTAAAGGAAAAGATTTGATGTTGTATGTAATTGGTGCAACAAACAAACCATGGAGTCTTGATTGGCCTTTCCTTAGAAGATTCCAAAAAAGAATTTACGTATCATTACCTACTCTAGCTGCAAGAGAAAATCTCTTTGAGCAATACACTGCACCTTTGAGTAAAAATATCAATCTAAACAATACTGAATTAGCAAAATTATTTGATGGATACAGTGCCAGTGATATCAAAGATGTTTGTCAAGCCGCACAAATTAAGACGGTTCATGAAATTTTCGATTCCCCTGATTACCATGAACCAGTTGAAGGTGAGGCCCCTATTCAACCAAGAGATCTAACCACTGCTGATTTCAAAAATATCATGGAGAGAAGAAAACCTAGTGTTTCAACTGAGATGATTCGCGCTTATCATAAATGGAGTGAAGAGTTCCAAGCCCTCTGATCGTTTAATTTCATTCTGCGATCAACTTTCTAAACTTTAATTTCTCACAAAACTTAAATTCACATTCTTGCGGACTCAACGAGGGTCACAATTACTACAAAGAAATCAAGCCACGCAAACAAGTTTGGAAAACTGATTTTTGACGATGGTACTGTTATTGACGGTCAAGGTTTTGGTTATTCTACATCTGTTTTCGGTGAAATTGTCTTCAATACTGGGATGGTTGGTTATACTGAGGCGTTAACTGATCCTTCGTATAATGGCCAAATTCTCACTTTGACTTATCCTTTAGTTGGAAATTATGGTGTCCCAGATCCATCCATTGTTGATGTGGATGGAATTCCAAAATTCTTTGAATCTGATAAAATGCAGATTCGTGGTTTGGTTGTACATGAATTATCATTAACTGCAAGTCATTGGAATCTTTCTATGACTTTGGATGAATGGATGAATAACGAAAAAGTACCTGGAATTTCAGGAATTGATACTCGCGAATTAACAAAAAAACTTCGAACTGGCGGGGTGATGATGGCAGCTTTGGTTGTATCTGACACTGAGATAGATGTTGAATCTATTAAGAAACAACTCGAATCTGCAAAACATTATGATTCTGAACAATTCATGGATGAGGTTTCTACAAAACAAGAACAAGTTTATGGTGATGGGGAAAAATCTGTGGTTGTAATTGATACTGGTGCAAAAAATGCTATTTTAAGAAATGTTCGTGAACTTGGCTACAAAGCAATTCTAGTTCCTTGGAACACTTCATATGAAAAAATAATGTCACATAATCCTAAGGGTGTTGTATTAAGCAGTGGTCCTGGTGATCCACAAAAATGTCCTGATACTATTGATACTGCAAAAAAATTAATTGAAAATAATATCCCTACATTGGGTATTTGTTTGGGTGCACAAATTATTGGCATTGCAGGAAATACTGAAACTTACAAACTAAAATACGGGCATCGAGGACAAAACAAACCTTGTATTAATTTAGAAAACAATCAAGTTTATGTCACTAGTCAGAATCATGGATATGGAATAACTCCAGAGTCTATTGAAAAATCTGATTTTAAATTATGGTTTAAAAATGCAGATGATAAAACAGTTGAAGGAATAAAACACAAAAAACAAAATTGCATTGCAGTACAGTTTCACCCTGAAGCAGCACCTGGCCCTTTTGACTGTAAATTTATCTTTGAAGAACTCAAGGAACTAATGGAGAAATAAAAAGTTGCCAAAAAATGAATCCTTGAAGAAAATCCTTGTGTTGGGAAGTGGAGCAATAAAAATTGGCGAAGCTGGAGAGTTTGATTATTCTGGAAGTCAATGTCTTAAAGCAATACATGAAGATGGAATTAACAGTGTACTGATCAATCCAAATGTTGCAACTATTCAAACAGATACTAGATTTGCAGATCAAGTATATCTTCTTCCAGTTAATGCCGAATATGTAGAATCTATTATTGAAAAAGAAAGACCTGATGGAATTATGCTGGCCTATGGGGGACAAACTGCACTAAACTGTGGTGTGAATTTGGATGACTCTGGCATTCTAAAAAAATATGGCGTTAACGTACTTGGAACTCAAATTCCCGGTATAAAAAAAGCCGAGGATAGACAGCTTTTCAAAGATTCTATGAAAGAATCCGGTGTACCTGTTTGTAAAAGTAAAACTGTGACTAATTTTGAAGATGCCAAGAAAGTTGCCGAAGATCTTACTTATCCTGTAATTATTCGTGTTGCCTATACCCTTGGAGGACGTGGTGGTGGCGTTGCTTACAATGAAATTGAATTACATGAGATTGTAGAACGTGGTCTCAAAGCAAGTCTTGTCGGTCAAGTACTAGTTGAAGAATACATTGGCCATTGGAAACAAATTGAATATGAAGTGATGCAAGATTATGATGGAAATAATGTTATAGTTTGTAATATGGAAAATGTACTTTCTATGAAAGCCCACACTGGTGACAATATTGTTGTAGCACCATCACAGACAATTGATAATCATGAATACCATATGTTACGTTCTGCTGCACTACGTGCAACAAAACATGTTGGCATTGTAGGTGAATGCAACATACAATATGCTCTAGATCCTGATTCTGACAAGTATGTTGCAATTGAAATTAACCCTCGACTTTCTCGTTCATCTGCATTAGCAAGTAAAGCTACTGGATATCCATTAGCGTACATGTCTGCAAAAATTGGATTGGGTTATAATTTATCTGAGCTTGTAAATAGAATTACAAAAAATACTACTGCATGCTTTGAACCTTCCCTTGATTATATCGTATGTAAACATCCTAGATGGGATTTTGATAAATTTGAATTAGTTAATAGGCGACTTGGTCCTACAATGAAATCCGTTGGAGAAGTAATGGCAATTGGTAGAACCTTTGAGGAATCATTTCAAAAAGCAATTAGAATGTTAGATATTGGAAATGATGGATTAGTTTTGAATCGCACTAATGGAATGAAATACACTGAAGAAGAAATAGAATACAAGCTATCTCATCATGACGATCAAGTACTTTACCATGTTGCAATTGCATTAAAGATGGGAATTACAGTTGAAAGAATTTACAAACTATCTACTGTTGATCCTTGGTTTATCGAAAAAATAAAAAATATTGTAGATGTTGAAGCGAAACTAAAGGATTCTGAACTTGATGGATCTTTAATGTGGGAATCTAAAAAATTAGGATTTTCAGATAAACAGATTGCACGAGCAAAAGACCAATCTCCTGATGAAATTCGTGATTTACGAAAGAAATTAGGCGTAATTCCTTCAGTAAAACAAATCGATACCCTTGCAGCTGAATGGCCTGCAGTTACCAATTACTTGTATTTGACATATGGTGGTCACTCTAATGATATTGTAATACCACAAGACGAAAAGGGAATTGTTGTACTTGGTGCAGGTCCTTATAGAATAGGAAGTAGTGTTGAATTTGACTGGGGTACAGTAAACATGGTTTGGGGTCTTCAAGAAAATGGGGAGAAGAGTGTCTCAGTAGTAAATTGCAATCCTGAAACTGTATCAACTGATTATGATATTTGTACAAGATTATATTTTGAAGAATTAACTCAAGAACGAATTTTAGATATCACTGAATCTGAACATCCAAAAGGAATCATTACCTGCGTTGGAGGTCAAACTGCAAATAATTTGACTCCCGGTCTTGCACAACACGGTGTAAATATTTTGGGTACTAGTGCACAAGATGTTGATAGGGCTGAAGACCGTTCTAAATTTAGTGCAGAACTTGATAAACTTCACATCCAACAACCTAGATGGCAGGCATTTTCAAATCTAAACGAAGCAAAATCTTTTGCTCAAGAAGTTGAATTCCCTGTAATTGTTAGACCTTCATATGTTTTATCTGGAGCTGCAATGAAAGTTGTTTGGTCTCAAGAAGAACTAAAGAAATATGTCAAAGAAGCTACCAATGTCTCACCTGACCATCCTGTAGTAATTTCCAAATTCATGTTAAACTCACTTGAAGTTGATGTAGATGGAATAAGCAATGGGAAAGAAGTTGTCATTGGTGCTATAGTTGAACATATTGATAGTGCTGGAGTTCACTCTGGAGATGCAATGATGGTGATTCCTCCTTGGCGTCTAAGTAACAAAACAATTGATACAATTAATGAATATTCAAAAAAGATTGCATTAACATTTAATGTTAAAGGACCATTCAACTTACAATTTTTAATTCATGATGATCATGTTTATGTGATAGAGCTAAACATTAGAGCATCGCGTTCGATGCCTTTTGTATCAAAATTAGTCAAAACAAATCTAATTTCTCTTGCTGCAAAGGCTATTTTGGATAAACCACTACCTAAAATCCCTGAAAATAAATGGCAGAAAATCCATAATTATGGAATCAAAGTACCGCAATTCTCCTTTATGCAATTAGAGGGTGCTGATATTGCATTAGGTGTTGAAATGCAATCTACTGGTGAGGCAGCGTGTTTTGGAAATAGTTTCTATGATGCATTATCCAAAGGATTGACTTCTGTTGGTTATAATCTGCCTGACAAAGGTTCAGCACTTGTTACTGTAGGTGGGGCACAAAATAAAGAAAAACTAGTTCCAACTATTGCAAAATTAAAACAATTGGGATTTAAAATATTGGCAACAGAACATACTGCCGAATTCTTTGAAGAGAAAATTGGTCAAGTTGAAATTGTTCATAAAATATCTGAACCTGAACGAAAGCCGAATATTTCTGATTTATTATATGAACGAAAAATCAACTTTATCATAAATATTCCAAGCACATCTACTTTAGAAAAATATGTGGGGATGCTTGATGATGAATATCAAATAAGAAGAAAATCTCTTGAATTGGGTGTTCCTGTTTTAACTACTATTGAGTTGGCTGATTCTTTTGTAAAAACATTGGAATGGTTGAGAAGTAATAAAACAACAAAAGATCCAATTGAACCCTATGATGGGTATGAATAATTATAAAAAACATAAACGCAAGTATTCTATAAAATAATATGGCAAAAAAATTTTCCGATGATGAACTTGATGAAGTTCTAAGTAAAATTGAAAAATTTGATTCAGATGGAATTCGTTTTATACATCTAAAAAATAATGTCAAGCTAAATTTTGTGAAAATAAAAATTGCTGAATTTAAATTAAAAGATATTTTGGTTTTTTTAGATGAAAATGGATTAGTTCAACGAATCCCTTTTGATGATAAGCCTGGGTTTCATGATCTAACGCTGTATCGTATTTCTGAAAAAGGGCGTGACTTAATTTCTAAATTTACTCGTGATCCAAACGATGATTGGAATAAGAGTAGCTATTCATCCGAAGTTCAATGTCAAAATTGTGGCTATTCGTATGAAATTCGTGTTTCATATTCTGAAACTGTTAAAATTTGGGGAAAATCTCAACGATGTCCTAATTGTGCAATGAAGGGAACACTAGTAACAAAAATTCTATGATCAAACTATTTGATTGATGTTTGATTCATTCCAAATTTAGATATCTATAACTGTGATATTTTTTTTATTTTTTAAAACTAACACCTGTTTTGATGTAATAATTCTTGTTTGCAACATCAAAGTTATACTGAAGATATTTGATTAAACCCTTGTGAGTAAAGGTTTAGATCGAATCCAATCTTTAGTTTCTGAAAAAAGAGTGAAATTACATATCTTTGAGCCTACACAGCGCAAGATTTGGACTGTGGTTGGAAAAGGTGAAGAACATTGGATTGATCCTGATAGTAATTACTGCTCATGTCCTGGTTATTATTTTGGTAAATTAAATGGAAAAATGACTTGCTATCATCTTGAATCTGCACAACTAGCTAGGAATGAAAATAAGGTTGAAGAAATAATTTTCTCTGATGATGAATTCTCTGATTTTCTTAGAGGATTAATTTCTGATTTGTAATTCGAACTTGTTAATAACTAGAAATTCTTTCAAATATTATGGATGAAGACAAACAAAATTTAGAAATAGAGAAAATTGCAAACCTTATGGTTCATGATGATATTTCACCTGATGAACAAGATGTTGCAAAATTAGAAAAATACAAAAATCTGATCAAAGAAGACTGTGATCTTGATGATGAAGATGCCTTAAAGATGGTTTATGAGACATTGCTTTATAGAAAATTAAAAAATTCTGATTCTAGTGATGTTTTAGAAAAAGGTAATGAGTTTGGCGCTGGATTCAGCTAAACCTACTCTAATGGTATAGTGTCGATATCATCTTTTGAGACTCCTTTCCAAAGACCAACCATTCCTTCTGGTTCTACTTGTTCAACTTTAGTAATTTGTTGAATCTTGATGTGATCCGGGTTTGGAGGCATCCATAACATGGCCATGTAATCTCCAACTTCCCCTACTTTAGTTGGTAAGGCCATGGTGACTTTATCTGCTGCAAATCCTTTTGCAGTTAGTGCATTAGTTGCTTTTTCTTTAAGATCCATTTTTCCGTGTAGGAACAAATAGACATCTTTTTGAGTGTCAATTTCTGCCATGATTTGACTTGTTTTTCAAACTAAATCAACCTTTCTTGATCTGACTCTTCCAAAAAGGGTTAAATTAGAACGTGCAAAATCCACAACTGTGAAAATCTTTACTGTTGGCAGTAAATCCTTTGTAACCAGTTTTCAATTAGCTGGAATTCCAGGAAAAATTTCTGAAAATCCTCAAAATGCCCTTGAAGAAATCAAGACATTGACTGATGACTCTGATGTTGGCCTTGTTTTGGTTAGTGATGATATTACAGAATCTATCAGTGATGAGTTAACTGCCTTACGTGCAGTAAAATCAACTCTAGTGTTTGCATTACCTGCAGCTGGAAGTGAAAAAAGTGAAATTGATTACAGAGTAATGTTGAAGAAGATTCTCGGCGTATAATCTTCTTATAATCAAATTTTTAATGTTTTACAATGAAAAGCGCATCTGTTAAAGAACCATCAGTTATTTCTGTTGATGATGTAGATAATCCACAGTTAACTTCTGGAGATGTCTTAGTACAGATGCATGCATGTGGAATTTGTGGCTCTGATTTGGAAAAAGTTTTTGGACAATATGGCCAACCTTCAATGCGATTAGGTCATGAACCATCTGGAATAATATTGGATGTTGGCTCTGATGTGACTGAATTTAAAAAAGGTGATAGAGTATTTACTCATCACCATGTTCCATGCTATGATTGTCATTATTGTAATCATGGAAATGAAACAATGTGTAAAAAATATTATGAAACTAATCTTTCTCCATGTGGTTTATCTGAAGAATATGTAGTCCCTGCATGGAATGTTTCACATGGTGGTGTTTTAAAAATTTCTGATTCTCTTAGTTATGAAGAAGCTGCAATGATTGAACCTTTGGCATGTTGTGTTAGGGCTTGGACTAAATTTACACATATGGACGGTGACTCTGTTGCAATTTTTGGTGTTGGTCCAACTGGAATGATGCATGTAATGTTAGCACATGCAAAAAAATTCGCAAAAATATTTTGCTTTGATGTGAATGATTTCCGATTAGATTTTGCAAAAAAATTCAACATTACTGATTCTATTTCTTCCATGGATGAAAATCGAAAACAAAAGATTTTGGATAATACTGGTGGACAAGGCGTAGATGTGGCAATTGTAGCTACTAGTAGCCTCAAAGCATTAGATGATGCCATAGATATGACTAGAAAAGGGGGCACCGTGATGATGTTTGGAGTTCCATCAAAAGGAGCAAAATTGGATTTAGATGTAAGTAAAATTTATTCTAAGGAAATAACTTTGGTAACTAGCTATGCTGCATCTGATTCTGATACTAAAGAAGCACTTCATCTAATCGAATCTTCTCAAATTGATGTTAAGCAATTAATCACTCATACTTACTCTATTTCTGATTCTCAAAAAGCATTTGATCATGCCCGTACTGGTGACAATGCAATGAAAATAATAATTACAAAATAAGAAAGGCTTAAGAAGGGATTTTCATTCTTTCAAAATCGAAGAAATATGGATTGGGGATTAAAAAACAGAATTTCTAGTATAATTAAACCAGAAGATAATCGTGCACTAATGTTAGCAGTAGATCACGGATACTTTCTTGGTCCAACTGAAAAACTTGAAAACCCTACTAAGGTAATTGCACCTCTGTTGAGATATTGTGATTCTTTAATGGTGACGAGAGGTGTTCAAAGATCTTCTGTCTCTGCAACAACTAGCACTCCAATGGTGTTGAGAGTATCTGGTGGTTCTAGTATTATTGGTGAGGATTTATCTCAAGAAGACATTACAGTATCTATTGAAGAAGCAATTAGACTAAATGCTAGTGCTCTTGCAATGTCCATCTTTGTTGGTTCAAAATATGAATATCAAACTATTGTAAATTTAGGAAAATTAGTTAATGAAGCAGAAAAATATGGATTGCCAGTTTTAGCAGTAACTGCAGTTGGAAAAGAACTTGGAAAGGATGCTAGATATCTTTCATTAGCATGTCGTGTTGCTGCAGAACAAGGTGCACATATTGTCAAAACATATTATTGTGATAATTTCGAAAAAGTTGTTCAATCCTGCCCTGTCCCAATAATTGTGGCAGGTGGTAAGAAAATCCCTGAACGTGATGCTTTACAATTGACATACAATGCAATCAAAGCTGGCGCTGTAGGTGTTGATATGGGACGAAACATTTGGCAATCAGACCATCCAGTTTCCATGATTAAAGCAGTTAGAGGAATTGTCCATAATAATCAAAATGTTGATCAAGCCTTCAAATTATATCAAAAATTAGTTAGTTTAGAACCAAAAAAGAATCAAAAATCATCTAAAAACAAACCAAACAACCCTAATCAAAAGAAATCAAACAAACCAAACAACCCTAATCAAAAGAAATCAAACAAACCAAACAACCCTAATCAAAAGAAACCTGATACTACTAAAAAATAAAAATCATCCGTCAATCTTTGACAAATGGATGTGTGCTATTTTCCATGTTGGCTGCTTTACTAAAACAAATGTTGCACGACCAGTAATTACCATGTGTTCTCCTGTGTATGCTTTGTTATCCACTAGCATTCCTTTCTGAATTAATTCCAAAGCTACAACTGCTGTATCTCCATACACGCTAATTTTTGGATTTTTAATTTCATATGAATAATCTGATATGCTGATGAATCTTAATTCTTCAAGTTCGATTGTCGTTTGATAGTCTTTGAGGTCATATGGTGGCAAATCACTAAAACTAGAAAATTTAGGATCATTGAGATGAATATCTCTAAGTTTTGAAAGATCTTTACTAATTCCTGATTCAAATAATGTCTCTATGATATTGATTATTTCTTCGTTATCGCTCAAAATGGCCAATTCCAAATGCAGAAAATATCAGTTTAAGTCTTCTGCACCATATGAGGTAAATCTCTGATTATTTTTCATGTGGTATCCCAAAATCAGTTCGTCTTTTACTCTGCATAATATTTCTCTCCTGTCTGCTCATCAATAACTGTGCTTCCCTTTTGTGGCATCTTTCTTACAAACGCTTTGGCTGGAGTTTCTAGATT
>Ga0233439_10000384_pt1 | contig 67256 bp, 69 predicted proteins | sample SI_123_September_6_FD_182713 | JGI IMG/M metagenome (GOLD analysis project Ga0233439, IMG submission 182713) | Seawater microbial communities from Saanich Inlet, British Columbia, Canada - SI_123_September2016_100_MG | ecosystem: Environmental > Aquatic > Marine > Inlet | place: Canada: British... | reverse complement strand
GACATGGATGTATTAAGTGCATCTTATAATGATGATAAAATTGCATGGTATAAAAACGATGGCCCAGACACCTGGACCGCCAGTGCCTTGCACTTGGAAGCTGCCATCACCGCAACCGCCACCCAATTGAATCAGTACGCACAGCTTACGGATGTTGATAAATTGGATGGGGTGACAACAGGTGCCTTGACCAAAGAAAATTTTTATAACACTAGCGCCACAGACGTCCAATTGAATTTGGCCAGCACAGATCTAGCTGCTGCTGCAACCAAAATCAACGAAGTGCGATGCTCCGACAACGCAGGCGACATCTTACAACTCTCGTGCAGCGTAGACGCCACGAGTGGAACCTTTGACGGTACCATAAGCGATTGCACAGGGGACATCAGCGCCTCCTACGTCAGCTCCTGCACGGCTGGGGCAAGGGTGCATTGTGTGAATGGCACCCACGCCATCGGCGACATCAATGCGCAAGCTTGCACGAATCCAATCCATACAACCGAAGCAGATTGCATTGCCCCTGTCTATACGTACGCCGCCAATTCAGGCTGGCTCTTTGAAGGGACGTCGTGCAGCAGTGTCGACGATTGTACCGCGAAATGCAATGCTACCTCTGCGTGTGAAGGATTCACGAGCACCTGCTCCGATTCGAATCTAGACGATACAGAGGAGGCTTGCGCGACACAAAATGGTTATTCCGTAGCTGCCGTAGCAACACATGCGACTCCAGACACTAGCGATACAACTGCTTGGCCTGAATTTACTTGTGGAGCGTCTCAAACTTCTGGAACCTTTAGGTTGGTGACTAGTTGTACACTAACGGATGACATAGAATTATCTGGCGACTTAACCATCATTGGTCAAACCGAAAATATGGCCAGTTTAAAAACGATCACGGCAGCAAGTGGAAAGCGGCATTTTACACTTGGTACAACCACTGCTTCAGCAGGGCATACATTGACGCTATGGTATGTGAAGCTAACAGGCGGTGATGTTACTGCTAATAGTGGTTGGCCTGATCAAGATGGTGGATCCATATTAGCTTTTGAAGAGGGTAGTACTTTAAATTTGTATTATTCTGTGCTATCTGGCAATAAAGCTAGAACTGGAGGTGCAATATATGCACGGGGTGAAAGTAGTAGTAATTATAATTCCATTGTAAACATTTATAACAGTGTCATTGAGGACAATGAAGGTTTTACTGCTGCAAGCGGCGCTAATATGGGTGGTGCTATTTTTGTAAGTTATGCCACCTTTACAATCGATGATACTATTATTGATGATAATGTAGGTTATGCTGGCGGTGGCATGTATATTTCTACGGCAGACGCAACATTTACAAATTCAAAGATAATAAATAATGATGGTGGTTACGGTGGTGGCCTACATATCCGACAAACAGCAAACGTTATCCTCCGACAAGTAACGTTCAGCGGTAATACGGCTGATGCCCTTACGGCGACGACATCTGGTGCCGATATTTGGACAAGAGAGTCATCTGTTACGATGACACTGGTCAATACAGTCGTAGATACGAATAAAATTGATTATGATGATGCTACTAAAGTACCAACCTGGGAGACCTGCACGGACAGCCCATGCACGGTTGCCCCACACATTGGTGCATGTAGTGCCGTGAGTTCCAGTGATGCTAAGCAAGGTGTTGTGTGCAGTGGTCCGACCCTCTTGCATGAGTACGGCGACAGCACCGACATGATATGTAGCGATAGAAGCAAGATTACCCAACTCACCTGCGGCGATTGCGATAAAGCTGCTTGTTCGGATGCCACTAGGCAGCCAGACGATTGCCTATATGATTTTGTGCAAAACACGGACTTAGCTAGCGCACAGGCCAACCCTGTGGATTTGACAATCACAGAGCAAGACTGTAGAGACATTCAAGAAGCTTACGATCCAAGCGCAACGTTCAACGTAGCTACGAACGCAAATGGCCCACGTGGATGCGTGAAGTTGGCTGCAAACACCAACTATTACTACCGAGCTAGTGGCGCACACAGCAGAACGGATTGCACGACTGCACCTGTGTGCAGCGATGATAGTCATACGACGGAGGCAGCGTGTTTGGCGGATGTTCTAGTAAGTAGCGGGGCATCACTTGCTGCTAGTCATGCAAACTCTCTTGGTGCAACTGAATGTAAAGCCTATGCTGATGCTGACGATAATTTAACGTGGCAGGGGTCTTCAAATATTGGTGTAAATAGACCAATGAATTGCTATAAGGACGGAAACAATATTTACCACAATAATGCAACATCAAGTACACAAAACTGTTCTTCAACATATAAATGCGTCCAAAAGCCAGGCAACACGTGGACCGCGACATTCAGTCCAACGCATGTGTGCATCAAGAAATCAGGGAACACCGTCTCTACGTTGGATTCCAGCACCACCTGCGTCGATACGTGCAGCAATTCTAGTTACACGACCGAAGCGACTTGTGGGACGTGCAGCGATACCAACATGCTTAGTACAGCAACGTGCGTAGGTGGTACATGCTCGGATACAGATTACACCACAACAGGGACATGCACGGCAACCTATAAGGTTGTATCTAGTGGAGCTCAGGATACTAGTATTAGCGAAGCAGTCTGCAAAGCATTGAGTGCTTATGACAGTGAAGTAGCAGAAACTGCTTCACCAAAAGGATGCATACAAGGAAGTGATGGAAAAATATATTGGAATAGCGAAACCACAACACATGCATGTGGATCCAATAATCGAAATTGTGTACAATCAAAAACAGCAGGCACCTGGACCGCAAGAACCTGGTCTGCCTTGACTTGGGTCGATCGCACCTGGACCGCAGATACCTGGGCGGCACCTTCAGGGGAAACCTCTAGTATTCGGTCGGATACAAATACGAAAACATGGATTGATGTAGGCAATCCATTAGGCGTGGCTGTGCATCAAAAGGTATGCTCCGTACACGCGCATGGAGGGGGGGCGTTTAATGGGACTGCAGAAGATTGCACAGGCACCATCACCGAGCATGTCAGCAGCACGCATTTCAGCAGCTCCACCATCTACTCCTACGTCGATACAGTGGCTTGCGCAGGGTCCAAGACGTGCGAGGATGGGACGCTTCGTGCAGCTGCTTGCACTGGAAATTCCACAAATAACGTCGAAGTGCAGCTTGCCACGTACAATATCTCGAAATTGAACGATCTGCAAAACTTGGATCGCACCGTCAATGATCTAACGGTGGATACCCTGCACGGCCTTGGACCTGAACTCTATGCGAATCCATTGGCAAAAGCTGGATCCGCTACAGGGACGCAAACGATTGTGTCGTGCGATTTCCCTGGGCAAGTCGTGGATGTGGCAGACGGCCCAGCAACCTACGTCTGCACCAGCCCCACCACGTGGACCCCCATCGCTGGCGAATCGAGCATTGCGTTGAAAGGCGCCAATCCTGATACGATTGTTCAAAATTCAGGCAGCTACACCGATTCTGGTGGAGTATGCTACGATGGGAATGGCACGAAAGTGGATGGAGGCATTACGGTGTCAGGGCAAGTCGTGGATGCGACCGCAGCTTGCGATACCGAGTTTACGCTATTGTTCGACTGTGCGGGAGCAGCGCAAGTGAGCAGGAAAGTAAAAGTGGAGTGTCCGTAGTATATTCATATAATATTCATAATATTCATATAATATTCATATTTTAACTTAAAATAGCACAAGTGCCGAAACTTAACTTTCTTTTTATATTCTATACTGTGTTCTTACTAGAAGATTTTTTTATTTTAGCGAAAATTTTGCCTGTACTCAGTCCTGTGTATATGCTAGAGAAAATATGAAAAATCGTAATGCTATGTCATGTATTTATGTTTTTAATAACACGGACACGACGGACTCTTATGCTCTAATGATATATGTATGCTATTTTATAAAAAAACACGACAAACGCGGCCACGGTTCGCGTCCACACATTTTATGGTCGAGTTACGGTCAGGGTTATGTGCCAAAAGTGGCCTATTTTCGGTTAGCACACATTGTCGAAATAGGTATGTTGCCACAGTATCACTAGAAGTAGCAAAAAGGCACTGATTCCCACGTAATCTGGATCAACAATTTCTTGGGTTTGCTGCTGCGGTTCTGAACGTTTCATTTATTTTAAAATTTCAATTATTTTATAGCCTTTATCGATTAATGTTTGGCGATGCGCTGAAAGTTGCGTTTCAGGAAACCCTGTGTGCGCCACAATCCCTTCCATGAATGGCCTGTCAAGCTGTTCGTGTAGCACATCTGCGCAGCTGTGGAACGCTTCGTAAAACTTTCCAATTTTCATCAATAGCACATGTTTGGGGTACGCCTCTTTGACTTGCTGCCATTGTTGCTGTTTTGGGGTCATGGTTGGGAACGGATGCTTGAGCCAATCGGCATCTTGGTGGTGGTAATGTTCTCCTAATTTGTATTTCTTCATAACACTTATTAAAATGATTCGCCGTTAACGTTCAGAGGTTCTAGTAAACACACTGTATTTTTACATCTATATCTTCCGTGTGGCAATTTCCATTTTGGCCCAATGAGGAAAAAAGAAGGAATTTCGTTATATTGATTGGTGTATTCTATCATATTTTTTTTTTCATCGAATAAACAGTTAAATTTCCAAGCCAACAGTTGCATTGGATGCAACCTAATCTTTAATGTATTGCCATATTTACATGAGAAATGATGGATGTTTATTTTCCAACAGTTTGCGACAGAAACAGTTGAATAAGATGCTTTTTTGCAATGTTGGCGCTGGTGCAATATTTTTCCATATAATTTTGCATGCTCTCGGGTCCAACGTTCCTTGTTTATGCGTACGTATTCACGAACTGCATCTTGCAATTCAACCTTTTCACACTTGCGACAATTCACAACAACTTCTAAGCTTTTTAAAAAATTCCACGGATGCATCCAATTCCAATTCTGTATCCGTTTTCTTAGTGGTGTCGGTGTTACTGGAAACCTTCTTTCATCACAGTAGTACACATAACGATGGTTTTCAAAGTCAGCCATCAACGGAATATCTCGATAAAACAACATATTGGCAAACACCATTTTCTCCATCGGATGATACTCCCAATCCGACATGACACTTATTGTCCTCTTTTCCAAGTAGTTTTTACATATAATATCACATCTTTACCATGGTATTTACTATCCTTGACAACAACAATGCATGTTTTCTTGTGATACACAATGAATTCCTTTGCATTCTGTTGCTTCACGCGACCATGGTTAAATGCACCTTTAATATCTTTGCTAGTAACATGCCTTTCATTGCATCGGTTAACAGCATGATGGGTAAGGATGACACCACTTACCTTTTTCAAAAACGTTTCTGATTTTTTTTGTTTATCTCGTTTTCTTTTATTGCGACGTTGCTTTTTTAGCCATTTTATATTTAGCATTAAAGTACTTGTACATGTGCGATATTTAGTTTATATAAGTGTTATGAGTAGCTCTACACACAATGATTCTTACATTGTTCAGCAATTTGAACAGCTTTTTCATTCCAATACACAACGATATCGTTTTTTAAACCATAACAGAGGAATACATAAAACCATCAAGCAAAAAAATGGTGTGAATCGATTAAGCAACGAACAAATGCATAATTTATTAGGCAACTATTTACGAATGAAACTGTTTTTTAGTGACAATAATGAGAGTGCACGCAGAGCTGGTGCTGTTGAATATGAACAAGTAATTGCTGACCGCTTGCAAAAAAAGCAAATAGAGTATGTTCCTGAACATGTTTTACAACAAGAAAATAAAATACGACAGCGAAGACACCAACAAGCGTTACCAACACCTGATTTCTTGTTTAAGAAGCCTGAGCAATTTGTTTTGAATGGAAAAGTCGTGGAAGTAAACTGGATAGAATGTAAATCGTATTATGCCTCAACAATACCAAGATTAAAAACGATTCTTGGGTTTGAGCAAACTGCAAACAAATATTACAAGGCTTACGGTAAAGGTATCATGGTGTTTAAACATGGGTTTAATAAAGATTTGAACGTCCCTGACGGTGTATACTATAAAAGGTATAAAGAAAAACAAATAATACTTTAAGTGTTACTAATTATACAATATGTCCTACGCTCAAACCGCAACCATCGTCAGTGGTGGTATCCTATTGACGGGAGCTGGTGCTACCCTACTAGTTCCGCTTGCCATGTCTACGTTCGGCACCATTGTGTCAGGAGTAGGCACGATCCATGCCGCTGGTGGAGTTGCTGCTACGTTGCAATCGACGGCAGCTGCTTGCTCCTTCAGCAATGCAATGTTAGTTGGAGTTGGGAGTGTGCCGATAAAGTATATAACATCTAAATTATAGTAATATTATGTATTATTATTATTAAACAATGACCTTTGCGGATTTCGATACCTGCATAAAGACGCAGATCCAGTTAAGGAAGCGTTTGGCGCTGCCCCAAAACGTGAAAGAAGATCGTATCTTTTGCAAATGGTTTATGGAATTCATACGCATGAAAGAGTTTTAGCTACCGCATGTACAACAGCGTCAAAAACCCTTCCACGCTATCTATCGTCATATACTCTTGGTTTGCCTCTTGCATCAACTGATATCGTGTCCATCGAGGGTTCTGATGGTGGCATCCGTGTACATTCAACCCTCCAGCAAGAAACGTGTAAAGGTGGCTCTTTGGGAATATATTCCATGCTACATATTTTGGATGGCAACGCTGCTCCTTTGTTTGCAATCGCAAGTGTGGGTGTGTGATGTGTGGCGTTAATGATAAGTACATGAACGAAGCTATCATGCTAAACCAAATAATTGGCAGGCAGTACAGTGGTAGAAAGAGCAATGCCACGAGTAAAGGAAGCTTTGCTAAATTCTCTGTAAGTGTTAATGTTTTCTGTGCCTTTACTAAATTATACAATTCGACCCAAAAGGTTCCACCGTCCAAAAGCATGGTATCATGGGGATTTCCAGGTTCGGCGTGGTGACCAGAATGTTCTTCCTGCCAGACATAGCTCGGCATTAAGATGCCGTCTAAGAATATTCTTGCTAGTACCTTGTTTAGTGTTGGATAAGGACTAAATGAGCGATGCATACAATCGTGTCCAATGGTGACAAATGCGTAAAGGGACCAGCCTAGGACGATAGAGCACGGAATAGCAGCGTAAGGAAAGCTTGCAAAATAATATGCGCTACTGAAGCATATGATGTAAAGAAATAAGTGAATATAATTAAGTAGATACAAGTACATTTTAAAACACTTTACTTTTTATATGTTGAACCCTTTTTTAAATTATCTTGTGCCCACAATGGTTGTATGTTAGAATAGTGAAAACATTCCCTTTGTTCCGACTCTTCCAATAAGTTAAAAGATGAGCATGGGCGAATGTGGTCTAGGTGCCACAGGTGTCTATTATCCCATGACATTCCTTCTACAAACTGTGATTCAATATGTTGCATTAAAAAATCCCACGAACAACCAGTCAATTTAAGCGTTGTCGCAACTTTAGTTTTTCCTTTAAGAGCATGACGAAGCCGCCCTCTTAATCTACGACACATAACAAACTTTGGATCGGATTGAACCTTTTTTTTATGGTATTCTCTTAGTTTACGAAGGTAACCAGGTTGTTTTCTTGTTTTGGCACTCCATACCTTAATTTGTTTTCTTCCTTCTGGTGTAGAACGTAATTTTTTATAAGCTTTTTTGGTAGCTTTTTTCCAACTTTCGCGTTTTCTTTTCCGACCTTCTTCGGTAGCCATGCGTTTCTTGTACTGTTCTCGAGCCTTTCTGTTAAATTCATCCCTATTCTTATCTTTTCGTTCTTTTACCTGTTTATTCCAACATATCTTACAACTGCTGAAGTAACGATTATTTTTGTTATTTTTGTAAAACAAATCTAACGGTTTCACCGTATTACATTTTGTACAACGTTTATCATTAGAGTCTGTCATGTCGAAACACTTATACGGTTATACCTCAAATAATTTCCGTTTCTTACTCCAATCTTTTTCGTCTGCATCATTGTTAAACTTTAACGTTTCGAACTCGGCAAACCCGTAGTAGGCAATTAAGAAGGCATCTATAGAGTGTGTGTAAATAATATGTTAGAGAGAATGTCTTTGGGTTTTAGGGGGGATATTTAATTACCTGCTACGTCGTCAATCTTGTTACGACCGCGCACACATGCCTCAAAAATCTTCATCTGTTTATTCTCGCGACACAAGTTCTTCATTAGCTCGATACCTTTCAATTTCCGTTGCTTGTAGCATTTCATGCCGCTGTAATTGAAGTACCTTTTTATGGTCTGAGGTGCAATAATGATGGACACAGGTGCAAACAGATGCAATAGGTGAGTTTGGCAAATTTTAAACTTACTTTTCATTTGCCTCTCTATAAGCACAGCGTCGAACGGTCCGTACTTTTTAAGGTACCGAGCAAAATGCTTCAGTTCCGAAAAGAATGGTGCTTTGCGGTCCAATGTAACTACGCCTGCCCGCAAAATATAACCATCTTGTACAATACAATATCCTAAATTCACAATTCCTGGGTCGAGTCCCAACGTTTTCATGTTATAAGTGTTATGGTGAAAGTCAAATTCAAGAACACTTGTAAGAGCAAAGATGCGGTTTATATAGAAACGTGGAAGAAGCATGTGAGTACGAAGCAATTGTTAAAGTTTATACCAAAAGAGAAAACGCGATTGTTTGAACTGTTGAAGGACTCGCATGAAGGTATTCTATGTTTAAAATATTTTAAGAAGATTTTGTCTACGCATGGCAGCCGCGATCATATACTGTTTACAGGGACGATTGAGCAGCTTGGAAAGCACTTAGAGCGTCATCCTACGTTAATTCCATTCTTGCCACTGCCACTTGTGTATAATGTGAAACGTATTCGCAAATCGTCGATTCAACGCGATATTAATATTATTTGCTTGACAAAGCACCATGCGTTGAATTGTGCGGGTTGTGATACCGCTGTGGTAGGAAACAAGTGCAAAATGTTGTCTTGTGATTGTTCTATGCGTTTTTACCACGCAAGTTGTTACAAGAAAGTGGCATTGAAATGCAGTGTGTGCTCCAGCGTGTTTACGAAATAACGTTTCTACGACCGACATAGTTTGTAGACAATGGAATCTCGGTAAAAGCATGCATCAAAGCATCCTTCTGCCATGATGGTGTCGGGGGTCAGCGGCATACGGCAATCGGAGTTGAATTTCTGGACGACCCATGACGGTGAATAGACTATTTTTTCGTACCACGACATTTTGTCGTTGCATACTGCTAAAATTTCTGCATTGTCAATTTGTTGATCGGCATTGCTGTCGAATTGTTTCAAGCAGGCAAAGGTTTCTTGTTTGGTGTATCGACAAGCGTGCGTGGAGGCGAGTAAAAGAAGTAGTAGTAATAAGCGTACCATAAGGTGTGTATATATATAATAGTATATTGATATATATATATACATTTAAGTGTTTTCCTTATGCCAGACAAAGGTGTTCAATGTTGTTTAAACGACGCGCACTTGTCCAATTTGGAAGCCGAGTTATCGTATTTGCGTAAGCTTATTGATGATATGAAAGATGATATGGACGAGTATTCGAACAAATGGATGTTTGATTACAATAAGATTATTGCGAATCAAATCGTTGATATGACAGAATTAGTTCTGAAATATGACGAGGAAGCACCAGCATCTTCTTCTGCTTATCATAATATTTCGGGTCAATAATATTGAAATGTTGTAATTTTTCATAATTGTCTACCATTAATTGAGTAATTAAATGGTTGGTTTTTAGCGGGAAAAAGATGTTGGTTTTGTCGTTGCCTGGTTGCAGTTGAATAATTTCTTTGGCGTCCATGTAATGGTAGACGTTGTGGGTGGATATGCGCGAAAATACAATACTGAAAAAGTTGTCTGGTATGACTTCTAATTTGGTCTCTATGCTACGCCATTCAGGAGTATTGATTTTGTTTACTTTGGACATGAGGTAGGTATTGAAAGGAATAATTGATTTATCCCAATAGAATACTTGTTCCAAACGTTTTTGCTGGCTTTTGGTCATTTCGCTATAGGTATGGTATTCGCCAGACAATCCACAATCGTATGGAAATACGTATTTGTGTGGGTGTGCGTTGGTGACAATATTTTTGTACATTTGCAATCCAGCTAGCATACTAGTTTGCAGTGCCATTGGTCGTTTGTTCAGACCTAATAAATTGACACCGTGGTTAAAAAAGAAATATTCTCGATTGTTGCGAAAAAACCAATTGGTGGTGATGTCGGTGATGAAATGCAAATCCAATTCGGATTGATCGGTAATGTATTCTACTACTGCTTTTGCCGAGTCATTGATTAACGTTTTTGTATTGTTGCCTTCTATTTGTATTGTTGTTAGTTTACTATACAATTCAGACACAGTAACCTCTTCGGACAGCATAACTTTCCAAAATGGTATGATAAACTTATCGCAGGAAATATCGTATCCTAAAATATGTTTGGTGACTTGCGTTCCCCATTCCGAGTCCCTGTGCGTCGTTTCGTATACCGTAATATTGTTGTACAATGGACTAAGCATAAATTTTTTATCCTCTATTTTTTTTTTCAAATCGTCTAATTTCATCTCTTTCATGTCCTTGACCCTTGATATAATGGTATCAAGGTTGCACGTTGTTTTCAATTCGCATAGACCGCGTTGTTTGCACAGCTGTGGGTAGATCCATTGCACGTCTCCTTTGCTAATTTTATAATTGGTTCGAAGCTCCACCAGCAACCCTCTGTAGATGTTGTATTCTTTTAAATCGGGATACAAGTGGTGTATATAATTGGTCATGTCTTTATCCAGGCAAAAGTTTGGCAATAAAGTGACACCAACTACGTTTTCACGGCGAGGTTTGAAATATGCTTCCAAGGCATCAACATGTGCTTGATGTTGTGGCTTAATGGTGCCATGGTTTAAGCTGTATAATTCTGTATTAATCATCTTTGTTACGTTACGTATGTAGGTATATATACTATTAGAATCTGTTGAAAATGACCGAACCAAAAACCTTACAAACGTTTGAATTTACGATTAAATTGCAGGTGTCTGGCGACGTCTTGCAAACGTGGGACGTGAAAAATATATTAAAAATGTTGTCTCGGCAACACTTGTATTCGCATCATGATTGGAGAAGCAACATCAAAGGGTTTAAAACAAAGAAAAAATACGATTGTGCTATATGCTATAGTACGATTAAAAGAAATCAAATTGCATACCAACCATCAAACTGTAGTCACGTGTATCATAAAAAATGCATTACCGATTGGTTTGACAAAGGACCAAAGACGTTCGTGCCAACGTGCCCGATGTGCCGAGCAGATTGCCACATCGATTTTAAACATGAAAACTCGTATCGGGTACACTCCACCTACAATTTAGTCAACAATAATGTGGAGCTAGAACGGACCATTCAACGAGAGGGAAGTCACTATATTCGATATGATAACACTTAATGCTATGTTATGCTAATTTATATTTAAGGACAAATCCCTTAAAACATTTAAGGAGTCACCCGTAACTTTTTCGAGTACAACCAGAAATATATTTTTTTCGTTTGTACTCAAAAAAACTACAGGTCTATCCTTAAATGTTTTAAGGGATTTGTCCTTAAATATGGATTAGTATGGTGATAGCGTTGGTTTTATATTTTTTAGCGAAAAACACGCCAGTGCCTAAAAAAAAATAAATAAAAAAACGCAAGTGCCTAAAAATGAATAACTAAAAAAGCGTAAGTGCCTAAAAATGAATAACTAAAAACGCAAGTGCCTAAATAAATGAATACACTACACCAGTTAACAGAATTCATTGTTAGATATACAAAACAGTACAACAATGAAAAAGGTTACCTTGTCTATACCTGTCAAAGATGACATTGCGACGGTAATAATGGATCGCGAGATGCTCTTGTGTGGAGCACCTGCTGAACCAACACCATGTTTTGTATGCAAAAAGGAGACGAAAAATAGATGCAGTGCATGCAAACTTCGATATTTTTGTTCCAAAGCATGCTTAAAGAAAATATGGCCGAAGCACAAAGAGAAGTGCCGATATTTCCAAGCGGCGCGCGATCGAGAGCAGAGAAAAGAGCAGTCGAAAGGGACGATGTGGGGATTGTGGTACGATTCCGAGTATTCAAAGCGGCATTTGTATCCACTCTATCCAAAAAGCGAGATTTTTGAGAATCATACGGACAAGGATCGTTTTCGACAGCTCACGCATTCGCGTATACATTTATACAAATGGTTGGAGGACGTGGCGAAAAAATACAAGCTAAAGGTGAATTATGAAATGGACAAGCGTATCACGACGTGGGAAGAGTACGATATATTGGTGGCAAAATGCTACAGCAGCACGAAAGATACGATTTACTGCTTGACGTTTGATCTGAGGAAAGAATGGTGCGTGGTCAAGGCAAACGAGCTTGCTGCGGCAGGGAATGCGTTGTATCGTGAACAATTGCCAGGGTGTCACATGGGCTATTGGGTTGTGGTGTACGATTCCTATGCTGGTGGATCCTTCTTAACCGTGATGCCAAATATAAAAGCATCTATTGTTTCTATTTTTGAATCGTTAGGCAAACCACGTGCATGTCCTAGATGCAAGTTGTATAAGGAGTACTTATCCACAATATGCAATGAATGCCATTTGGAAGCGTGCATGGCATGCATCGAAGAACGACGAGCAGAGAACAAGAAGTTGTTGTTTTCGTGTTGGGATTGCGGTAAACATTCTTCGATGCTTGGTTACAATGAATGTTTGGAACCTCCTCACATAGCGCGTATCCGTGATGCGTTGTTGTTTGCAAAAAGCGATGCATTTAAAACCGATGAAGTGGAATGTATGCCACATCTCATTACCATGTTTGTAGAGCAACACGACGTGAGTGAAGATAAGCTATGCGCAATAAACGAAGAAGTGGTTTCGATGTTGGCTTCTAAGAAACGCGACATGCATATTGAACGATTGAAAAAAAGAAAGTGGATCGTTGACTTTCGGAAGCAATTGCAACAATCAAGAGAGAAGAATGGAGTGGTGTTGGACGAACGTGGCAAATTTCTATATCAGACAAAAGGAGAGGACGTGTAAAATGCAATTCGATAAAGAGAAAAGTCACTTGTCGGCACTGCAAAAAGTAGAGTTTGAAGAGTCTACTACGAAAGCAAGTTCGGTGCAAACCATTCCTGGTATTGGTAAAAGATCAAAAGAGTATTTAGAGAAACAACATATAAAAACGATAGATGATTTATTAAATGTAATTCAAGATAATTTTACAACGCTCGTAACAATTACCCCTGACGTTGGCATTAACAATCATAAAATATTTGATGCTTTGGAAGGCTACAGATGCATAAATGCCTCGAATACGATGGGCAACGGTGAATCCTGTAAACCAGAACCTCTATTGAATTCTGACAATACCAGTGAAGCAACCACTCTAGCGGAACTTCAAAAATTAGATGCATGTAAAATTCAGTGATATTATTTTTTATTAGATGACTCAATTATGAAGTATGCTTCTTCTTTATTACGGAACAGCCCAACGTGTCCTGTTATTGCTGGGCTACCCTCTTTTAACGATTTTAAAAAAAACTTTCCTCGTCTACGTTGAGAATATGTTGCTTTTAAAAAACCTATACTCCACCCATTAGTGTACCAATGTTTTAATTCCTTGCTGTTGAAGTCTTGCATCTATTGATCCTTCCTTGTAAACCGTGTCATAGAAATCACCCAAAATTGCTACACATGCGTCTATTTTACAAGCTTCAGAAGCCGCATAACTCAATATGGAAAACACTGTCTCCTCTGTGCGCTCAGAAAGGTGCAAATCGTTCAATAAAATAAACTTATTCATTCTTTATTAAATAAAAAAGGTCTTATATAGTAGAAAAAAAATTATGGATTCTCTGTTTTCCCACCCATTACCTGCTGCATCACCGCACAAAATCATACGAATCGCTAAATTGAATCGCTAGGTCTGCTTAGCGAGCAGTCACATATGGTCATAAAAGTACGACCACGCTTTCGGGGCAACAGCACCTACCAATGCCAATAGAATGGAGGAGACAAGCGTACGTGTTAAATAAATCCCAAATAAATGTACTCGTGGTGCAATCGTATCGTATTGCATCATCAATGCAATATAATCCGTTCGTGGCATCGATGTATTGCGATGAAACAATTCACGAAGGGTCCATAAATAAAATTTCTCAATACGAGTTAGGAACCACAATGGAAGAATCAGGTGACATCCATGTACAATCATGCCAACTATTATAAAAATAGTAAATTCACTTGCATCTTGACGTTTGTATATATTTATGGCAATCCCGACAAACCCCACGATGCGCGAAATAAAATACAAACTCAATGGTATTTGTATATAAGCAGCAGATGCTTTTTTGGTACGTTGACTAATTTTCCATAATTGTTTCTGTAACGTTTCCACATTGGTTCCTTTCACCATAGTGATTAATTCATTTTTGTATTGTGCAACACTGGTATGGGATATGTATATGCAATATAGAAGAAACATCCCAAATTGATTGTAGCTTTGGATGACTGTTAAAACCACTTCCTCTTCTGTATTATGGAATAACGCATCAGCAAGGACAGCCTCTGCCACACCATGCACCACACCAAGACACATACAAATACCAAATATTTTTCTTACAAGTTGAGTCATAAATACTTTATTCTCCTCTCCAACAATGGATTGGATAAACGCTTTTCGCGTGTAAGACAATGTTATTGGAATGGATGCGTATAGCCAGTTTGAGACAAGGTAATACATTTGTTGGTATACAGTGAATTTCATATAGTCTGCCGTATTGGCGATAATACCAATAGTGCCAACAACACCATAAAGCCCAGTAAAAATCAACGGAAAGATGCACCAACCGATGGTTTTCCACGTAATATCCCACTTCCCATCCTTTTTTAATATTGGATACACACCAGCACAGAAACACATTATTTTAAAGAATAACGGTTCATCCATCGTATCCTCGTGTTGTGCATTTTCTGTATCAAAGGCGTGGGTATGTGGCTCTTCAAAAGGTGACGTTAAATTAGAAAATCGGTTTGCATTCGTGATATGCCCTTCCAGTTGTTTTACTACGTCTAGAATGCTATCGAAATCCTTTTGAGATAATGTAACTTGGTTGTTTTTTTTGTCGCAATGCACTTGAATAGCAAAGTGTGGACAGCTACCAATTTTTGTAGAGCTCGCTTCGCTTGTTGTAGTTGTCAAGGATGCCATGGTTTTGTATATATTTCGCGTTGTATATGTGCATGCGTTGGTGCACTTCTTTTGTTTGTGTATTTATTCGGAACTGCACCAATATATATATTACAGTTCAAATCGACTTATTCATTATGTTGAGTGCATTAATAATTGGGGCAAGTGGTACTGCTGTCGGCACCACCATACTCTACAAAGGCTATAGCTACATTCGCTCTGGAAAATCAGAGCCCTCCCTGGAAGATTTTTTAAAATTCCAAGACGTTAGGAGCACCTTAATAACGGTAAACAATTTTCTACTAAAGCACCCTAAAGAATATAATGAATTAAGGAAACAACATAAATTAATTACGAGGTATGTGCATGATATTGACCAGCTAGTGAAGTGGCGGAAGGAAAAGTACTATAGGCACTTTACATACACTGGGGAAAACGAGTTGGTACGGCAATTGAAAGAGGAATGGATTATTTTTAAGGTGAGAATACGAGTAATAAGCGGTTTAAATACATTAGAATTATATCATTAGTTAAAAAATATTTACTTTTACCTTTCCATCGAGCGTCGATAGATATGCCGACAACCCTAATATAACAAGATAATAAACACCATATAATATCCACATAACGGTAATTCTTGTGTCTTGACATTCTTTCTTCTCGTCGATTTGTGCATTGATAGCGTCGACAAGTTTTTCTTTTTCCGCTTGACTTAATTTACCATCCGCGTCGGTGTCAAAAGGGTAACCAACATCGCCTGGACGTAATAAATTGCCATTAATAATGACTCCACCATCGTACGTCGCTTGTGTCGCTGCTTGTGGGGAAATAGCAATTTTGAACGCAATGTTTGCAGTTGCACCAAATTGTCCAGCGCTAGAATCACTTTGCAATAGTTTTCTGCGAGGCTGGCCAACTCGTTTTCTGATCTTGTTTCCGAGTAATCTTCTTCTTCTTCTTCTCAATTGAGCACCATCCGCGGCAGCCAAATCGTAATCGTCCAAACAACTGTGTCCTTGAATAATAATTTCTGCTTTGATTGGCAAGATAAAATTGTTCGTGATTGGTTCCCAATGGTTTGCAATATCACCCACATCGTCAGGATGAAAAATTAAAGCATCCCACGCAGGACTGGACGGGTTCAATCGGTAGGATTTCTCTTCGTCGGTAATGCTAAACTGTTCAGGGGCATACACGGAATCCATGTCGAAACTGTACAAATTGTTGTATGGGCACGATATGTGTTTGCTTCCAGTGGTGCGGTACATGTTGTTTTTCTGCACACATATTTCCTTATCCATGTCCAGGGCGGAACCTATGCCATCCAGGTATTGCTCAAAGGCATCTGGACCATTGATATGGCTCAATACATTGGTCATGCACGACTCGGTATCATCGGAATGTGTTTTTGGTTGTGTATTGTCCCATGTGCACCAGGAGCAACCAGTGACTTTGGTGTAATACTTAGAGTTCAAGCCTTTCACAGACGTTGCATCAATGCTTTTGTCGTCTATCACTTCAAACAATTCATATGCTTTAGACCTTCCTGAAATAACTTTGGTCGTAACATCTACATCGATGGTGTAGGCGTCGGCAATAGCAGAAGCTTGTTGTGCATCGCAAGTGCGGGCGGTGGCCATCTTTTTGCAAGTGCAGGTTTGTCCAGCAACAAATTCAACGTGTGTCATGGTAGCAACACCAGCACATTGATACATACACTCTTCCAAATTATGTTTTAATAAAGATCCACGAGAGGCCATTTGTACAACGGTTACAAGCACCAACTCTGCATCGAATGGAGCTCCGTTATCGCATTTTGTTCCTGCTGGAGCAGCTAATATTTCATTGATGCCAGCGCAAGCAGCGTTTGCTACACAATCAATTTGTGCTTCAGATAAGGTACTAGCGGTGCTAGCAATTGCTTTGGTATTTGCAGAAAAGAAACCTGTTCCCGATGGTGTTACTTTATCCGTTCGATCTACACACTCAGTAACTAAATATTGACCTTCTGTGTCTACAGTTATACCTGCATTATTCCCTGTCAACTCAAGGCATTGTCCTTTTTGAATCCATTCTTCGCCATTCTCTTCACACGCAACTTTGGTCGTATGTGTTGTATCGCTACACGTTTCGCTTTGTTTTCTGAACTCGCAATAGGATGCTTGGCTATTGTCCTCGCACAATTGATGACATTCCGCAGCGGTCCAATTTAAATTGTCGGTATTTGCAAATCGATTAAAAGTGGATGATACAGTGCTTGGTGTGCCTGTCCCAAATCCAACTTGATAAGCGGTGCATTGTCTTGGTTTTTCTGACACGGCTGAAATAGGGTCCATAGTAGCTGGCATAGTGCACTTCGTAACGGTGTCATAAGTAGCAGTTACATCCGTTCCATTTGGATCTGCACATGTTGTAAAGTACGAATCGAACCAACAATTACGAGGTTCAAAACGATCTCCTAGCTTTGATTGGGAACCAAATGCGGTGTCGTAACCGTACAAAATAGTATCTGCAAATTGAGGTGATAAATCGTCTCCGTGTGTGGCTAATCTCCTGCAAGGCACTACCTCGCGTACTCCACGGTTCAAGTCTTTTGCTTCTTTCATCATCATACTCTTGAAGTTGCGCACAATGGTTTGCGATACAGGTATTTGTTGATTTTGCGGACCGAGCTTCTTGAAGAAATCTTCAGGAGCAGGTGCTCCAGATTTGACGCATGCATTTAATACTGCTTGATTACCAGAGGCAACGCCGTTGGAATCTTCGGGTAAATTATTTGCATATGCATAAACAATATTGTTGTCGGCCACATTACCAAAATCAGGAAGCGTCAATAAATCAATCAAACGAGTAATGGATAAAATATCACAGGTGTCGTCGCTGTTTTTGTAAATAAAGTGGAGCAAGCTATTGTTAGATAAAGTTTTTGTTGTTAAGGCAGTAATGTGGTGTGTACTTACATAAATAAATGACCCTCTTGGCCGTATAATGGACGGTAGCTAGCTAATAAGAAGTAATTATCTTCTTCGCGTTTCAACGAGAAGCCTGTGTTTGGCTTGTGTGGGCATTGTTCATATACATATTGACAGGCATCCGTGCCTGCTTGCACTTCAGGATACGTGGTAGGGCTCAAAACATTGCCATAACCATCTTTGCCATCGTTGACTTTGCCAACCAAGCAGTTGACCACGTTACGATGGATTTTGCCGAGTTGAATGTACGGCTCAAAGTACGTCAATGGAGAGTGCGAGCAAATGCTCAAGGTCTCGATGTGCACGTTATGAAGCTCTGGATCAAAGTTTGGATCGTAGGATTGCACCGTAAAGATGACTTCTTCGGTCGTTAATTGGGGGTAAGTCAGGTCTCCCATGTCGCGCACGTCTCTTACGCTTTCAATTTCCCCGATACGATTATTTTTTAACCATGCAATGACTTCTGTTCTGGAGCCCATGCCTTCCAACGTCAAGTATTGATCAGGCTCAAAGTCAATGGTATCAATCAAGTTGAATCCAATGGAATACTCTACAAGCTCTGATCCGTAGATGTTTCCGTAGCGTTGTGCTTCTACAGGCAAATCGTAAAAGTCTAAATTAGTAATTTCTTCTCCTAGTGATGGAATAATCTTCTTGACGGTCATGCCCAATTTGATATTTGGGTTGGTGAAGTCGAATCCAGCACATTGCATGTCTACCATTTTTGCTCTTGCTGCTAATTTACCGTCTGTCAGTGGGCCCATCGTGGAGTCGTAGCAAGTAGGTGTGTCATAATTACAAATTTGACAACGGTTTTCGGATGGGGTTGTGCATGTTGCGTCGTATCCAAATCCGCTTGGTATGTCACTGCCACACGGACGTAAATATTTACATGTTTGTGTCCATGTTTCTGAATTGGTAACGCAGTCATGTCTGTTGGTAAAGGCACCACTGCTGCAACTTCCTAAGTCTGCCCATAATGATGCATCCGCGCCACATCCCGTTTGATCCAATTCAACAGGTCCACATACATCTTTGGTAGTTAATGCAAATGAATCGTGCACTGTACTAGCATCAGCTAACAAGTCGGTGGTTTTTGCGTCAAAGGAAAACCCATCACACGATCGTTCGCGTTGTGCAATTTTACACGTGGCATCCAATGTTCTTGTGATGGCAGTACCCGCTACATGTGGAGTAGCTGGCATGTCTGTGACAGTTGCTTTGTAGTCATAAATACCCAAAGCAGTGATGGTGGTGGTTTTGAAGAATGTATGAAAGTCAGCGGTATTTGGATTTGCTGCCTGTCCACCTCCCGTATCACATATGGTACAAGCATAATTTCCAGCACCGTCGTCTGCTCGCGCCAATGCAAATGCGCTTTTTGTGACCGCATCCGCTGCTGCAGCACATGCTTGTTGTCGATCTTCTTCTGTTGCGCCTGTGACGGTTGTTGAAGAAGCATCTACGTCACACGCGTGTTGACCGTCTATTTTGGAAACGGTTTTGGTGGTGACAGAACTGGTTTGTTCTACGTAAGCAGCTGCACTTAAAGCATAATCACCATTATCGGATGCAGTCGTACATCCTGATAAAGTCACTAAATCTCCAGGACGGAACGTATTAAGCACCTCGTTTCCTTTTTCGATAGTAATTTCGCCATTAACAGCACTACTTTCAATGTTGTAGGTTGCGAATCCTGCATTATAATCTCCATGTTTAATTTCGGACAACGAGTCTTTGATGCGGTCTCTATGTAAACGACCATCCTTGAACGTTTGAAAGTGTAATCTTGAAGAGTGTTGTTGTTGTTGCGTTCGGTCCAAACAATCACTAAATAATTCAATTAGGTACCTGGAATAGATTTTACCATCTCCGTAATTTTCGCGGATATCTTGTACGGATTGTTGCAATGGTTCATCTGAAGACGTAGATGTACCTAAATAAGAAATAGTAATCAATTCGTCTTTCCAAAAAGGTGACCCTAAATTTGTGTTTGCTTCGTCAATACCAACATCACGTACAATGTATTCACCAATGACTTGCCTGATTTGGTTTCTATCGTCTCTTTGTTGTTGTGTTTCTCCACGGTAGGTTTCACCCATGCCACTTGCACGGTAATCAGTTGCATAAGAGTACGTCAAACAACCAGAAGTTGCGTCTGACGCTTCCACTAATGTACATTCTTGCTCCGTTTCTGGATTGTAGTAAACTACATCTTGATCCTCTAATGTTAATCGATGTTGCCCAACTTCGCGTAGCACGCAATCTTTGCATCCTCCAACTGGAGTATGACCTTCAGTCAATCCAACTGGGAATCCTCTAGGAACAATAGTGCTTGCACCTTTACCTTCATTGTATAAATCTTTCAATCGCAACACATCTACGTACAACGCCATACGTACACGATCGTATTTTGAATTGTATGGGCCGTTTGCATGTTTTGCTTGTGGGTAGTCCATGTGACCACACGTTAAGCGTTCATCTTCGTATGAAATTGGTACAGTATCAGATGTATGCACGGTGGTCCAAGTTCCACCATTGGCTTGACAAGCTGTAACAGTGATGTGTTGTTTCAATAGAGCACCATTTCCATCAACACAGGATGGACTTAGTAAGCGATAATCGTCATCGCTAATGAAACCAAAGGCGTGCGTTGCAGGTACGGCATCGGTCCACACGCCACCCGTTTCTGCTTTACAAGCTGTTTTATTTGGATACAAATGCAAACTGTATACGTCGTTGACAAAGCATGTTTCTGCACGTCCTTCATGAATGAATGAGCGAGCGTCGGACCAAGCAAGGCCTGCGCCAACACAATCTTTTTTATGTGGGTACAAATTGATTTTGTCTACTGCTCCGTCCATACATTTAGCAGCCTTTTCCACGGTGTTTCCAAACGGGTTTCCTGCAAATTGATAACGTTCTTTTTGTTTGTGAGATAGACAAACACCACCATCAGTACTATCTACACTTGTGCCAGTGTATGTACCAGAATCGGATCTACAAAAGGCAGGAGAGCCAGAGGAAGCAATTTTGACCATTTCTTCTGCTTCGGTTAAACTGACTGCGGCACTGGTAGCTTGTGATACTGCTTCTTCTTTTTCAACCACTTGATTTACGCAATCTTCATCATTGATGGTGATGGTGTATGGGTAATCAGGAATAAATTCTTCTCCAGCAGTGTTGCGTAGTCCCAAATCGACTTGATCGGCATCAATTTTACCTGATTTTTGAATGGTAATGGAAGTACGGCACGTTTGGTAGGCATGTTGGGATCCTTTGTCAACGGTTTCTCCAACACCCCAAAAGCCTGTGATATCGTCTGTGTGAGGGCGTACATCTCTAAACACTCCAGGCGCCGACGCACTCTCTTCAATGTTTACATACCTTGTGTTTAGTAAAGTAAACAAACAATTTGGGCGATCTAACGTAACCGACGTGTAATCATCCGCTTGATTATCCTGTAATAGCGTGTCTTTTAATGCGGTGTAAGCGGCACCGCTAAATGTATTTCCTGTCGCAGCAATTAAATTACATTCTTGTAATCCAGCATTTGCTTTGTACATAAAACCACCGCAATCTGCATGATTGTAACATGCCATTTTACAGGCGGTAAAACTAGATGCGTTGACACCCTTTAACTCTACAAGTTTTGCAGCTGCCTGAACATTGAATCGATAAGTAGGATATTCATGCCAAGTTGGACGGCAATGCCCAGTAACGGTATTACAATTTTCCAATTGCTCCGTTGTCATGGACATCATGAATTTGATATGGTTGTATGTTGCATTTTGGTCTACGTCGGTGCCATCTGGTAATTGTCTCGATCCTCCGTCAATAAATCCAATCTCTTCTTCGGATTGTGCCATTTCTTTAATAAATCGTTGACCTTTCATCATGCCTGCAAAAAAACCGTCGCTTTTAATTTGATTAAAGAAAGCTTTGCGAGTGCTTGGATATAAAAAGGTAGATTCATTATTGTTTGCGCATCGTTTGAACGATCTGGTTTCGTTGTCTAATGCGGGTGCACCGTACACGCAATCTTGTTCCTTATTTGCTGCAAAGAATTTATCAATAAAATCGGTACGAATATCGTTGATTTGACGAAACGAGGAAATAGTGTTATCTGGCATGGAGTGGCAACGGAATTGCGACACTTTACCGTCTGCGTCTAAATCAATAGGTGTCCACTCAGCAACCTTATGAATTTCTGATTTATTTTTCAAATCGGAAAAGTCAACAGCATCGCCTGAAAGTGCTAACCGATCAAAGAATTTTATTAATTCCATCACGTTTTCGTTATTTACACTGTTTTCATCGAGACCTTCTCGATTGGAACTAAGGACAAATTTAGAATCGATGATTTTACCGACACTAAATATGTTCATTTGAACCGTTTCGAATTCACTTAAAATTTCATTTATGTTGCTTGCCAATGACACAGGATCTTCGGTTTCTACAGACCATTGAAATGCTTCATTGTCATACCCATTTTCATATTCTCGTATACCATGGGGAAGACCAATACTATTTCTTGTTTTATTGTCGTAGATACCGACACCACACGTTGTATCGAGTAATGTTTTGTTAGTGTCGTTTAATTTAGTGCCAAACAATTCGTTTTGTGGATAATCGCAGTAATATGGTTCATCCACATCAGGGCAAGGTGCTAGCGGATGCAGCGTCTTGTCGTACTTCTCTGACGTGGCATCCAATCGACCTGTGCTGGAGCATCGTTGTAACGTTCCAATGCGTGTAAAAGATGCAGATAATGTCATGGTATTGTAATTGTCGGAATCAATATCAATTTGCTCAATCCTTGGGAATTGATTACAAAATGGATCGTTTCTAGGACATTCGTCGTCGCCTATGCGAGATGCAGTTTTGGTCCCAGCAACACATTGTCTGTGATCGTTGGTTGTAAAAGTGCTTGACGTTTCGTCAAACGTGCTGGTTTCGTAATATTTCTTAACGTTGCGGATTGGTGCGACGTATGTAAATGCGCTTTCACATTCTGCTTTTGTTGCAAAAGTCGTGGTAACATCTACAACGGAATCAGCAGCTGCTCCAGGCATTTCACATTTACCTGCAATTCCGTCGTCTGGTAATACTTGTCCTAAGTGTGTGTTTTCAAAAGTTGGTGTGGTGGTGCAAGTTTGACAAGTTCCTCCAAATTTACAGATGGAATTGCCTGTACATTTTGTTAAAGAATCACATTCTCCACCACCTCCTAAGTTATACATGTCTTCTCCCTTTTCGTTGAGGCATTTTGGTAAAATGGGATCGGTCCATGTACGCGTTATAGCATCACATTCTGCTTTGACGGTAATGCTAATGCCGTTGACGTCTTGTCCTATGTAATTTTGCATTTTGCTGTCTATGCAGCCACCTGTGCAAGCCCCGTGCGTTTGCCCAGCGGCAGTTAAACAAAACGGATGTTCGGTCTCTACTAAACCTACGTCGTACATAGTGCTAGCTGCTCGGCATTCGCACGAAAAATCAAGTTTTCGACTGCATTTAAATCGTTTTTCAGAATCAGTTGTTGATGGGAGATCCGCAAATGTCCAATTTTGTTGCTCGCTAAACTGGGCATCCGCATGATAAAGTGATATCAACAAGAAAAGGTATATAAGTTTCATATCTTAATAGATAGCCTCACTGTAACTTAATAAAGAACAACCAAACCTATATAGTAAATTTTTATAGAATTAATCATCATTGTGTGCTATTGTAAAAATGCAACCAAATATAGTATGTTTAACCAGCGAATTTATAAACATTGAAACCTTAAAAAATATTCTACCGAAACGACCACTGCTGCACAACTACTTGAATGTTTTTTGCAACGCCTCTATCAACTGTAAAACCGTAAAGTCGGAGGAATACATGGGTTACAAAATCCCTTTGCAAAAAATAGAATCCACATTGGTCAACCACCCAGATCAAAACATTGTTGTTCTCTCCAAAGACAACTACAACATCGCGTTTTTGAAATTAGAAGAAAACATTATGACACGATACCCAAAGACTAGTTTTTTCATGAGAAATTCAACAATAGAGCAAGACGGCAACGATACACTGCTTGTTTCAAAAGATGGCTTATCCATTTTATTTGTTTCGCTATATAAGCCACTAAACAACGTCGTAACCATCAAAATAGAATGAAATCTTTATTTTTTTCCACTGGTGGAATCCACCTTGCGACGATGGCAGGAATGCTTAGCGGTATCTTAGATCAGGTGAGCAATGCCGAACATTTTGGTGGTATTTCTGCTGGTGCTTTATTGGCCTCGTTGTGCGCAATCCATAGACCGATTAATGCATACGACTTGATGGTAAAGCACAGCCACGACTCCTTGTTAACACCAAACTATTCTCATTTTAATTCGATACTTAGTTTTCTTTTTAAAGATAGCCTGCTAAATTCGGAGCAATTAACTACCATTGTTAAAGAATTGGTCCACAACAAACCGTTACAAGCAACACTGCATATTGGATATACAAACAAAGAGACGATGCAGTATGAACCCGTTACGTTTGAAAAGGGTACTATTCCCAAAGACTTATACAAGCATATTGTCGCTTCCATGAGTATACCATTGATACTTCCAGCTGTAGAAATTGATGGAAAAACATTCATGGATGGCGGTGTCTTTCATAGTATACCCATAGAAGCTATTAATCATCTTGTATCTAACTATGCAAATAAGGAAACCCCTCTGGACTTGATGATTTTGGCTTCCAAGCCGTTTAATTATAAATTGCATCAAGACAAAAGTAAACATTCGTATTTTAAAACCATGTACGACGCATACAAGTACGCTCAAGGCTACGAGTGCATTTCCATACACAATGACAAACAACTATTAGACGAGATTTTGAAGAACGCAAGACTAAGTGAGAAACACGTTAATTATCATTTGTACTGTGTTACACAAAAAGATGCCGAAAAGTGGAATAGCAAGATACCATTCGATAGCTACGGTCACATTAAAAGGGAGCATATCGACGAATTGGTTAATTTAGGAAAACAAATTGTAAAAGATATTCAATTAAAGAATTTATTAAAGTTTTGAACATTTAAACTACACCGCCACTTACACACACTTTCATGTTAACTGCTCCCGTAGCCGTCCAAGCCTTAGCCGCAACCCCTGCCATGGACGCTTCAACGTCTGGAACAGCGTAATATTTGCCACGCAAGATTAATTCTGTTCCCAAACATTGAGCTTTTGTATGCAAAGGTTCGCAAAATTTCTTGTTATTGGTGTCGTCTGGTTGACCAGTGCCATCGTACCGAGAACAAGCGGCCACGTAAGTTGCGGTATACGTTCCAGTACATGTACCCATCCAATTGTCAGCATGTGGCGATCCACCAAAGTCACCAAATGAAATATCTGACCCTGAATCGTCACAGGACCATTGCCTGAAATTTAGACCTGCTGTGCAAGCCCCTACCACTTGGATAATAACACCATCATTGTCACTGCAATGGAGACCAGCATCATTAGTTTGTTGGTACATCGGCATAATCCGCCCCGCGGATTCCACTTTGGTGGCCGTCAATGTACCGTCATTGCTGATGGAAGCTACATTCTTCAATGCTGTCCACACGTTACCAGCAGCTTCACACGTTGCTTCGGTTGCATATGCTGCATTGGAACAGTGGTTGCTCTTTTCTACATTCAATGCGTTTGCAGCTGCGTCCGTTAATTTCACGGTCTTTGCTTCAATACTGCCGTCAATCAATGCAGATACGCCATCAACTGATGTCCATACACAAGTTTGTGCTGCAACTGCGTCAACCGTACAGGTATCCCCTGCACATTGCAATTTCGTTTTTGAATCGTCGTTACAAGAGCCACCGACGGTTTTTAAACCAGCTTCGAACGAAGCCAAAGCTGTGCTTGTTTGTGCACCACTTAATTTAACTGCTCCGCTAACATCCAATGTGGTAGAAACCACGACAGAGTTAATACTGACATCGCCTTCGCTTGTTAAGGTAAATCCATTTGTAGTGGTAGTTGTACCATCCAACACCAAGGTATTGGAAACGGTTAAATCTTTCACGGTACCTGCGTTCGTAACTTCCATGCTGTCCAACGTGGCTTTACCAGAGGTTTGTAAGGTACCATCTTTGGCAAAATCGACGGCGCCTGAAGTAACTGTACCGTATTTATAATGATGGTAACCAGCACCTGCTTTTGACGCGTCTCCTGTACACAATTTACATCTACCACTGGCTGATTCATGTGTGAAGTAACCAGTAAAACCAGTAACTTGGGTTCCCTGATTCCATCCTGCTGGACAATTTTCACCATCTGTGGCTGTCAGTAAAGGTTTACTGTTACAATAATAACCATTGCTATTAAGTACAATTTCTGCCACTTTAGCACATTGTTCAAGTGTCGGAGCAGATGATCCTGATGTTGCATCAGCATTAATTGAATTGAATACAACTGCTTCGGAATCACATTGAAATCCATCTCCTCCTGAACTAAAATGACCTGTTGTTGTGCCCCCAACACCCACCTGCAATCCTTCTTCAAATATCGCTTCTTTCTTGATGGTCACGTCGCCTTCCAACATAGCTGCGCCTTTCAAGGTCGAAGCACCTGTTACCTCGACGGAAGCAGCCGTAGTAGCTGCTAAGGTTGAAACCCCAGCGGCTAACGTTCCAGTGATCGCTGCATTGCCTTGCACGGTCATGTCGTTGGACACGGTGATATCGGCAACTGCTAAGGTCGTAACACCAGAAACTGCACCTGCATTAACGGTTACAGCAGATACGGTAGCAGTGCCAGCAATCGATAAATCACCAGCACCAGTGATAGTGGAGGAGGCATCGACTGTAGTTGCTTTTACAGTAGATGCGGTAGTTGCACCGATCGCAGATCCGTCAATGGTGACGCCTGAGATGGAACCACTGTCAAAATTAACATTTGTAACGGCTTGGTCATTGAAGTCTGCTGGCGCAGTAAGCGTGTCAAAAGTTATCCCAGTACTGGATACGGTTCCAGTGGTTTTGAGATTACCTTGTTCGATGTTTAACGTCCCTAATACGGAGATGGCGGATCCTGTTGGTACGACCCATGAACCCTCCAAACGACCACCACCTTTCATCGTGACTAATTTTTTCATCGTGACCAATGCATCCACTGTGGTAGTGCCATCCGCACCAACTGTAAATAAATTGGCAACATTAATACCACCATCTAATTTGCTCAATCCATCGACTTCCAATGCTTGGCGAACAAATACATTTCCTTTTGCTTCTACTTCACCATCGGCTTGTTTTACTTTAAATTGATGGTCCACACATGGTGGGTTTGCACAACTTGTATCGATGACCAACAAATCATCTTCCATTGCAACGCTTGCAGCACTTCGAAAGTCTCCGTTGGACTCAATCCTTACCTTGCCATTAATATCCAATGCTGAAGCAGTTGCTTTACCGTAGGCTTCCAACGAACCTTTTGTTACTACATTACCCGTGACATCTGCTACAGAGAATTGCCCTGCATCCACGGAAATGCCTTTGTCTGCATTAACAACGCCATTGAATGTGACATCGCCTGTGACATCGCCTAGTTCTGAAAAGGCAAGCTTTGCGCGAGTATTTGCATCTTTGCCAGCATCTAGACTTATTTTGCTTAAATCCAACACGGCACCAGCTTCAAAATCTAATGTACCGTATTGCTTGACCAGTAACGTTCCAAATTTATCATTACCATTTGCATCTTGGCCTACGCCCGACCCGTGCACGTTTAGGCTTGCCCCGTCTTGGATATCTAAAGCGCGAGAGGCTGCAATTGCCAATCCTCCTGTTTTCACGTTTTCTATTTTGGCATACAAGTCCGTAACGGTTGCGTCGTACGTGACTTTTGCGAGCTGCTCCATGCAAGGGACTTCTGCAGCGGCATTGCAACAGTCTGAATTATAGAACAAATAATCGACCTGGCTGCATAGTACAGGGTTGGTAGTTGCGGAAACTCCTTGGCATCCAATGATAATAGCGATGAAAACGGTAAACAATTTCATTATTGTGTATATTGTTACAGTTATAGTAAGGTTATATATACAATTTCAGCAAATGACTTTTAATATATTCCTGTTGAAAGTAGATTATATAGGTGGTTTCAATTTATAGCAAGTAGCATCATGTTGGAATGGAAACTTGCTTGTGTCTATTTTACCATAGAAGACCTTGTACAGTTGGTCCAATGTTGTAAATATTTAAGCAAAACCCAAGAAGAAATGTTTATGCCCTATTTAATAGAACGAATGAAACTAACCAACGAGTACTGGTTGGATCTATTCGCGCATCCGTACAACAAGTACAAGATGGAATACTACGAATTTAAACAAGTAGGAGAGCGATTTGCCAAATTGTTAAACTACCAATGGCAGCCAACACGTTATTCATGGAAAACCTTCAGCATCTTGTATCATTTGAATTTTGAATTGAACCCTGTTTTGCCTATTCAAAACAATGCAACCATGCAGTCTGGGACTGCTATCATTGCCCTCCGCGTCCCTTTGAACACGCTGTTGACGCAACATGCTAAAACATTAAAAAATTACAACAAAGAAAAAGCATCGTACTCCTGTTTCGAGGCAAAATTGAATCATCAGTACGAAGATCATATTTTAAAATTAAAAAACGTGCAGCACATTCTTGACAAAATTCCTCGCGGACTTCGCGGTATTCAATCCAACTTAACCAAACGAAAATTTATACATGAAAAATCAATGTCCGTCAAAAGGCTATGTGGCACATTTACAAAGAAGGTAAGTGTTATCAGGACGTTGCAAATCAGTTTAGATAGAGATACACAAATTGTAGATAAGAAAAAACGCTCGGTGGAAAAGCAAAACATACATTTAGTACAAATAGAAAAAGCGATACAACAAATTAGGAAATATAAATACGCATATATTCGTAGCGTCCATTTAGACACAACAACATGACCAACATTTTGAAGGTCAATGATGTCACCCATCACCACTGGTATGTATTTGATATATCGTCTGCGTCAACAAACACAACTGTTGTAGACTTTTTAATCCAATGCAAAGGGATAGACACAAATGGTAACCGTTTGACGTTTGATCGAAGGTATTTGTACAGGTTCAAACGTTGTATACACGAACCAATCGACCCGACTATCGAGGGTCTAACGCATGAAAGCATTTGCATCTCGTCTAGTCCGTACGAATACGCTATACAAAAGCATACCATCCCAGTTCATGCTAAGTTGGCGTGGTTGAAACGATTTAAAATCATGAACGTCCCGTCGGATGGAAATTGTTACTTCCATGCCATTGTCCAATCGTTGTATTTTCGATTTTACGACAAACTGAACGCATGGAATACCACAGAGGACTTTGATTCGTCGTTTGATTTTCAAATGCACCAACCCCCAACCTTACCTCGATTTATAACAAAAGATGCTTTATTGAGAGACCAAGCTCCTGATCAATTGAGGTTGCTTATTGGATATTACATGGTGATGTTTTATGGGTTTTGGGACAAGGACATAGAAGCAAGTCAATACATTGAACATTATTTTGATGCACGGAAAGAAGAACATTTGGTGCATATAAACAGCAAAAGCCCAAATTTGTTTAAAGAAATTACTATTGATACTAGTTTTTTTACAGATAGCTTAACAACTCCCGATTTTAAAGATGTGCCAGACCAATTATTAGAAGGGTTGTACGATACCGTGCACGGTAAACCCTACCACCGAAGTAGAAACCAATGGGGTGGAGACCAAATTATCACACAATTTGTCAATGCATTGTTTGATGTAACTGTTATCCAATACGACGACGATACAATCAATGCTAACTTTGATAAGCATGGAATTGATCCCCTACCAGACACGGATTGCATTATTTTATATCGCAAAGACGACCATTATTATTGGTTTCAACCTCGATCGGAGACCATTGAGCAGGATACCACAGCGTCGATTGCAACAACTTAACTTTTGTCAGCTGCTGCTCCAAACGCGCCAATCGGTAATCAAAAAATACTAAATCCAAGTACATCTTGTCTAATTTTGCTTTTATTCTTTTTTCTTTTTGTTTTAAACGCTCCATTCGATACACCTTTTCTTCCACCGCACCCTCGTATTCCTGTAGCTCGTTCATTCGAGACTCTAAGGGGTCAAGCCCGAAAGGATGCCCGTCAATCGTATATTGCAATAAATTATTCACATTGACCGTATTTGCTCGATGACCCATTAAAACACTAAACATCGCTTTTTTTCCACAACCAACGCAAAAGATAGATGTCGTCGTATACAATGAATAGTAATAGCCCTAAATACGCCATGTGGTGAACAGTATGGTGCATCATACAATATTGTAAGGTCCAATTGATAATGCACATACCCAAGTAGACATGCTTTGCTATTTGTTTGGTAAGTGCCACGTCCTCCGCCTCAAAACATAATCGCAACCCTAAATATGCATTAACAGGGAAACACAACGCCGAACAATACGTGTAGACAAAAAGCATTTGCCCCACGGAGCTGTGTTGAAAATCCGTCATAAACGTTGCTAATAAAAATACAAAGGTTGCCGTGTGGTGCAGGCGGGTGCTAGTTGGCAATTCTTTTACTTTGTAGAGACCCATAATATCGTTGGAGCAATATAAGCCAGCGATGCTTTGTATCCACGCGTTGGGCCAATAGTTGTACCATGCACATATCATAAGCGGCAATCCAATGATGCTCAAGACGCACAAATACACGGCTTTGATTAAGTTTTTAACGACGTAATGCTTTTTTACATTGGTTAAACCACTAAAGTTTGGGGTAACATCGTCTAAATGATCAATCAAGATGGGATAGGCTCGATGGATGACATAGCATGAACACAGAAAAGGCAATATCGGAAAGAACATTTTGTAACTTGTGAAGGCCCCTGATATAGAAAAAAATTATCAAATATATGTATATATGGGCTGCCCTAGTAATGTAAGATTATACACATCATACTATAACAATTTCATTATGGATTCAGCAGCTGCTAAACAATTTCGAGAAAAATCATTAACAGGGTTTCATATAGGAACTCTTGTATTACATGTATTAAGTTTAATCTTAGTATTTCTTGTGAAAAACGGTCTTAAAGAACCATTAAAATCTACTACATTGATGAATAACGACGACAAAATCTTTGATGTCAACTTAATGGACATGCAAATGACGAATGATTTCATCATCGTTTTTACGCAACTTATTTTGGTATTAAGAGATTTCGGACTCGGTGTTAGTATCTTCAATTACATGGGATCAGGCTACCAAGGATTTTTGGTTTCCTTCTTACACATTTGCTCGTACGCATTTACCTCATATGTAACTTTCCTTATGTTATTTGTATTTTCAGGTAGAAATGGCTTTATCATATCATTAATTATTTTGATGCAAATATTTGGATCCGAAACACTAAAACATATTGCTGAACTAAATACCAATCCAGAATTTAAACGCATATTTTCTCGGGCTTCTACTGGACCTGTTGCGTTCACTTGTGTTTCTGCTATCTTATTAGTGGCATTTCAACCCGATAAAGAAGGTTTAGGGAGCATCTTATTAGCTTACATAATTGCCACGGGCGCAAAAGCATTACACGAAGTTGCTTCGCAAATGAATCTATTCGGTTGGGACAATTTCTTCAAAGGAAGACGTGCAGGACATGCTGTGTTGGACGTAGCTATTAAAGGCGTGGTTGGTTGGTTAATCATTTTACGTGAAATTGACGTTTCAGGAGAAACAGGTGTTTTAGCAAAAGCGGATGCTCAAGGTTGGGCAGATGCAATGCCAATTGTTATTTACGTATTAACAGGTGGTGCATTACTCCTTGCTTATTTTGTCCCAGACGATACACGAACAGACCAAGAAGCACCATCAGGCACCATGGAAGAGAAATCACGCATGTTACAAGTTGCATAACTCAAGTGTTATGATTCTAGTGCCATTTGAGTTTTTAACTTTAGCAGGTTTTAAGCCTGCAGAACATTTAAATATAATTTATGATAAACTATGTATATACAACAAACGTACTACGCACCTCTCCTTTCAACAACCCATCGGCGTCTACATCATGCTCTCCCCGTTTCGCTACTACGTTATCCAAAATGCCTCGCAAAATATATTTGTGGACGAAGCACAATTTAACCGCATCCCGTATCGCCCCGTGGAAACCTACAGGATTACCAATCGCAGCGGATCCATGCACGATTACTACCACGATGACTTTTTAATGAATGCGACGCAAGAGCAATGCTTAGATACTATTTATTTGGTATTTAAAATCGACAAGGGGGCGTACCACGTGACGTTGGAAGGGACCGTGGAGGGCTTAAGCTTTGAACAGGCAACTCGAATACAGATTATTGCATTGTTCGCTGGTGAAGATGTTATTATTAAATCGTCGTTTGCAGGCAATGTATGCATTTTGAATCCACCAGATGACATGCGGGTGCAAGGGCCGTTTATGCCCGATCGAAACATGTACGGAGTAGATGTTACAGTGAATGGAAGCGTGGTCATACGAACGATGAAGCAGGTATCTATATCGGAAAGCATTTACAAAATTGCCATTATTTAAGTGTATTAAAATGACGGTCCCAGACACCGTGTATTATACTACTACGGCGTACAACACGGATATCAATGCGACCATGGCGCTATTGGAAGATAAAGTACATGCTTGTTCTTATTACGTGGAGATTGCCTGGTTGGGCAACAAAAATATCGAGGAATGGATGCAAGAGCGACGGAAAGAACGAGGACAGACTACGGTATTTGAGTTTGTAAAAGTAACAGTGGATCAAGAAGAAATTGCTAGTGGGATTGTGTGCTTGATAAAAAAGTTTTAAGTGTTTTAAAAATGTTGTATTCTCGTAAATCGAGTGTTAGTCTGTTGGAGTACTTTATCATTATTCCAGTGCTAATCGTTGCTATTGCGTTGTGGTTATTTGGTTTCTATTTATTTGTGCATGTAGCTGGGGCAGTATTATTGATAGCACATAAGGCAGTGTTTGCGTGGAACGAGCCGACCGTATTGGAAGTTGTAGGGAAGACGATTGGGGCGTTCTTCCTTTTCCATTTGGATAATATTTTATTGTACGATGTGTATTTTACAATACGGTGGATGTATGATATGTTAAAACCTTAATAAGTTATATATTTTATTTGTTTTAAGATTGGTACAATATGTTGGTTGTTGCATTGCAATACAAATGTAACGACTACTTCTGTCTCGTCGGTAACGTCGCTAGGCTTTCCTATCTTATCTATAGCTTGGTTGTCTATGTCTTTGACTACCATTTCATTTGGAAAATTAAAGTACGTGGTTTTCAATTTTTTTTGCTTGGTATCTGCGTATTGGATCATGATATTTTTGATGTATTGCACGTACTCAATATCTTCAAGATAGAGCCATACGTTTTGTCGCCGCACTGTAAATTTTTGTAGTCGTACAACGGGTGTTTGAAATACTTTGGGGTCGCATGATTTGAAGCGCATGTCGCATAGAAACCCGTCGATGACGTCTAGGCAAAACCCGTTGAAATGCATTACGATACTTAGGTACTTTGATTTATCCCAATAAGTGTTTTGGTGTTGATTGTGGAGGTACATTTTGGCGAGTATTTCCCAGCACGCCTTCCGATTCAACATTTGGTTCATAAATTTGCAAGTGCATAATAATCGATGAATCAGAGCTATATCGTATTGAAACAACGAGTAAACTATCCTATCGATCGATATGACATTTGGGAAATGATTGTCCATGAATGGGATGCAATATTGGAGAGTGATGTGTCAACGTATGCAGGGTTCGATACGATTTGCGCGTCAAGGTTATTTGAGTCGTGGATGAAGGGGCGAAGAGGTAGAGGTCTAATAAAGAATGATTTTTTACCATATACAGAAGTAAAAAACACAGCAAATAGAGTGACCGTGCATCTGTTTAATACACTTGATGAAATAATCAGCAAGAAACAATTTGATGCGCTGTTTTTGCCTACTCGCTACCTGACTGGAATGTCGTTGGGCGATGCTTTATTGTATGAACGTCAGATGGGTTGAAAATAAGGTCCAATACATAAATTCCTCTATCCGTTTCTTCTAATAGTATTTGCAATTCGGAATAGACGGCGACGTCTTTGATGTACGTAACTTGTAATTTTTTCAAGCCTCTATGTGATTTTTTGATCAATTCTCTAACTTTTTTCCTTTCTTCGTCGGTTAACTGTACCTTTTCCAACAAGTATTTGGCGCTGTCGTACAGCTGTTTGATATTGTCCAACGTGGTTTGTCTAGAGTAGCCGTAATAGAATCGAAAGACACCTATTGGAATGAGTCGATAGTCTGCTGGTCGTTGAATGGCAAACAAGTCGCCTGTGGTCATTAAGTAATCGTCGGTTTGTACTTTTGCAAGGGTTAATAAATTGACAGAAACGATATGCAATAATTCTTGTGGATCTTCGTAGCAATCAATTAATTTTTGCTTGTCTTCCCGATCTACACTAAACATGCTTTTTCAATGCATTCATACTTTGGAGCGCAATTTATACAGACAGCAAAGTGATTGTAATTATGCGACGTAATTTTAAAATGCGACAACATGATACTGTTGCATCCCGCGCATTTCCATTGTTGATGGTGCGCAATAAGCTCGCGATTAATTGGTTTGGGTTTTCGAACGACCTGTTTGATTTGCTTTTTTAGAAACGTAACGATGGTTGCGTATTGAAAATAAAATAGTAAAATAAAACTAATAAGGAATATGCTAGAGGAAAAAAAAAGAATAACTACGTTTAGATTCATTCATACTTTTTTTCTTTTTAATTTTATCTCGCTCAGTGTTATATATTCATTTGTCCTCGTAACCTTAAACGACAACCATTTTTGTTCTAAATTTACCTGTATGTCCGTCACCAAGTCACTTAATTTATTCAAAACATTCAATTGTTGAAACGACACTTTTCGAAGGCTGGATACCGTAAAATGGTAAGTATCCCCAAACAAATTGATGTTTACCTTACAAGCTGCTGTTCCCCATGTCCATTTGTATAATAATTTTACTACTTCCAAACACAAACGCGCATCCGATTTGTGCACTTTTGCTTGTTCAATAAATTTAGTAGCGCACGTCTCGATCTCCAATATGTTTGGTCGCTTCTTAATGGTAACGGGCACCCGTTCCGCATCTACTTTATGGATCTGGATTTCCAATGCATTGGCATGAATCAACACTTGTATTAATTTAATCTTATCACTTAGTAAATAAATTTTCTGTAACGTATGAAAGTCAATATTATTCATGTTTTTAAAGATACAAACGATTCTTGTATTCAAATTATTGACGGAAAACACCGTTTCTTTGTTTGGAAATTGTGTCAAGATGGATTGAATGATGTTGCGATCGACGCGTTCAATATTATCGTTCAATATATCGTGGGTCTTTATCTTTGTAATGGTTTGTGGTTTCACATAAGGTTGTAACGAGTTGGATTCCATAGCAACAGTAGACAATAAATCCAAACAAAATTTGGAATATACTTATACCATGAACATATTTTATAGCTGCTGCCACCAGAGTTCATTTTTTTCTCCCTTTTTGGTTCATAGTACACATTCATTGTCATTACTTTGTTCATCGTATCAATCCCAATCTCCACATGATCCGCTCCGTAACTGTTTAAAATGTGCTTCCAAGCATCAATTTCGGATTGTGAAAATTCATACACATTCACAATTTCATAAATGATGCCTGGTTGACTGCTTATGTATCCAACTACCTGCAACTCAATGTCTTGATTCGAAGAGTGCTTAAATGGATACAAATGTTTCTTTACGTGTTTCGTCAAGTCCTCAAACGCAGATTCGTCAATGTCCCAATTCGCTAAATGACTCATTTTATCTACAAGACAACAGCTGAGTTATACTGTTGTTGAAACAATTAAAAATTACTAACGCAAATATGGAATGTTCCATAACAGCTGCAGCGCATAAATATTTAAAATAACAAACGGCATCACAAACGGCAAGAACAAGATCAACAGGTAAGACTTGAACACCATCATCACAAAAAAACAAATGGCCATGCTACTGCTCCCCAACAATACCAATGCATGACAAAAAACAAGCAACAACTCTTTTATTACACGCGAGCAAATCATTTTTTTGTAACCAGGTTTGAATTTGCAGCAAATGCTTTGTTTTCCCAATAATGGTAATTACTCCTGTACACCGAAACAAATTTTACGATGTAATAGCAGGCTAATAATGCTGCTATGTAATTCATTAAATTTAAAACACTTATTTTCTTCAGACGTAACCACTTTGCAATACTAATTTATCCATTTCATCGGCTGTGATTTCTGTATTTTGGTCTTCGCACACTCGCACTTTCTTTTTCTGATACAAGAAATATCCCCAATAATAATACCCACACGGAAAATATTGAAGTTGCTTGAAGTGCTTGTAATATTTTTTTTTTAATTTTGGCCATCTGCCTGGTGCTAACAATTCATTGCAATTTCTATATACATCTGCCATTTCATCGTTGCGAAACTCAATTTTTAATATGTTTGGCTGTGAAAAGCTAGCCTTGATAAAACGAAAGCCACCCACGTACAAATAAATTGATTTTGTATCTTGGTCTTCGTACGGGGAAACGCCGAGAGCCAATGCAAAAATTTCATGTTTGAATTTCGATACTACATTCTTTAAGTAAGAATCAGGGTCAATATTATCATTACGGTAACAATGCCATTCGGATTGCTCGTCGTAGTCGTCTGTGCTTATACGCCTTCGCCAGCATGTGGCATAATTTCGAAAATAAGACGTCATTTGTAAACGTTTCGAGACGTTAGTTTATAGGCAAAAATGTGGAACCGAAATCTAGATCTAACAAGTGTTTCAAAAACTGAAGCCAATAAGCACTATGTCATAAAAATTGAGTATCTTCCGCACAATCGTTATCTCGGTCAGTTTAATCGGTACAGAAATGTTCGTTGGTTACATGTTACACCTGACATGAACGGCACAAGAGAACTACACAGAAGGAATCTAAATGGCGACGAAATCAACTACATCTTTTACGAGCGGGATGCGACGAGAATATGGATCAATCATTATAATGCCTGCTACGAAGTCATACTGCCATTTCTCGACCAGATTAAACAAGTGGTACGCTTAACACCTGACTTAAAAACGTACTGTTTCTACAAATGCAGCACGTTGGATTTAAAAATCATGCGACAGCATCTCACTATATAACCATGAACATATTTTAATAAATGATGAGTGACGAAACAGAGGATCATAGTTACAGCTTAATTCCAGGAGTTTTCAAACCAAAACGTAACTGCCAACTCCATTACTCGCACATCATTGCGGTATTTATTACCTTACTGCTGCTCGTGTTCATTACTGGCTGGACCGCGACCACTGTTGTTGAAGTAAATGAGTCCTCTAAGCAAATTCGTGAGATTGTACTTGATTTACGCAATATCATCCCGAAAATAGTGGAATCATATGATAAGGCACAGAGAGTTCAGAATATTTTATGTTTAGATAAAAATTTTACTAGATGGTATCCAAAGTATCACGAAGAATTGTGTATCAATTAAAATAAATTATGTTTTAATTCTTATACCCGTCTCTATTCGCAAACGTCTTCAGTTTATCACAATTTGCACATAACAAATCGCATTTGGCTTGCTCCAATGGCCATTGTAAATGGAATAGTGCTTGTGGTAAGCTTACAAATTGTCCAGGACTTATAGCTTTTCCATTGCGAATAAATTTTGTTGTTGGATCGCGATGGTCAAAAGAGAACCCACACTCTTCTCCTTTCTTCACAATTCTTTTACATGTTAAACAACATCCTCGTTTATGTTTCTCTGCATTTATAATTGCACGTTTTTTTATTCTACCTGGTGCTTTTTCAATTCTTCCGTCGCCACGATTGCGTTGCTGTGTTTGTATGTGATGATGGAAACGACATAAGGCTTGACATTTGTTTAGTTCCGCTTTTAATGCTGGTAGTCCACGTGATTTAGTACTCCAATAACACAACCTACTACAGTCTGTTATTTTTTCAAACTCTGGTAAATGGTCTGCTTCTATAACTAAATAATGATGCTTGTAGTCAGAATTTTGACTACATACCAAACACGGATGTGTTCTACGCCAATCATTCCATATATTTTGACATGCTTTTAAAATTGTGTTTGGTAAACTATGTGCTCTTAATGACTTTGAACGGCACGTCAAGCACATCAACGTAAGCGTATGTGTATGCACGTAAGCAGAATCGAACTCATCTGTTGGTTGCAGCCATTGCTTCGGATCTATAATAGCGCACAGTGGGTTCAAACAAACCGAATATCCTGTTGGAGCATTGTCACGTGCTTTCTTACGGTTTTCTATAACTGACTTACGACGTTGTTTGGTTTTCTTTTTCGTGCAATTGCTACATGAATAAAATAATCTGTCCCAACTTCTACTAAACTTTCCGAATTGGCTCAACGGTTTCCATTGGTTACACCCTCCTCCACAATGCTTGTGTTCAATATTATTTATGAACTCATGCAATTTACGTTTACCCATTCATATAACACTTGATACCGCTTTTCTTCGTCTTTTGTTCTTTAAGATGTTTCAACAATATACGATGCATCTTCCTTTTTCCCTTCTCGCACTGCTGTATGAAATCATCAATCGACGACTTACAAAAGACTCGATCGACGTAAACTTTTTTGGTCTGACCGATCCGATGGCATCGGTCGATTGCTTGCTGGTTTAAGCCAGGTACCCAAGAACTCTCCGCTAGGATAACATGATTGCTACGGGTCATGGTCAACCCTACACCAGCCGCTTGTATACTACAGATTAGAACATCTATCTTGCCATGTTGAAATTGTTCAACAATTGGCCCTCGCTTTTTTACCACTGTCTCTCCGTTGATCACGGCATGACTGATGTTTAAGTCTTCGCACATGCCTTTCAAACATTCGACAATGGATTTATGGATACAAAAGACAACTTTCGAAGTTGTTTTTTCATTCGTATCTTGAAGCAATTCCAATAGTTTCGATTTGAAGGCACGGCTTTCCGCTTTGATGGTAGCTAATGCATGGAACGCCTCGCCTATGAGATACTTCATCATACTAGAATTCTCCATGTTTTCTGGGTCCTGCATCTTTTTTAGCATAACTTTAAAGGAGATACTAGCTTTCTTGTCATCAATGGTGTGAACCGTCGTAATTTTTGGAGGCAGGTTCAATACTTCGTTTTTGGTGCGTCTAATAAACCCGAACAAGGGCATCATCAACGCTACTTCGCTTGGTATTCTGCATTTACGAGCAATTTTATTAAAGTATCTGTCCATAAACTTCTTCTTCGATTTGAATAGTTTCGGGTAAAGAATCGATAAAGGCGAATACAGCTCATCCGCGCGATTCACGCACGGAGTACCTGATAGCAAGATGCGGTACTCAATACGTTTCAATGCAGGGGCAAGCTTCCTGTACCGCTGTGTCGTTGTATCTTTTAGGCAATGTGCTTCGTCTAAAAGGCAAACATCGTACTTATTTGCTTTAATGTCTTTGTGCACGTTTTTTGCCTTATCATAAGATAAAATATGCACTTCCGCATCGGCAACACCTTTTTCTGCAACGACAGTTTTCCAATTTTTTTGTAGACTTGCAGGGCATAAGATTAAAACCTTGCTGTGTCCACCTTTCCGCAATAAGAGATAATTCAAAATGGTGATCGCGGAATAAGTCTTGCCGCTCCCCATCTCGTCTGCTAGATAAACGCGGCCTTTAAAATCCAAAATACCGTATGCCAGGGCTGTTTTTTGGTGCTCGTATAGACTGCCCCAATAAGGTATTTTTGTGATAATCGACGGGTCAAGGTCAGTGATTTTTCCTTTCTTTTTAAACTTTCGTGCAAGTTTGATGTATTTCGGTATTTCATCCACAATTAGCTTTGTGGCACGTAATCTCTCAACGATAGTCTCGTAACGTTCCCACGAGTGTAGCTTGCCCATGATATTTTCTGGCAAGGTTGCCTTGTTGAGCATAATTTTGAACCTTCTCTCATCGTGGTACGCTACAAGGTATTGCCATTTGGGCAGCTGTTTCCACGAATTTGAATTGAACATATAAAACACTTGAGGCAGAGAATATATAGACGTATGCTTGATTTTACATTATTTGTGTTTACATTGATTTCTGTCGTGACCAGTGCGATTTGCACCACTGCAATTGTGGATAAAGTTGTGTTTTCACCGCTGTTTCAGGAACGATGGTATGAAGAAGATTTTGAACGTAGTGTCTACACCCACGCAGTTTTTTTCTTCATAGACGGGGTGTGTGCAATAGCGATGTTGGTCTTGTCGGCGGAAGCATGGGTGCCGTTCATTATTGTTTTTATCGGGTGGATATTTAGTGCCGTGTCGTACTATTACCATCAAAAGATATTGCACGAAATGGCAACGATTGGGGTGGAAAGGACCTTGCGGCGGTGCAATATTGTTCGTAGCATGTTATGGTTTGCTAGGTTTGTATGTGTATTTGCATTTTGTATTAATCTGGTATATAGAGGTGTGTAAGCTCAGTAAATATGTATTTGGATAAAAAAAATACGCTATGGAACAAGGTTATACCAGTCTTGTATGATTTAGAATACTCGGGCGATGTTCAACAAGGGTACGGAGTGAACTGTGCCATTTGGGAAATAGCTGCTAAATGCGGAAACAAAACCTTTCATGTGTTGATTAATCCTTACAAAACAAGGAAATATGTACCACCTGCTATTCACGAGCGTTACAAGATGCCGACAAAGGAAGAATTTATAAAATTAAATGCAGTTAGTTTTCCCGAAGGTATACATTTATTTGATATCTTTTTACAACGGCTTTTGGTTGCCGAAGACCAGCATATACTATTGACTAGTCACAATGCTTTTCGCGGGGACAAAATGGTGTTGGAGCATGAAATAATCAGGCATCGCGTGCACATGCATTTACTACGGCTGCCAATTTTTTTCTTTGACACGTTGCATTTTATCCGTGTTGTGTTACCAAAACAAAAAAGTTACAGTTTAGGCAATTTATATTTGGCATTGACAGGGAAACCATTTGAAGGGGCACATGCGGCTGAAAACGATGTTGTTGCGTTGGAAACTATTTTAAATACATTAAACAAGCCTTTCGAGGGAGTGTTGACCATGCTGTTTTTGACACCCTTTAGTAACATTAATGGAATAGGATTGCAAACAGAGAAGAAGATGTTAAAAAGTGGATATACGTGTTTAGAACATTTTTTTTGTATCAATGGATTGCATATAAAAAATATACTAAATGCATTGTTAACCACAAATATTTTTAGCGACATAGCCACCATCAATAAAATTGCACATGCCATGCATGATTATGGAATCAAACGATTAGTCTTGTGAATGTGCCTGTAAACGTAACCAGTAGTACGGTAAAAGATACGGTGCTGGTCACTACCAACAAGTCTCGTTTGCATCCAACTTCATAATTCTCAACACTTTGGTAGTTCAAGGCATAAATTCGTTGGTAATACCACAACGCAATAAAAAACGATTGGTAGACTAAATGTTGATTCACTACAGGCTGCACGACAATCGTCCCTATATCGGTCAAGACGACGTAAATACTGTACAAGACAACATGCGATAGGAACCATAAAATCCATATGTGCGTGCTAAGAAATGGCACCCACTCGTGGAGTAACCCTAAGAATACATTTACATGCAATAGTAATGTAAAAATAACATGTATAGTAAAAGTTAGCTTTGCTCTCGCCATTTTAACTACACTCTCCCTCTGCCTATATAGCAACACCTTTAACTTCTTATTCAAGACCAAAATTAATGTAAATGTTTTCAGCAAATACCTCGCGTAAAAAACGTTTGCGAAGTCCTTGTGATAAACTTTCCCATACATCACTCGATACAATAATGTTTTCGCTGTCTGTACCATGTTCCCAACCAGAATTCCATCCACCTTGTTCCGTGTAAGTACCAAATCCAGTGTTAGGAAGGCGCAAGATATTCTCGATGATGCGTTCTGCAGTTGCATTTTCATCCCACGTCCAAAATCGGCAAGCATCGTCGCTACCTGAAGGATATTGGGTAGCACCTACCCATATACCTCCATGTTGATAATCTACCTCAACACGCGGTACAAAGTAACCAAATTGAACACTTGTACCTGTCTTTTTCTTTAATTTGTAATGAATATGATCCTTTTGTACCAAACCACTAGGGTACAATGGAGCTGCAAACTGCACCACCGCCTCGTCGTCATCTGCGTCGCGTTCAGAAAAAAGCTTAAATACTTTTTTATACGGTTTGCGTTTTACCTTACGCTTTGGTTTTTGTGCTGTCAAATCCGTCACTTCTTGTACAGTTACTATAAAGGTTTTACCACCTTCCTGCTGGTAGGTAGTACCTGGTTTTAAGGTTTGGTTTAAGGTTTTTGGCATGGTTGGAAGTAGGGTTATAAATTTTAAAACACTATATTTTAGGTTTCCACAATTATATATAGCGTTGCTCATACATATACTACACCATGGATCCTAGTTCTAGTATACGAGGTACTATACAACAAGGTGTTAACAAACAACATATGCAGGTCCTATCGAACCAGCGGAACGTCCAACGCGTTGTTCGAGGCAACAATCGCTACACCACGTACCATGCTTACCGACAGAATGGAAATCAAAACTGGAAAGGCTTCAAGGGTGGAAACTAATAATCCTACTATATTACAATGCATCTGCTTGTCTTAAATGCAGAGACAAGTGGTATACGTTGGCGGCGGATTTTCGTTGGTGTTTCTTTTGACATTTCTTATCATTGCCTCCTATAATTTCTGGTGGTGGTATTTATTTTTTATTTTATTTTGGGTAACTATACTTCCTACGGGATATTATGGCTATACTTATGTAGTGGACGAAGTGGCAACCGTGTCAAGTAGACCTACGGTGCGACCCGATTTAGGGGACGATAAAGAAGGGCTTTTACAAATATAATATAAACTAATTTTACTACATTCTTACATCTTTTGCTAATAGATATTCTTCTATCAACAACGCAAAATGTTCCCAAGCTACTTGCGTCTTGTTTGTGCTACCAACCGCGACATCTTTTTCGTCTACTTTTTCTTGGGGTTGGTTATTGTAGCTCCCAGCAATATCCTCAGGTACTACTTCATTCAAACCCACAACACTAGCCCCGCCGACCTTGCTTTTTACGGCGGAATCATTGCGTTTCCGTGGAGTATCAAAGCTGTTTATGGTATGCTTAGTGATAGGCTTCGGGTGTTGCTTAACCGAAGGCTTCAGATTGCTTTTGGGTTTGCGTGTAGTGGACTTTTTTGGAGTATCCTTGGATTTGATAGTAGTAGTGTTCTTCACGTTGTTTTTTTTTGTACGTTTTCGTCGTTTTTTCTTGCTTGCAGCGACGTTGTTCTGGATGCTATCATGGTCGAGCGAATTAGCAAGACCCAAAACACTGGCAGGATCCAAAGTATTGCTTGGGCTTCCCGAAGCTTTGGGTCGCTTGTTGGTTGTATTTTTGGGTTTTCTTTTACGTTTCACAGAAATCGGTTTAGTTTCATTGCTTTGTTCTGTATGCTTGGAAGCTTCTTTGGTCTGCATATTAATGAACATTTCAATCAAAACACTTCAACAATGGTTCTACGAGCGTTCTGCACCTTTCTATATAACAAAACCATTTTGTTGTTTGTTTTGTTGCTTTTTGTGTATGGATACGAACCTTCCGACGGCACCATTGTAGAATACATGATGATCAAAAAATTTGAGGTTGGAGCTGCCGTCTTTGCTATTGCTGACATGATTTCTTATGTAACTATTATTTTGGCATCGATGTTTTTTGATGCCTTCCTTAGACAAGCAAACATTGTACACCTCATTCTTAGTACCAATGTTGTAGCCTTAGCGTTGATTGCATTTCGCAACTTCATCATTACGGATCGAATTGTGATGGAATCCGAAGTGTTTTTGTATGCCAATTGTTTCATTGGTGCGTTCATCGGACAAATTGCATTTCTACCGTTTGCAATCATAGCGGCAAAGTTATGTCCCAAATCCTTGGAAGGCACGGTGTACGCTTTTTTTATGGCCGTCACAAATTTTTCTGGTATCGTATCAAGGGAATTGAGTGGATTGTTTACAAACGTCTACAACATAAAAAACACCATTCATTTTCAAACGCAAGATATGGATTCGTTTTATCTGCTTTGTATTGTATTGGATGTTATTGGGTTAATTATTATACTATGCAACATCAAAACCTTCACACTCGATTCAACCTTTCTAAATAAGACGATCGTGGAGGAAGAGACGGAACTGGATATTTCACATTCTGATTTGGAACTGCCCCCGTCCGAGTTGGAATCATTCGAACATACTGAAGTGGAGCTCCCGACGATCCAGACCGATAGTAAGATTTAAAATACAATATGACACGGTTAGTTTGATGCATCAATCTGCCGTAATTACCACTTAAACTGTAGTACCTGCCACTCAAAAAACGACTCATTTGCATACGCAACGCTACCAACCTCGCGAACATCGTCTGGTGCTTGCTTTCAATCAACCCGTGCAAGTCCACCTCTATTCCACAATGGTTTTTAATCAGTTCGACACTTTCGTTGATATGCCCAAACATCAACGGAGTCAAAAACAATTTACCAAAAACTTGTGGACTTAAAAAAAAATCCCTTCGGTTCTTCACATACTCGCTGACATTTTGTTCCGACTGCTGGTCCATGTACGATCCCATGGCACGAACCAAATCCCCACCCTCGAAATTTCCAGCTGAACTATCTATTGCACTGTATAATCCTTGCGTACTTTCTTGCAATAATGCCTGCCCCGTCTCCACTTGGGCTTGCGTTTTCCACATTTTTGTCATTGGCTCGCCTGAAAACGCACTGATTTTCATAGCAAGGCGATACCATGGGTTTTTTTCCGTTTGTGCCAATGCATATTGCGCTTTCACAAAATATTCCACCGCATCTTTTGGGGCCTTGCCCGCGCCAGGGAGCAAATTATCGGCTCTTTTTTTTATATCTTTTACGTCTTTTTTGAAATTTGAATTTTCCAAACTACCTGGAATCCCGCCAGAAAGGACATCCAAATCGATAGTTGGATCCACAGCAGAATCCGATGCTGTGACCATGCTATTTTTTGTACTTCTGTAAATGTTTTCCATGTTATAATAATGAATGAAAGTATTATATACCGATATAGATAACTAAAAAATAGTGGAGCGAGCTCATACACATACACATATACATATAAACATTGTATACAAAGTGAATCAATCTCATGCGAACGCAAGTGTCTTAATTTAATCATGTTTTCTCAAGGTTCATCAAACCACGAAAGAAAAACGAAAAAAACACGTCGCGTGGCAAAACCAAAACGAACAACGAATTCAGTATACAAAAAAAAATACAACCAGTTTTTAATTTCTTTGTGCCAAGACGAAACAGGAACATTAGTGGACCATTACGTGGATGGGGAACTGCGCAAACAGATGGACACGATACGATCGCAAAGCTGCTACAACAATCATCCGTTTGTTCTACAATATGAGAACATTGCTCCGCACCAAAGATTTTGTTTGCATATGATTGTTTACGAAACAAGACAATGCATGCTGCAATGGACGAAACGAAAAAGAGTAAATAAAAACTGTAGGCTCTTTCGTATAATTACAGAAGCATTACAAACCTACAACACCATTCCACCAAATCAGCGATATCATGCGTGCTTCGATGCCTTAAGCGGTGATACATGTCGTTGCTTTTGCGGCAAGACGATGTACAGCTCAAGCAGTGGCAGAAGCAATCCCAACAACAATGGATCAAGGATTCATACAGGATTTTTACCACCACAAAGGCGCAACCGCGTTCCTATTCACAAACGAAAAAAACATATTGGTATTATGGAAAATTTTAATGGCAACGGAAGTTCCTCAGGTCGAATGATGATGCCCACTCCATCATCTCCACCATCGAAGAAGCGCAAGACGTCGTTATTGGGTGAACCAACAACGACCACGACAACGACCACAATCACGCGCACTCGCAGCGAATCCATGGAGGTAGAGCTGAGCGATCAAGACGAGGAGGATGAGTATGAGTTTGGGGATCGACACGAACTGCATCAGCTCCATGCTGCAATCACTGATCAAGAGATTCAAGAGGTAAAGGACCATGAACTAGCAGCAGATGCAGCTGTTAGGGAAGGAGTTCGACTTAGACAAGGGAACTGGGGGGATCGTGCAGAGGATGTGGAGGACGATGACGATTTTATTCGGGTAGTCCCAGACAGTGATGATGACATGGGAGAAGATGAAGAATCAGAGGACTATGATGATATTGGTGATGAACCAGAGCATGATGCTGGATTCGGACCATGATGCTAACTTATTTTTTAAAGTACATCGTTAATGATGCTTGTATTTTATTTTTTTCTAGCCCAAAGGCAGTTCTATTTTCGTTTACTTTTTTCTGATATTCTACTGTTTTTTTCTGTAAAGCAATCTCCTTCATCTTTACACGGTTCTCTTTTGCTTTTTCGCGTGCACGTTTATTTTTAAGCTCTTTTAACTTGTCTTCGTCCATAACACTTATAAATGTCGTTTTCCAATCAACTTGATGGTGTACATCTCTTTCCCTTTGTAATTATAATATTTTTCTGCATCTTTGAAAATGTACGGAATCGACTCCACCTGTACCTTTTCTTTTTTCGCATTTAATAGAAACAAATCACCAGCATTGTACATGCTGTTCGTCATGTTTAATGTTTTTTTCCATAGTTGAATGGTCTCTATCACCGAATGTTTGTTTGGAAACATATGCCGTTGAATAAGTTCTTCGTTAATTACGGTATTGGAAAGTGCCTCTGCCGTAGGAATGTACACCACATGGTCCGACCAATCAATGGCACTGTGTTTCTTTACGTAATTGCCTAATGCTACCTCAAAGCTTTTACCATACGATTTGTTTTTTCGAGCTCGTTCCGTTATATCTTTTTCCACTTCCTGTTGGGGTGTCGTAAATGCATCTTCTAAATTAATTTTTTCCATTTTTAACTCGTTCGCTTCCTGTTCTAAATCTTCCATTGGAATGGTTACCCGCTCCACTGCCTTTGTGTTTAATCTTTTTATTTCCGTGGCCCCAGAGTGGGTATCCACGATGAAACTACGCTTGGTTTGTTGAATAGCTTCGTGCTTTTTCAAATAATCGATTAAAGAAGGCATGCGCGTCGTCAACCATTCTCCTTCAATAATATTTTCGGATAACTTTAAGTCGTTGTATTCATTGGCATACGCTTGATAAGCCAACTTACTGTTGTTGGTTATATTGAAATTGGTAGAAAACTTTTCGTTGCACTCTTCCAAGGTTAGTGCATCTGATCTAGCTACCGTATGGTACTCGTCAAATATTTTAACGTCGTTTTTAATAGACATACACTATGTACATATTACCTCTGTGAACGCATCCGTATATACAGTTTTATGATCTTTCAAACTTTTTGTTTTTTTATAACCGTCTCTGTTATCCTTCAACTTGTGGCATGTTTTAGAGTTTTTAGAGAACACTTGAAACTCTTACAAATGACGTTGACCTACAAGGCGCACTTTCATAGCATCGTCTGACAACTTGCTAGCTCCCTTTTTTTCTAAATCTTTAAATACATACAGTATTTTATGGATCTTTACTTTTTTTTACCTATATATTGCCTGAATATTTTATACAACACATACAATCATTATCAGTAGTAAATCATGTCAACCCTAGCACAAGAAATAAACCAAATGCAAAATACAGCACCACCATTGTTAACCGAAAACTCAGCGGCTTTACAAGTTTCCATGCCAGAAACCCTGCAAAACAATGTTCAAGCAACCCCGAAAGGCGACTCCAAATTGTACTCCAGGAGATTGCTCTTACACACAACTGCGAGCGCACAACAACTAGCAGCTGGCAAAGTCATCACCATCCCTGATGCCGAAGCCATTTTCAAACCAGACTTTGCTACCAGCAACGAAGCAGACTTGAACCAATTGCAAAACTGCGACCTTAGCAGAGGCATCATTAGCAAAGTAGAAGTTATGTCCTGTTTCTCCTCATGCGACGCCCCTGTCGTTATGGGTCTACGCTTATTCAACCGCAACGACTCTAGCAAAGCAGCATCCTACGAAGACTTAAAAATCAGTAATGAAAATGGATGGCTGTACTCATGCGCCAAAAATAACTTAGGAGAGACCGCTTCCAAAGGCCGCTCTGGCATCACCAATGTCTTCTCGCTTCAACCGTTTGAACGCATGAGACAAGCAGATGGGGTCAGCGTCTACACCCCTAGTAATATCATCAGCAACCGTTACATTGCACAATATGGCTCCTATAACTGGAGAAAGTAAGTATCTTATAGACACACATACACAAACAAAACAAACCCTAACTAACTTTTAACTTTATTAAAAAAACAACAGCTTATGGGAAGGCATTGTTCAGTTCCCTGACGAGAAATTCGTAAGTACTATACGACGCATCATAAAATTTCTGACACAAACATCTCTAACATAGAAACCATCTCTATCTACAGTATTACGTCTCGAAGGATCACGTCATCTTGAAAGTCATTGAACAGAACTGGGAGTTACTCGGCATGGATGTGCGCTCCGAGATCCCACGCGAAGGCCGTTACGTCAAGGTAGCAACTAATGTTGCCGATCGCGTCATCAAAGAGCTTTATGGTAAGTATAACAAGACACAACGCTCGCACCAAAGTCCCTAAACTCTTAACTAACCCCATTCTTATAGACAACGTTATCTCTCGCATCCCATTCACCAAGTGGAAAAATATGGCAGCGGTATTCTCTAGCGACCATGTAGACGAAACCCTTAGCAAAGATTACAAATTATCCGTAGAGTTGAGAGTATCTTTCATGTACCCAAGTATCAAAGAATAGAGCAATCTCACATACACATTCACTACTTAAAATATTTTATTAAAAATTTATATGGAACATAATGATTGTGCTTGTAAGTGGACAACCACGCCACGTACACCTCCTCTATCCATTTTACCTTGTATGCCCTCTCTGCTTCTGTCTTTCCTTTTAACTTATTGCTAAAGTTTGTGTGTAGCGATCTTTTGACAGTTTCCATACTCTCTTCCCACAAGTCCCATGCATTGTAAGTCTCGTCTGTTACAACCTTATTTAATTGTTCTATTGCTTGTGTTACTGTTGTTTTTAGTGATGCCATATTATACAAGGTATCGTAAAATTCATCTAATTCTTTGTCTACGATAAAGGATTGACCTGGTTCCATTGCATTAATTCCCAATTCTACCGCTTTGCTCTTGTAGTAATGCAAAAGGGCGGATGCTTCTTCGCGGTCCTCAAAGGTTTCGAAATAAGGAAAATAAACCATATTTGGTGTCTGCGCGTTGCCAAAATAAGCAGGGATAGTGTCTATTTTGTTTACCACTTTGTCTACCAGATTGTCTTTCGCAACATAATCTACTTTTGGATTTTCATCTATGCATAACGGTTTCAACGGCGTAACTGCAAAACAAATGTTTTCATCGTCTATATCATCACAAGGTTCTACGTCGCTAAGTATCATGTCATCTTCGATATCGGACTCGTCTCCTAAGAACACGCGAGGGGCAGCATGTTTTTCCTTTATTGTTTTTTCACATACTTTTAAATTGTAGTTATCAGGGTGACCCTGAACGCGACTTAACCAACCATGTGCTTTCAATTGTTGATATATTTGAACATTTTGATCCAGTAGGTATTCCTTCGCATTGTTGGAGATGCACCATAGTTTCGATTCTTTAATCATGGTATTCAGCTCTTTTGGGGAATACCACATGAAATCTAAAATGGGTTTTTTTTCTGGTAGGTTGTATGGTATGGGGTTGCTCTGCATCGGTTTGATATTGTTCAACATGTGTTTAATGGTTTTAAACGCGGTCATGTTTTTTCTAATGTTGGGCGTGCCATTGTTGGAGATTAGTAGTTGACCCGTGGTTGGGCCCGTTGTTAATTTATTTTTCCATAAATAAAACAACAAGTTGCTTTCCATTTTTTGGATTCAATTTTATCGTAGTTTTACCGTTACTACATTAGTAGTTGTGAATATATTATAGCAAAATAAAACCGATGACGAAAAAACACGACGTAGAATTGAGAATAACCCCAGAACAAAAAGAAAGTACCTGCAACAACACCTTGAACTTTGTCAACGTGTTAACAGGCTTTGCATACATCATTTACAACTTTACCATCGAGTTCAGCAATTGGGACAAACTATCGGCTTCCTACGACAAAACCGAACAGTACACCGCAACCAAAGGAAACGAAACCTTCACATGGAACGTGGATAAAAATGTAGAAACCGATGCACAAGTCATACGCTTGGAAGAAGTATGTAAAAATGTAGACCTGTTAAATCTAATCTTTGTTGCATGCCTTGCTACCACCGCACTGTACAGCATCGTTGGCTTTGTATACAGGCAATACAGCATTGTAGAACAAGCATTTAGATGCAAAGACACACAATGGGCAATCAGTATGTTATTTCTATTAGTAGCAACTGCAATACAAAGCATGGTAGGCCTGTTTATCGTCATGTTGTTAAGTCCAACTTCTTTCTTGACCTGTTACACAAACATTGCACGGTATTTTTGCACCATATCGTTAAGCGTGCTCATTGGGTTTTTTATCTTCAATGTTATCGTTGCTTCTATCAGCAAACCTATTCTTTGCCACAAAGTCCAATATTCACAATTGCAAGAAGTTGGCCGCAATTGTGAAGTGGACGTGGTTCGAATCAATGCAAGAAACACCAAGAAACAGTATTCCGACAAAAGATACGAGGATAGCCAAGACGAGGAAATACCATTGAACGATGTCGATTTGGATGATACCGTGTAAAATCCTTAAATATATTTAAGGATGCACCTAGGACAAATTTTAGTACAGAGCAAAAAATATATATTCCAGTTGTACTAAAAAAAGTGACAGGTACATCCTTAAATAGTTTTAAGGGATTTCATATAAATATATATTGAATGGTAAAATCCTTAAAAATATTTAAGGACGCATAGGGTATTTTTTTTAGTACAACTGGAATATATATTTTTTGCTCTGTACTAAAATTTGTCCTAGGTGCATCCTTAACTATTTTTAAGGGAGTTATAAAAACATATTAGATTTAAGTATACTACACTTCATACTAATTATATATACATATACCTATTATATTCACCAAATTATCGTGTATAAGTGTTTTAAATTTTACATGGATTTATACGATCCTCAGGCATCATTACTGGAAACCGAACGTGCACATCGAACCACTTTAAACGTTTGTTTTGTATTCATTATTAACATTGCAGTTCTTTGTTTTATTGTTTTTGGCCTTCTACGAGCAGAAAAGCTATTTTAAGCATGGCAGATGAACAAATTGACAATTTGCTTTTTGAGAATCAACAATTGCATTGCTACACCGATCATTTGGAAACAAGACTACGCAACATCAAATCCTTCATTAGACAAGGCATCACGTACCATAAAAAGGTTGTAAAATTAACAGGCACAGAAGAAACAAACAAACATTTGGAGTTTCTGAATGATGCCATGTCTATATTACAGGACGAAATTATACAGGATGACGTACCGATGGCAAAAGAAGTATCGCCATTGAAACTACCACCATTGAAATCGATGAAAGACTTGGACCGAAAACCATCCCCGAGAAGGGTAGACGTGTTGAGGGAAGAGGCAAGGTTAAGCCCTCAAGATTTTGATCTACAGTACAATTTAAGTAATAAAAAATATCGTAAATAGTTTATGTGTGTGTGTTTTAAACTTCTATTCCTTACAACGAGTTGGATCCGCCCAAGCAGATGTCGAACGGCTCACCAGGCCTGCCGAACGACAAGGCTTTGCCGATGATCATTTTCTTGTTGGCGTGCATGATGTTTGTGATCAAATGCATCAACTTTTGTTGCTGTAACTTACCGCCATTAAACATATTTGCCAAGTCTAAAGTTGCGTCTATGACATCACCGTTCTCGTCAACCCGAATATACTCTTTCAAGGTTCTCAAAGCGACTGGCATACTGGAGTCTGCCATGGCTGCACGGCCATCGGCACCTACATCGATATACGCTTGCACTATCTCCTGCACTTTCTCTGCTTCGGATGCTGGCGTGACCACATCCGTTGAGAATAATAATTTATCCAAAGGGATGCCCTCGGCTTGCTTGCTTTTATTATAAGGATCGTCCTCCCATTTGAACTGATGCGGCAAACCCAATGAGATCCAATCGCCTGGACGAATTTCTTTCTTGCCAGTGTTGATGATGGTGTTGAGCCCGCCAAACGTAGCAACAAAGCCCTGTGCCATGTCTTGGAAACGGTCGTGGCTAGCATCAAAACCTGTCACGGCCACACCGACGTACGTCAAACGGTCCAAGATCAAGAAGCGGGTCAATGCCTTTGCTGCATTTTGTTTCGCTTCCTCTTGACGATTCATCAAAGCCGTCTTCAATGCTTGTGGTATGAACGCACCAAGGCCATTCGCGAAGCTAAAGCAATGCAATTGTCCATCCCTGTATGCTTGGGACTTGTCAATGCTGACCAACAGCTCGCCTTCCATGACGTTGTAGCTTTCTGGGCGAATCGGACTGCTAAAGAGGCCTGTTTGATTTGCACGACCGTTGCGCACTTCTTGCTTGCGTCTCAAGTCGAATTGGACATTGTAATCGTACGACGTGATACGTGCGATTGGCTTGTGCCTTTTGCGAGCCTTTCTAGGGGGCTGGCTAGTAGGGTAACTGGCATTGGCTGCTGGGTTGGAAAACATGATTTCTAGATTATGTGGTTATATAGTTATAAATACGCAACAGATAGTTATATAGTATAATTTTATCTCACTATTTCGTGCACACCTCTTATATTTGACCTGTCGCTAAAGCTATTTCTATCATTGGCAAACAACACATTTGAGTATGCTCGCGTAAAGCACGGCGTTGATAGTGCTCATCTGCTTTCTTCGCTACTGCGTTCAACACTTTACCTACGTAAATGTATTTTTGAACCCCTCCTCTCTCGTCGTACGGTCGAGGATGTTGCGTAAGACTGCAACGAGCACATCGAAGCTGCCATATATATCCATCTTCACGGCAGGGTGGAGTCAACGCCATGGAAGCACCATCTGGTTGTTTGTAGGTCAACTCGTCTATTTTGACTTTTTTCAATACCAAATACAATTTGTCGTTTTTCATCACACGGTCACGAGCTTGCGCACGCGAATATTTCGAGTCCAATCGAGTGGTCCATGTATTGAACACTCTTGAACGGCCTCGCACGTTCAAATTGAATAGCTTTTGATAATTGGATGCAGTGTCCATGTCCGTCAAAATCACACCCATGAAACGCCATTTTCGCATAAAATCCTTGATAAATTCAGTGTCACGGGCTTCTTGGACTTCCTTCTCCCTTCGTTGACCAGTTGTTGCGTCGACCGCAATGTCACCATTTGCTTGAAACAAATCTGCATACCCAAGGTTGAGACGCAATTCGTCATTTGTCGGTTCATGTGGGATCAATGCTTCGTTCAACGAGTACCGTTTGACAAATTGTTCTACAAACTGGTTTTCGCACGATCCTATGGTCAAGTAAAAGTTTAGCACTGGTACGCTCGCCAAGATGTTGTGGCTGGTATGCCTTCCAGTTAATGTGCCGCGAGAACCCGCGAACGATTTGTTTTGCTGCATGTTGACAAACATACACATACCTTCGGCAAATCCCTTTTGCCATTCGTTTGCATACGCTCCGCAGAAGAACGGGTACGTTGCGTTGGCATTGGCCGCAGGGTGAAATACGTTACTGCGAACACTCGGGTTTTGCAATCCTAATTGCGGCACACGGTTGGGCTCGCTGTGACTAGCATGTTTGCCAAGAGTTGGGAAGTCCCCAAAGCCTCTAAATGGTGCTGGTTTCGTTAAATCGGATCGTTGCATATTTATGTATATATACGTGTTATACTTATCCTTCCCTTTACGCACTAATATACACTAGTTTTAAAAACTGGAAAATTGATGCGGACCATTCGATGTTCCATTTTCCAAAAGTTCATTGCTAAATTCCTGCTTGTAATATCGCAGCAAATCCAATTTTGTTTTGGACAAGATGTTCCATTGCTTCATGTACCCATTGTTGATGCTGTATGCCCCTGAAGACATATTTTGCTTCAACACACCGTTGGTTTTCAAAAATTCCTGTGCATTGTTGATGAATAGAATATCTTCTTTTAGTATGCGTTTTGGGTTCATCGCGTGGAACGTGAAATGAATACGGCATATTTCAGGCGTCAACTTCATGACTTGCGCATTATTATCAAATTTTAATTGTGGCTGTCGTATTTTTTCCTCGTACCAATTTGCCATCAAATTAAAAATAGCTTTGTCTGATATTTTGCCAATGAACCTAGCATCAATTTTTTCCAACTCTTCAATGATGGAACGGCCTCGCTCGTCGTTGTTGCCAGAAGTGCACAGCAAACAGGTTTCTGGATTGCAATCTTGCTCAAAGACGGAATCGGAAAACGAAACGGGTCTATCGTTGTCGAATTGGATCTCTTGCATCATTGATGTGTCTATATCGGCATCCATTTTTGTGGTTGCTTTTTTTAAACCTTTCCTTGCGTTATATATATACTATATTTTATAGTCGTATACAAAGCATGGAAATAGATGAAAACGAAATTCCTAGCATCGACAAACTAAGCGAATACATTGAATACTTCAAACGTATCTACAATGCACTGTTTGACGACAAGCAACTGACAATCGCCAATATTGATGTGTTGGAACGACATTTTGCAAACAACTTTAATACCTTGCGATTCAAAATGGACGAAGATCTATTCCAATACAATCATGGCATGATCGTTTTTATTGTGCTATGCACCGCGTACACACGGATGACTACGGAACCCAGCACGGAAACATTTTTAAAACAACATTTGATCTTGCAAGGGAGTCAATCCACGTTGGCAAATAACATTTTAAATTTGCATATCTTGCACAATGCCTGGAAACAATTCGACCTACGTAGCTACAACGACACCAAAGGATACGTCCAACGCGTGCATCAAAGCGTGGCCCGCAACGTCATCTTTGCAGACAACCTAGAACACATGAACCGATTGAATATGATAAAAAAAGTGGGTAAAGATTTCTTTTGCATCAATACAAAATGCATGATGATGATGGCTTGTCATGTGGCAGAAAATTTACAACAGCTGTGTGTAGCAGATGCGGTGCATAGCTACCTGTGCGACGATCCCGTGTATACCTTTACCGACCATCAAATGAATACGTTTTTCAAATGGGCCACCGCCGAAACAACTTACTTTCAAATTCGAAATTTTCGAACCAGAATCTTGAATATATTTTACCTATTTGTGTTTGACGAGCCTGCGCGCAACCTTTACACGTACAACCGCGCAGGGGAAATTCCTAGCATCACCGCTGTGGTAACTGCCAAATTCCCGAGCAACTGGACCTCTGCCATGCAGCACGTTATACTATACGGGAAACCACACGAACTGCTGGGCCACGAGAATGTATTCATTCGAAATGCAGCATTGATGGCATTGTTTGAGGCATTTTGCAAAACCATTTATTCCGTTAATTTCAGTAAATTTTGCATATGCATGAATTTTGACATCCAAAAAAATATCAAACACATCATGCTATCCGAGCATCCAATACTATTACTAGCGTGGCACAAATTCTACATTGCCGCAAAAGGAAAAGTGTATATGTATGCAACATTAGAAGAATCGTTAATGGCTTGGCTGTTTCATTTAAAAGACGATTGTCAATGCATGTTGTTTGGTCAAATATCCATGCTAAAATTATGCAACACCTTGTGTGTAGGTGCAACACAAGAAGAGGAAGAAGAAGCAAACGACGAATTTATAGAAATTGATATTTAAGTGTTTTAAAAAATGGAACCCCGCTCTATGGAAAACGATGTAGTGGAAGTCATGAATTGCATTGACAGTCACGAACTAAAAGATGATATTGTTCAATGGTATTTGGAAGGACCACCCGATAATTTGGGATTTATGTGGTGCCGATACGACACCCCAGCTAAAAAGTACATGCAGCAGCTAGTAGGTAGCATGGGATACGATAGCAGCGCGTATGGTGTCATGCATAGAAATATACAAGTAGAAGTAAGAAAAAGGGAAGCAAAAGTAAAAAGTAAATAGCATAATAAAAGTAAAAGTGTAACAAATAACCCTAACTTTACGTATTAAATATTAACGTGTACAGTGTACAATACACATATACAAAATCGTCAAACGCTTCCCTATCCATCAACTCTTGAAATATACCCTTGTCGTCGTACACCTCTGCATCCTTTACTTTTCGCTGCATACCCCCTTGCAACGTTTCATGTACAGCAGGTAGAAAAAAATTGTATTTTTCGTACAACGCAAACCGCACAATACTGCTCCAATTGGCAAACGATGAAGAACTTTCCAACGTGATAATATCATGCTCTGCATTAATTGCTTCTCTATTCTCCAACACGCTGTCGCGAACCCGTTCATCCACCTGCAACGACCGATCGTTGATAGGGTACTTGTATTTGCGAAACTCCGCATACCGTCTAATCCCCGTCTTCCACGAACGTTGTTGGAAAAACTCTTTGTAATTCTCGGAATAAAACGTCTGAGGCTCTCCAGAACGCGCCATTTTGTGCCCAAACTTTAAATACAGCTTCATGGCATCTATGAATTTCAATACGGCTTGTTCCGAGTACGCATCGCAAAGGTATGGCACCAATCCACTATTCCCTTTCACGTACAACGTATTGTTCACGACGCGTTCAATATACTTCTTGACGTCAGCATTGGCATCGGGAACCACATCAATGTGTTTATTTACATCTTCTATTAGTTTTTCTAGTAACTTATCTTCTGTCTTATTCGTAAGGCGTTTCAAATCCTCCAGCTGGTCTGTCTTTTTCAAATAAGCTTTAATGAAAGCTTCCGTTTGCAGGGCTGCTCCAGGTGGATCCATGAAAGGAACAATGTCTGGAAAATCCTTGTCGTCCACCTCCATCCTTTGTGTTTCAGGTTCCAACCAATCGTAATGATTTCTAATATTGTTGCTTCCAATACTTCGATAATACAAATTTATGGTTGTCATGCTTTCGTCTCTTTCTGAAGGATATTGACTAACTAGAGTCAGCACGCCATTAACCCTTTGCCACACTTTGATGTGAAGATTGTAAATGAGTGATAAAATTGATATTTCTCCTTCGCCACCCCAATCGTTTGTAATTACACGTAAAAAAGTACCATTTTTTGTAGAAGGACCCATATTCGTTGGTACATTACGCGCTTGAATGGCGCAAATAATGTCTTGCCGCATTTTTTTGACATGATTTTCCTTACTCAATTCTACCAACCCATTCTGGTCTTCGGTGCAAGTATCAGAGTTGTAGACGGTAAACAGTGGTGCTTGCTGTATGGAAGCATTATAAATAGCATGATATAAACAATTTCCATCAGGATCAGTAGGCTTTATGTTAAAACCGCTAATAGATTCACTGGGTGTCGGTTCATACGTAATGGTTGGAACGTCAATATCCAAAGGAATGCCCTTATTGTTCAACCATTGTAGAATCTCGTTAGCTTTCTTTTCCCCATAGTCGTTTATTAAATCGGTTTCCAAGGGGCTTGTATCTCTCGGACGTTTTCTTAAAGAACCTGGTTTTGTAGATCGAGGAAATACTTCCTTATTATTAAACGATGCTATTAAAAAAGCACGCTCCTCGTAGTAAAAATCGACAAGTGCAGCTATTTCATTTTTCTCTAATTCACCTAGGTTTGTATTATCATTATTCAGAACCAATTGTAAATATTCCGTGTGCCTTGTTCCTTCCAACACAGCTTCATTTAGGTCTTGAAAATAGGGATTGTAAGATTGTTGATTTGGAACGTATTTAATCTGATCGTCGCTCAACATAAACCCAAATAGCTGCACCGAATACGTTTTCAAAAAAGCGGTTCTATCTTGCTCTGGAACATACTGCATGTAAGGCACATATATTTCTTTCATTAAAATTTCAGTGATCCGTTGATTTGCGCGGGTTGCCATGAGGGTTGAAATTTGCATCAAACGACTTATCTCTCTAATGCCATCCTCTTTCAGGATACGCGTTATTTGTTCTTCCAATTTAACAACAATCTTCTGTAATATTTTTAACGAATTATCGCCCTCCTTTTTCTTGCTGGTGGCATTTGGCCTAAATTTTTGACGTAAAATAGTTGATCTGTTGTTAACTTGAAATACGCGAGTTGGTTGCTTCTGCCTTACACTCTTTACTGGGTCCAGTTGTAATTCCTTCTTTAAAATCAAAATGTCGTCGGCATCAAGTGTAATGGCATCAAAGTATGTTGCATAAGATGATCCAATTTCGTTTAAAAATTCAGCCATGGTATTAACAAAAGTTAATCTACCAGTTTTTCGATCTCTATTTTTAAACGAATCTGTATTTATCTTTGTTACACGCTGTACATAGGCGTCAAACGTTTGTAGTTTTTCGGGTCCTATTTGCACTGTCACTTCCTCTCCTTCCTGATAAAACGTTGTTTTCTGGTTATCTAAACTATTCAACAAGTTATGCAACAAAGCTAACGTGTCGCGTTGCTCTGACAAGTACATGTGATAGCCCATCGCAGCATCGCCGTCGTTGTCCTTGTCTTTTGCATACAAGTAATATTCTTTATTATCTTTATCGATTACAATAAATCCGTACGCATGTCCCTGTTGTTTGTAAAATTCCTTTACCCGATAATATAATGTATTGGTCTCTCTGGTAATTGCTACACGCGTGTTCTCTTGAATCGCATCCAAACCTGCCTTGCCCAACGCGGCACCCGCAGTATCCATGTCAAGGGGGGGGTGCATGAGCTCCTCATATCGTGAAGCCCCTAAACCGCCAAATGGATCATCATCCTCGTCGCTTTCTTTTGTTTCATCGTCTTCGTCCTGTATTTTTTTTTTATTAGCTACCTCCGATATATTTTCCAATTGCAGTTGTGCTTGTATGTTGAGATCATTGAATAGGTTGGTCATCGGTTTTTGCTCCAGCACGTTTTCGATAAGGAATGGTTCGAGCAGAGGCGATAGATCTGCCATGACGTAATAGGTCATGATGGCATGGCGCATCAATGCCAATTTGTCGTACGGGGAGCTGCTGACGGACCACGTTCGTTGCAGGCGACAAAGGTTGACGCGAAACGTTTGTTCTTTACCGTGCCAATACCATTCGGATGCAGGGATGGCAATTTGTTTCTGGGTGTAATATGCGATGGCTTTGTACGGCTGGGCGATGGCACTGATGTTGTAGTCGATGCTATTCAATTGATGTTGGGGGATGGTGTCCAACGTTAATGCAGGATTCATGCCATAATTTAAGATGTAAGAGGTGTTGTTCCATGCTGGTGGGAGAACGGTGTTCATCGGTGCACCCGCTGGGTCCATGTCAAGGGGGGGTTTTATCACGTTCATTACAACAGTTCCATCATCATAATCATCATTTTTGTACAAGTCTGGCAACTTGTCATACAATGCCTGTGCCTCTGCCTTTGTTGGTGATATTCCAACTAATATGACACCATTTGCGTCAAATGTCAGACCTCCTGTCGTAATAGCACCTGCTGGTTCGAATGTTGGTTCATGAATCAACATGGAATCAAATTTGTCAAATGTGTTGTAAAACCCATCCAACTTTTGTTTCGTGCGAATCTTCAAAATGATATTGATGATACGCAAACCTTCCTGAATTGCCATTTTTCGGTTTATTTTTGTCGAGTAAGCCGTTCCCAAAAATTCTTTCTCTTTGTTTATGAATGAAGTTGTACCTTGAGACCATTGTTTTGTTAATTTTTCTTTGAATTTGCCGTCGGATAACCCATAAACAATGGTGCGAATGTTTGCAAGTTTTTTCTTCAAACGTTTATTTCCCGTAGTTGGTTGTATGTCATCTATTTCAATTTGAACGTCGATGGTCTGTTTTTTCTTGGTAGCTTCTCGTATTCTCCCAAATTTTCTTCTACCCCGTGAAGTTAAATATTTATCTATTTTTGTAGGATCCCAATCCCATCCTGTTTTATTGTCATCCATGTTTCTAGCAGTAACATACTCTGTATCCGAATCGTCGCTGTCTGCTTCAGTTTCTGTTATATTGTTTACATCGTCTTGGTCCGCAAAATCATCGTCATCAAAATCTGAATCGGTGTTGTTTTCATAATTTTCATACTTGTAATAAATTTGTTTATTGATAACATCCACTTCATCTATTGGGAGATAGATTTCTGCTGAATACGTTAAATATTTCATGTAAAGATTTCTTTCATTAAGACGCCTTGCCATGTCGTAATATTTTTTTACTTCCTCTATTTGTTTGATACGAGTGCCTCTTCCATTGTTGTAGAGTAAAATTAATTCGTTTTTTATTCTTTCTATTTCTTCTTTACGTTTTTTAAAAATATTATCCAAATCAGTGTCCAATTTATTCATCATTGCACGTTTTCTATTTTTTTTCACAAACTCATGCAGCGTTTCATCTTGTTTCCTGGTGATGTTGCTGACAAGTTTGGAAATGCCTACTTGGTCGTCGAGAATCAATCTTTGGTAAGCAGCAGCCCTCAACGGGAAATGCTCTATAATATTGTTGTCGATGGTGAAAGCAAGGTCATTGCTGTTGTCGCTCATTTACATTTATTACCAATGGCTAAATCAGTATATAGGGATAATTGGCACTGTTTCCTCTTGTGTCATGTTTGTTATATAGCGGTTCTCGGTCCATGTGGCTGCCATTTCATCAACCCGTACCTGTTCAAAGGGAAGTGTTTTCAACCGTTGCTTTTTGCATTTCATTGTATTTTTGTCCTGTGCATCGCGCATTTGCATTTCATAAACGATTTGACCAGTCGAAACGTCCTGTTGGTTGTGTTTGCTATATATTATTTGTTGTTGCTTTGTCATATGTGCTGCTTCGTCTCGGAAAGTTTTGAATCGATCAAACCATGGAAAAAGGCAAAAGCGACAAGAAGAACGTTACAAGTGTAATAAAGCCGCAATTGATAATACAGAATGTGGTGTCCACCTTTTTCCTCGGCCGCAAGAAGCTGGACTTGAAAAAGATTTGCCCGCGCATCAAATATTTGGAGTTTAATCCCCACAAGTTTGCAGCCGCCACGATTCGCATCAAGAATCCACGTACGACGGCCCTGCTTTTTGGGAGTGGAAATATAGTATGCACAGGGGCGAAGAATGAGGCGGCCAGTAGATTAGCGTGCAGGCACTGTGTCAATATTTTACAGCGTTCAGGGTTGCGTGTCGGGTTTACGCGTTTTAAAATCCAGAATATTGTGGGGTCATGTGCATTGCCAGATCCAATCGACTTGTTGAAATTGAAAAAAGATTATGGTCCGTATACGAGCTACGAACCTGAGCTATTTCCAGGGTTGATTTTTCGGTTGAGAAAACCAAAGATTGTGTTCCTTCTATTCCGTAGTGGTAGGCTAGTGGTGACAGGGGGGCGCACGGAGAAGCAAATTCACAAGTATTGGGATGGGTTTTACGAGTTGGTGTTGAGAAGGTATTTGGATAAGGGAAACGAGTTGCGGTGCTCCTCCGAGTATCGGTACAAAAACGTGAAAAAAGATTTTGGGTTTAACTATTTTTACGATGCATTAAAATAAAAGTGCGCTAGCGCTTAGATTTTTATACTAAACCCCTTAACCATTTAAGGAAAGATATGGTATTAAAAAAAGTACAACGCGAATATATATTTTTGCGGTTGTGACGAAAAAAGTAATAGGGTATTCCTTAGCGGATTAAGGGATTTATGTATTTTTTTGCATCTTCGTCTGCTTTATTTATAATTTCATTGTGCCTTTTCTTATCATATCGCTGAAGAAACAGTTCATTGTTTTCATCAATTTGAATCCCTCTGTGCGCATAACTCCTCTCTCCTCGTAACAAGGCTTGAATGTCTGGATCAATTTCTATTCTCAAATTCTCTGGCCAAGCGCTGTAAGGGATGTTATCCGCATCGCTGAACAACATTTGAATACCGCTGCAATCTTTAGCACAGCAACCTTTTAATTTTGTCGAACTAAAATTTGGATTTCGTTGGCCATTTGGCAAGTATGGATGAGGCGACACCCCGCAACATGCGTATGATCCATCGGGATACTTGCTGAGTACACCACCTTCGCCATTTTTCAGTACTGGAAGTGGGTGATATCGGCATTCCCAGCGTCCAATTGTTTTGAGTTCCGTGTAATGGCGCCCGCACTTTAAGCACCAACGACCCCATTGCAACGAACTACCTTCAGACATTTTGTATATATTCATTCTGTAACGTAAGTTTATAGTATACTTTAAAACTTAGCTAATTAAGTGTTTTGTCTAATTTATGACAAAACGCAAACACCACGAAATTATTCAAAATATTGAACATAAACATTGTGGAAAATGTGATAAATGGAAAACATTGGATAAATTCGGAAAGTGTAAGCGAAACTGGGATGGAAAGCGTTTATGTTGCAAATCTTGTGTGAACAAGAAAAAGAAGCAACGCCGTAAAGTAGCTTTAGAAAAGCGTAAGCAGGCACGTGAAAATGCACCAACAGGATTTTTGGTTTGTTTAGACGCATCATGCACCATCAAGGGGTTGCAAACCGTGGATCAATTCATCAATCCATATGTGCGCAACAATACGCTAACAAAGATATGCTTGGCGTGCCGAAAAATGTCAAAAAAAAAAAAAAAAAAAACAAAAAGGAAACAAACGGGTTGCAAGCATGTCAAGAAATATGGGATTTATGGAGAAAAAAAAATAAATGTATAGAATGTAGCAAAAATTCGAATTATAAACACAATTATTTAGTTATAGAAGCTGACCACTTACCAGAATTTAAAAAAGTGAAACCGTGTAGTAGTGTAATTTTTTGGTGTGCAAAATCACGTGGAGTACCAGCATTAAAAGCGGAACTAATAAAATGCCAAGCATTATGTAGATTCCATCACGAGATACAAAGTCAACAACGCCGTCATGACAATGGACGTATTCAAAAACGACAACCTAGATTAAAACGACTTGCAGTTATTAGGGCAGAGAAGCATAAGCGAGGATGCTGCAAGTTATGCAAACGAGTTGTCAAGGAAGGCGAAGAATGTGCATTTAGTTTTGATCATCGTGATCCGACAACGAAATTCATGTACAACGGTAAAGCTGTTCATCCATCAAGATTTCCAAAACTACCAGACTCTATCTTTAATACACAGTGGCCATTGGAACAAGCAAAATGCGACTTGTTGTGTAAGAATTGTGATAAGCTGAAGACGTTTGCTTTTAGAGACGGGTATAAGTAAAATTACTCACAACGTTTGTTACTTTCCCAGACGTGAAATACTTCCGATAATTTTCCCCCAGTATCCGTATCGACACACCAGCAGAATCCTATACTGCCGTGGCATTGGATAGCGTTATACTTTGCAGGTACTTGTTCATTGCACTGTGGTACGTATTTCCCTATGCGGTTCGATTGGAATGCTGTTGCGCGTTCTTCGATGCAAGTGGAAGAGGCAAAGGTGCAGAGGGTAATTAATAAAAATAGTTTTAAAAGGTTCATATTTATTCTACGTTACATGATGTGTTACATTTATACCCTAGCAATTCATTTGAAAGGTGTACGAACCTCCATTTCCACTTGAAGTTCCACTTGCGTAACAATAACATGTAAATTGGTAATTTTGAAAATATACAGCCTGTGAAAAAGTGTCAAAACAATAATTGTAACAATTGGTATATTTTTGTATGGATTGGGCAGCAGTTTGTTGATTGGTTACATAATAGTCAAAATACGCATCAAAATCGGTGCCAAGTTGTGCTCCAACAAGCCCATAGCCATGATCAGAAAATCTACAGTTGTCGGTGTTGGAACAATAATAATCCTTAGATGTTTGACCCGTGCAACCTTCCCCACCACTTGAACAACCTGTTCCTATGTGACAACGGCTGAAGGTTGTGCACGACGTTGCACCTGCAGAGGAATATGTACCTGCTGCACAATTTTTACAACTGTCTGCGGTGGCATATGAATACCCACTTGGTGCCTCTAAATATTGTCCAGCATCGCAATTGGTACATGAAGCAGAACCAGCTGGGGCATATTCGCCTCCGTTGCAACTCTTGCATCCCCAGTACCCATCCAACAATGTACTTCCCTCTTCGTTTTGGTATGTGCCTCCTGGACAATCGTAACAAGTGGTGAGATCCGTAACTGTCCCTGCTATATAACCACCGACAAAGGCTGTATGTTTCCCAACAGGGCATATAGTACAAGCGGATGCACCTGATCCAGAGAAATAACCATTACTACATGCAGTGCAGGACGCTGCACCATCATTGCTGTATGTACCAGCAGCGCAATCGTCGCAAGCGCCAATGAAATTCATTTTATAATAACTGCCAGATGATACACATCCACCCTTGTAGTTGTAACATTTATTATTCACTACTTGAAAATATCGACAGTCTTGGTACTTAGCACAATGATTATAGCAACCACTAGGGCTTCCACCCCCGTTGTAGGGCCACGTGTAAGTCATAGCTGGCCCAGCACAATTGCTAGTTGCACCAGAATTTGCTAGAAAGGTAACCGTTCCTGCTTGTCCTGTTTGTCCTAAAAATTTTCCCGCATCGCAATCTGTGCAACTGGATTGTCCCGCAGAACTTTGATATTTACCTTGCTCGCAATCGGTACACTGTCCCGCCTCAGCAGCCGAATATGTACCTGCTGCACAATTTTGACATACCGATGCATCGGCTTCGCTATACTGTCCAGCCGTGCATATATTACATTCAGCTGCACTGCTTCCTTGTATTCCCATGAACCTACCTTCTGTACACTGATCACACTCATCTTGTGCAATCACGGATTGTGTTCTTCCAAGTTCACAATCCGTACACGCTGTCGAAGCATCACTAGGACTGTAAGAACCTGCTGCACAATCCTCGCAACACAAAGCATTTGTGTTTGTTTCCCCCTCTGCACTTGAACAATGTGCTTTAATACCACGGCCGACGCTTAAAAATCGACCCGCATTGCAATTTTTACAAGCACTTAATGCTATTTCATTCGTATATGTACCAGCTAGACAATCCTTGCAATAGCTTTCACCAACTACGTTTTGATATTTGCCTGCTACACAAGCTTCGCACTTATACGTATCGGTTTGTAATGCTATGCGGCCCACAGTATTCATGGATTGTCCAGCTGGGCAATCTTTACAGGCGGTGGCCATCCAAGAATCTCCGTATTTACCTGCTGGGCAAGGATTACACGAGCTTGCTTGTTGATTGGACTGGAATTTTCCTGGTTCACATGGATGGCATCGATACGATGTAGCATCAATGGCAGGCCATGTCTGTGCAACGTCGTATTTCGTGTAAGGTAGGCCCGTGTAGTCATCTTCTGGACCCAATGTCGGTTCCGTATTTCGATAATAACCAGGTTGACATACTTTGCAACGTATTCCACCTACTTCGGTGTAATGAAGTCCTGCAGTACAACCTTCGCATTGATCTGTTCCAGGAATTGCAATGGTAAAATTGGCACAACCATCGCACAGCTGTGTACCGCCTTGCTTTGCAGTTGGTACGTCGGACACTGAATTATCTTGTAATGGGCCACTTGCGGCACCAACTAAGAGACTACCAATGCAAACTTTCTTCGCCTCGTCAAGGACATAGGCAGTTGCGCTCCCACCTGTTAGTTCGGTAGTAGTACCATCTAGTACACCATCTCCTTCTAGTTTGGTCTTTTCCGTGCGTTGGTAAAACCCTTCACATTGGGTGTTTGCACTGTACACCATAATCCGCAAACCAGCTTTCCCTACTTGCAATTTGCAATCGTTTTCATCAATGGCATCAAACCGATAGACAGGTACGGTGGTTGCAAGATTGGAAGACACTTCTTTTGATGTTTTAAAATCTGCATAGCTAAATTGATCGATAACCTTGCACGACGTTTGCCCTGTTTGATCTTGATAGGTCTGCTCCTCACACGCTTTGCACGAGGCCTGTCCAATCTCATCTTGAAACGTACCAATACCACAATTTTGACAAGATATTTGCCCTTCCGTGCGTTGAAACGTCCCTGCTGGACAAGGACTGCACTCGGAACTGATTTGAACTTTTGCACACGAAATACTCAAGGGGTTGGCCTGTGGCAGTTCCAACTGGGTTGCCGTGTAAATATAACAGGCACCGTAGATGTCGTTAGACGCGACAAAGCTGATAATTTGACACGTATCCAGGGTATCACAATAATCTTTGCATTGCTGAAGCTGCACGTTTCCCTGTCCATATTGACAATCTGAACTAGCATCGGTGCAGGTCATAGTTTGTTTTACACCGTTTTCACAATCGTAGCCATACGTAGTAATAGGATATTGACCCAACGGGCAATGTTCACACGCAGTACCACCAACATTGTATTGAACGTTCCCCAACATGTACGATTGAAATTGATCCAATGAGGGGTCACTATGCGGCGTAAACCCAGCGTCGCACGCTTGCTCTGGGACAAAGCCCAAAAAGCTGTCTTTGTCGCGGTCGTAGGAACACACTAATGATGGGAGTACATATTTCTGGATGCATTTTTTTGTTGGACTACAATCTCCACCTTGAGATAGAGTACCACTAAACCACCATACCTTATCTTGATCGTGTCTTATAAAACATCCTGCTGGATCACCACCAGGTGTAGAGTGT
>Ga0233439_10000375_pt1 | contig 68093 bp, 83 predicted proteins | sample SI_123_September_6_FD_182713 | JGI IMG/M metagenome (GOLD analysis project Ga0233439, IMG submission 182713) | Seawater microbial communities from Saanich Inlet, British Columbia, Canada - SI_123_September2016_100_MG | ecosystem: Environmental > Aquatic > Marine > Inlet | place: Canada: British... | reverse complement strand
CTAGAAATGATGGGGTGAACTAATTTCAGGATAATAGAATAACGATCCAATGTGGAATAGAAACAAATTCACAAAGCCTAATGGTACTTTTGAACCTAATCTGAAAAACCAATTAACATTCATTCCTGATGTTCTTCCTCCATCAATATTCTATGACCGTGAATTGGTTATGTTACTTGCAAAGGCAGAAAGAAAAGTAGGTGAATTAAAAGGAAAAGGAAGCGAACTCTCTAATCCTCATATTTTGATCAGAGCATATCTGAAACGGGAAGCTGTACTAAGTTCAAAGATTGAAGGCACTTTAGCTTCTCTTGAAGATTTGAATAAACATGAGGCTGTTGGTAATATTGGAAAAAGTGAATCTGAAAATTTGAGATTAGTGGAAGTTTTGAATTATGTTGGTGCGTTAGAACATTCTTTAGAAAAAATAAAAGATGGTACACAACGTGTTGATCTAGATTTAATGAAAGAAGCACATAGAGAACTTTTAACTGGAGTAAGGGGTGAAGATAAATCTCCTGGAGAATTTCGTAAACGCCAAAATTGGATCGTGAAATCTAAAGGAACCATTCAAGAAATAATTTACACTCCTCCTTCACCTGAAAAAATATCTGACTTGTTAAACAACCTTCAATCTTTTTTCCAAACAAATCATGATACTATGTCTGCATTAATTCAATGTGCAATCGTTCATTATCAATTTGAAGCGATACATCCATTTCTTGATGGAAATGGGAGAATTGGTAGATTACTTTTACCTTTAATCCTATATGAAAAAGGATTGTTACCTGAACCTCTGTTATACTTGAGTGCGTTTTTTGATAAACACAAAGAAGAATATTACAATGGATTGTTGGAAGTTAGTCAAAAGAAAAAATGGCGTGAATGGATAAAATTTTTTCTTAAAGCGTTTGCCGCTCAAGCTGATGAAACTATAAAAAACATTCAAAAATTATTGGATCTACAAAGAAAATACAAAGATATTCTTAGACAACAAAATACCAGTAGTAATGTTGTATTATTAATGGAACATTTGTTTGGCAATCCTTACATCACGATTCCAACGGCTAGTACTTTTCTTGGAGTTACATATCCTGCTGCAAAAAATGCTATAATGACTTTAGTTAATTTAGGGATTTTAACACAGACAAATGTTGTTTACACAAGTAAGGTTTTCCTTGCAGCAGAAATTGAAGAAAACCTAAATGTAGATTAATTAGATTTTTGCATATTCAATTGTTCTTTGAGGGAATAAAATGACGATTTCACAGTTAGAAGTGGGAAATATCGACAGTTTAATGCCTGATATGATTAAAATATGAATTAATCTGATTGTGACTATTGGCAAAAAAACCAAACAAGGACCTAACAAAGGAATGGTTTATGGTTATGTTATATGATCAACCCCAAAATTTAGATTCTTTAACTAACATAGGCTGCGAAACCATGTTCTTTGGATGGGAATGGGATGAATTAGAAGATATTTTACAAGAAATGAAAACAGAAAGACTAATTTCATATTCTGCAGGAAAATGGCACTTAGAATCTAAAGCAAAATTTTACATAAAGAAAAAATCATTACTTCCAATTCTTAAAATCACTGAAAATCATGATATTTTAGAAGATTTTAAAACTTTTGCACATGATCAATGTAATACAGATTTCCTTGATCAGATTTCTGATGAACCAGATGAAACAACTAAAGTTCGTCGAATCAAAAATTTTGCAGAACAAAACTATGAAAAAATTGTTCACACGGGAGTATGGGCTGTTAAATTTTTAATTACCACTAGTTCTGGATAATTTTATGATGTCTGAAAAAACCCCTGAACAACTTCGAAAAGAATGGGTAATGACGATGCTTTATGGTTCTGGTAAAAACATCAATGAATTAGTAGAGAATGGGTGTAGGGTTATGGTTTTTGGAATAGAATATGAGGATTTTATTAAAACTCTTGTTACATTAAAAGATGAAGGATACATTTCAATTCCTCCTAATGTTGGAAATCCTTGCACATTGACTACTCAAGGAATATTTTTTATGAAAAAATATACTCTTTTACCTTTGGTTAAATTAACTGAGCAACCTGGACTTCTTAATACATTCATTAACGAAAATAAATCTAGATGTAATACTGATTTTCTTGTAACACTATCAAAAGAAAATAGTGAAGATGGAAAAATTGCTTACATCAAAGCTTTTGCACAACAAAATTATTTAGATATTGCAAAAATAATTTCTTTTATTAGCCGATATCTTAATCTACCATAAATTTTCCTCCCTCAAAAGCCCTCAATAAATGGGGGTCTTTTTGTGGGGAAAATTCTTTTAACAAAATGAATCTATTTTTTGACAATTTAATGATGTTTGATGAGTTAATAGACTTAGTTCATATTTTCTATTGGAAATAGTAGGGCTTCGCATTTGAATAGCGAGTAATTCTTCAAAGGAATAGATTAATTCTTCAGTATAATCCGTTTCATCTTTAGGATCTTCATTCATTGAATAGAATGGAATCTTTGTATCTGCATTTTCATAATTGACAGGGGAAAAACAAGATGGTTTCCACAATCCTATAAGATCAATAGGTGGTGGATGTGATTTATTTGATTTTTTAATGTAAAAGATGTTTAGTGGTAAGTTACAATGGGGACAATTATGTTCAAATGGTTCTTTCTCAACTTTTAGTTTCCTATAAGAGATATCTCCCAAGTATCTGACAACATGAGTTCTCTTTCTAATCCCTGCATGGCTTAGCATATAACGAACACAATTGAAAATATCAATTTCATTTTTCATATCCCCTTTGTTCTTGATTAGCCATTGGGTTTTATTATGAAATTCAGTAGTGTTTGTTATTTTGCCATATGCTAGAAGATGAAAATGAGGTGAAACATAAGGCATGGACTTCTTTTGATCTTGGAACCTGAAGGGATGAAATATTACAGCACAAGTTTTGATATTTGCAACTTTTAGGGCATGGCTTAACCATTTTTTTAATTGAGGATAAGACATTTTTTTTGCTTGATCTTGTGGCGGGCTTAAGATGATGTGTCTGAAATTGAAGTCTTTATCTTCCAAGTATTTTGAAAACCGTCTTGTACTTCTATTGGCTTGACGATTAATCCAGGATTCAAAACATTTGGGGCAGTTAGCAACTTTACACGTTTTGTTTTCATGTTCTGCGTAATGTTTACCGTTTGGATGTTGTTTGGTATTATCACAACCCCATGAAACCCATTTCATACAATATGGTTTTGATTGACCTTGTGCAGGTAAGCGAAATCCTTCAAACTCGGCTTCTTTCCAATGTTTGGAAGTTTGTGCTCGATATACATAATTTTTGTAATTTGACATTTGAGTTACATCTTGTTCTTGATAGGTTTCTTTTTGAAGCGGATCTTTTGATATGACATCAAGTTCCAAAAACGTCTGGTTACTTTGCGGATGAGCAGGATACATTAGTTCAAGTTCCTTTCATTAACAATCTTCTTTTTGAAATTACAGGTAAGACAAACGAGATAGTGAGTATTCGTAAAATTAGCCCATTTATCCTTCAATTTGTGATTAGGACAAGGTTTTTCTGCTATTGTGTGCCATAACATAATGATTCATTCCGAATCTTGAGGGTCTATTCGTCCAAGAAGCAACCCTCAAAATTTTATTTTCTAATATTCCCCCTCTGATTCATCATCAAAATTTTCAAAGGGATTTGGATTATGAAAAGGAAAAATTGGAGGATTAGGATTCATCATCCTCTGGTTCCTCTAGACACTCTTCTTTAGTGAGTTGACAAGAATCGCTTGAACTCAAAATTCTTTTTAGACAATCGTTTGGAGATTCAAAACCACATCTTTGTTTTGCAAGTGTGTTTATTACCTCTTCATCAAGTCTAACTGTTTTTGTTTGTGACATAAAATAAAAAATAATTTTGTGACATATAACAACGGTATATCTCAACGTTTACAAAAATTAAAGGGAATAATGTTACGTGTTTTCAAAATTATTGTTTTTTGTTGTATATCTAATTTGTATATCTTGTATATCGATATATTGTATATCTAAGATATACTCAGTATATCCTCGTGACTAAATTTGTATATCTTGGAGTATGTCCTGTTAGTATATCGTATATCTAAACAATAGTGAAATTGAAAAGATTATGTCTTTCAGAATTATTATCTAACACTGAAAGACACAATCTATGTGGTCTGGATTGCTGTTCATTCGCATTTCTAGTTGTTTCACAATTTGTCGTCCTGTCATGTGGATTTTATCCAAGTCATGGGACAATTTACTAAAACAGTAGAAATTATCTTTCATTTTTTTAATAATTTCTCCAATTCGATTTGTTGATTTTTCAAACTCTTCAATGAGTTGAGAATATCTTGATGGCTAAACTCTCTTCTTCTACTGTTAGGCTCTTCTTTCTCATCCAATAGCTCTTTTAAGCAACTAAATTCTGGCTTTTCTAATATCTTCAATCCTTCAGATTCTAGTCCTTCTATTAATGAAATTGAATTCTTAACTCGTTTCAACTCTCTAGTCACAATCAATCTTTTCTCAGATGAGTTCAGTTCAATTTTTTCTGGCTTTATACATAATTCTGCTTTCCTTGATTCATCAAGTGTCTCAACTGCTTCATTATACTCTTCAACTTCTTCTATGTCTAAATCTCTAAATTCTTTCTTTAAATCATCTCCATAATCTGAATGATACCGACCAATTGTTTTTTCAGCAGTTTCTTTTTTTAACAGATCCAACTGTTCTTCTAAATTCTCAATTTTTTCTTTATACTCTGATTTGAAATTATTTGATAATTCTTGTATCTCAATTTCATATGTTTGAACCATCTGTTCTGTTTTATCTAGCATTAGTCCTGGAATTGCTCTCTTGAATTGATTCCAAATATCTTCATTTGATATTCCTTTGAAATAATATTTGTCTTGTTTTTCATAATGCCCCATCATATACTCGATAAATTTAGATTGAATGTCTGCTTTTGCTAGGCAAATTTCAAAACGTTTTCTGAAGGCATGATTCTGTGATTTCCCTTTAGTTGATTTTCTTCCGTTATCCACTTCTAACTTTGCTTGTTTTCTGATATTTCGAATTAAATCCCTTGATGCAACTTGAGATAATCTACTAACATTATTTTTTGTTGTAAAAAGAGGATCATCTGACGAACGATTAAGTCTCTGTTTAAGGTATTTTTCTAACGATTGTAATGCTTCCAGTGTTAAACAACTTCAATATTCTTCTAATGTGTCTCTGTACAGGATAACTATTGCACCGTTTTCAATTCTTTCTATATCACATATGTCTAAATTTGGAATTGCACCAACTCTACATCCTGTCGATGCTAAAAAATGAATAAATGCTTTATTTCGTAAATTTGTAGTAGCACTTAGAAGTTCCTTGACATCTTTATCTGAATATGGTAATTGATTTGCAGTTGGTTTTCTTGGAGGATATATTTTTTTTAATTTTATCCAATTTAACAAAATATCGTTCATATCTAAAAATAATTTTATTGGTGAAATCATTGTGTTATACGAATTAGGATTTGGTTTTCCTGTTGTTTCTGTTAGATTCTTGAGATGAATGATGTAATTGAATACTAATTCTTCGGTATCTGTTTGTTTGAGATTTATTATTCCATCATGATCTGTTTTGGAATATTCTAAAAATCGGTTTAGATATATTTCATAAGTTTTTCTTGTCTCTGGTTCTCTGATTGCTTCATAGAACTTTTGATAAGATGTTGGCATATGTTACATTGTGACTAATCATTTCTATTAAAGGGAGTAAAATGACGATTTTACAGTTATTAAAGGGGATTTTTCTAATCTCGATATGCCTAGTTATCAAGACCAAACGTGGATCAGACTATGGAAAGAAAATTCACCTGAAATACGTGAACGTGTAATTAGATGGCGTAAAGAAAATGCAGTCACACGTATTGATAAGCCAAGTAGAATAGAACGGGCTAGAAGATTAGGATACAAAGCAAAACAAGGTATCATTGTTGTTAGAATGAGAGTGGGTACTGGTGGTATGAGAAAACAAAGACCTACTGGTGGTAGAAGACCAAAACACCTTGGTGTTACCCGAATCAAAGCTGATGATGACATGAAGACTGTTGCAAATAGAAGGGTTCTCGAAAGATATCCGAACATGAAATTTTTAGGTTCTTATTTTATCTATAAAGACGGAAAACATTATTGGTTTGAAGTAATTTTGGCAGACCCTGATCATCCTCGAATTGCTCAGGATAAAGAAATCACCAAAAGAATTCCTAGAACTGCATAAATTGAAAATATTATTTGCATTATCTATTGCATTGCTTTTTGTAGTAACTCCTGTTTATGGTGGTTTACTATCTGACACAACAGGATTAGTAAATAGATTGGATGTTCAAACAGGTGGTCATACATTTGAAGTGAAAACTACTTCAAATTTTGATATACCTACTTTTGAATTTGATAAAGATGAGAAAAAATTAACTCTTCACATTTCAAGTGGACTGGAAAATAATTTAGGTGAGGTGATTATCCCTCAAAATCTTTTGGGGGGAAACCTCACATTCTATCTTAATGATCAAGAGTATATTCCTCATGTAAGAATAAACGAAAAAATTTCTTTTGTGACTTTAAATTTCACAGGGGTTGGAGATAACACATTGGATATTGTTGGAACTGATTACCTTTCTGGTTTAACTGACATCTCTGAATCTGATTTACCTTCTCCAAATACCATACCTTCACGTTCTGCAGCTTTTGATGAAGAATTTGTCAATACCCTCATCATTGCTCTCTTAATTATTGGTGGAATTGCTGGCGCAATAGTTTTCAAAGTTAAAAGAAGAAAATAAAAGATACCATTTTTTCATAATTGTGGGAATTATGGATAATGCAAAAATTGCTCTTGTAAGTGGATTTGTAATAGTTGTGTTATTGTCTGTAGTCTTAGTTTTGGTTAGATGATCTAATTTTCATTAAGTAACTTTTGAATCATAGCATCAACATGACCTGATTGTCCAAATGATACATCTCTGAGAATTCCTTTTCTATCTACAATTATCATGGATGGTGTACCTTGTAGGGCAAATTTTTCAAATGTTTCAGCTGAGTATTCTTTTGATTTCATGTAACTTTTCACTCTCTCAATGATTTGATTTTTGTATTCATCTGGTTGTGAGTCAAACTCTGGGATTTGTGGATAAATAAATTCCATAATTTTCTCTCGACTGGTTTCTCCTGCAGTTTTAGTCAAGTTATCCATTCCTAATGGAAATGGGATTTTAAAAGATAATTTGTTTCCTTCTTGTAATTGACCATACGATGAAAGTGCATCTTTAGTTTCACCAATCACTTCACCTGTCTCTGCAAGCATTTTCAAATTATCTAATGTGTTTTTTTCAAAATCTTCAAAAGCTGTAGCTAGGCCTAAAACTCGCACTCCTTCATCTTTGTATTTGTTGTAGATGTTGATTGCTTCAGGAATTGCGTTCATGAAACAACCTGGACAATTTACTTGAAAGACTTCTAACAATACAATGTGATCCTTTTCTTGATCAAAATTTGTTGGTGCCCCTTGGACCCATTCCGAAACTCCGAAATTTGGTGCTTTCTCGCCTATTTTTGCACTCATATGCAATATCTGATTTTTTCCATTAAATACATATCTCAACAGATTCTTGATTTTTCTCTAAGTAACCTAATATAGGACACAAAAAGTTCCAAAACAAAATGCAGGTAATTACTGAAGATAGAATGGCACTTTTTGCAGAGATGGAATCAAAATATGAACAAAAAGATACTGAATATTTTGTTTCACTTTTAGAACATCCAGATTATGTTGTTAGAACAAGGGTTGCATGTATTTTGGTTGATTTTGGAGGAGAAGATAAAGTTCCTCATATTGCTAAAGTTTTAAAAAATGATGAAAATGAATTGGTTCGACATGAAGCAGCTTTTGCTTTAGGTCAGATGTCTTACTCTAGTGCTATCCCACCATTAACTGATGCAACTCTTAATGATCCTAGTATGTTTGTGCGTCATGAAGCTGCTATAGCTTTAGGTGTTGTCGGTTCTAAAGAAGCAAAAGAATCTCTTCAAAAGGCTCTAAACGATCCTGAAAAACCAGTCGTTGAATCCGCAGTTGTTGCATTATCTAATATTGAATTTATGGAAAAGTTAAGTAAGAACGAGAAGTTTGCAAAGTTAACAGGTGGATGAGATGAATTTTTCTTATGGAGTAATTGGTATTGTGGGCGTTCTTGCAGCGGTCTCTATTGGATTCATCGTTATGGATCCTACTGATGTAATTGAGCCACGAGTTGTTGTTGAAGAAAATCTAGTTGCATGTACAATGCAATGGGATCCAATGTGTGGAGTTGATGGTAAAACTTATGGAAATATGTGTGGTTTAGATGCTGCTAATGCTAAATTAGATTATTCTGGTGAATGTGTAATTACTGAACCAACACCAGAACCAACACCAGAACCAACACCAGAACCAACACCAGAACCAACACCAGAACCAACACCAGAACCAACACCAGAACCAACACCAGAAGTAGAACTATTGCCAATGACTGCTATTGTTTCAATCCCTGCAGGGGTTGCAATTCCAGGATGTGAAGATACAAACGAATGTTACTTGCCTTATGAAATTAATGTTGCAATGGGGGCAACTGTTTCTTGGATTAATAATGATTCAGCTGCACATACTGTAACAAGTGGGACTGTAGGTGCTGTTTCATCTGTGTTTGATTCTAGTTTATTCTTGGCAGGAGATGTTTTTGAATTTACATTTGATGAAACCGGAACTTATGATTATTTCTGTATGGTTCATCCTTGGATGACTGGAATTGTTAATGTTAACTAGAGTGCTGTAACCTTACTTCCTTGCTCACTAGTTTCAAATCTGTAAATCTGTTCAACTGTTGAATCTTCAAAAATTTCTGCATCGTGAGTAATTATCAGAAATTGCATTCTAGTTTCTGAATTTGATATATCTGATAATTGTGATAATACCCAGACTAGAGATTTTTTTCGTTCAGCATCAAGATGAGTTGTAGGTTCATCTAAAATCATTAAATTTAGATTTGATGCTCCGAGAAGACTTGCCATACCTAATCGTAATGCAAGTGCAACACTAACTTTTTCTCCTCCACTTAGAGATTCTAATTCTAAAACTTCTGTTTTTGAATAACATGCTATTGAAATATCTCTTGTTTTTTCTGACAACACAATTCGTTGAATTTTAGTATTTAGTAATGTCAGATACTCTGATGCTTTGGCAGAAATTGTATTTAATGCCCAAGATCTTAAGCTTGTTGCAACAGGTCCATCTCTACTGAAAATATTTGTTTGAATTCCATTAAGATTTGAAACATATTCTTTTACTACGTTTAATTCGATGACTGCTTTTTCTATAGTGTTGATTTGCTCTTCTCCCTTTGAAATTTTTCCTGAAATCCCACCTATTTTTTGATCAATTTGAGATAAACTCATTTGTTTCTCATTAATTGAAATTTTTAAATTGTTAAATTTCTGTTCATCAAAACCTTTGGTTTCCTCTTCTAATTTTGAAATATTTTCAAAAACCATTTTAGCATGAGCGTCTATTGTTGATATTTCTAATAAAGTCCCATTAGTTGTCAGAGGGATTTTTTGCTTTTTAGCATTCACATCTTCTTGAATTTTCATCAATTCTTCTTTGCTGTTAATTGAATAAGCTCTAAGTGTTGCTTCAGCATCTCTTGCACTTTGTAATTTTGTTGAAAATCCCTTCTTTTTTTGATTATACATGTCTCTTTCTTTCTCTTTTGAAATAACTTGACTTTCAATCTCTGTGATTTCTTGACGAAGATGTTCTTCTTGAAACAACGGATTTAATTTTTCTACATTTGAGTCGCATACTGGACATTTCTTGTCTTTTAATTGAAGTTTTGATGCAAGTGATAATTTCTCTTTCAATGATATTTTTTGGTTTGTCATTTCTTGGATTTTTTTGAGTGTTTCATCAATGGCTTCCTCGACTTTCAAAATTTTAGATTCCAAATCTGTCTTCAACATTGCATCCTCAAAACACCCTTCACAATCATGGATTTTACGCTCATTTTCATTGATTTCATGCTGGATTTTCTGAATTGCTTCTTTTGCGTATGCTGATAGTTCTTTTTTTCTTAATTCTAATTGATCGATTTTATCGATTTTTGGTGTTTCTGTTTCAACTTTTGTTCTTAGTTCATCTACTTCTTTTTTCAATTGCGCTTGTTTTAATTCTAAATTCTTTTTTTCTGGTTTTGACTCTTCAATTTCTTTTTGATATCTTTCTAAATCTCTAAATAAAATTTCAATATGTGTATCATCATATCCTATGGTATCTCTAATTCTTTCTCGAAATTCTTTGTTTACTGTTTTCATTGCTTCTGATGCAACATCAAGCTTATCAATTCCTATTATCGCATTAAGTAATTCTTTGAATTCTTTTGGTTTGGCATTGATAATCGCATTTAATTCCCCTTGCTGAACAATTGAGGCAATTTTTAATTTTTCAAAATCTAAACCAATAACTTTTTCAACTTCTTGTGTCATTGATTCTCCAAATTGTTTTCTTTCACCTGCTGCAATTTCAATACGCTCACCATTTACTACTTCTGCAAACGTGGCAGCTAGAGCCCCTTTACTGTCAATTTTTCTTACGGCTTCAAATTGCTTATTATTTATGGAAAAACTAATTTTTGCAAATCCTTGATTTGCTCCTCGTTTTATTAATCCCTTATTTGATTTTCTTGTATGTTGACCAAACAATGCAAATGTAATGGCATCTATGATGCTTGATTTTCCTGCACCGTTGTCTCCTACAAAAACTGTAACTCCATTTTCAAATTCTAATTTTGTATTTGAATGAGCTAAAAAATCTCCCAACTCTATTGACGTGATCAAGATTTATTCTCCTTTTTGAATTTTTCAAAATTTTCAAAAACTAATTGTGATGCCTCTTTGATTTCTCCTGTTGCCAATATGGGGAGTAATTCTTTTATTGCAAATTTTGCTGATTGTTCAGAACCTAGTGCATCTACTGACAATCTATACATTTCATCATCGATGACATTTGGTCTATCTAGAAATACTGAAGAATTAGAAACTTGTTTTGTGCTAATTCTCCAAAAACATCTCAAAACCAATGAGTTTAGCCTGGCTATTTGTGCCTGAATATGGTCTGTTTCTATGTTTTCCCCTTGAATTTTTACTTCAACGATTGGCTTTTTCCCCTCAGTTACTATTTTTTCTGAAATTTCTTCTATTGTTTTTGCTAAATCTTGATATTCTGTTTTAAATGAAATTTGAGGCCTTGCATCTAATTCAACCCAATTAGGAATGGCATCTTTTCCTGATATGTCTACTTCAAAGAACCCTTTCTTTGTTCCCTTGATTCCTTCACTGGTTGTTAATTCTATAGAGCCTGGATATGCTACTGGTCCGCTTAGATGATTGAATTGTTTAACATCTTTGTCATGAAGATGCCCCATTGCATAATATGTGAAGTTTTTTGGCAAGTCTGTTGATTGTAACTCCCCTGCAAATTTGTTAAACTCTGTAATGCCTTGATGTAAAAGTAAAATCTTGTGCCCTGAATGATCTTTCACTTTGTTATCTATCGCAGCAAATTTTTCTTCATATTGTGAAATTTCTGCCTTTCTTATCTTATCGAATCCTGCTAAAATCACTCCTTTGTATTCTATGGGATTCCCTTGACCGATATATTTTGAAAATTCTAAATTGTGATAAACATATGGGATTGGGGTTGTCCTGATTCTACTGATGTCATGTTCACCTAAAATAAAAAATGAATCGATATTATTTTGTTTTAATCTTTTTAATCCATTTGCCATTTGTATGATGGCAGTTCCATTTGGATTTGGAACATGAAAAATATCTCCTGCAAAAATTACAAAATCTACATGATCTTTAATTGATGTATCTATTGCTTGATTAAATACATCATACACATCTTGTGCACGTTCTTCTGAACCATACTGTACTAATCCCAAATGCGTATCTGAAATGTGTGAAAATAACATTAGTCTAATAACAAATCTTTTTGTACCAACCCTTGAGTTGATTCTACTGCAACCTCATTCATTTTCTCTGCTTTTGCCCATGCATTAACTGCGCTTTGATCTGATCCCATTACCTTCTCTTTTACTTCTTCAACATGAACTAATGATGGGAGATTTGTCCATTGTCCTACGAGAACTGCATCTCCTACATTCAGTGATGTTAATTGAGCAATTAATTCACGACTAGTTGACTCTGTTGCAGAGGCAATTTGTCGCTGGTCATCCTCTTGAATAATCTTCATTATTGCAAATGAGCCCATCTGACTGAGTACATTTAGATCAACACTGCGTGGTCGTTGAGATACCACTCCGAGCCCTAATCCAAACTTCCTACCTTCTCTGGCAATTTTAGCTGCCCAATATTTTGCACTAGTATCGTGATCTTTTGGAATGAAGACATGTGCTTCTTCTATGATTACAAAAATTGGTGAATTAAATCTGTAATTTCTTTCTCTTTTAGTTTTTCTATGTTTTGCTATACTCGCATCTTTTCTATCTTTGAGTAGTTGTTGTAAATAAAATGCGACTGCTACATTTGCTTGTTTTTCAGATAGTTCTGAAATATTTAGAATGTTTGTTCTACCTTCTTTAATGAAACTAATTGGGTCTCCCATATCTGGATCTAAAATATCTTCAAATCTCCTTTGTGCATCTTCTATGATGTCTTGAACTCGGTATGCTGATGTTCTAATTTCTTTTAATTTTTTATCTTCTGAATTTACTATAAAATCAACTTCACTTTCTAATTTACTCCAAAATTCTTTTGATTCTTTAACATGTTTTGTAAATGCCATTCTTAAAACACGCTGTTGAACATTCGCACCATCTCTTATTTCTAATACTTCTGATAATTGATCCGCATCTAATAATCTGGGGTTTATTTTTGCATCAATTACATTAATGCGTGGAATATTTAGGCTTGTATAGTCATTATGGTAATCAAAAATTATTACAGTCCCTTTTAATTTTGAAATTTGTTTTGTAATTAGCGATACAAGATTACTTTTACCCATTCCTGTCATTGCAAGAATTCCTAAATGCCTTGAAACAATTTTATCTAAATTTACTTTAGCATCAATTGATTTATTTCGTAAAAGATTTCCGATGGTTACCCATCCATCTTTTTTTGGACTGAAAATGTCTTCCAAGTCTTCTTTACTTGGTAAAGTGATTTCTGTGCCTGGAATTGGAGGAATTGCTGGTATGATTGACTGACCTTTTCTTAGATTTTTTAAAAATCCTAAAATCCCAATATGGGCTGTGAATGTTTTGTCTCTTTTATTCAGTTCAGCAATTTCAGTACTTTCTGAAGCTTCATCAAAATTCCTTACATCTGTAAATGCTGCACTTGATACTGAAGATCTTTCTACTAATCCTAAAATTTCTCCTTCATCTGAACCGATTTTGATATATTCTCCTACTGGTAATGCTCTTGAAGTAATCGCTGTAACAATTGTGGGCTTTGATTCCCCAATTACAAAACCTAAACTCAACCCAGTACCTCCCGTGAACCTATCTCATTACTTAATCCTAACAAACTAACCATCTTTGCAAGTTCTTTATCAGATATTTTACAGTTATTATGTGCAAGCTTTAGGGCGTGTGGATATCCTCCAACACTAGTTTTGTATAATTTATTCATGATTGATTTAACTTCATTTTCATCATGTTGATCTCCTAAAAATTCTAATTTGATTATTGGAGTAGAATCACTTAATCTTACAAACGTAGAAGATATTATTTTATCTGCCCCGTATTTTTTCTCTACAAAAATTTTACTAAATCCTGGTTTGTTTGTTACATGATTATAATAGAAAATATCTCCAGCAAGAGAACCTAGATTTTCAAATTGTTTCTTTGTGTTTGACGTCTTTGCTATGAAAATTACATTGTCTTTCTTTTTCATTATCCTTACAATTGATGCACCCAAATTTGCTTGTCTGGTCATCAGTTGTGAATGTAGAGAACCATCCATCAATACCATGTCTACAACATCCACTGTTTTCTCACATGCCTCTATCTCCATTTTACTTGCAATACTTGAAATATCGTCTGCAGAACCTAATCCTGATTTATGCAAATCCACTAAAATTTCACCATCTGATTTTACTGAAACTGCAGTAGTTGCCCATAGTTCTATTCCTTGAAATTTTGTATTGTTGAAACTAGAATCAATCCCTGCAGTAACCACCTCTTCTTTTGTAGGTGTGAATTCTGTCCAATTATCACGTGCTTTTTGTAAAATCTGATCAAATTTAGGCCCCCTTAGTATGGAGAGCATTTTGTCTCTGTTGATAATTGCGTCTTTGTATACCGTATTAAGCACAACAATACTTTGTAGGTTTGAATAAAATCTTTAGGTTATACTGAAACTTGACAAAGTTGATCCATCAAACCTATCATCCTATCCTACCTTTGAGAATGATTTTTTCATTTGTGTTAGATGGTGTGGATTTGTCAATGTATCTAATTTCATATTCATCTCCAATGTGGATTGTTTTCCCATCTACCTGACGTGGAATTTTAATTATAACCTCAAAGAAGTTAGAGTTTGGTCCTGTTTCCAAAAGATATGCTGAATTTGCATCAAATTTTGGATCATCTAAGGTGACTCTAATCCCACCATCCCCCCTGTATTCTAATTCTCTGAGTGGAATCTTGTCTTCATTCTTTGAATCTCTATTTGCATCTGGTTCGTAAATTCTAACTGTAAAATCATGACCAATCCTTGAACCTCCTCCAACTGTTTGCACTTTGGCAAATGACTTGGTAAGTGGCACTGATTTTACTAGTACTCTTCCTTCTCCTGAATAATCTGATTCATCCAAATATTTTATCAATACAATGTCGTCTTGACTTAATGGTTTACCATTTACTGTTTCAGGTAATTCCAGTTTAATGTAAAATTGACCTGTGTTGGGTCCAGTCTCGATCATATTTTTAGGACCTTCAATTGGAATTCCATTTACTGTAAATTCAAACAGCCCTTCAGTAGGAACAACTTCAACCCCACTATGTGCAATATTCAAATCATGATCAGTTATGTAGAAATTTACAATTGACATTGATGATGCAGGAACGGTTGCAATTTCTTTGTCTGTGGCCTGGAAAGATCTATCACTGTTATTCAAATCTGTAAATTTTATTGAAGTAAACAATATGCCTATTTTTTGCATTCTCTCTGCAGTTTCTGGTTTTACACAAGCTGGAGAGCCGTTTGTTCTGATTACTAATTCTAATCCATTTTTACAAAGAATATTTTCCGGCGATGTTCCTTTATTCATTTGCTGCCTTGGTGAATCTATTCCTGCATTTACTGGAAGAATAAATGATACTGCTAAAACAAATATTATTCCAAATAATATTTTATTTTGAAAAATCAACAATATTTTAAAACTATTATTTTATTTTAAATAGATTTAGTATCAATTCTACGTTAATTTATGGTTATTTTACAATGATTTCCTAATTATGAACTTAAAACAATTATGTGATTTTCATTAATGTTTTTCAATTATCAATACGCTTAAGTTCATACAAAATTTAGAAAATTGTGGTTGAGGATAATCCCTGTAGAGAATGTGGTAGTGAATTAAATTCTAATCTCAAATACTGTCCAAATTGCAAATGTAACGTAGAAATGGAAAAAATAGATGTCACACCACAAAAAATGAAAACTAACAATTCATTTCAAAAATTTACTGAAAATATAGTATGGGGAATTATGATGCTTATCATTGGCGGTTATCAACTTCTAACTGGTGTTGAATGGTATTTTCAAGTTATTGGGATATTGGTAATAGGATTAGGTATTCGGAATTTATACAAAAATTACAAAAAGAAAAGTCAAGGTAATTCATTAGGGGATTCTTAGATTCTAAACCCTAACACAGTTTATTGTCAGACTATACATGTCATACGGAATTAGGCACAATATCTGTACGGTTAATTATCTGACAACCCGTATGAGTGTGGGATAAACTAATTGTTCAGAATAATATTTAGTTATTTTAGATTAATTAAGAGATATTTTCTAGTATGATTACTTGAAAAGAATAGGCTTGTTGGGATGTGGTGCTATGGGTACTCAAATTGCACTTGCAATTGATTCTGGACAAATCCCTGCAACTCTCACACATATTTTTGATGAGTCAAAAGAGAAATCTGCATTATTAATTGAAAAACTTACCAACAAACCTGAAATAGTTGAAAATTCCCATTTGTTATCTTCAAACCCAATTGACCTTGTTGTTGAAGCTGCATCTCAAGATGCAGTTAGAGATGCTTCTTTGAGTGTTTTACAAAATAAAAAAGATCTTATGATAATGAGTGTAGGTGCATTACTTGATGAATCTATTTATGATATTTTATCTGATGCATGTAAGGATTTTAAAAAAACAATCTACCTTCCTTCAGGTGCTATTGCGGGACTAGATGGAATAAAATCAGTCAAAGATGAACTTGAATCTTTATCGATTACAACAACAAAACACCCTCGTTCGTTAAAGGGTGCAAAGTTTTTTGAAACATCTGATATCCATTTAGATGAAATTAACTCATCTACTGTTATCTTTGATGGAATTGCAAAAGAAGCAGTATCACTATTTCCTGCAAATATCAATGTGGCTGCATTACTTTCTTTAACTGGAATTGGAAGTGAAAAGACTACTGTCACAATAATTGCAGATCCAAATACTGATAAAAATACACATCACATTGAAGCTAAAGGAAAATTTGGAAAGATGACTTTTACAATTGAGAATAACCCTGATATCAATAATCCAAAAACTAGTAGATTGGCAATTTTATCTGCAATTGAAACTTTGAAAAAGTATTGTTCAGATGACATTCAGATTGGTACGTAATATGGCAATAATTGCCACATTTGCTGATTTTTCAGATAATTCTGGACTATTTCCCATTCTTTAAATCCCTTCTAATTTCATTTTGTACTGTTTATGCTCGTACAACAATCCTCAGCACTCAAAGAAGAGATTCTGAGACTAAAGAAAGAAAAAGATGTGGTGATTTTAGCACACAATTACCAGATTCCTGATGTACAAGATGTGGCTGATTTTACTGGTGACTCTTTAGGATTGTCTCGAAAAGCTGCAACTGTTTCACAAAAAACAATTCTATTTTGTGGTGTAAACTTTATGGCAGAAACTGCCGCAATCATTAGCCCTGAAAAACAGGTCTTAATTCCTGATTTAGAAGCTGGATGTTCATTATCTGATTCAATTACTGTAGATGAATTAAGAAATTGGAAGAAACAACATCCTAATGCAATTACAGTTGGGTATGTTAACACTACTGCTGAAATTAAAGCAGAACTTGATTATTGTTGCACTTCTTCAAATGCAGTAAATGTTGTCAAAGCAATTCCTGAAGATAGAGAGATTTTGTTTTTACCTGACATGTTCTTGGGATCTTATGTTGCTAAAATGACTGGGAGAAAAAATATACGCATATGGGCAGGCGAATGCCATGTGCATGCAGGAATCACTCCTGAAGATGTAACTAAAAAATTAAACTCTATGAAAGATACTGAATTTGTAATTCATCCTGAATGTGGTTGCACCACACCAATGATGTATGATGTTGCAGATGGAAGTTATGATGACAAAAAAGTTTCAATCCTTTCCACTGAAGGAATGCTAAATCATGTAAAAGAATCAAATGCAAAGAACTTTGTTGTTGCAACTGAAACTGGAATTTTATATCGAATGAAAAAAGATAATCCTGATAAAACATTCATTCCTGCATCTGAAAAAGCGGAATGTCAATATATGAAAATGATTACTCTTGAAAAAGTATATGATGCACTGATAAATGAAAAAAATGTCGTCACAGTTCCTAAAGAAATTGCAGATAAGGCCCGTTTAGCAATTGATAGAATGCTTGCAATTAGCTAAATTCCCTTTGTTATGACTGGATTATTTTCACGAGCACCAAAAGATCCTCAAAAGAAAAAAAATGTTCAAAAACTAAAAGAAATTAAAAAACTTGTTAAGGAAAAAAAGTATACTGAGGCTTTAAAATTGGGCACAGATTATTTACGTAAGGTCCCTCACAATCACGATGTTTTGTTTACTGTGGGTGGGATTTACTATTTACAAAATAAACACAAGACTGCAATTTCCTATTTTGAAAAAGCACTTGAAATTGGAACTTATGATATTGATGTTTTATTGTTAAAGGCATATTCCCATCAGAAATTAGGCGAAGATAAGCGAGCAATACAATGCTGTGAGAAAATTAAGGAAATTGATCCTAAAAATAAATCCGTGTCTAATTTACTAGGAGAATTAAACTAAATCTCTAAACTCATATCGATTCCTTTGACAGAATTTGTGATACTTCCTACTGAAATAATGTCTACTTCAGTCTGACCATATTTTGAAATATTTTTAGATGTTATGCCGCCTGATGCTTCAAGTAATATGGTCTTTCTTAATTTTTGATTTTTCAAAGTTTGAATTGTTTTTTTAATTTGGGCTGGGGTAAAATTATCTAGCATGATAATAGTTGCTCCCTCTTTTGCAGCTAATATCGCATCAGATGTATTTTCAACTTCAACTTCAAATTTCTTGTATTTTTTCTTTGTTTTTTTAATCAAAGACAATAGTGATTCGCTAATTGCAATGTGATTGTCTTTAATCATGACCATTTCATCCAATGTGAGTCTGTGCTTTTTACCACCTCCTATTTCCACTGCTTCTTTGTCAAAATACCTTAGACCTGGAGCTGTTTTTCTTGTTGCGTACAATTTTGTTTTCTTTGGGATTTTTTTTACCAAATTATTTGTTTGAGTTGCAATTCCGCTCATTCTTGTTAGAAGATTTAATGCTGTTCTCTCACATGTTAAAATATTCCCTGCATTACCTGAAATAATCATTATGGTCTGATTTGGTTTTATTTTGGAGCCATCTTTTTTCAAAATTTTAGAACTACATCCTTTTAATTTGAAAATTTCTTTTGCATATGATGCTCCTGCGACAATGGCATTTTCTCTAGAGATAATTTTTACTGTTATTTTTTTCTTAGATAGTAGGTTGCTAGTGATGTCTCCTTTGCCAATATCTTCAGCTAGAAATTGTGATAATTGTTTTTTTGAATTAAATGCCAATATACTGATGAAATGTTAATCTAATTTTAAAGATTTTATGTTACTTTGATTGCGTATTTGCCTTTTGTAGTGATGCCTAATGTTTTTGAGATTTCTGAATTTGTTGGATCAACTACTAGTACAACTCCATTCCAATCTGGTGTTAAGTCTGATGATTTACAATTGGGACATACTTTTAGAGTTGTTACATGTTTACATTTGCGGCATGCCATTTCTCGTGCCATTCTAACTAGCCTCTACTTTTGCTTCCTTTGCTGGCTCTTCTTTGCCACCGCTGGCTTTCTTAATTTCTTCTACAATCCAATCGTCTGCACCGAGGAATGGTTGTCTACATGTAATTCCAATCTTACCCATTGCAGCAGCTTTTCCTAATGACACTGCAGTGATTCTTGCACGAAGTGTAGAACCAACTTTTAATGTTCTACCACTTTGGTTTGCTAATATCATTCCCGATTTTACATCACTCTTAAGATAATCATCCATCACTTGTGATAAGTGAAGTAATGCGTCAGTTGGACCAATTCTTACAAATGCTCCAAAGTCTGTAATATCTACAATTTCACCTTGAACAATTTCTTGTAATTTTGGATAAAATGTTAATGCTTCAAATTCAACTTTATGGAATGTTCCACCATCGCCGGCAATCATTTTTCCCATTTCGTCGACTTTGGCATCTAAAATCATGATAATATAACCTAAATCTGCATTAATCATACTCTCGTATTTTTCTTTGAGAATGTTTACACCTGCTTTTTTGAGTGTGGTTCCAAACAAGCTTGGAGGAATCCTAACAACATCAACTAGAGTAGATATAGAAAACAAATGTACAGTTTTTCTTGAATTTCAATTTATGAATGTTTAGGTGATTTTAGGCATAAATTTTCAAAGATTTTTCATATTTTTCAAATAAATGCCAATTTCTTTCGCAGTCTAACTTATGTTTAAATAAAGTAAATTGACTTTTTGAGCAATGGTTGGTATTGATCAAGTCCTTGAAAAACTCAGCACTGTAATTGATCCTGATTTGAAAAAAGACATCGTATCCATGGGTATGATTAAAAATTTAGAACTTGACAATGATAATCTAAAATTTACTTTAGAATTAACTACTCCTGCATGTCCATTTAATGTTGAAATTGAAGATGATGTCCGAAAGGCAATTGCAGACCTTTCTGATTTGAAAAATTTTGATCTAAAAGTAACTGCCAAAGTAATGGAGGGACGTTCCCTTGATGACGATACTGGGATGGCAACTGTCAAAAATATTATCGGTGTTGCAAGTGGAAAAGGCGGCGTAGGAAAATCAACTGTTTCTTTGAATTTAGCTTTAGCATTATCAGAATCAGGAGCAAAAGTTGGTTTACTTGATGCTGATATCTATGGTCCTAGTATTCCCCTAATGCTTGGAATGAAAGATGGTTCCATGGAAGTTGAAGATAACAAACTTCAACCTGCTGACTCTAATGGATTGAAAGTTGTATCATTTGGTTTCTTTGCTGATCAATCAAACCAAGCTGCAATCTATCGAGGCCCGATTATTTCTGGAATTTTAAAACAATTTTTAGTTGATACTAACTGGTCTGAATTAGATTACCTAATTGTAGATCTTCCTCCTGGCACTGGTGATATTCCATTAACCCTTGCACAAACAATTCCTATTACTGGAATACTTGTAGTTACAACTCCGCAAGATGTTGCAAGTCATGTTGCAGTTAAAGCCGTCTCAATGTTTGAAAAATTAAATGTTCCAATTATCGGTGTTGTTGAAAATATGGCACATTTCATTTGTCCAAACTGTGATGACAAACATTACATCTTTGGTGAAGGTGGTGCAAAGAAAATTAGTGAACAATTTAACATGCCCTTCTTAGGTGAAATCCCATTAAACGCTGGAATTATGTCTGGCTCTGATTTAGGAAAACCTATCATGATTACAAATCCTGATTCTCCAAGTGCAGTAGCTTTTAGAAAAAGTGCTAAAAATATTGCAGCGCAATGTAGTATTATTGCAGCAAAACTACAAGAAGAAATGGCATCTGAAAGCGCTGAAGAAGAATCTGCACCTAAACCAAGTACTAGTTAGATTCCTGTGAAATTACCTAATTCGTTAAGAGACCAAATGAAAATTCCTTTAGGGGTACTCTTGCCTGAAAATCAAGCCGATAAATCCAATATCAAAAAATATCTTTCTGAAAATTCTTACATCATTACTGTGGGGGATAGAACTACTGAGAAAATGATTGACTTTGATTTAATTCCGTCATTTCAAATTATTGACGGTCAAGAGAAAAGAGAAAAACGAGAACCTCCTAAATTAGAACATGCTACAGAATTGACAGTTGATAATCCTGCAGCAGAAATTACTTCTGAAAGTATTGAGATAATCAAAAAAGCATTCACTCTACAATCCCCTGTGAGACTTTTTGTAAATGGTGAAGAGGACTTACTAGTTCTGCCTGTATGTATTCACGCACCTGAAAATGCAGTTGTTTTGTATGGTCAGCCAAATCAAGGGCTAGTAATAGTGCAAATAACTCAAGAAATAAGAAATAAGGTACAAACACTACTTGATTTAATGGAATAATTGGGGAGTGATGAGACGGTGGCTGTATGATTGGTGATTACCCCACTTAACCTTCTGACCTCATTAATTCATAATTTTATAGAATCAAAATACACTAAATTTTGTACAACTATTGACATGTCCAGATAAAGATAGATTCCATCATGTATTGTTGTGAAACTTGATCCTGAACTTTCGTTGCAAATTTTAGAAAAAGTTGGAATTTACTCTAATCGCTTCTCTATCTCTGAACCTAAAATCCTCTTAGCTACAAAAGAAGTATTGGATGCTCCAAAAGAAATGACTGAGGGAAGGAGAACATCTGCCTACAAGTATTATGGTGTTGCATATCTTCAACATAGTCTTGTATTCATCAATGTGAGGAAAATCCCTGATGAGAAGACTTTGGAAAATACCATAGTTCATGAATTAATCCATATGAGATTCCCCTACCTTGCTCATGGTAAAAGATTCAACAAATTAGTTCGACAAGGACTAAAAGGAAAATCCTTCCCTCCCTATAGAAAAAGAAGCAAAGTATCCTCTATTTGATTTATATTTCCCAGAATTGGGCAAGCAAAGTATCTTATGGACTTTCCAGAAATTCTGCCATTTATTGCAGCAATTGCATCATTTTTAGTCGCTGGTGGATTGGTATTTTGGATTACAAAACAACCTGCAGGAACCAAAGAAATGATGGATATATCAAATGCCGTCAAAGAAGGTGCTGCAGCATTTCTAAAACGTGAAATGATGATTATTGTTCCAGTATCTATTGCATTGACATTGATTATTGGTATTTTCTTGACTCCTTCAAACGGAATTGCATTTGCCGTTGGTGCAGCATTATCTGCAGTTGCAGGAATTATCTCATTAAAAATTACAGTAAAAGCAGCAGTTAGGGCTGCAAATCTCAGCAGTGAAGGTCTAGGAAAGACATTTGCTATGGCCTTTAGAGGTGGAGCAACTGTAGGACTAGCAGTTCCAGCAATGGCCCTGGTTGCAATCACTGGTCTTTATCTAATTTATCCAGACCCAATCACAATTGCCGGAGTCGGAATTGGAGCAAGTCTAATTGCATTATTTATCAGAATTGGCGGTGGAATATTTACAAAAGCCGCAGACATGGGTGCTGACTTGGTCGGCAAAGTAGAGGTAAACATTCCAGAAGATGATCCTAGAAATCCTGCAACAATTGCAGACAATGTCGGTGACAATGTCGGTGATGCAGCAGGAATGGGTTCTGATGTTTATGAATCATACATTGTTACAATACTTGCAGCATTACTAATTGCAGCATTAATCGGTGCACCCAACTTTTTCCTTTATCCTATCTTAATTGGTTCATCCGGCATGATTGCATCTATCATTGGTGTTGTTATTGTTGGCTCAAAGGGAGTAACAGATGTTATGAAGCCACTTAATCGTTCGTTTTATGTTTCAGCTGCAATTGCAATTGGATTGAATTATGTATTCATTACTCAGTTTATTGGAGATACTCCTACATCACATGCTCTCTTTGGTTCATCTATCATTGGCGTCATCCTTGTTCCAGTAATTCAGAAAATTACAGATCATTATACTAGTTACAAAAAGGGACCTGTAAAAGAAATTGCAGACTCTGCCAAATGGGGATATGCATCATTAACTTTAATGGGAATTATCAAAGGTATGCAATCTACTGGACCATTCATGATTGCATTAGTTGTCGCAATTATCGTATCTTACAGTCTTGCATCTGGTGCAGCACCTGAAGGTGCAGATCCAGTACTTTATGGAATATTTGGAACTGCCTTAACTGCAATGTCCATGTTGAGTTTAGCAGGAATTGTTCTTAGTATAGATGCATTTGGTCCAATTGCTGATAATGCAGGTGGTATTGTTGAGATGACTGGAATGGGTGAAGAAAATCGTAAAGTCACTGATGAAATTGATGCAGTTGGGAATACTACAAAGGCTGTTACCAAAGGCTTTGCAATTGCAAGTGCTGCTTTAGCTGCCTTGGCAATGATTCAAGCATTCCAATTTGAGGCTGCTCATGTTTTCGCTGGTGTTTTAGAATTAGATTATAGTTTAACCAATCCTGCAATCATTGTTGGATTACTAATTGGTGGATTAATTCCATTTATCATTACAGGTCAACTAATCAATGGTGTATCACGTGCTGCAGGAAAAATGGTTGATGAAGTTAGACGTCAATTCAAAGCAGACTCTGGTATTCTTGAAGGTACATCCAAACCTGATTATGCAAAATGTGTAGACATTGCAACTGTTGCATCAATCAAAGAACTATGGAAGCCAGCTATTGTCGCAATTGTTTCTCCAATCATTTTAGGAATTTTACTGGGTCCAACTGCAGTCGCCGGATTGTTAATGGGTGCAGTTGTAACTGGAATTTTGCTAGCATACCACTTGGCAAACACTGGTGGTGCATGGGATAATGCAAAGAAACTAGTTGAGATGAAGGGTGAGAAAGGCTCTGAAATTCACAAAGTTGCAGTAGTCGGAGATATTATTGGTGATCCTTACAAAGATACTGCCGGTCCAGCACTAAACACTGTCATCAAACTACTAAACACAATTGCAATCGTATTCGTATCAGCATTTGTTGCAATACTTGCAATCTAAATTAATTAAAAATTACTTTTTAGATTTTTTCCGAATAATTTTGACTGTACAATGACAGTATTTGGCAACTTCAGAAGCTTCTTTGCCTATGGGGTGTTTTTTAAATACCTTATGTTCATTTGATCCTATTACAATAAGCATTATATTGTGACGTTTTGCATACTTTGCAATTCCTTCAGATATTATTTCACATTTTACAATATCTTCATTCATTTGAATTCCTTCTTTGAATGCCTTTAATTCTAATCTCTGAAATTCTTTTGGAAGATTTTTCAATCCCCATAAAAACAATTCTGATTCTATAAACTTCACTCCACTTGTATAACCAATGAATTCATTATCCATTCTAGTTGTCCAAAAATATACTACTGTGATTTTGGCTTCATATTTTTTTGCAATTTTTAATGCCTCTTTAAACGCCTCTTTGGATTCCGAAGATGTATTAAATGGAACTAGAATATGTTTTGGATTCATTTTGTTTTACCCTTTACATGTTTTTTGAGGATTGCATATCTTCTACAATTAGTGTCATATCTAATTCATCAATTTGAGTTTGAATTGCTTTTTTCAAAGTGACATCATGTATTTCGCAAAATTTGAAATAATTATCAGCAGTTTGGAAACATCCGCAAATCCATTTTGTTTTTTTATCTCCTTCAACTGTCCACTTTGAGTATTTGTTTTCAGACATGGTTATTCTATATTGGTTAATCTAAAAAATATGTCTTTTAATAAAAATGAAAAATAATTAAGGACAGCCTTCCATCTTTTGGATAAAGTAGCCTTTTTCCTTAATTGCCTGTTCTACAGGCTCTGGTGCTCCTTGTGAGTGACAGAATGTACATTCATTTGTAGTCATTTCTGATTCACCTTCATTTACGGATTGTAACCATTCTTTACCATATGTGATGGCTTTGTCGTGGTCTTTTTCACCAGTGATTACATCAAAGTGCATGGTGTGACCATCTGCTGCTTTGACATAAGTGTCGTATACGTGAATTTCCATAAATTCAACTAAAAAAAGGGATATTTAATTCAAAGATCTAGAATAGCCATGAAATATTCTGTTATAGTTGAAATTCCACATTCATCAAACATACTTTTAGAATTAGACGATACCCATTCCCCAAATACGGTAAATGATTTTGTATCAAAGTTACCTTTTACAGTAGATCTTAATGTTTGGGGTGATGAAATTTACACGTCAAAATCCCCGATATCTCAACCTGAAGAAAATACAAAGTCCCCTGTTAAACTAAATGATGTTGCATACTGGCCTACAGGTAAGGCTATATGCTTGTTTTATGGCCCCACTCCAATTGGAAATCCTGGGGAAATCACTCCTGCATCACCAGTTAATATTATTGGAAAGATTGTTTCACCTGATAAATCCATTCTAGATAATATTCATAGTGAGCAAGCTACGTTTAGTCTGCAATCTTGAATTATTTTTCAATAGGAATTTCTATAATGTCTGTTTCAAGTAAATATGCTCTAAAATTTTTGTTAATTCCAGAATAAATTATCCATACAACTGGATTACTTTGCATGAATTTTTTATCTGTATTTGATGGATAAGCGTCTGAATTTGGATGTGAGTGAAATATCCCAATCACTTCCATCTCTTTCTCTTCGGCAATTTTGTAACACTCAATTAGTTGTTTATTTGAGATTCTAAAATTTACTGGAGATTTTTCCATATTTTCTGTTAGAAATAAATCCAAAACTTTATCATTTTTACCAAATAAAATTGCGCACGATTCATTAGGTTTTTGATTCTCTGAATATTCTGATAATATTTTTTTATCTGCTTCTGATAGTTTTATTTTCTGCAAGTCTATTCTACGTTAACAGTTCCTACCATCCATGGGTGGAATGTACAGAAATAATCAAAAGTTCCTGCATCTGCAAATGTAAATTCAAACATATCTCCTGCTGCCATCATTTCTGAATCAAAGGCGCCATCTGTTTCTGGTACTTTTCCTGATGTCACAGTGTGAACTGTAGTATCCACATTATCCCATACAACTGCAGTTCCAACAGTAACATCTGCTGTTTCTGGATCATAGTAAATTTGTCCGTCTTCGGGAATTCCTGCCCCTTGTGGGATTGTTATTTTGGTTGGCTCTTTTGCAGCTTCAATAACTAAAGTTCCTACCATCCATGGGTGGAAACTACATTCATACACATATTCTCCAACTTCAACATCTGTTGTATCTAGTGAAAATACATCTCCTTCAACCATTAAACCTGAATCAAATATTTCTCCGTAATTCTCTGTGTTAGTTGCAGTGTGAGCTACAGAATCCGCATTAGTCCATTCAACAATAGACCCTTGTGTTACCACTGCTACATCTGGTGAATAATCTGGATTACCCTCTAAGGTTGAATCTTTTAAAATTTTAATTGCAAATATTGGTCCTGATGGTGTGAGATCTTCCTCTGGTTCCTCAATTGCTGCTTGTTGAGGAATCATGTATGTATCAGGAGCTGAGAAAATTCCAAATGAAACCCACATGATGATCCCTGTAGCTGCAGCCATTGACACAATTGCTCCAATTGGTTTTGCTACCTCTGGGTGTTTCATGTATAGATATGAAATTATAATTGCAGGAAATGCAATTGCCATTAAAATTCCGGCTAGTGTAATTGTGTAATTTGATGTATTCATAACCATTGCATACATTCCAAATCCTAATGATATCGATAAAATCACCAAAGTCGTAGCTTTGGCTCTATTACTGGTTGAAACCCCTCCATCTAGGATGCCTGCTGCAAGGAAAATTAATCCAACAAACATGGTCAATCCTGTAAGTGCATGCATGCCATCGATGAATGTGTGTGCAATACCTGCATACGATAATGTAAGACCAGCTAATCCTATAGCTGTTAGTCCCATTCCTGGCATCATGAGGTCCCAATTACTCATTTAAGATAGCTGATAGGACTGAGATACTTATTCCTTGCGAAATAGTATGGATCTAGACGAAGAAATTAAATGGCTTTGGGATAGGGTAGAGTGAATTGGGATTTAATGAAATACTGGAGATATCCAAACCCAGAATTGTTGTTCTTTTAGTAATCACTGCAGTTACATCCATGTATGCTGCAAGTAAGCTAGTTCCAGGGGTTCCTGAGCTAGATTATTGGTCATATTTGCATATTATTGTTGCAGGCGCTCTGGCTTCTGCAGGATCAAGTGCTCTAAATCACTATTACGATAAAGACATTGATCCAAAAATGACTCGAACTAGCACTAGGCCAATTCCTTCTGGACGAATGGCTGCATCAAATGTTTTGATATATGGATTAGCTGTGAGTTGTATCTCTGTAATCTATGGTTATTTTGCATTGAATGCAGTTTCTGCATTCTTTATTGCAGTGGGGATTTTCTCATATGTCATTATTTACACAGTCTGGCTAAAACGAAGAAACGTATCCAATATTGTTATTGGTGGTATTGCAGGTAGTGCCGCAGCTTGGGCAGGATGGTCTGCAGCTACTGGTAGTATGGACTTGCTAGGATTCTTAGTTGGTTTCCTAGTTTTCGTTTGGACTCCTTCACACTTTTGGTGCCTTGCAATGAAAATTAGAGATGAGTATGCGCAAGCAGAGGTTCCAATGCTCCCTGTTGTAATTGGAATGCACAAAACTTCAAAATTCATTTTAGGTAACACATTAATTTTAATTCCATATTCATTGATACTTTCATTTATTCCAGATGGTATGGGAATTGTTTACACTGTTATTGCAATAGTGTCTGGAGCATTGATGCTTGTGTATCATTACAAATTAACAAAGACACCTACATCTGAGTTTGCATGGAAGGCATACAAAGTAACTGCTCCTTATCTCACAATAATTTTTGTAGCTGTTGCATTAGATGCAGCATTTCATTATCCGTTATTCTAAAATTTATTTATCTACACCTGGAAAACTGGCTTCATAATCGCTTTCCATAGTTTCTTTTACTTGTGTTTCGTGCTTGTCAACTATTTTTTCAACTACAACTATTTCGATTCTACGTTCATCTTTTGTAATCCATGAGACTGTGATGAGTCCAAGAATTTCTAAATCTAAAAGAATTTTGTTGAATCTATCATCTGCAATTGCATGTCCATCTTTTACAAGACTCTTGAAAAGTTCAACATCTGTTAAACGAGTTGCATCTTTAATCTTATCAAATACTGTATTTCTTATTGGTATTGCCATTTTTTATCCGTAGAATGATTTATCCCCTGACTTTGGTACTACGTTAGATATACTTTCCTTTATAGTGCTGTACCATTGATCTACTTCTTTTGTGATGGATGGTCTAACTTGTTTCAAACTATTTGCAAAATCATGACTTGAGATCTTTGTTGAATTATTTCTCATTGCTTCAACTGCAGCTTCTCTGCATAGTGCTGCTAAATCTGCACCTGAATAATTTTGAGTAGCTACTGCAATCTCTTGCAATTTCACATCACTTGCTAATGGCATTTTTTGTGTTAAAATTTTGATAATTTCTAATCTACCTTTCTCATCTGGTGGGGAGACATATAGCACTAAATCCAATCTTCCTGTTCTGAGTAAAGAACTATCTAAAACATCTGGACGATTTGTAATCCCTATCACTACCACTCTTGATGAGATACCTTCTTCTATCTCTGTAAGTAGTTGACTTAGAATTGTCTCACCTGTTCCGCCTTCCCCTGATTTGGAACGTGCAATGGAATCTAATTCATCAAAGATTACTACACATGGTGATGCTGCTTTTGCTTTTCTAAAAATTTCTCTTATTGCTTTTTCAGATTCGCCTAACCATTTGGAAAGAATTTCTGGACCTCTAACTAAAATCATGTTTGCACCTGTTTCAGTAGCTAAAGCTCGTGCAAGCAAAGTTTTACCACCGCCTGGTGGCCCGTAGATTAAAGCTCCTTTTGGAGGTTTTATCCCCATCTTTGTAAACTTGGCCGGTTCTTTCATAGACATGATGAGATTATCTGAGAGTGATTTTTTGACATCTTCTAGTCCTCCAACATCTTGCCACCATACTTTTGACCTTTCAACATAGAATTCTCTCATAGCCGTTGGGACGACATCTTGCATTGCATCGTAAAAGTCGATTAGCTTAATCTGCATTGATTGTAATACTTCAGAAGGAATTTTTTCTGTTTCAAGATCAATTTCTGGAAGATATCTTCTGATTGATTTTAGAGCAGCTTCTCTACAAAGTGATTTAATATCTGCGCCAGTGTATCCGTGCAATTCTGATGACAAATCTTTAAGATCAGTATCTTCACTGAGTGGCATCCCTCTAGTGTGAATTTCAAGAATCTCTAGTCTTCCATCTTCGTTAGGAACTGAAATCTCAAATTCTCTATCAAATCTACCTGGTCTTCTAAGAGCAGGATCTACACTGTCTGGTCTGTTTGTTGCACCCAGAACAATGACATTTCCTCTATCATTAAGACCATCCATTAATGCTAATAATTGAGCAACAACTCTTTTTTCTACATCTCCATATGCTTCTTCTCTCTTTGGTGCAATGGCATCAATTTCATCTATGAAAATTATACTTGGAGAATTGTCTTTTGCCTCTTTGAAAATATCTCTTAGTTTAGCTTCTGTTTCTCCATAATACTTGTTCATTATTTCTGGACCGTTAATTGGAAACATGTTGGCCTCTGATTCACTTGCCATAACTTTTGCAAGAAGAGTTTTACCACAACCAGGTGGACCATAAAGTAAAATTCCACTATGAGGTTCTATTCCTAACCTTACAAATAATTCTGGATGTTTTAATGGCAGTTCAACAATTTCTCTCATTGCTTTTATTTCGCGTCTTAATCCGCCTACCTCTTCGTATGTTACTCTGACTTTTCTATCAATTGATGTTTCTGTTGAAATACTCAAATTTGTAGTACGGTCGATTTTGACTACTCCTTTTGGAGATGTCTTTGAAATTTTAAAATCCATAGAGTTTCCTAAAATCATAACTGAAATTTCATCCCCATGTACAATTGGTAATCCCTTCAATCGGTTTTTTACAAAGTCTGTGAATTCTTTGTCAACTGTAACTGAATCATTTACTGGTGTTAATGAAACTGATTTTGCAAACTTTGATGTGACTTTTCTAATTTTTACAAAATCATTTAATGATGCACCAACATTTTTTCTTGTTTGCCCATCTACTCGAATAATATCTGGTAATTTCTCGTCTTCATCAACTGGCCAGACAACTGCACAGCTAGACCTTGAACCCATCACTTCAATAATATCTCCTGGTGTAACTTTAAGAAAATCCATAGCTTCTGGACCAATTCGTGCACGTTTTTTTCCTACGTCTCGTTGTTTTGCTTCACCAATTCTCATTTGCAAAGGCTCTTCTTTGCGTGCCAAAAAACCACCTATTTCATGTCAACTGACATTCTACTCATGTTGAGAACTTCAAACTCACTTACCCCGTCAGTTGATCTAATTGCGTTCTCTAGAGCATCACTTTGACCTTCTTTATCTTCTAAAACAAATTCTGCCTTGATACATTCTAAACCAAATGCTAATGGTTCTTTTGCATGTCTCTTCATTGACATTCCTTCTGGTAATGAGGTTTTAATGGTCTCAGCCAATTTATCTAAATCTACTTCCATTCCTTTGGGAAGAATTTTTGTTATGAATAGTAATTGAGTCATTATCTAAGGTCCCTGAAAGTTACATGAGGAACAAGTATAGTTTCTTGCTGCTTCTCTGCAACTTTGACATCTCCAAATTAAATCTGCGCCACAATCAGGACAATTGAATTTTACACATTTATCATTAGGCATAATTGGTCTATGACAGCAACTACATGTTGGTAATGATATGGTAGATGATGACATACCCCAATTTTCTGTAAACATCATTTATACCTTCCTTAGAAATTATGCGTATTCTAACTGAGTAACTTTTTGATTTCTCCACCAATTAGAGTTTGAGCTGTTTTAATTGAGCCCTTCAATCCAAGTAATTTTACAATTGATCCTGTATGAAAATCAAAATCATCTTTTTCTGAAATTTCTTTTATGATTTCTGGAGTGATTGTTTCAAATAATTTATTGATTGTATTGTTATCTATTCTTTCTAAAATTTTTCTAGCCAACAATTGTTTTTCAAATTCTTTTCCGAATCTTGACATCCATTTTTTTTGATATTGATCAAGTTCACCACTATTGTTGGTTTTTAGAAATTCTGATATTGCTTGCCCTGCATACACTCCCCCCATACCACTAGTGAATATGCCTCCTGCTGTTGTTGGTTTTGCTTGTCCAGCTGCATCTCCGATAATTACGGTTTTACCTTCTACAAAATTTTTGATGGGCCCTTTAATCCAAATGGGGGCGAAAATTTTTCTAATTGTTGAAAATTCCCCTTTCTCTTTGAGTATGCTCTCTAATGTATCTGATACTTTAATTCCTCTGCCGGCAACTCCTACTTTCCCTTTACCATCTCCAGATGGAATAATCCATGCAAAGAACCCTGGATACTTTTCTTGATCAAAAATTACTTCTACTTTTCCTTTTTTTATCCAGTCTGCATAAATTTCATATTGTGCTGATGATAAAATACCTGTTCTATCTTTATGGATTAAAGATGACACTCCACGTGCATCAACAAAAATTTTACAGTCAATTTTTTCTTCACTAGTTCTAACTCCTTTGTCTGTAATTTCTTGAAAACTAGTTCTAACTTTAATTTCTGCACCGTTTTTTTGAGCTTGAAAAGCAATTTGCTTGTCTAACTCTCTTCGGCTAATCTCAATAACTTTTTGTTTCTTTGAATTAATTGTAAAACTATTTCCATTTGGAGAAGTAATTTCAGCTGAGTCTATCATGTGATCAAAAGTTTTCCTAAATGGTATTATTCCAAGTTCTGCTAATCCTGCTATACTTACTAAACCACCACAATGTTCTGGAGTCCCTATTTCATAATCTTCTTCAATTACTAATACTGAAAAACCATTTGAGGATATTTCTCTGGCACATAGTAATCCTGCAACACTTCCTCCTGCAATTACTACGTCATAGCTCATAGATTTTGTTTGTTTGTCAATTATTTAATTCAAAAGTTTTTCATTAAGCCTATTTTTGATTATTGTATGGGTGATATCAAACAGGTGATAGCTGTAAGAACTGATCTAGATATGGGAAAAGGGAAGATTGCAGCTCAAGTAGGCCATGCTTGTGTTCTTGGTGCAGAGCATGTTAGAAAATCTCATCCTGAATGGTATCGAGAATGGTGGGGAGGACAAGAAAAAGTAGTCGTTAAAGTTTCTGGAACTAAAGAATTACAAGAAGTGAAAAGAGGTGCAATTGAACTTAATCTACCTTGGTCTGAAGTATCTGATGCTGGACATACTCAACTAGCACCTGGAACTACTACGTGTATATCAATTGGGCCAGCTCCTGAGAACTTGATTGATAAAATTACTGGGGATCTAAAATTACTATAATTTTATTTTCTTGGAATGAGATATAACAAGGCTCAATATTTTTTGTAATATGAAGAAGAAAGGGGTTGCAGTAACTATCTTTTTTGGATTTATTTTACTTTCATCAACTATTATGCTTGTCTTACCTGGAATTGATCCTGGCACTGCTACTCCTGAACTTACTGTAACTGGAACGCCTGCAGATAATTTCCCAGACGAACAACGTTCTCAGTTTTGTGGTTCAAGTGATGCAAAGTATACAACTTTTGTTCAAGAATTTTCAATCCCAACCTTGTGTACAAACCCTCTTGCAATCGTAACTGATTATGATGGAAATGTGTGGTTTGCTCAAACTAATACTGGTAAAATATCAAAGTTTGATCCTACTTTGGAAACATTTACTGAATATGAAAATTTGTTGTGGCCTCAAGGTGCACGTTCAATGATGTGGGGAATGGATTATGCTCCTGATGGTTCTATATGGTATACTGATGAATCTTATGATTCAATATGGAAATTCTCAACTATTGATGAGACATATGATAGACTGTCATATCCCTCTGAAGGTGATTCTTTACCTCAAAAACTTCTAGTTGATGGTTCTCAAATAATCGTAAATGACTTTACTGGAAACAAACTAACATTTTTAGATCCTAATCAATCTGGAGAGGACGTAAATTATCTTAGTATACCATCTCCAACAGACGACTCTGTAACTGCAGACTTTGCAGTGGATGCAAATGACAATGTTTGGTATACTAATTGGTTGTATCAGCAAGGTGGAGTTTTAGTAAAGTTTGATCAAAATGATTATCTTAACTCGGTTGTAAATTCTGGTGAGCAATATCTTCCATTAATTGATTATATTGAAATTTACAGATTACCTATGACACTTTTAACTCCTAATGGACTTACTGTAGCAGATGATGGCACTATTTGGATGGCTGACACAACATCATCATCTTTCTTTAATTTCAACCCTGTAACTGAAAACTTTGTACAATATGTGACATCTGATCCTATGTTGAGTACGTATGGTAATCAGACGGGAGTTGTAAAGACCCCTATATCCAGACCTTATTGGATTGAATCTGATGATCTAGGTAGAATTGTTTTCAATGAACAAACAGCAAATAATATCTCTGTGATGGATCCAAAGTCTCAATCACTCGTTCAATATCACGTTCCTTCAAAGAATCCAAACTGGGCTGATTGTGACCCTGGAACAGGCATGATGTTGGCTGATTGTGGTGTTGCACAAATCTTTGATTTTACTATTGATGGTGAAAAAATCTGGTTTACTGAATGGGCTGAAAACAATATTGGAGTAGTTGATACTTCTATTCCTTTACCATTGGAAATCCAATTAACATCAACTTCTTTAACAACTGCACCTGGAAATTCAAAACCAATTGACTTTGTGGTGTCATCTTTATCTCAAAAAGATCTACTTGGTGTTTCATTAATTTTATCTTCGACACATGATTTTTTGAATATTGAATTAGTTGATGCTCCTGAAACATTCCAACTTGATTCTGATGCACCTCGCCCAATCTCTCTTGTGATTAATACTGCTGAAGATGCAATTCCTGGTACATACAAAGTCCTGGTAGGTGCACAATTATCTGATGTTGCAATTAGTAAATATCTAACAGTGACAATAGAGTGATACCTGACTTAGATTCTCAAATTGGGATTTTAGTTTACAGTACTACATTTTCTGGTCTAGGGGGTAAAATTAGAGTTGAACCTGAAGATTTTGAAGTTAGCGAATTAATTTCTGAAAAATCTACAAAATCAATTAATGAACAACATGGATATGCTGTGTATAAATTAAAAAAAAGAAAAATTGACACTAATCATGCATTATCTGGAATTTTTAGACAAAAAGGCATTCGATTAAAATCTCTTGGATTAAAAGATGCATCAGCTGTTACAGAACAATTTGTTTGCTCTGGAAATAAAGGAAAATCTATCGAGAATTTTTCTAGTGATAAATATTCTCTAGAGTGTTTGGGTTTTGTAAAAAAACCACTATCAAAAAAAGATATGATTGGAAATCATTTTAAATTAAAAATTTCTGATTGTCAAAATAAATTAGAATCTTTTACAGAATATGATAAAATTCTTAATTTTTACGGTTATCAGAGATTTGGTTCTAAAAGAGCCGTCACACATCTAATTGGTAAGGCCATTTTGCAGCAGGATTTTGAGAAAACTGTGGATTTGATATTGTCCTTTACTTCTTCATATGATTCCAAAGAAAATACTGAAATTCGCCAAAAATTATCTGACAAGGCCAACTACCGGCAATATTTTGATCAGGTTCCACTCCAAATGGATATTGAAAGAATCGTTCTAAAGGAAATGATAGAACATGGGGAGCCAATTCGTGCCATTAGAGCAATCCCTGTCTCATTGAGGCGATTCTATGTTCAAGCATACCAATCTTTTATTTTCAATCAATCTCTGAGTGCAGCATTTTTGGATGGTGAGAATCTCTTTGAAGCACAAACAGGGGATGTTTGTTTTGATCATAATGGTATCATTGGAAAATATGTTAAAGGAATGGATCAAAATTTAGCATTACCGTTTGTTGGTTATTCATACTACAAAAAAACACGATTTGATTTTCAAATTTCAAAAATTCTCCAACAAGAAGAACTTTCTCCAAAAGATTTCTTCATTAAAGAAATGCAAGAAGCAAGTAGTGAAGGTGGATTTAGACAAGCTGCTATACACTGCTCAGATTATTCTGCACATGATAATATTGTAGAATTTTCATTATCTAGAGGATCTTTTGCAACTATTTTGTTACGAGAGATAATGAAGCCTCAAGATCCTATGATTGCTGGTTTTTGAGATCTGTTTTTAAAAATACAATTTCTTAGATGTCTTTAAGTTGGTGTATTTTTAAGAAAATATGATTTAATTGGAAAAAGCATACATGCTGATTAGCTGTGAAATTGGGGAAGAACAATCACTATATTCACAACTAAGAGAAATTCCTGAAATCAAAAATTGTTTGATCACTTATGGAAGTTATGATGTTGTAGCTGAATTTGTCACTGATTCTGCTTCACAAATCAATGAGATAATTACATCTAAAATAAGAAAATTACCTAAAATTCGAAGTACAATTACTTTACGTGTTACAAATTAATTTTTTTTTGAGAATTACAAACCCTACACTAAGAATGATTATTCCTAAAATCATTATTTGTAAACCATAACTAATCCATTCTGGATTTGCATACATGAATGATGATTCTGGCCCAACTATTGCTTGCCCTTGAAGATGAAAAATCACTCCAAATGTGCCGATGATGATTCCAATCACTGTGAGCGTTTTCCACCTTTCATGCCTTTTTTTCTTCATTCTACTAAAAAAAGGGTAAAGAGAATTGATCATTTGAGCAAATGATTTTTGGATTTGGTTTTTAATTATTTTCTTTTGAGTCAATAAAGTGTCCAATTGGAATGATTACCAAGAATCAAGTGTGCGTAGTCATATGGGGCTAATTCTATTTGCAGCCTCTGCCTCTCTTGCGGTCCTTTTGTTTCTAATTTTTCATCCCCAAATTGAGACAATTAACAAAGAATCTCCAATCCTTATCAACATCATGTTTTTTCCTGCTATGGCTGTAGGTTTTCTTTATGGAATTAGAATCACTGAAAGGGCTGTAAAACCATCAGAAATTCGTAGCCCTGTAAAAAGATCAATTGTTAAACTATTCTTGTTCTTTTTTGTAATTGGTGGAATGTTTAGTTCTGTCAATTTTGCAATTAATGGTGGTAGTATAATGCCTGATATGGAAATATTAGATGAAGGATTGTTGCCTTGGATAAATAATTTTATCACAGCAAATGGCGGTGCAACTTTTCTTATTATAACAAGTATTGGTTTGATGGCAGCTGCAACTAAACGAATTGTTGGAATGAATACTGGAATAGTAAATAGAATGGTTACATTTGTTGGAACCTTTGTATTCTTTACAATGCTTGTGTTGAGTTTTACAAAATCTGATCCTACGTCCTCTGGAGTTTTATTGTATACCTTTTATCAAGCTGGAATTGTAGGTGGTGCATTTTTTGCTATGAATCGTCTCACTAAAAATCAAAACATGGTAGAAGATTTTACAAATGGATACTAGATTATTTCCATTTTGATGGATCTACATAAATTCCTGATGCTTCGTTATTGATTCGTTCTCTATATTTTACACAATCATCTGGTACAAAGTCATTTGATTTACATTCGTTAAAATGAGCAGTGTTATCTCTTGCAATATTATCTGCAAATAACACATCATCAGCAGTAAAGAGTGCGATGATACCTATTGCTGCTAAACTAGCAGCTACTAAAATCATTGAATATCCGACTTGAGCATAATTACGTGGTTCTTTCATTTACGAGGAATCCATAACTCTAGAATTTAATCTTTTCAAGTTGAGGTTTTGCGATCAAATTATTAGCATTAGGGATTTTTTTGGGAAAAGCTGAAAAGAAAGTACTGGAAAATATCTTCATTGAGCATTCAAATCCTACAATATGAGTTTCTTGGACCTATTCCTCTTGAAGAATGGGGGCCTCCTATGGAAAAATTAGTCTATCTGATTCTTTCTAGAGATAAAGACAAATTCAATATTTTGTATGTGGGGGATTGTGAAAAGACCGAAGATACATCATTTTTTGTCAAACATTCTCAGTACAAATGCTGGGTTGAACATTCAGGCTCTGAAAAATCACTACATTTGGCAATATTACCTCTCTTTGAATCTGACTCTGAACGTAGAAAAATTATATTTCAAAAAATAATTTCACATTACAAACCTCTGTGTAATTCTGCTGATATCTCAGAATCAAAACCTGATTACGTGGTACGAAAATCTGACGATACACATACTGAATCAGAAAAAATGATCTGTCTTTGTTGTGGTGCTGAAATGAAACCTGAAAAACTACTTGAAAAATCCACTCTTTTTAGATGTACAGGTTGTGGACTCAGTGACACTAAGATGAACTGTTAATTTTATTTTGAACATCAAATAATTGCAATGTTAACAAATCCATAGCTTTTTTCAAATGTTGAAATTCATTTATCGAATGCACTTGACCTTCCACTAGTGCTCTTTGTATTTTGATTGAATTTTTTTGGAAATCATCGGATGCAACAATCTCCATTGCGTTAAGTTTTGACAATAAATTATCTAAATCTTTGATCATCTCATCAGATGGCTTGTGCTTGTCCATGATTTTATGAAATTATTTTGATATATGAATCGTTACAAAAGTTCCTCATCAATTTCTTGAATAGGATCTAAATATTGTTGACATGTGCATGCGGGAATTTGACATTTTCCTGCTTTCATAAGGGAACTACTGTTTTCATTTCTACTGTGTACTTCATCTGTATGATGACATCTTTTACAATTCATATCCAAAACATTCTCTTCTAATATTTAAGCCAAGAATTAAGGAATTAAAACAGCTCTGGCTTCAATTTCAGAATCCTTTAATTTTTTGAGTGCTTCATTTGCTTTTTCTAATGGAAAAATTTGAGAAATAACTTCAATGTTTTCTTTATCGCATATTTTGATTACCTGTTCCATGTCTTTTGTAGATCCAATTAGTGTTCCCCGAATTGTTTTTTCTTCAAATGGCATGAATGATGGGTTTTCTCCAACTGTTGCAATTACAATTAATCCCCCTTTCTTTACTGATTTTATTGCAGTATCTGTAACTATATCTGCAGGAGCAAATACTATGGCTGCATCTAGGGTACCGTGCTTTTCTTTTAATGAATCAAGAAATTCTTGCTGATTTTCAGAAAATACTATTGCATCTGTAGCACCTAATCTTTTTGCAACATCTAGATGTTTTTGTGATCTTGAAAATGCAATGACTTCACAATCTTCTACTTTGGCAAATTGTATTGCCATGTGCCCTACTCCGCCAATTCCAAAAATTCCAATTTTTTTATTTTGTTTTGGTTCTGCTGCCTTTACTGCCTTGTATGCCGTGATCCCTGCACAAAATAATGGTGCAGCATATTCTGGCTTCATGCTTTCTGGCACTTTGGTTGCAAAGTCTTCTACAACTGTAATGTATTCTGTATATCCTCCTTTGAACGATTCTCCAGTGATTATTGATGATTCACAAAGGTATTCTTTTCCTTCTTTACAATATTGACATTCTTTACAAGCTTCTAAGAGGGGAGTTATTCCTGCTCTATCTCCGATTTTAAATTTAGTAACTTTATCTCCAATCTGAACTACTTTCCCAACTACTTCGTGACCTGGAACTGTTGGCAATGCTGGTGGAATTCCAATATCTTTCCAATCACCTTCAATTCCATGAAGTTGTGAATGACAAACACCACAAGCTTCTATTTGTAATAAAATTTCATTTGATCTTTTAATTTCATGTTTATCGATTTGTGTAAGTTTTAATGGGTTTGTTTCAATTTTGGAACATTCTGAAAGTACCATTGCACGCATTTTTTCCATAAATCCAATAATTTATTACGAAATTTTAACATTCGTTATTTTCATTATCTAATTCCGGGTTGTCAATATTCTGCCTTTTTGGGAATTTAACAAAATCCCTAATCCATACCCGAATAATTGAAAATAACTAGATGAATTGTGGCTTAAAAGAGTCTCTACATGTGAGAATTATTCTTAGACTCATATGGGATTATTGTTAAAATTGAATATCCAATGGGTGTTGAAATTATCATCAATCTGATAAATCCAATGGCCAGAGATTGGTCTATCCTAAGCAATAGGCCAATCTTGCTTTTACGCTAAGATTTATTTGCAAAATTAACTAAATTGTGTATATGGCTGAAATTACAGATGAAGATCGTGAGAGAGTTGAGTTATTGCAACTTATCACAAATTCTAAACATGAATTCAAAAAATTAACTCTGGAGCAATTAGCAAGATTAGAAGAACTAGTTGGAAAAAAAGATTATAGTCATGATAAAAAAGCACACAAATCTAAAATTAAATTGCTAGCTAGGATTAACGTTAGAATTTATGAATTAACAGAAGGAAGAGGAATTTGGAATTAGATGTGCCAATTAGGTACTAATATCCAAACAACACTGACAAGATGTGGTAGAGAATAATCTCATTCATGAAAGTAGTCCCTATCTATTACAGCATGCAAATAATCCTGTCAATTGGTATGGTTGGAATGACGAGTCATTAAAAAAAGCAAAAGATGAAAACAAACCTATTTTCTTAAGTATTGGATATAGCGCTTGTCATTGGTGTCATGTAATGGCCCATGAATCTTTTGAAAATGAAGATGTAGCTGAATTTATGAATGAACATTTCATTAACATCAAAGTTGACCGAGAAGAAAGACCTGACATTGATGATATTTATCAAAAAGTTTGCCAAATAGCAACTGGTCAAGGTGGTTGGCCATTGAGTATTTTTCTTACACCTGATCAAAAACCATTCTATGTTGGCACATATTTTCCTGTTCTGGATTCCTATGGACGTCCTGGGTTTGGAAGTATTTGCAGACAACTCTCACAAGCATGGACAGAAAAACCAAAAGATATAGAAAAATCTGCTGAGAAATTTGTTGCTTCATTACAAAAAACTGAAACAATACAGACTCCTTCAAAATTAGAAAGAGCAATCCTTGATGAGGCAGCTATGAATTTGTTTCAGTTAGGTGATGCAACTTATGGTGGATTTGGTTCGGCACCAAAATTTCCCAATGCTGCAAATGTGTCATTTCTGTTTAGATATGCAAAACTAACTGGATTGGGAAAATTCAATGAATTTGCGCTCAAAACTCTCAAAAAAATGGCTAATGGTGGTATATTTGATCAAATAGGTGGTGGATTTTCTAGATATTCTACTGATGCAAAATGGCTAGTCCCTCATTTCGAAAAAATGCTTTATGACAATGCTTTGATTCCTGTAAACTATGCTGAAGCATATCAAATAACTAAAGATCCTTTTTATTTCGATGTTTTGAAAAAAACACTTGATTTTGTTTTACGTGAAATGACTTTGCCTGAAGGTGGATTTTATTCTGCGTATGATGCAGACTCTGAAGGAGTAGAAGGAAAATTCTATGTGTGGAAAAAAAGCGAAATTAAAGAAATTCTGGGAAGTGATGCTGATCTATTTTGTTTATACTATGATGTAACTGACGGGGGAAATTGGGAAGGAAATAATATTTTATGTAATAATCTTAACATTTCTACGGTTGCTTTTAACTTTGGAAAAACAGAGTCTGAGGTTAGTGATATTATAAAATCTTGTTCAGAAAAATTACTCAAAGTTCGTTCAACAAGAATCCCACCTGGATTAGATGATAAGGTATTGGTTTCATGGAATTCATTGATGATTACTGCGTTTGCTAAAGGATATCGTGTAACTGGAGATGAAAGATATCTTGATGCCGCAAAGAATTGCATTTCCTTCATAGAACAGAAACTTTTTGTAGATGAGAAATTATTACGAACTTACAAAAATGGAGTTGCAAAAATTGATGGATATTTGGAAGATTATTCTTATTTTGTAAATGCATTACTAGATGTATTTGAAATTGATCCAAATGAAAAATATCTTAAATTGTCTGTGAAACTGGGACATCATTTGGTAAATCATTTCTGGGATTCTGAAAATAATAGTTTCTTTATGACTTCTGATGATCATGAAAAATTGATAATCCGACCCAAGAGTAATTATGATTTATCTTTGCCCTCTGGAAACTCTGTTTCAGCCTTTGCTATGCTTAGACTGTACCATCTATCTCAAGAAAAAACATTTCTTGAAATCACTACAAAAATTATGGAATCCCAGGCACAAATTGCTGCTGAAAACCCATTTGGATTTGGATATCTACTAAATACAATTTCAATGTATATTCAAAAGCCTGTAGAAATTACTTTAATCAATACTGAAAATTCTGAAATACGCAAATCACTCCATTTAGATTATTTACCAAATTCTATTTTAATAACAATTCAAAATTCTGCTCAACTGGAATCTCTTTCAGAATATCCCTTCTTTGCAGGTAAATCTTTTGAAGATAAAACTAGCGTGTTTATTTGTAAGGATTTTACTTGCTCTTTACCTTTACATACACTTGAAGAAATAAACTCAAATCTTTAGATTTTTTTCAAATCTGTTGCAATAACATTTCCAACTTGTGGTCTTCCCATACTGTCATATCTTGATCTTGGCATTGCTATTGTCATCTGAGTTTGTTGATATGATTTGATATTTACTTTTGGTTGTGCTTGTAGAATTGCTTCTAATAATGGCATTACCTGTTCTTTAGTTTCAGAATCTAAATTTTTTGCAACATTTTCCATGATCATTTGTTGTTGCGAAACGGGTTCTGTGGTGATATTTTCAATTAAAGTTAATTGAATCATTTGACCATTGTCTACTATTTGTGTAATTTTGAATTCGTTTGTAGCTGACATTATTGTGTATTGTTTCTTTGATGATTTATCTTTAACGAATTGAAAAATACAACACTACACCTGCAGTCACTACTGCAGCAGCAACTCCTAAGAAAAAAATTACCTTACTTCCATCCACATTCATAAGATTTGTTCATAGTGGTTGGAATTAAACTATGCTGATTTTTTTAGGATCTGCTTACTGATGATTTCTACGTAAGTGTTTTAATAGGAATTTACTATTGTTTGATATCGCATACTATCTGTATTCATATACCTGCGATAGTACAACCAGTCCAACAGGAGTCATAAAGAGTGTCCAATTGGGCACTCTTTCATTACTATCTAATCTGTATTTTCAGGCACGATTTTTACGTCTTCTACAGATTCAGCCTTTGGAGGATCAATGATTGCTTTTTTGATTAATGCTGCTCTTTCTTTTATTATCTGATTGAATTCCTTCATGTCCTCTAAACTTGGTGTTTGTTGTTGATTTTGATATGCTTGTAAAAATCCAGAATACACACACCCTGTAATAATCCCAAATGCTGTATCTGGAACTGATCCTATCTCTGGAACAAAATTTTCTGCTATCTGTTTGTATGATTCTGATTCGCTAATGTAATAATCAATTAAACTATCTATGAAATCTTTGTTTTCCTTAGAAATTGCCATTGCTATTGTCTTTATTTCCTAGTTTATTTAATTGTCTTTGATTAATCGTTTATTTATTCATGAACTCTTTGCAAGATGTTGTGGAAATTAGAATCAGATGAAGGGTATTTTCGAATTTATGATTCTAAAAAACTCATTGCAGGATATTTTGATCCTGATTATGGGGATATTTTTCCAAAAGAAAATTCAGAAGAAATTATTTTTTCCATGTTAAAAAACCATGATACAATTTTAGGTGGAATACTCATGGTTCCTCTTGTCAAATTTAGATTATTTGACACTGATTTGGATACCTCATTGACAAATGTAGAATCTCAAGTGAATCGTGTTAATGGGCATCTACAAAAATGGAGATCATTTATGTCTAAAATGAAATACGATTGGCATTCTATAAGAATTTCTCATACTGACCAGGACATGCTCACTATGGCATTTCAAATAAAATTCTCAAAACCTACTCCTCTTGAAAACAAAGCATTACTTGAAGAACTCTTCGGTATCTTGGAAATTTTACAAAAATCTGAATTACTTTAGTGTGAAAATCTAAGGTAAATGATCTTTTTTCCATTTTTCAGCCTCATTAGAGCAGTTAAACCACTCTACTTCCATTTCATCAGAATCAAATTCATTTACTTCATTTTTAAATTCTAAATCACATTTATTTTTCATATTTTCTAAAATTTGAATTACTTTTTGTTTGAGTACTTTATCTGGAGGTGAAAATTTATCTGCTTCATCAAACTCTATTATTCCTGCTTTAGCTAATTGAAATTCTACTAATCCTAAATTTTCGTACTCATATGCTTCTTGAATTTGAGTATCTGATCTTACTTTGGCTAACTCATCTCCAGTTGTAATCCATTTGATATATTCTACATCACTTTTTAGTTGAGTTTCAGATGAAATTTTGAATAATTCTACTGAACTTTTAAACAACTCAGGGGTGGCCAAGTTATCATATTTTAAAATTATTTTTTCAAATTTTTCTACATGTTCGCCATAATATGCTATCAGTTCTTCTTTTGTAATGTCTCCTTCATCCCATTGTGTTTTTTCAGAATAAAATTTTGTTTGTAATTCTGTTACTTCTTCTTGAATTTGAGCAAGTTCGTTTCCAAATTGAAATCCTTTCTGTTTGGTTTGATCTGCTGAATAATTATATGCAATAATCCCAACGACGATGGTGATTCCTATTGCTGCAATGGTAATATTTTGAATTTTATTTTTTTTCAAAGATAATCTATGTAATTCCCTTCTTCGTCTAACTTTAATTCAATTGAAAATTCAGTACCGCTGATAAAAGAATCATTTCGTGTAGTTCTGACTCGTCCAATAACTAACTCATATGGCCAAATCTCTACTACGATTGAGCCTACTGTGACTGTTGGGGTCTCTGTAATCTCCATATCTTCACGTTTCACACCATGTCTTTCAAGCATGTGTATGGCGTGATCTAATAATGGCTCTGGATTATTGTAATTTAGTACCCAAACTTTTCCTTCATAGTCAATTTTTTGCAATTTGAAACAATCCTAAATTTACTCATATAACAATTATTCGGGAACTATGACATTTAGTGTCATTGTACTTACGACTCTGGAGAGTTTCCTAATGGTTGCAATTACTTTTTCAAATTCATCTTGATTACCCGTTTGAATTTCAGCAATTACATCATATGCTCCAAAAGTTAGGTATGCATTGCTAATATCCTGCATTTGTTTTAATTCATCTACGATGTATTCTTCTGCTCCTAAATCACAATTTAATAAAATGAATCCTTTGTGCATTGGTTTATCTTAAAATTATTACGTAGTTCGAGTCTTTAAGTTTTACAGTATTACCATCTACTACGTCCGCCGTAGCTATTTTTGTTTCCATCTCTATCACTGCTTCTTCTTCTGCCACCTCTATCATCTCTTGAACTTCCACCACTTCTAGAACCTCCATATCCGCCAGAACGGACGCTTCTAGAATAATTAGATCTTGATTGTCCTCCGTATCTTCTTGATGGAGTTTGTCTTTTTAGTGGGTCTGGAATTGAGATTTGAATTCCCATTTCTTTGTTTAAATCGGTAATTGGAACTTTGATTTGACGTTTGACTAGATTCCAATCGCCTACTGATGAATATGATACAAATGTAATTGCTCTTCCTTTTGCACCTGCTCTTGCAGTTCTTCCTATTCTGTGAAAATATGCCATTTCTTGATTTGGTACATCATAATTTACTACTAGTTCTACTCTTGGAACATCAATTCCTCTTGAAGCTACATCTGTTGCAACAAGAATGTCTGCTTTACCGCTTCTAAATTTACCCATAGATTGCTCTCTTCTATGTTGTGACATGTCACCCTCAATAGCTACTGCATTGTATTTTTCTTGATGGAGGAATTTTGCAACATCTCTGGTTCTATATTTTGTTGAACAGAATACGATGATTTGACCTTTAATTGGTTTTACAAAATCAATCAGATACTTGAATTTATCACGGTCTTTAATTACCAAATATGATTGGTCTATTCCTTCCCCACTGAGATCATCTGCATCTAGTAGGAATTGTTTTGGATTATTCAAATATTCTTCTGATAATCTTAAAATCTCTGTTGGCATTGTTGCTGAAAACAATGACATTACCCTATCTTCAGGTGCTAAATCTAAAATGAATGAAATGTCGTCTACAAATCCCATATCTAGCATGGTATCTGCTTCATCAAGAACGATGTGAGAAATGTCTCTTAGTTCAATTGATCCTCTTTTGAGATGGTCAATTAATCTACCTGGTGTGGCAACAACAATTTCAACACCTCTATGAAGTGCATCTAATTGAATTCCCATTCCTTGTCCTCCGTAGACAGTTGCAGTTCTAATTCCTGTATGTTTTCCAAATTTTTTGATTTCTGTGCTGATTTGCATAGCTAATTCTCTTGTTGGTGCCATGATCAAACCCTGAATTCCTTGTTTTGGTTGGATTTTTTCTAACATTGCTAATGCAAATGCTGCTGTTTTTCCAGAACCTGTATGTGCCTGTCCTACGACATCTCTACCTGATAATAACACTGGAATTACTGCTTCTTGAATTGGAAATGCTTCTTCGAAACCTTGATCAGTAATTCCTTTCAGCACATCGTCGCTTAACTGTAAATCTTTAAATTTTGTCATTTTGTTTTTTTCTCTTTGGCAATGACGAAAAAGCTCATTGCCCACTCGTCATTATTCTGATGCTTGATGTCGATTCTGGTCTAATAAACGCTTGTTATTTTTTTATGAATTTAGTTGAGCATCAATCACTTTTTTGAAACTCTCAAATGGTTGGGCTCCTTTTAATTCAACAAATCCAATTTGATCATTTCCTACAAAAAATCCGGGTGTTCCTGAAACTCCGTAATCTCTTCCATCATTAAGATCATTTTGAATTTCTGGAATGTGTTTTCCACTTGTGAGACACGAATCAAATATCCCTTGATCTAATTCCATATCTGATGCATATTGACTGAATAATGATAATGCATCATTAGTTTCTACTCTATTCCAACTATTTTGTTTTTCAAATAATATGTCGTGCATTTCTCTAAACTTGTTTTGATCATTTGCACATTCAGCTGCAATTGATGCTGGTAATGCATTTGGATGGATACTTTGAATCGGGAAATCTCTGAAAACTATTTTCACTTTATCTTGTTCAATGTATTCTTCTAATAGTAACGGTAATGTTTGAGTGTGGAATCTTGCACAAAATGGACATTGAAAGTCTGAAAATTCTACTATGGTGATTGGGGCGTCTGGATTCCCTATGATAGGATCATCATCCATTGAAATTTTTACTGGTTCTGCTGCTTGTTTAGTGGGTAATTGATTCTGTAATAATTTTAGCTCTAGTTTTGCCATTGCCTCATCAAGGTCTGAGGTTGAAATTTGGTTTGAATTTAGATTTGATGTGTATGACCCTGCAAAGAATGCTGTAATTCCAACTAGAATTATTATTCCTACAAGCAATCCATTAAAAGTAGATTTTTTCACAGAAATTTTTTCATTATTGTTTTGATTTATTTCTGAATCATCTGAACTCATTTTAATTAAATCTAAATCTAGTATACTTAATCGTATTGCCAAATATTGGATTTATGTTGTTATAGAAATGAAAAGAGCCAATGACGGGATCTGAACCCATGACCTATTGATTACAAATCAATTGCTCTACCAGGCTGAGCTACATTGGCACGAAGTTGAATGAAATTTTTGAAGGTTTAAAGTGTTATCACGTGTCAAAATGTCACAACTAACAAAAAATTTCACCCGTAAAAACCGTAATTTCCTTCTCTGTTTTAAACGGGATTTGTATAAAGGAGTTAGAAATGTCTAGTTTTCTTTCAAAGAAAAAAGATGACACATCATTTGATGATATGCTATCTACTGCACCTGAGAGTACACAAATAAACAAAAAATATGCTGTCAAATTATTTGAAAAATTTGTAGATATATCTTATCAAGGTAGGACAATCCAAGATGTCATTGATGAACTTCTTTTAATCAAGAGCCAAGATTCTCAAACATATGAAGATGCATTGTATGGAATGTTACAAGACTGGATTAATTGGAATCAAAAGAATGGACGATGTAACTCCACTATACGAGTTGCATTTTCAAATCTTCGAAAATATCTTTTTCATCATGGAATTAAAACACATGAACAAGACATTAAAGGACATTTAAGATTTGGAAAAAAAACTCACGAAGAAAGACATCCATTATCTCAAGTGGAATATCGTAGAATTATTGACGCATTAGCAAGACATCCAATAGTTCAAGGATTGTTTTTAGCACTTGGTTCATCTGGAATGCGAATTGGTGAGGCATTATCTCTAAAGAAAAAAGATTTGGATTTAACAGGGGTTAGAATCAAAGTAAATATTCCAGCAAATACAAAAACTAGAACTGGAAGAACTACCTATCTATCACTTGAAGTAGAGAAAATAATTCGACCACATTTAGAAACTATTGGATTGGATGATTATGTATTTACTATGAAAAATAGTCATGATGTTTCTTCTTCAGTTAGAACAATGCTTTCAAGAATAGTTGACAAATTACAACTTGTGGATAAATATCAGTCAAATAACATTCGAAAGATAACTACTCATTCCTTTAGAGCGTATTTTTTTACAAAAGCTGCACGAAAACATGGTGATAATTACGCTCACAAATTAGTTGGTCATGGTGGATATTTGATGCAGTATGACAGAATGACTGAAGAGGAAAAGTTAGAGATGTACATAGAACTAGAACCTGACCTTGTTGTATTTGATCAAACTAAAAATGAATTAGAAATTCAAAAATTAAAAGAAGAAAACAAAACAATTAGTGAATTACAAGGAATGGTAAAAAAGTTACAGCAATCCCAAGCAGAATATGATAAAAAACTCTTAGAAACTTTCAGGAAAAATGGAAATATTCCTTAATTATTCTAACCCTAGATTCTCAATTACTTTTTTACCCTTAACAACTTTCTCTAACAAATTTTTACTTAGTATTTTTAATGGATCAAGATCTAATCCACTTGCAATTCTACTTAATTCAACAAATTCATAATTGATTCTATAAGTTGTAAGAGAAATTGCATCATCCGTTTCAGTTGGTGATAGTTTGCTTGATGTAACCATGTATTCTCCTAATTGATTAACTAATGACATTATCATATCTTCTGCATGCTCTTTAAACATCGGTGAAGTTCTAGAATAAACTTCAATTCCTAATAATAAATTTAATAATTTTCCTGTAATGTTCATCCCAATTAATGATGTAACTTTATCTGAGGATTCCCTGGATTCACCTATCGTTTTTATTTCGTGTAATGATTCTTGGTGTGCTAAAAGAGAATTTTTGTGCACTTGCATTGATTTTTGCAATTTTGCAAAATCCTTCGACAAAAGATATTCTGTATGCTTTGTACTTATGACTTGTTTTATGATCATATTTTTTTCTTGTAATAATTTGAGAGCGTCATTTAGATATCGAGGAGAATTATGATTGAATTCTTGATTTGTTATGATCTCTAACTCCCTCCATCTGTATGACCTTTCTTCAAGTTTGTCAATTATCCATTCTCTGAATTTTTTTCTTTCTAGTTCTTCTATGTGATGGGGATTTCTGCCTACAGTTCTAATAGAAGTCATTTCAATAATAACTTCTATTAATAGAATCAATATAAGTGTATATGACATAGTATAACCATGAAGAAGTTTACTGTTATACGCATAAGAAAAACCACTCGTGAAGTTCTGAAGAAACTAGGTACAAAGGGGGAATCTTATGAGCAAATTATCCTTAGTTTAATCAAATTTACGGAAACAATTGGAGGTAAAAAATAATGGAAATAATTCGTTGTCCCCACGGTTTAGAAATTAATCTTCCTACAATTTTAAAAGAATTTTTGGATGAACGATTTCATGAAAATATTGAAGAACTTCATACACATCTAACAGAATTTCCAAATTGTGCTTTTGAAAGTCATGCAATACATGACATTCCTACATACTGTATTTGTGATCATGCTCTTGAATACCATTCTTCAAATGGTTGCTTTGCAAAGTATTGTTCTTGTAGGCTGGAAAATTGGAGTAAAAAATAATGAGGACTACACAATCTAAATATGTTTTTGATGAAATTCGTAATTTATCTCAAATCAAAGTTAGTAGTATTGAATTAACTATGATGCAAGAGAAGATAATGTATCGAAGGAAACGTGTTAATCAATTACGATTACTAGGTTACACCAATAATGAAATTGCTAAAGAAATTCAATGTGAACTTTCTACAATAGAAAAAGATAATCATGCAATAAGAGAATCATCCCGTCAATGGTTTGAAAATGATGCAGTAACTGAATATTGTGAATTTTTACACAATGCAATTGTACTGTATGATTGTGGAATGGAAGAGTTACATCTTTTGTATAAAGAAGAAACAAATTCAGAAATAAAAATTAGAATTTGGTCCACAATTGCAGATTTTGAAGTACAAAAAATGAATCTACTTGAGAAGACAAATTCTGTTCAACATTATTTGAGAGGTAAATTATCATGAGTCACTCGTATACTGTTTGCAGACAATGCGAAGATGATTTCACACAAGCTATCATTAATTACATTGAATATTTGGTTGAGGATTTAGACATTGATGAATCAAAAGAAATCCTGAATGCTCTGGTAAAGAAATGTAATATTGGATTTGCAATATTTACATCCCCCTGTGAAGGCTGTGGAGAAAATATGGATGGAGAATTTCATCATGACTAATCCTGAATATATTCCTGTATTTTGTGCCTGTGGGGGAATTATTTCATCTAAATTAGCAAGTTCCTATGTATTTTGTCTTGATTGCAAATTAGAGTACGAGTTTAAGGTGAGAGAAAAATGATATTTTGCCATACTCATACATTTAGTTGTCATAAAAAAAATGATAAAAGATACAAAGAACATGTTAAACAAGTATTAGATAAGAAACTAGAGTCATGCAAGTGGGAGGATGACTACGATCCTACAATTCATAACAAACCATTTACAAAGACTCCCCAAAAAAATCATACACAAAATATTGCAAAATCAATTTACGAGTTTGCCAAATCTAAAATTAAAAGACTTGTAGTGTCTGACAATGACTCCAATCAAGTCTTTGCAGTAATTCAAAATAATGGACACTTGGAAACCTTAGATCTCTCAAGCTCAAAAGTCAAATCATGGTTGAGATATTCCTACTATCAAAAGACAAAAGATAATCATTCCGATGATCATTACACCAATGCAATTTCATTAATAAAATCTGAAGCAATACATGGTAGTGATTCAACTAGAGAAACTATCTACACTAGAATTGCAATGGTTAAAAATATCATATATTATGATCTAGCAACTCCTGATTGGAAGATTGTACAGATTACAAATGAGTCTGTAACTGTTTTAGATTACAATGAATACATGCCAATATTTGTAAGAACACAAAGTCAACTACCACAAGTTATTCCTGTATCCTCTGATGAAGATGCATTAACTGAACTTGTAAAGTTGTTACGAATCCAACCCCTAGATGTTCAGATAATTAAATCACATTTAATCAGTATGTTTGTAGAGGCATACCCAATGCCCATAATGGCAATAACTGGGGAACATGGTTCTATAAAATCAACACTTGCAGGCACGATAAAGTCCATTGTAGACCCTGCAGTGGATAAAAGAAAATCATTACCAAATAATTCGGAGAAACTTGTGCTTGCACTAAATAATAGATATACAATATGCTATGACAATATCTCTAAGATTAATCAAGACATTTCAGATACACTATGTACTGCAATTACAGGAGCTGGAGATTCCAAACGTGCATTGTATTCTAATTCTGAGGAAATCATTTACACATTCAAGAGAAAAATTATACTATGTGGCATTGCACCTTCCATGAACTTTCCTGATTTGCTAGATAGAACAATCACTTATGAAACAATTCCAGTATTTGATGATCAAAGAATTACTGAAGAAGATTTTAATCAATATTTAGATAAAATTCTTCCTCAAGTGATTGGACAGATCTTTCAAACATTATCTGAGATGCTAAAATTATATCCTACAGTAAAATCTGAATTAAAACTACTTCCAAGAATGGCAGACTTTATGGTGTTTGGAGAATGTATGTCTCGTTCATTAGGATATGAATCAAATTCATTTGTAGATGCATACAATACTAGAATTCACAACAACTCTATTGAAATTTCACAAACTTACCCAATCATATCCATAATGGACGAATTAATTCAAAATGGAAAATATGAAAAAGAAGTTAGTGGATTTTATACTGAAATTAAAGCAATCGCAACAAGTCAACAAATAGACATTGATTCAAAGGATATAGAATTCCCAAAGAGTCCCAATCAAATTAAAGGACACCTTAAACAGATAACTCCTGATTTGAGAAAATTAGGAATGCTTGTAGATATTACTACATATCAAAAAAGAGATGGTAAATTCAAACGAGGATGCTCAGTTATCTATATCTCAAAAATTAAACAATCAGGACTATTCTCTGATTTATCATATCGGTCATCTTCGTCATCTCCGTCAAATGATTCTCAGGCACAAAATGTCATACAATCTGACAGGAATGTTGACAAGGAGGATTCGATCAAAGTAATCTCATCACTGTCAAATGATGTAGAAATCACGCCTAAATTGAACAATGACAATAATGACAGAGATGACAAGGAGGATTTACAATAATGATTGTCTCTGAAGGATTAGATTACATTCTAAGTCACTTTGAAGAGCCATTATTCCCAAGAACAATTTCTACAAAAAAGACTGAGAACAGACAGGTTGTAGTAAATTCTAGGTATGAGGCATTAAGATACTATGAAGAATCCAATCTTGAAGACTGTAGAGTTTCAGCATTCAGTCAATATGAAATAAAAAACAATATTCCTAATTTGATATTCATTGATCTAGATGATAAATCTGCATTAAATGGAACTTTACAATTCATAGGAATGAATGTTGGGGGGATTCCAACTGTACTATCCACTGGAAACGGTTATGGTATTATTCAACCAGTTAAGATGACTTCTTGGAATGGTGTAACATATCATGGGAAAATCTCTGCAGAGTTAACAACATTATTTCTACAATATGTGGAACGGTACTTTAGTTGTGGAACATATGATACTGCACATCATCCAAGCTTGAAATCATGTCTCATTAGAATTCCTAATTCAATTAATTCAAAGAATGGAAATCATGTATCCGTTCAGATGATGTGGGATGGAGTGAGAGTAGATGTTCATAACTTAAAGTTTAAAGAATTTGTAAAAAAATTGTCAAATGATGAATCCTTTTTGAAACAAAAGAGAGAAACATTTGTAGGATACACAATATCATACATTGAAAAGTTACTAACTAGTTCAATTTCAGAGGGTAGAAAGAGAGTATGTAATCTAATTTTGATTCCATACATGATAAATGTAAAACAATTATCAATTGAAGAAACTGTAGAAATAATTTACTGCTATTTTCAGGGACACATTGATAGAAATTCCATTATGTATGAGAGTAAGAGAGTATTAAGAAAAGGAGTGTTCCCTTATGGTCTGAATAAAATGAGACTAATGGATTCACAATTATATGATATAGTCACAAATTAACCTCTTTGATTCATTAATTGGTATATATACAAAATGTTTGTTTGACTGCCACGCACTAGGATGTTGGCGTAATTGTATCTCTACACGTAGAATTAACCTCTAGAATATTTCAGGGGTACATCAAAACTGTTCCACGGTGTTGTAGGAACGATTTGGTTGTGGTAAGTGAACATAGAAAAAAATCAAAAATTAGAATGTGTAATCTCATACATCATGCATATACATCTTCAAACACTTTCACGTAGTTTTAATCTTAATTTCATTGTGTCAAGTACTCTCAGAGAAAATTCCATTTTTGGATTTTTGTCATGTCATATGTGTGATGCATGTGTCTCAAAATAATTTGAATTAAATTAAAAAATATTATATTCATTAAATACTATCTCAGCAGATTTTGGTGAATTAATCTTTTTGATTATTTTGTCTTAAACAATTCATAAAATTCAATTATTTTATCCAAATCTTCAAATCGAAGCAAGGCATAATTATCATGATTATTTTTATCTCTAATCATTAATCCAAACTGTGCTTCAAATTCTCCTAAATCTAATATTTTCATGCCTAAATATCTCCTTGAGTTTGTGATTCTTTCTTTGGTTTAGGAATTGATAGAGGTTTTTCTGTAAGTCCATTCTTATCTTCAAAACACTGAGTTTGGTATTTACAAAATTTACACAATCCTGAAATTTCCCCTTTTGGAATATCTTGACATTTTTTTGCTGTTTCAATTTCTTGAATTCTAGTTTTAATCCACTCCGTCAAGTCCTTTTTTTGTACTTTGTATGTAACAATATCTGTCATGTCTGCATAGACAATGTTTAGATTCTCAACTGGCATGTATTGTGAAAACATTGTATCATAACATTGCAGTTGTAAAATGTGTTCAGCCTTTGGCAAGAATCCTTGTTTTATTTGCCATCGAACAAACTTTGTAGTTTTTAGATCAATGATAGTTTTAGTTTTCCAATCATACATGTCTAGTCTTCCTGCAAGTGTTGCAATCTTTCCATTATCTAATGGAACATAGTATTCCATGTCCATCTCTCTCCACTTGTAAGCATATGTCATGTTGTGTAGAAAATCTCCACGAACTGTAGCCCACATACTTTCAAGAGTTGTATCTGCAAGAAGTTCTTCTTGAGGTATTCCTTGCTGCTTGTATGCCGATTTTCTTTGACATCCAACTAATTCAGTAACTGAATATCTTGATTTGTAATTTTTTGTAAACTGCCCGTTTCTTTTCTGCAAAAAATTCATTATTCCTTCGGGAGTATCAATTTCATGTGTTTGTTTTGGGACTGTAATAGTACTCATAATTTTTGAACCTCCAAAATTTCATGTATTGAAAATCCTCCAAGACATGTATACAAAATTGCTTGAATGATGCTCAACGGTATCTTTTTCTCAGCTAACTGCTGGACGTTTTGGTCGTCACCCATTTGATATGAAAGTTGTTGTGATTTCATATCATTTAGAGGTACTTTGTGTTATGTGAAAATATTTTTGGACTGTACAAAATAAAATTGTACTTTTATCTAAAAATACTCATATACTTTCCATAATTTCTTTATTGTAGTAAAATGACTATTTTTGTAGCTCCTATAGGACTAAAAACAGATCATGTCAAAGGGTGGCTTAAGGAAGAGTCCCGAGATGTAACTATTTTATGGTTAATTCATAGCAAAAAAAGTCCAAAGGCTGATTTTCCAAAAATTGCAAAGAAACTTGAAAAAGAATTAAAATTATCTTATCCTCAAATTGAAATTAAAAAAACAATTTTGGAGAATGCATTTAGAGAAGATCCTACCATGGATGCAATTTTAAAAATCATTCAAACTGAAGAAAAACTTGATTCATTATTAATTAGAAATGAATTTGTTCTAAATATTACTGGTGGTACTAATGCTGTAGCTGCAGGTACTGTACTTGCTGCAACATTTTATGGAACTCGTGCACAATATGTTTTAGAACCTCAAGAAGGAGATCCTAAAAAAACAAAATATGTCTATGAATTACCAATACAACCTATTGGTATTGCAAAATTAAATCAAACACAATTAGATGTTTTAAAAATAATTGCTGAATCTACATATGAGATTGAAAATACACCAAAGGGATTTAATTCTCATAAAATAAATGGTTCTATTATTAGAACTGTGTTATTAAAAAAACTTGGATGGGATATGAAATCTGAAGATTCGTCAAGAGCTGTTGGTGCTACAAAATTAAGTGCTATTGCAAAAAAACTTTGTAAATCTAGATTAATTGAACAAATTAATTTTATAGAATATTATGTGGATAATAATTCAAATAAAAAAGAACTAATTCGTTATGATCATGGTTATCCAAAAAAAGTTAAAAACTTAAAATATTTCCCTGATTGGGAAATGGCAAAAAATACTAGAGAAATTAGATATGTTGTTACTTCTGCAGGAAAAAGAAAGGCACGTGATGCCATGATGTTTGATATATAGTACAAAAAATTATTGTATGATCCATTTTTTTTCTAATTACCTACTAATTGTAATTACACATATGGAAATAGAAAAAAACACTCAGTTCATTCAAATAGATATTCCTGATGGAATTACCTCTTTTTTGGAGAAAAAATCTGGAATTTTTAAAAATAATAAAACTCCTTCATATGGGGTTACTCAGATTATTCGTTGTTTAAGAAAATCATATTATGAAAAAACCAAAAAGAAGAGAAAATCTAGTAAATCTCTAGATAATCTGTGGCCTACAGTGAGAGGTGATTTACTTCATCAAATGACCACTGCTTACAACTGGAATGAACTTGACATGGATTTTCAAATTCCTTTAGGTAATGGAACAGTAGGTACAATTTCTGGTAGACTAGACATGTATGATTGGAAAACTAAAACTATCATTGATCTAAAAACTACAAAAGATGTTTATTCACAAGCACAAGAAGGAACAATTCCTAAAAAAGAGGATATTTTACAAATTCAATGTTATGGAACTATTTTTTCTAGTATTATTCCAATTCAAGAATTAGTTCTAGTGTATGCTGATCTTAATGATATGATTGCATTTCGTATCGTTAGTGAAGACAAGACATGGTGGTTAAAAGAGCGAATTTTAGAACTTGAAAACTCTTTGAATTTAAAAGAGCCTCCAACTCGTGATGTTTCTAAATTATGTCATTTTTGTAAATTTGAAAACGAATGTGATCCTTTTACTAATGAAATATCTAAAATTCCTAACTTATTAAAAAATATTCCTTCTTCAATTTTGGAGATTAACGATAATGTTTAGATACTTAAGAAACTACTATTTTCATGGTGCTTCTCGTTTTTATCAATTGCAATATGATGCATATGGGGGATTCATCTAATGTTTAATCCTCTTTCGGCTACTAAACAAATTCAAAAAAGTTATGTAAATTTTTACAAAACAAATTTTACATTAGGAAATGATAAATTAACTGAGCAATTTGATAAACTTTCTGAGAATAATCGACTTTGGAGAGAACCATTCATTGCAATTAGTCAAAAATATATCTCTGGTGCAACTTTAGAGCAATTAGGTTTAGAAATAAAACTAAATGATGAACTCATTAAATCATTACCCATAGAAAATTTATTTTTACATCAACAAAATGCAATTAGAAATATTGCCCATTTAGAAAGAAATACCGTAGTTTCATCGGGTACAGGCTCAGGAAAAACTGAATCATTTTTAATTCCTGTCTTAAATGAATGTACAAAATCTGAAATAACTGGAATTAAAGCAGTTCTAATTTATCCAATGAATGCATTAGCAAATGACCAAGTAGACCGATTACGTGATATCTTATTTGAATTAAATAAAAAAAGACAAGTATCTGGCAAAAGAGAAATTACATTTGGGATATACACTGGTCCAACTGCACAAAGAATTCATGGTAAATCTGGTGAATTACATAGCAAATTAATTAATTTATCATACAAATGTCCATCGTGCAAACGAAATGACGCAATAAAATGTTCTGAAGAACATGGAAAAGTAATTTTAACTTGTAAATATGAGCGAGAATTAAAAATCAAATTTCAAATATTTACAAGAGAAGAATTACGAAACAACCCTCCTGACATCATGATTACAAACTATTCTATGCTTCAAAGAATAATGGTTAATCAGGATGATAAACCACTTTTTGAAAAAAATAAAATTAAATTTCTTGTTATGGATGAAATCCATGCATATGGGGGAGCAAAAGGAGTAGACGTTGCATTACTGATAAGACGTTTTAAACGAAGAATATTGAAGGATTCGTTTGAAAAACAAAAACCAATTTGTATTGGAACTAGTGCAACAATGTCAAAAGCTGCTGATCCTCAAATTAGAAAGAGAAAGATAGGTGAATTTGCTGAACGTTTGTTTGGAGACAAATTTACAAATGATGATATTTTTGAAGGGGAAAAAAGTGATTGGGACTTACCTGCAATTTGCAACATAGATAAATTTGAAATTTTATCACTCCCTGAATCTAGTGAAGAATTTACTAACGAAAATTTTAATGCTGTTTGTAAGCAAATTTCAAATGAATCCATACCTGATTTAGAAACTAGTCTTGAAAAATCCCAATTTCTGGGGAAATTTTTATTAAAAAATCCATTTTTTCAGGAATTAATCAAAAATTTATCTGAACCTAAATCTCTTAAAGAATTAAAATTATCTGTCTTATCTAATACTTCTCTACACGAAAAATTAGAGCATTCTTTTGATGACAAAAGGTTAGATGAATTAATTTGGTCTTATCTTAAAGCTGGCAGTTTAGCAAAAACTTCTGCTCTTAAAAATAACGAACCTCTATTGAGAGTGGGAGTTCATAATTTTTTTAGAATACTTCCAAAAATTTTCATGTGTACAAATCCTGATTGTAGAGAAATGTATTTCACACCGAAAGAAGATTGTGATAAATGTACAAAGAAAATTGAGGAATTAGCTGTATGTAGAAATTGTTCTGCAGAATTTCATGTTTCACAAGTTTCATTAGAACAAATTGAACATGAAGGAACTCAAAAATTTGAAAAACAAAGATTAATGCAAAAATTAAGTGCTGCTAGAGCAAGACAAACACCTGATCCTAAAAAAATAGAAGAACTTCAAAAAGAATCTGAAGAATATAAAAATAAACCAATTAAAAGATATTCTGCAAATGATGTAAATCAAAACCCTGAAGAATTATGGTATAAACGCATAGTAGGTGAATTACCTACTCAATTACCTGGAGAAGAAAACCCTCGAACATTTTATAAAAAATGTATGGATTGTGGTTCTTTTAATTTAACAGATAAACAAAACTGTGAATTAGAAGTAGACGAAGGGAAAATCTGTAATTCTGAAAAATTAATTTTGGTTGAAACTTTTCCTCCAGGTACTGGTGTACGTAGTAAAACATGGCGTCCTCGAGATTGCCCTGACTGTGGTTTTGCATATGGTGGTGCTGGTTATGCTGTGACTAAATTTGAAATGGCTCCAAAACAAGCAAGTACAAATCTTTTCAATATTGCTTTTGAAAAAGTAGACAATCATAAATTACTAATTTTTACCGATAGTCGACAAGATGCTGCAGAACTTGCTCGATGGTTAGATTTTGCACATGAAGGTACTGCAATTAAACAATTAGTTGTCCAAAAACTTCAAGATTTGTCTAGTTCTGGTCGTAATGATATTGGTTATCGAGAATTAGTTAATGATGAATTAATGCGATTCATTACGAATAATTGGTATAATTTCAATTTAAAAGATTTTGATCGTACCGATGAAGAACTTGAAAAGAAAATCCTTCTTACAATTACCGATAAAAAGCGTTTAGCTATAGAGAGAATGGGTTTAATCGAATGCAACTATACAGGTTTAAAAAATCTTCAAGAATTTGAACAAAGTTGGAAATCTGCTTTAAGTAATTATAAATTTGAAAGAACTCCTGCTCATGAAATACTTGATATTTTGAATCTAAAAACTATTTCATCTGAATTGATGAGTAATTTTATTACAACAATACTGAATATGATGCGTAGACGTGAAGCAATTGTAGGTTTAGAAAAAAGAGATTGGAATGAAAAATTTGAAGCTGAAGGATTTGATTGGGATGCACATAATGCTAAAATAATTTCTCCTCCTGGGACTCACATTCACAATCTTGGTAAATTAACACAAAATTCATTTTTAAAATATGCTCTAAAAGTTTTTGAACTTGGTGATGAAACAGCTGAGTCACGAAGAGATGCATCTAAAATTTTAGAATCTGTTTGGAATTTTGTTAAAATTAGAGGTTATCTGATACGAGTAAATTTAGAAAAGTTTAAACAATTTGACAATACTCTGGCATGGGTTGTTTCGACAAATAATTTAAGATTATCAATTCCAAAAGAAATTCAATCTTGTGATATTTGTCATGAGGTAAATGGAAATCTTCCAAAAAATAACTGTTCAACAAATATACGTTTTAGATTATGTCCTGGCAAAACTAAACAGATTCCATATTCTGAATTTTTATTAAAAAAACAAAATGATCATTTTTTCATGATTTTCAAAGATGACACACCTACTAGAATGGCTACAAAGGAGCATACTGGGGCATTATCTGAAGATGAGAAAAAATTCATTCAAGATTCATTTTCGTCTGAAGATGCTGATAGCCGCAAAGTGGATGTAATTGTAGCTACTCCCACATTGGAATTAGGCGTAGATATAGGGGATCTTACGTCTGTAGGATTATACAAATCACCTCCATCTGCAATTAGTTATACTCAAAGAGTTGGTAGGGCAGGAAGACGAGATGGAATTTCTTTTATCAATACTTTCTTTTTTAACAGTCCTATTGATGAATTTTATTTTAGAAATCCTAAAGAATTAATCAAAGGAGATTTTTATCCTCCATACATAAATTTTGAAAATGATGAATTAATTAAAAGAAATTTTAATTCTATTATTTTGGAAGAACTTGCATTATCTAAACATGGTGAATTTTTAAACAAATTTGCTAGTACCTTCTTAAAAAATCGAGATGAAAACATGAACGTAATTTTGAAATTTGTTGATGATGAGAAAGATTTGTTTGCTGAATCATTTCGTTTTATTTTTAATAATATACCTGAATACAAGAAAAAATTTGATTTAACTGAAAAAATTAATACGTTTACTAATGAGTTTAAAGAAAATTTCAATAATGCATTAGATATTTTTGTAGAAGAAGTAGAATCTGCTCAAAAATCAATAGATGGATATAAATCAATTTCAGGAAGGTTAGCACTTGAAGATTATATAAAATTAAGAGAATTAGAGAAAAGGCAAAATGATCTAAACACTAAGAAATTATCTACTCATTTATTTGATATTAACTTTTTACCCCGATTTGCTTTCTCTGGTAAATTAGTACAAATTGAAGATTCAAAAGGTTCTATGTATCAAGGTGGCCGTCCACGAAATATGGCATTAACAGAATTTGCACCAAATTGTGAAATTACGTGGAAAAAGAAAACTTTCAAATCGATTGGAATAGATCCTGATAAAGCTCCAGAACATTTTAGCATATGTAATCATTGTAAAAAATATTTCAGTACAGTTCCAATTAATGGAACAGAGTGTCCTTATTGTAAAAATATTATTCAATCAGGTCCTCAATTACGTTCCTTTTCACCAAATCGAATATTCATTAAAGAAAAAAGTAAGAGTGTCACTGAATCTGTAAACTACAATGAGCCTAAATTAGATATTTTTATGCCTAAACCTCAACATGAACCAATTTCTAAAATTATTCCATTAGATTCGTATGAGATTGAATTAACCAAATTTGGAAATACTACAATGCTTTTAACAGTTAGTGAAGTATTTACCGAATTTGATGATCCTGAAGAAAAATCAGAGCGAGATAGAACTGAAATACAATTATGTGATAAATGTGGTAAAGTAAAAGAATTTAGCAATGAAGGAATAGGACAAAAACGTCATAGACCAGTTAATCAAAAATATGTTAAATCTCTTTGTACTGGTAATTTTAAAGATGCAGGTTTACATAATAAAATGCCTACAAATATAATTTCAATTAAAATTAAAAATAAAAAAGAAAATGAAACTATTAATGATAAGAAATTTCTTATCACTCTAAAAAATGCAATAATTAATGCTGGTCAAACTGTTGCTGAGGCAATGGAAGGTGAACTTGAAGGAGTAATCAAAGAAGATGAATTAGTATTATTTGATAATGTTGATGGTGGTGCAGGTTATGTGGATATAATTTATGAAAGATTTAATTTAGTTTTAAAACGAGCATATGACATTCTAAGTCAAGAATATGCTACATACAACGAAGTTTGTGAAAAAGGATGTTTACATTGTTTATGGTCATATAGACGTAAACGAGATATTCCTTTTATTGATAAGCATTTAGTTTATCCATTATTACAAGAAAGTTCCAATTTATTATCTGAAACATCTGAAGTTAAAAAAAAACCAGTAATTTTTGAATTTGAAAAATTAACTTCCAATCTAAAATCTTTGAATGCCTCAGAATTTGTAAAAAAATCATTTCAAAATGCAACCAAAGAAATTAAAATTTTTACATCAACAATAGATGATAAAAAAATTGATTGGGAATCAGATAGAGCAAAAAGCTGGATAGATATTCTGGGGTCATTACGAAATGGGCCTCAAAACGTGCCTGTTTCGATATATATTAAAAATCGCTCCATCCCAGATGAAGATTCCCTAAAAAAATTATTATCTTTTGGAATAGAAATTTTTGAAATTAAGGATAACTATTTTGAAAAATCTAGTACTTATTCTAATGATTCTTTAGTGGTAATTGATCAATTTTCTAATCAAATGTTTTGTATGCAGATTTCTAGTAGTCTTACTGAACTCATGATCAAAAATCATACAATAATCCAACACAGTAATAAGGAAAAAATGGTTGAAAAAATTAAAAATGAATTAGATGATATTTCTATAAATTCAAAAAAGATTAATGAAAATGATTTAACTTGTCTTGATAATATAAAAAAAACATTTGTGATTGCACATGATAAAGAATCATTATCTGCATCTATTTCAGAATTTAATAATTTAATTTCCTCAACTCAAAAAAATATTAAAATTATTGATCCATATCTTAAAGGTAATCCAAGTTATGGGTTTGAAAATAATTTACAATTTTATATTAGTTATTTAATAAAATATTTGAAAAAGGGAGTAACTATACAGATTCTTTCAACTGGACATGAAAAAAGTATTTTAAATAATTTAAAAACACGCTTTGAGGCATTAGGTTATCCTCTGGATATAATTTCTTATGATTTAACAGGATATTATCAACGTACAAGAATTATTCATAGTAGATATTTAATAATTGATGATAAGAAATCTTTAAAATTAGAAAAAGGTTTAACGATGGTTTTTGAATTTGAGTCTAAAGGGTATCTAAAAAATGGAATTGAAAATGAGTATAATTCCAATATCACTGCTGTAAAAGAAATTTTAGAAAAAGCTTTTCATCCGTTTTGGAATTATGAAACTTCTTTAGATGAAAAAATAAAAAATGGCATTAAAACGGATACGAGGATTTTAAAATGAGTTTTGATGAGATAGCAAAATTACTTGTAAAAGATTTAGATAAAAAAGAAATTTCCTATGAAAAATTAGAGGTGCTTTTAGAAAATACTGAACAAGGTCATTATTTCTTTAAAAAATGGATGAATGATAGGCACAATTTTCAGAAATTAAAAAATAATTCTATATTTCATGGACATATTTCTGATAGTAAAAGAGGATGGTTAGAAAATCATACTTTTCCCATAACCTTAGAAATTCTAAACAAAGTTCTAACTCCTGGACGAAGTGTTTCAGTTCATAGTTTTGGTGGAAAAAAACGGGATTTACTTGTATATTATGCATTATGTCCTGAGTTAGAAAATTTTGTTACATTGATAGCATGGATAGATACTAAAAGTTCTGAAAAGGCCTGGGTTGCAATCTCTGATTTAATAACTGAAAAAGATGATCAAAGAGTTTTACACTTTTCTAATAAATGTGGAATTTTATTGCCCAATAGAATTCATCCAAGTCATGATCAGGACTCAGGTTTAGTGAGCAAAGAATATTATGAATCACTATATGATTGGAGATTTGCACATTATCTTTTTGATGATGCTAAAACAATTGTTTCTCATAATTCCCCCCTTAATTTTAGGCGAATGATACTAAACGAATGGGACAAAAATGAATCATTAGCAGAAATTAGAACAACTATTGGTAGATTAATTAAAATCAATAGAGACTCTATCGATATATCCATTCCATCTATTGTTGGCAGGCCTATAACTAGATCTTTTAAAATTGATAATAATTTAAAACAAAAATTAGAAGATAATTCATTATATTATTTTCAAATTTTTAAAATTGCAGGTCATAATAATATTGAAACCCATGTTAGAGATATTTCTAATGCATCATCTATAGATATTATTGGAATGTTTTTGGCAAGTTCTGTATATCTATTACATTTGGGAAATATTCGATTAAATGTTTTAGATGATATCAAATTTGAAAAATTATTTAAATTGTATTATGATCAAACTGCAAGATTTTGTTCTCGTAACAATGATGAATTAGATGCTATGAATCATCTTGATTGGAAACAAATTCAATTCGGGTTCACAAATTCATTTACTAGATGGATTGGTTCAGATCTTTATGTCATTTCTCCTTTGTTAAATCGATTTTTATCGAAATTTGATGCTGAAATACAAGATACTATTGTAACAAAATTCGATATATCCTTAGTTAATAAGGCAAATCCCTGTTTTACCGAAATCCCATATGATTCTCATGATAATAGGATGTTTTCCAGAAAAGACATGGCTGAAATTAATCGATTTTATGATTATGTTAATTTCTTAATTCACGAAAAAAGATTTCTTTTAAAAATTGAGCAAAACTTTACTCAGCCTCATCAAAGAGATGATCAGATTTTATGGTTAAAAAATACGATAAATTCTACTTAGATTTTGATTTCTTAAATGTAAGTACAAAATCAAATCTTAATCCTCTCTCCTTGTGTTCTTGAACTACTGAGTTTCGTGAATAGTTCAAAGTGGATATATCATGTATTTTTAATCCAATATTTTTTGTGAACTCAAAAATTTCTTGCCACGTTCTTTCACTATGTGTATTAAAAATAAAAGTAAGACAGTGATTTGGTTTTAGAACTCGTACCATTTCAATCATTGATTTTTCAAGTAATTCCATATAATTTTCAATATTTTTATTTCGATTTTTTGCACCACTAATTATTACTTCATTTTTATAATTCACTTTATTCTTTAACCAACTATTCCACATCTGACTTAATTCTAAATATGGTATTCTATCCCCGTGTGGTGGATCTGTAATGATATAATCTATTGAGTTCTTTGGAATTTTTTTTAAACCTTCAATTGCAGATTTGTTCATTAGAAAAATATTTCCTTTTTTCAATTTTTTAAATTCATTTACAAATTCAGGCTTACCAAATGTTTCTTGTTGTATTTTTTTTGCTTCTAAAATTTTTGTATATCTTGTAACAAATGAATTCCAAACATTTATCTCAAAATGTTCATTTGGTACCCAGTACCCTATAATCCAACTCCCTATCTTTCTTGTTTTAAGTTTATTTTTTCCATTTTTATTAATTGAATTATTTATCACAAACACCATTTTACTAGTTTGTCCAAGCATTGATGAAAAACATAATTGAAATATGTCTCTGATGTTTTTATCCTTGATTTTGTTAATTCTATCTAGTAAAATTGCTAAAGATTTGGTATTTCTAGGTGTAAAAAGATCACATACTCGTGATTCTGAATACGAGTTTATTCTTGGATTATCAAATAGATTATCTTTTGGAAAAAATTGTTTAATTTTTGCATAACTAAATGACTTAGATAATTTAATGTCTGAAATGGTTGGTTTGGAAATTATTATCTTTTTATCTTTGTATCTTGTTTCATCTAATTTATTATTCTTCCAAATAAAATGTGTTCCAACATATGTTTTATTTTTTCTTTTAACTTTATAAAATGAATTAATTTTTTTCATACATTCTTTTTCAATTTTTAAAAATTCTTTTTCAAATTTTTTAATATCTACAGGATTCAAAATTCCCTTTGAAAGAAAAAATGCTGTTGGATTGATATCTGTGCCTACAACTTTTCTTTTTGAATTATACCCTTCAATTAATGCAATACCTGATCCCGAAAATGGATCTAAAATTATTTCATTTTTTTTAGAATATTTTTTAATATAGTCATTAATTATGTTGTGTGGTTTTTTTGCCCAATACTTATGCATTGCATAAATTGTGGAGTATATTTTTGGTTCTGAATTAGAATTAGATATTTTATCCCCAAATTTTTGTTGTATTTTCATAATAACCTCAATTTAATTAAAAATAATATAACTTACATATGTGTATTGTTTTATTTTAATAATTCAATTTACCATTTAATGTAGGTATAAATAATATTATAGTACAAAATATTTTTGGAATATACAAAAATATCATAACATAACACAAAGTACCTCTAAATGATATGAAATCACAACAACTTTCATATCAAATGGGTGACGACCAAAACGTCAAACAAGGAAATGACATTCCTACAAGTTATGATAATTTTATTTTTCATGACTTGGAAGAAAATGTTGTTTTCAAAAATAAAACATTGGATAGTCATTATGATTGTGTAATGTCTAGTTTGGGAAATTCTTACAAAGGTGCAAACAAGTATGCATACGTAAACATCTTACAAGCAATTAAAACAATTGTCACTTGTAAGCAAACACATCCTAGACGTACTGAAAAGTGTAAAGAAGCAGTAGGATATTTGCATCAAGATATGCAAATGGCTTCAAACTCTATTCAAAATGTACTGTTACTCTTTGGAGTAAAATTATCTACAGCACAAATACTGCGAGATTCTGAACAGGTGTTATCTCAAAGAGAGCCAGAATGGATCTTAAAGTTTGGAGGGCTTTACTAATGACAAGTAAGATGAGTGGTGTTTTTCAAATACGATTCAAATTGTTAGAAGCCCAAAATGCCGTTAGAGAAATGGAAAATGAAATTGATTGGTTCAGAGAACAAACTTTGTTAATGCGAGAAGCACTCAAAGAGAAACAAGACTTCATTGACCGACTAAGACCTAGACTAGAACGATTTGCAGAAAGGGAGAATGATCATGAACGAGTCTGATTTGGGAGAAATACCTGATATTTGCATATCAATGGTGAGTGAAATTGCAGGAGTTGAGAGAACTATTGCTCACATGGAGGCAGACATCACATTTCATCATTCTCAGTGTAGAATGTTTGAAAAATTACTCCAAGTAGAACAAAAGAAACTTGAAGAACTGCAAAATGGTACATGTGACCACTGTGAGGGTAATTAAATTGAGATGTAAAATATGTCAAACTCCTCACAAGAACACTGCAAAATTAAACTTCTGGGAAGAACAAATTTGTAGATTTTGTAGTACAATTTGTGATTATTTTGCCTGGAATGGAAATTATCTGCAAGAATACTGGAGAGTTGAAAAATGATGGATGTTGAGAAATTCAAAAAAGACCGAAAAAAAGCACTCAAAAAATTAGATGATGCAATGGACAAATGTACTCCAGAACATGCCGTCATGCATGATAATGTAAAAAAATCAACAATTGGATTTTTATCCTCGTGGAAAGATTATACAAATCACAAAATCAATGATCAAGAATTTTTACAAATCACTAACAAATTTGCACAGACAAAAAATGCAGAAAATGAAATGTATGATAGATTTAGTAAAATTCTCAAACCATTGCAAACAGAGTTTGAAAAAACATGTGAAATTTTACATAATTTGGAGGATAAACATGATTATTAGAACTGATTCTCACAAAAAGAGTCTGTCTGAGGCATTAGTCAATTCCTTTGGTGGATACCCTGTAGGATATGGTTTGGGATTAATCATTTTACCTTTATCTGCAGGTTGGATACAATCTGAACCCTTGGTAGCAACTACTGCAATTACTGGAATGTATGCAACAGTATCCTTTCTAAGATCTTATTTTCTTAGACGGGTATTTGAGAAATATGGGATCAATGATAACTTTCTTAAAATTGGAATAAAGTTTGCACAAAAAATCATTCAGAGGAGAATCTAAAATGGGATTATTCAGTAGAAGTGAAAAATTAACCATAAATGATTTGAAAAATATTCTATTATGGCATGAGAGAATGAATGTAAATCGTGATGATGTTACATTATCTGATAACAGAACCATGATTAAGATACAGGCAATGCTCATCTATCAAGAAGAAGGCGAAGAGGAAGAAAGTAGATTCCACAGGAGACACAGAGATTAATCATGACTGATAAATGTCCTGAATGCAATTATGTCATAAAAAATGATTTTAAAATGAAAGGTATTTGCAAGTACTGTTCCATGGCATATGCCCAAAAATACATTCTAAAACATAATTATTCAAACTGTAAACATACTACAGATTATGAATCTGATGAATGGAATAGAGGGGATTGTGAGATGTTATGGGAAAGTTATGAACAATACTATGATGATATAGTTGGGGAGGTATTTTGATGAGAGTCAAATTTCATGTTGGAGCAATATAATGTTCAAAGAATATTTCATAAATTATTTTGCAAAAATCAAAGATACCAAAAAGGTGGCACGAGAGAAAAACATTGGAGTGTGGTTACTGCCTGTCTTTGATTCATTTTTAATTACTTTGTATCTATCATGGGAGTTGTCTGTGGGGGTCTGGTTTTTGCTTGATGCATGGCAGGGTGGTCAGACATACGTTCCGTGGTATATGGATTCACTGTGGGAGTTGTCCTCGT
>Ga0233439_10000371_pt1 | contig 68750 bp, 60 predicted proteins | sample SI_123_September_6_FD_182713 | JGI IMG/M metagenome (GOLD analysis project Ga0233439, IMG submission 182713) | Seawater microbial communities from Saanich Inlet, British Columbia, Canada - SI_123_September2016_100_MG | ecosystem: Environmental > Aquatic > Marine > Inlet | place: Canada: British... | reverse complement strand
AACAGGCACTACTGCTACAAAGATCATGATCTAATAACCTATATTTTTTAACCCGAGTGGTACACTTTTACTCCGCCACACTGGTACGAATTTACTCTGCCCTTGACACCCAGTTGGCCGCAAAAGATGCATCCGCGTTTTTCAGCCTACGGTGATGTTGTAAATAATTATCCACACCCTTATCCATAATTATGGAGCCCGTTTTGATCGAAACGATCATATTAGCGCTTTGGGGAATGGGTAGCTTGATGATTGCAACACACCTTTCCATGATAGTTGTGTTTGGCCATCACCTCAGATCTGAAACCTGGTATGTTTTAGTTTTGTTCATGGTAAGTGTTGCGGGCTTGTGCTCAAAAACACTTTATATGTTTTTTCCTGTTACTTGGTTGGGTTTCCTGCTTGTTTTTTTATCTCCAATTTTAGGTTATGGTCTCTATCGCCTGGATCAATTTATTATTGGTAAATATAGAAAAAAAACTATTAAGACCCCCTTTCTACTGACCAGCGCTGATAAAGCTCAGGCAAATCAAAAGCAAATTAACTTGTCCTTTATAGGTTCAACCATGCTGGTTCTGGTTGCCATTTTTGAAGAGATCGTTTATCGCGGTGTTCTTTTGCATATAGTTTTTGATCCTGAACAAATGATGACTTCCATATTCATGGTTATGATATTGGTTTCCTGGTTTGCTCTGATACATGTCTGGTATAGGTGGGTGAATGTATTAGCCAAAGCACCTCTTGGGGTGGTTACAACCCTTGTTACCCTTGTGGGTGGGGGCGTCATTGCTTCAATTATCACTCATGTCACTTTTAATTATTTCATAAGTCTGCGCATGAAGAGAGGAGTTTAATTTGGAAATTTGGGTTGCGACAATAATTATGACTTCCCTCATTATCTCTTATTATTCTTTTGGTATTCGATTACTCAGACCAATATCATACAGTGTGGCGCAACGAACGTTGGCATTTGTATCCATACCGTATGTGGACTGGATGGGGTTATGGAAGCTTCTTGGGGCTATTGTGTTTCAGGCTCTGTTCGCAATTTTACTGCTCTTGATTCTTGATGTTGAATACCTGAGTTTGATACAAACTTTCCCTGGCATTTCGGATTTGGTGTATGGCGTCTCACTAGGATTGGGCTTGCTGGGTACGTCTTCCATGCTTTGTTTTATAGTCCTCAAATTGGCTATGAATTTATTTCCAGTCGCGGATCTTTCTGAAAAAGAAGATTGGAGTTTGCTCGTTCAGGGAGGCTGGATGGCAGAATTTAAATCCAGTTGCCGGGTAGTCGGGCGTTGGGGAACTCTTTTCCTGGCGTTATTATATATCACCACAGAAGAATTGATATTCAGGGGTATCATTGTGACGGTTGCAGGCAGCTTAGGTGTTCTGGTGGCGGTAGCCCTTTCTTCAATTCTTTTTACCCTTGCGCAGCTTACAGTTGTTACCGGTTGGCGTTCATCCTTGTTTCCTGTTACGGCATCTCTGGTGGTTGGGCCTGTTCATGCATGGCTTTATGCCAATGGCTTTGCATTCAGTATTCTTTTGACTTCACATGTCGTCTTATTTTCAATACCGTTATTTTCAGACTACACAAAGCCGGTTATGAATTAACGCAAAAGGTTAGAAGTATAGAATGTTTGTAAATCATATTTGCGTCCCTGCTCAAATTAATTCGTAGAAATTTTTACGGTTTTATAGAGAAAATTCTTAAAGCTGAGAAATTTTTTTCTTCCGTCTGTTTCTATATGCTCTCGATCTTTACAAGCCCTAAGTTTGATTGCCAGCCCTGGAAGGTTGGTCTGGTAGCGTTCTTTTGCTGCCAGGATAAGTGACTTGGCAGTGTCTCTTGTCATCAGGCTATTTTTAAAGGGTTGATGAATATCAGACCAAAAATTGGCATCCCCACTGTCAAACTGATCGAGCAGGGTTTCGATAAAAACGTGTGGATTAGGCTCTCGAACTGAGGGTTCAGAATTGCATGCCGAAATGATTTCCTGTTTTGTAATAATAGTGCCTTTTCTAAACAACATAGCTCTTAAAAGGATGTTCTTTAGCTCCCTGACATTTCCTCGGAAATTATGCTGTTTGAGGTAGCCGACTGCTGCTGCATCCAATTGAGGGGGATTATCGCTACCTTCTTTTTTGTAACTATTAAATAAAATGCCCAGAAAATGTGTGGCTAGATCTTCAATATCTTCAACTCGTTCATTCAATCGGGGAATTTGAAAGCTAAGGGCACTGAGTCGATGATAAAGGTCTTCTCGGAAATTCCCAGCTTTGATTTCAGCTTGTAAATCTTTATTGGTTGCCGCAATCAGAAAAATTCTGGAATAGCGCGGTTGGTTTTCTCCCAAACGCATAAAAACTCCTGTATCAAGAAACCGAAGAAGTTGTACCTGTGTTTTTGGGTCTGCATCTCCAATTTCATCCAGGAAGACGATGCCTCCATTGGCTTCTTCCAATATGCCTTGCCGGTTAAACTCGGCCCCGGTGTAGGCCCCTTTTTTATGACCAAAAAGTTCACTGTAGGTTAACTCTCCGCTATAGGCGGCAATATTCGTCTTTCTTAAAGGCAGTTTGAAGGAGACTCCTTTTTCTTTCTGGAATATTTCATTTAAGTGGGAATAAATGTTGTTAAAAAAGAATTCTTTACCTGATCCGGTTTGGCCGTGAATTAAAAGGCAGGGCAGCCCAGTGACTGTTTCTTCTAATTGCCGTTTTTCCCAGTTGAGCATTCGATTGCATATTGACTCGACCACGGTTTGTATTTGGTACACCAACGAATGAACATTTTGGCTTTTGCCGATTACGTTACCAAAATGGTAAGAAGAAATTTTCGGGTCTCTGTATTCAATGTCCTGGCGCAGTTGAACAATTTCCTGTTTTAAAATTTCTATTTGCTTGAGGTTATTTACTTTCTGGCTAATTAAACTGGAGATAATCTGGAGAATTCTTTGATGCTCTGGAGTAAAAAAATATTTGCGAAAACTATCCTGATTGATAACTCCTAAAACATGGTTCCCATGAATAATCGGAACCGCCAATTCAGATTTTATCTGTGTTGAAAGACTTTTGTAGAACCCACTTTTCTCATCTTCAGTATTAGAGATTAGGGCAGGGCGTGCGGTATGAGCGACATAGCCATTTAAAGAACGTTGATCAAGGGGGACTTCTTCTCCACCCACCGGGAGCAGAGGTATTTTACTTTTCATCCATCCGCGAGATTTTGCACCCACCAACTGTCCCATCTCATCTTCAATGATCAACCAGGGTTTGCCATCAATGATCTGCGAAATAGAAATTGTTCCAGAATCAGCACCGATCAATTCTGAAGTTTTTGCAAGAATGTTTTGCAGGAAAGGTTGCAGGGTGTCTGACGTGTCGGATAATAATTCTTCAATCTCGCCCAGGACTTCTATTTCTATATGTTCTGGATTTTCTTCCAAGATGAGCTTTTCCACCATGGATGCGTGATTTTCCAGAAGACGTTCCTCAAAATCAGTGAATTTGTGCGGCGTGTTTGTGTAGTAATTTACAACGCAGATAAACTGACCCGTTTCTGCTTTGATTTTGGGGACCTGATATAACGAAACAAGGTCAATCTGTTCAGCCACTGATTTTCGGCTAAAGCTTTCACTCATAACATCTTCTATGTATACCGCTTTCTGATTGGGGTTTTTTGCTTTCAGTCCAGTCGACTTATCAAAAACAACAATTCGGTTGATCAGGTTTTCTTTGTGGATATCAATCTTGTCGCGATTGTTATAGACCAAGGCATCTTTCTTATTTTTCGAAAAAGCCGAAAGAATTTCTACTCGGTCACTGGGTTCTTTGGTTTGGGATTTTGGATTCTGTATGGAAGAGGGTACCCAAACTGAAGCCAGGGCAAGTTTGTCGATGAGCTGAACTGCGGAACGCATCATGCGCCATGCTGCTTCTTTCTTCCGTGCTAAATCAAGATGGCGGGAAAAAGAAATTTTCTGGTGAAATCGTTTTGCGCGATCAAGTACCGCACTTATTTCAGAAAGAAAATTAGTAATATCTTTTAGCTGTTCTTCATTCAGAAACTCTCCTTCTTCTCCCCAATCCAGATTCAACGTTCCAATAGGGCGAAACTGATGGGTGATTGGAAAAACAGCAGTGGCTTTGATTTTCGATAATTTTTCGAAAGGGTTCTGGACCTTTGCGAATCCACCAGGCAACTTCCAGGATAAGACCACTTCGTTATTTAAAAAAGCTTGAGAAATTACCGAAGCTTCCGGTGAAATGAATTTTGTGATGGGTTCGGGGCGACTTTGACCTGTTACATATTGGCAAACCAGCATCCCTTCATATAAATCTTCAAGGTTTACCCGGACCATCTTACAGCCATAGTGGTCTTTAAGCTGTGATCCCATAAGATGCAAAATTTCGAAAAGGCTTTCCTTCCCTAATTTTAATATGGAATTTTTTAGGACTTGTAAGGTCATTTCGGAGATAAATTGAGTAAAAAAATCACACAGTAATGGAATTATTATACTATATTTAGATTCTTAGAGTGATTGCGATATCTTTGATAAAGGGAAAATATGTCAAAAATCCGGCAAATTCCGCCAATTTAATTTCTCTGTCAACATATTGGTACGGTTAGTCGTTAAGGAGGTATATTGGAAAATCATTTATATATAATGGTTTAAGGGAATTTCTGAATGCATTCTAGTTTTCTTTTTAATGGCATAAGTTTTGCTTTAACTGAGATGAAAAGGAGATTGTATTTATGTTATTAGATAAGTTGTTGTATTCAGATACCGTTCCTAAGGTCATGAAAAAGAGCCTGGATTTAATGTCTACAAGGCAAAGTCTGATTTCTTCTAATATTGGGAATCTGGACACGCCGGGATTTAAAGCCAGCGACATTGATTTTCAGGGTGAGTTACGTGAGGCTTTAGGCGCAAAAGGTCAATTGAATCTCCGTTCGACCAATGAAAAGCATTTTGGCCCAAAAAATTCTAATATCAGTAGTTTGACGGCAGACCCCTTTGAAGAAGAGGACGCAGCAAAGTCAAATGGTAATAATGTGAATGTAGATAAAGAAATGGCAAAACTGGCTGAAAACCAGATTGTATATAATGCAACGATTCAACTTATGATGAAACGTGGATCAACGGTTAGAGCGGCAGTCACCGAGCAGGCACAATAATATATAGGTTGTTGTCTGAATTTTGTTATAATTTAAGTGTTTAAAACTAGAGAAAAAATTAAAATTTATGAAAGACATTACTCTTTCTAGTAATTTAAAAGCGCTTCAGGGAGTCGGCCCGTCAAAGGGGCTTAGTATCCCAGGCGAGACTAAAGGAACAGATGGACCGTCCTTTGCCGATACTCTTGCGCAATCTCTGGATAAGGTAAATACGCTTCAGAAAGAAGCGGATGTGGCTATTCAGGATTTTGTTACGGGTGATACCCGAAATATCCATGAAACTATGTTGGCTGTGGGCAAGGCCGATCTTGCATTCAGGTTGACCATGCAGGTACGAAATAAAATGGTCGAAGCCTATCAGGAAGTGATGCGACTGCAGGTTTGATGGAATCATAAAGAATATTCAACCGAATCCCTGGATTTTTTCCAGGGATTTTTTTTTGCCTTTACTTCTGTTTGCTTCTTGTTGACAAGTGCATTTTATTGGCAGATATTATTGGTATTGTTCCTGTTGGGAATGGAATGTTTAAAGCAATTATGGAGAAAAAAATGATTAAAGATTTTCAAGCGAAATTTATTACCAGCCTATATTTGGCTGCTACAATTTTTTTGGTAACTCCTGTCTGGGCGCAATCTGGAGGTCATGCCAGTGTCGGGCTGGGTCATGGGGAAGAGGGCTATTTGCATTTGCAGGAAATGATCAAACATTATGAATTTAGTTTGCAGATGCCTGATGCGGGTGAAGAGTTGAAAACGCATGGTCCCGTGGCTCTACAACATGCCAAGGAAGCGATAAAGCATTATAACGAAGCTCTGAAACATGGGAACGAATCTTTAGGAAGGCGTGCAAGCGCACCTATGGCTGAAGGTTCCGGGGGTGGCGGTCATAAGGAGGAAGAAGGATCTTCCCATAGTCATGACGAAGGTTCTCACTAGTTTTCAAAATGAGTAGAGGGACCTAGAAGGATGTTGTCGTCTTCAATTTTTATGGGAAAGACTTTAGTGTTCCAGCGGTCGCCGCGATCGCATTTTCCGGTTTTTAGGTCAAAGCGATAGCCATGGTTGGGGCATTTTATGCCCAACTCGTTTAGGGTCCCACGAATCAGAGGGGCTGTTTTTTTATGGGGGCAGGTATCGTAAATTGCAAAAAACTCACCTTCAATATTGAAGATACTCACACGCTCCCCGTTCAGCTCAACCCGTTTTCTATCTCCCGGCTGGATATCGCTGGCTTTAGCTACAATTGTAAACTCTGTCATCCGCTGGTTTCTATGGGTAGTTTGGAGTCATTGCTCCAGTCCCACCATGACCCATCGTAATTTCGGACTTTAAACCCCAGGTATCGGAATACGAAGTAGGCCATAGCCGAACGAACACCGCCTGTACAATAAACAATGATTTCCTGATTGGGATGAATTCCAGATTTATGCAGCAATTGAGCTAAGTCAGCCTCAGATTTTAAGGCACCATTCTCTTTGAAGAAATCGGGCCAGTGGATGTGTTTGGCATTTGGGATATGGCCGCCTCGGGCCGATCCATAAGGCGTGGCTCCCTGATATTCTTGTTGAGTACGGTTATCAATTAATACAAAGTTTTTATCATGTAAAGCTTTTTTAATCAAATATTTATCTGCTATTGTTTCAGAGTTTAATTGAACTGTTTCCGGGTCGATTTTTGAGTATTTGCGTTTTCTTTGAAATCCATTTTCTACGGCTCCACCGCTATGTTCCCAAGCTTTTAGGCCTCCGTCTAAAAGAGAAACTCGGGTAAAACCATAACGTTCAAACATCCAGAAAAACCGACCATCTGTTCTCCAGAGATCTCCTGGGTCCCCATAGATGATGATGTGTAAGTTGGGGTTAAGCCCCAAGGCTGCAAGTGTTTCAGAGATAAAATTTTTGTCATCGATCAATAATCCCTTTATCCCGTCTTTTTTAGCGGTGAACTCCTTCCAATTGCTTAGATTGATGGCCCCAGGGATGTGCCCCAATATAAACTTGAGTTTAGGTCGAGTATCAATGATAACTTTTTGATCTATAGGTATTTTTTTCAGGGCTACAGGGGTTACAAGTAGTTCAGCATTTACCTGTGTTTGCGGGTTTTTGCTTGGGGTCAATCCCATCAAAAATATTCCCAAAACCAACCAGAATATGGCCCTTATTTTTCTTGACAAATTAAGGGCTGCGCTTGTACTATCAGGCTTCATTTTTTCTCTCTGTTTCCAGGTTAATTCGGAGCAATTAGAGTCATTTGATACACTAAATAGGGCTATTAAGACAATTCCCTCGCTCATAATAATCTCGATACCGATTATAAACGATTTAATGGGATCGGGGTAATGTATAGAATGATAATCAGCAGGATTTTTATTTTTAAAGGTTAATTATGACGGAAGATCAAGGAAAAGAAAACAGCCCTTCGGATCGGCTTGATGAGATTAAAAGTGAAGAAAAAGAAGATGCGAGCAGCTATTATGCACAAGGGGAATCTAAGGATAACGTGAACGAGGAAGCCGAATTGAGTAAGCCAGTAGAAGATGTTGATGCCCAAAAAGAAGAAATGAATATGTTAAAGGCGGTAGCCTTTCTTGGTTTTGGAATGGCAGCCTTAGCGATAATTTTCATATTGTTTTTTGTCCGCGATCTAGACACTCGAGTTGTTGATGTAGATGGCGCTATTACGAGCCTTGAAGAAAAAATAGCTCCTCTTAGGAAACATGTTGATGACAGCCTCGATAAAGTTAATCAGGATATTGCAGGGCTTGATAACAAAATCGGTAACTATGAGCGCATCATGGCCGTAATGGAGTTGAAACGAGCCCTCGTAACAGTTCAGGAAATGTCCATGGGCGATTCCGCCAACGTGAAAGCAAAATCCAACCAGGTTGTAGCGGGAATTGAATCCCTCCTTGTAGAATTGGGAGCAGGAACTGCCACAGAAAAAATGCCTGCGGGAATTGTTAGTCTGGAAGAGGCGCCTGCGCCTGCCGCCCACGCTGCTCCAGTTGAAGAACCAGCTCATGCCGAGGAGCCAGCCCCAGTTGAAGAACCAGCCCACGCTGAGGAGCCTGCGGTAGAAGAGCCAGCAGCTGAAGAACCTGTAGCGGCTGAAGAAGCATCAGAGGCTTCTGAAGAAGAAGCTCCTGCCGAAGATAGTGGTGGCGAAGAAGACGACGAGGACGAAGACGAGGACGAATAATCTCCTTCTTCCCTGTAAACGCTTCACCCCTTTAAAGGCCTTCACCTATGCCAGCCCTTAAGCTAATCATTTATTTTCTGTCAGCGATTTTGATTGGGTCTTTTGCTGTTCAGAATATGACTTCGGTTGAGGTCAATTATTATGATTTTGGTCTCAACTTGCATACCCTTGAGCTTCCCCTTGTAACAGTAGTGATGATTCCTTTAGGTTTGGGGCTACTGGGTGCATGGTGTATGTGGTTATCAAGTTGGGTTAAAATGCGAATGCTTATTCGCAAACAAAACAAGACCATTTCTTCGATGGAAGAGGAACTGGAAAATTTAAAAAATACTCCGCAACTCCCCGCTCAAGTAGAATCCACAACCGACTCGTAAAAGCATCCTATTTAATTTACAAACTTTACCTGTTTACTTGAAGTTATTACTGGCTGGCGGGTTGTTGTTGTGTCAGGCAATGAACTCCTCCTAATCCCCAAATAAGTGTTGAGCAAGGAATGGGTATGATTTTGCGTTGCGGAAATAGTGAGGCCAGGATTTCTAGTGCCTGCCTATCATTGGCCTGTCCATATACAGGAACTAGAACAGATTTATTTGCGATATAAAAATTTGCATAACTTGCGGGCAATCTTTCTTCGCGACTTCCAACATATCCGGGTGTTGGGAGAGGAATCACTTTTAAAGGTTGGTCATTCTGATCCGTTGCTGATTTCAAACGATCGTAGTTTTTTTTCAAAGAAGGGTAGTTCGCATCCCCTTCATCTTCTTCAACCGCGCAGACGATAGTTTTAGGATTCACAAAACGCGCAAGATTATCAATGTGGCCATCGGTATCATCACCCTCTATATCCCCATCCAGCCAGATAATTTTTGAAACCCCCAGATATTCTTGTAAGAGTTTTTTCATTTCTACACGGGTAATTTTATTATTACGATTTGGATTCAGAATGCAGGACTCGGTTGTCATGCAGGTGCCAACTCCATTAACATCGATCGCGCCCCCCTCCAGAACAATTTCGGGTTTAAAATGATGTAGGTCGGATTCCTCTGCGATTACTGTTCCTGCAAGGTCATCCAATTCCCATTTATATTTCCCTCCCCATGAATCGAAGTCCCAATCATTTGCAGCGACTTTGCCCGACCCCTTTTGGACTAAAAAGTTGGGGCCATAATCACGAATCCATGAATCGTTAGTTGGAATATCATGCAGAAAAATATTTTCCATATTCACACTTTGATTTTTTAAAGTGGCTTCAACAGAAACTTCCATGTCTTTGTCGTTAACCAGAATGTGAGTGGGTTCACTACTTGCAAGAGAATGAACGATAGCTAAAAATTCTTTTTCGACCTGTTGTATGTCGTGATCCGGCCATGTTTCGGGATTATGAGGCCAAGTTATCCAGGTTGCCGAATGAGGTTCCCATTCAGCAGGCATACGATATCCTAGGGAGCTGGGAGTTTCATTCGTCATTGTCGATATAAATTTTGTTTAGGTTGTTATAGGCATCAACTCTACGGTCTCTTAAGAAAGGCCAGTTTTGCCTGGTGGTTTCAATCTCTGGCAAAGAGCATGAAGCTAATAGAATTTGAGATTGGCTTCCATCGGCCTGCTGTATAATTTTTCCAAAAGGATTACAAACAAATGAGCCCCCCCAAAACGTTAGGTCGTTTTCTTTTCCTACACGATTTACAGAAGCCAAAAACAGGCCATTGGAAATCGCGTGAGATTTTTGGATGGTCTCCCATGCAGATATTTGCTGAGGTGATTCTTCTCTGTCACACTCCTGAAATCCAATGGCAGTGGGATAAAACAAAAATTGTGCTCCGGTTAAAGCGGTGAGGCGGGCTGCTTCTGGAAACCATTGATCCCAACAAATTAGAACTCCAATTCTTCCATATCGCGTGGAGAAACTTTGGAATCCTTTATCTCCTGGTGTGAAATAGTATTTTTCATAAAAACAGGGATCATCTGGAATATGCATTTTGCGATAGGTTCCTGCAATAGTTCCATCTGCATCAATTATTACAGCTGAATTATGATAAATCCCTTCAGTTCTTTTTTCGAATAAGGGGACGATCAATACGATTTCAAGCTCTTTTGCTAATTGTGCAAGCGAAAGGCTTGTAGATCCAGGAATGGGCTCGGCAATAGAAAAATGTTCTGGATTTTCTGTCTGGCAAAAATATTTTGAAATAAAAAGTTCGGGCAGGCATATAATTTGAGCACCTCTTTCAGCCGCTTCGCGGATGTATTTGGTGGCAATCTGTAAATTCTCTAATGGATCGGCAGTGCAACCCATTTGTATTAAACCAATGACCCGAATGTTTGAGTTATCATTGTTCATATATTAAGAGCCAAAAAAAAAGTGTGAGTTCCTACTTTATGTCTCAATATGATATCATAATCATTCTGGCGGATTCTTTCAGGTTTTTAAAAATTCATAGGGGTTAAGATTTAATAATATGTGGATTAAACAAGCGTTTAGAGATTATTATAAGCCGAAGCTCAAGCGCGAATTGAAACGAGATCCCAGTCAGGAAGAAATGGATCAACGTTTCGAAGAGATTTATAGCCAGGTCAATTGCACCTTATTGGCAGGGGTTCTAGAGGGTGTGGCTATATACTTTTATGAAATAGCAAAAATTTCTAAAGAAGAACTGGATAGTTTTAGGGATCGCCCTGAAGCATATTTTTTTGAACGCTTTGGGGGTGGCAACTACAAATTAAATTTTTATGAAGGTCCTTCCTTTATCGTTTGTGTCAATTTCAAGCCCAAGGGCGAACCCAAGTGGGTTAATCTTCTCCCTGAAAAAGCTGGGACAAACCCGAATCCTGCCTGATTTGATTTTCTGGAAGCACGTAATAACATGAACAAAAGCATTTCGATGCAAGCCGATGGTCTAATCGCTCATTTAGACCGGGTGCAAGAACATATTAGCTCGTCAGGTCAAGAGGTCAGTGTTGAAGGGCTTCGAGGGTCTGCTATTGCTTTTTTTCTTTCCCGTTTACATCAATTAGAAAAAGGACGACCGGTTCTGGTTGTTGCAAATGACCAAAACCGTGTGGAAAATTTATTAGAAGATTTTAAATATTTCTTTCACTACCTCAATCTGAAAACCAAGCCTTTTGATTTTCCCTCCTGGGAGTTGTTACCTTACGAGCTTTCTTCACCTCTAAATGAAATCTCTGGTGAAAGACTTGAGATTCTTAACAGATTAAAAAATGGTGAAAATATATTTTTAATCGCATCTGTTGAATCAATCATGCAAACAGTTGTTCCGCGAAACTCACTGCATCGAAATGTGTTTACGATCCAACCCAATGATGAAATGGAGCGTGAACTTTTAGAGGCAAGTTTGACTGATAACGGTTTTTTACGATCGTCATTGGTTGAAAATAGATGCGAATTTAGTGTTCGCGGGGACATTGTAGATTTTTTCCAACCGGGTGCAGACAACCCCATTCGTATAGAATTTTTTGGAGATACTATTGAATCCGTAAGAGAGTTTGATGCTTTTTCTCAAATATCTATAAATAAGTTAAAGGGCGTGGATATTCTTCCTGTTCGGGAGCTATGTTTGAATCATACCGAGATGCAATTAGGGGGTGAGAAAATTTCAAGCCGTTCCGATGAGTTGGGTTTGGATAATAAGCAAACTATGGAGCTTCAGGAGAAAATTGACAACCTTGGATTTTTTTCGGGGATGGAATTTTTGGCTCCTTTCTTTTTTAATACTCGAGAAACAATTTTTGATTATTTACCTCAGAATACGATCATTGCCTTAGATGAGCCCGATCTGGTAATGGAAAAAAGTAACCAATTCGAAAATCTTGTGAACACAGAATTCGAAAGTTGTATTGAAAAGGGAAGGGTTGCTGCTGCTCCCAAAGAACTCTATCTATCGTCTGATGAGCTATTGGATAAATGCAGAAGCCTGCATGGTCCTGTCTTGTTAAATTCATTGAAAATAGCAGAAGCGGACGGTTTTTTGGATGGCCTGGATATCAAACAAATTCCTCAATTGGCTGGTAATTTTGATTTATTTACAGAGCAGGTTCTTCGGTGGAGTAAGGAGGAACAAAAAATTGTAATTGTTGCTCCCACCAAGGGACAAATTCGACGAATACATGAATTGATGAATGAATGGGAATTGGAAGTTGACGTTGATATTGGAAGACTCAGTGATGGTTTCCATTTCAAATCTGCTAATTTGGTTTTTATTGCTGAGCATGAAATATTTGGCCGATCACACAAACATCGCCATAGAAAAAAATCAAATTCTCAAAGCTTTCAGCGCGGTCTGAAAGATTTAAAAAAAGGTGATTATCTTGTCCATGTTGATTATGGCATCGGACTTTACCTGGGTACAAAAGATATAAAAACTGGAATGGGAAGTGGCGAATTTCTTCATATTCAATATGCCGATGATGAAAAGCTATATCTTCCGATGGAAGGTTTGGGCTATATCCAAAAATATGTAGGAGGGTCTGAAAATCCCCCACCTTTAAGCAAGATGGGGGGAATTGCCTGGAAAAAACAAAAGAAAAAGGTAAAAGCAGCTATTGAGGAAATGGCGGGTGATCTAATCAAGCTTTACGCTTCAAGAGAGACGGCCAAGGGTTATGCGTATTCATCCAATACCATGTTGGTTCGCGAATTTGCCGATTCGTTTGAATATGAGGAAACAGATGATCAGTTAAAGGCCATTGAAGAAGTAGAAAACGATCTGGAAAATGAAAAGCCTACGGATCGACTCATTTGTGGTGATGTTGGGTATGGAAAAACAGAAGTGGCTATGCGGGCTGCCTTTAAAGTAGTTCTGGATAAAAAACAGGTGGCGGTGTTAGTGCCAACCACTATTCTTGCACAGCAACATTTACAGACCTTTCAAGAACGTTTCAGGGAATATCCTGTCACTATTGATATGGTAAATCGCTTCAGGACTGCCCGTGAACAAAAAACCACTTTAGAAAAATTAAAGCGAGGTGAAGTCGATATCATCATTGGAACTCATCGGTTGCTTTCCAAGGATGTGGAATTTGCTTCGCTAGGCTTGATCGTGGTGGATGAAGAGCAAAGGTTTGGGGTCAAGCATAAAGAAAAATTAAAAAAACTCAGAAATTCTGTTGATATTTTAACGCTAACAGCAACTCCAATTCCCCGGACCTTGCATTTTTCCTTGATGGGAGTACGAGACTTAAGTGTTATCGAAACTCCACCGCTAGACCGCCTAGCAGTAAAAACCCTTATCAGAAAATTTGACGAAGAGTTGATTCGCGATGCCATTTTGAGAGAAGTGGATAGGGGAGGGCAAGTGTTTTTTGTACATAATAAAATTCACAGTATCCATTCCATTGCTGAGCTAATTCGTAGATTGGTTCCTGGGGTCAGAATTGATATAGCTCATGGGCAATTGCCTGAACATCAACTTGAAAAAGTAATGAAAGATTTTCTCGACAAAAAAGTGGATGTATTACTCAGTACATCGATTGTTGAGTCGGGTTTGGATATTCCTTCTGCAAATACCATTATTATCAATCGCGCTGATCAGTTTGGACTTGCTCAGTTATATCAGCTAAGGGGGCGAGTGGGCAGATACAAGCATCAAGCCTATGCTTATTTATTGATTCCCGGTACAGGTGCTTTGAGCGGTGAAGCGCGAAAACGATTGGCAGCGATGGAGGAGTTAAGCGAGTTGGGAGCGGGTTTTCAATTGGCGGCCCGGGATATGGAAATCAGAGGGGTTGGGAATATGCTTGGTCGCGATCAATCTGGGCACATCGCATCTGTGGGGTTTGATCTGTACTGTAAGTTGGTTGAAGATATGGTCAAAGATATTCGAGGGGAAAAAGTTGAATCCCGAATTGATACAGAAATAGATCTTATGATTAAGGGTTTTATTCCGAATGAGTATGTTCCTGACCTTAATCAGAGGTTAGATTTTTATCGTCGAATACAATTAGCGGGAGATAGAAATGAGTGTATGGAATTATCTGGTGAGATGACAGATAGATTCGGTCCACACCCAGAACCCGTTGAGAAACTCTTGCTATTGCTGGAAATTCGAGTGTTGTGTCAGTTGTTGCATATCAGTAATGTCAAAATGAAAAAAAATGATGTGTTTCTAACTTTACTTCCTTCCACTCTGGTAAGCCCCGAAAATCTTACAGGTATTCTGGATGAGAGGTTGAGGATGCTTTCTGAGTTTCAGATCGGAATTCACTTGGATAGGAAAGGCTGGAGGGCAGATTTAAAAGTGGTTTCAGGATATCTTCAAAAACTATCACAGTCATTAACCTTGAAAGCTGTTTCGTCATGAAGACATATATTGTATTAGCGTTATTTGTGTTAATGCTTACAGGTTTGGTTTCTTGCTTCAATGGTAATTCATCCACAAATTCTGTGGAAAATGATGAAGTCATATTGAGAATTAATGACGAGAATATTACTTCAGAACAATTCAAAAAAGTATTGATGGACCAGAAGAAAATTTTTAGAGTTCAAAATACTCAAAATTTAAAACTGGAAGAGTTGGTTTGGATTAAGAACAGAGTTCTAGATGAAGTTATAAAAAGTACGTTGCTTTCTCAGGAAATAAAGAAAAATAATATTGCTGTCGAACAAGACGAGTTAGACACAGCACTTAGGGAAGCGAGAGAAGGGTATCTTGAGGGTGCGTTTGAAAATGCTTTGAAGCTGGAAGGTATTACGATAGATGATTGGGGTAACTCTATAAAGAATAAGCTGCTGACAAATAAATTGATTCATCTACAGGTCAATAGTAAAATATCAGTAGGCGAAGATGAAATGCGCCGTTATTACGATCAAAACGACCATAAATTTCATAAAAAAGAACAGGTTAGGGCTCTTCATATTATGGTCGGGTCCGAAGATGAAATCAGGGAAATACAAAAAGAACTTCTGAGTAAACAAAAGACTTTTTCGGACCTTGCGAAAGAATATTCCTTAGGCCCTGAAGGGGCTCAAGGTGGTGACTTGGGGTATTTTGAGGCAGGGCAGATGCCAGAAGAATTTGATAATGTTTTTAAATTAAAGATAAATAAAGTCAGCAGCATCATTAAGACGCCATACGGATTTCACTTGTTGAAGGTTGTGGATAAAATTGAAGAAAGAAAAATGAGTTTTGAAGAATCAATTGGTAAGGTTGAAAAAATTCTTTTTCAAGATATTCAGGATAAAACATTTCAAGATTGGTTTCTAAAACTCAAAGAAAATTCCAAAATAGAAATTGAATATGACTCCCTCGAAAAAATTAATTAGCCAGGTCTTTTTTACAGTCATTTTTTGTCTGGCTTTTTTCTTTCCTCAATTAGCTTTGGGTAAAGTGTTCGATCGGGTTGTTGCTAAAGTAAATAATGAAATTATTACTTTGAGCTCTGTTGAAGAAAGAGTAGATGTTTTAAAGCAGAAATATAGCAAGGATTTGCGAAGCCTCAGTGAAAAAGAAATTCTTAAAGAGGCTTTGGAAATGATTGTCGGAGAAAAACTGCAGCTTCAAGAAGGAAAGAAGATGGGGTTGGAGGTAGATGATGGTGCTGTAAATGCTGCCTTAAAAAATATAGAAGCAAGCAATGGTTTGAAGGAGGGACAATTGCTTACCATGTTAGAGTCCGAAGGTAAGTCCATTGAATCCTATAAGGACCATATTCGAGACCAAATTCTTGTGTCCAAAGTTACTCGGTTTGAGTTGGGCGGCCGTATAAATGTGAGTGATAAGAAAATCGCAAGATATTATCATAAAAATCAAAAAGACTTTTGGGAACCCGGAAAAGCTCGAGTAAGACATATCCTCATACTTTCAGAAAAAGATTCACTCCCCAGCCAGAAAAAAGAGAAATATTCACGAGTTGTAGGGATTCTAAATGAGATTAATGAGGGGATGGACTTTGCTGAAGCCGCAAAGAAATATTCAGAGGATATCTCTGCCAGTTCAGGTGGAGATGTAGGGTTTGTTGAAAAAGGCAAGATGGTTCCAGAATTCGAAAAGGCAGTTTATCAGTTGAAAGAAGGCGAAATAAGCGATGTTGTGGAAACAGGATATGGCTATCACCTTATAAAAGTTGATGAAGTGCAGCCAGGGAGGACACTCCCTTTAAAGGAAGTTAAGGCCAGAGTTCAGAATATTCTAGCGGGTAAGCAACAGCAATCCGCATATGAGAGCTGGATGAAAGAGTTGAAAGAGTCCGCTTATATCGAAATATCCTTATTTAAAGATCCAAAGAAAAATATTAGTTCGAATATGTTTAATTCAAAAAATAGAAAAGAAGATGCTTCTGTGGGAGCCAATGCCTTGTCTCAAAAGGAAAGAAGTAGGGCGCCCAGGAATAATGCAAAGAAAAGGCAAATGGATGATAAGTGGGAGGAAATGTATAAATCTGTTGAGAAATCAAAAAACAGAAACCAGAAAAATTCTTCTCTTCAGGATATGGAGCTTAAACTTAAAGAAATTAAAGAACTTCGTTCTCAGGGAAAAATTTCAGAAGCAGATTATCTAAAACGGAAACGCAAGTTGTTGGACGATTTATAAGATGTTAGCGTCTGTTTCTATTCTCCCCTCCATGCATTTAATTGCGGCGCTCTGATACCTGTTTTAAACAGTGGTATGGATATCTTCCTTAAAAAAATAGATAAAATTTTAAATAGTTTGGTTCGTTCCGGAGATAAAGTTGTTGTAGGTGTTTCTGGAGGTGCTGACTCTATTGCCCTTCTTCAAACTCTCTATGAGTTTTCCCAATTAAAAAATTTCCAATTGGTTGTCGCACATATAAACCACATGGCGCGAGGCAAAGACGCATTTGATGATGCTCGCTTTGTCAGAGACATGGCGGATAAGCTGCAGTTGCCATTTTTTCTTAAGGAAGTTGATGTTCAGGAGGAGCGACTTAAACTAAAAACATCTTTTCAGGATGCTGGCAGAATCATCCGATATAGGTTTTTAAATGAAACCTTGGCTGCAGTTGAGGGGGATAAAATTGCATTAGGGCATACTGCGGATGATCAGGTTGAAACTATCTTGATCAATATTGTCAGGGGTTCAGGTTTGAAGGGGTTAGCAGGAATACCTCAAGTTCGAGGCAACATTGTTCGGCCTTTTTTGCAAATTTATAGGAAAGAGATCGAAACCTACCTTGAAGAGAAAAGAATTGCCTATCGTAACGATTCGTCAAATTCTGAAAATAAATATTTGCGCAACAGAATTCGTCATGAGTTGATTCCCCACTTAGAAAGCTTCAACCCTGGAATAAAGAAAAACTTAACGGAAATGTCGGGCATTGCAGAGGAAGATGACTTTTTGTTGTCTCAGATGACCTTGGATGTTTTTAATCAAAAATTCCAAATCCAAAAAGGAATTGTGGATGAAATTTCCTGGAGTATTGATGACTTCCGACTTCACCCTTTAGCTTTAAGGAAAAGGTTGGTGCGTGAGACTTTTAATCGAATCACAGGGGATATGCAGGGAATCACAGCTTATCACGTTCAACAAATCCTTAACCTTTTTGATTTCCCAAAAACCGGCAAAGTTTTAAACATTCCCAGGGGTGTTGAAGTTTCTTGTACTTATGGTTCTATGAAATTCGAAAGAAAAAATGAGAAGCCAGCGGAAAGCACTAAAAAAAATGAATCGTATTTGACCGCAATTCTTATCCCTGGAATCACTGAAATTCCTGAGGGGCAAATTCAATTGCAAACTCAAATTTTAGATAAAAAACAGGGGTTTTCTTCAATAAATCAACATTTGCAGGCTTTTCTTGACCTGGATAAAACCGGAATTTCCATCATTGCCAGGTTTTTCCGGGCAGGGGATCGATTTTGCCCCTTGGGGATGTCCGGCAGCAAGAAATTAAAATCGTTTTTTATTGATAGGAAGGTACCCAGAGAAATGAGGCACCGCATCCCCATCTTGACAAATGATCAGGGCGATATTATCTGGGTATATGGAGAAAGAATTTCTAACAGTTATAGAGTGACTGATAAGACAAAAAGAATACTATTTCTCCAAGGTAATAAGGCCATTAATTATTGAAGTTAAAAACTATAGTTGTGGTAGGATGGTACATATATAAGTACGATTTTTCAGCGTCTTAAGGAGATTGTTTTGAATCAATTTTATAAAAATCTGGCACTTTGGCTGGTTATAGGCATTGTACTCATTGCTTTATTTAATATGTTCAACCAACCGCTCACTCCTCAATCCGAAGTTGTTTTCAGTGATTTTATGGATCAGGTTGAGCAGGGGCAGGTTAACGAAGTTGTTATTAGCGGCGATAATATCAGTGGTAAATATGTTGATGGCAAGGCATTCCAAACAACGGCTCCACCTAAAGACCCAGATTTAATTAGATCTCTACGCCAGAAAAATGTTCGTATTGTCGTTGTGGCCCCAGAACAGACCAGTTGGTATATGAGCATTCTGATTTCCTGGTTTCCCATGCTGTTGTTATTGGGGATTTGGATTTTCTTTATGCGGCAGATGCAGGCGGGTGGGGGTAAGGCCATGTCTTTTGGCAAAAGCAAGGCGCGTTTACTCAATGATACAAAAAATAAAACAACATTCAAAGATGTTGCCGGGGTAGATGAAGCAAAAGAAGAACTACACGAAATTATTGAATTTTTAAAGGAACCGCAAAAATTTAGCAAGTTAGGTGGGAAAATTCCTAAAGGAGTTTTGTTGGTGGGACCTCCGGGAACCGGAAAAACACTTCTTGCCAGAGCTATTTCTGGGGAAGCCAATGTTCCCTTCTTTAGTATCAGTGGTTCAGACTTTGTTGAAATGTTCGTAGGTGTGGGTGCATCACGTGTGAGAGACCTTTTTGAACAGGGAAAGAAAAATAGTCCTTGTATCATTTTCATTGACGAAATCGATGCGGTAGGAAGGCATCGTGGTGCAGGATTAGGCGGAGGCCATGATGAAAGAGAGCAAACCCTGAATCAGCTTTTGGTTGAAATGGATGGCTTCGAAAATAACGAAGGTGTCATTCTTATTGCCGCTACTAATCGCCCGGATGTTTTGGACCCAGCGCTCTTAAGGCCAGGTCGGTTTGATCGACAGGTGACAGTTGGGCGTCCCGATGTTAAGGGGCGTGAAGGTATTTTAAAGGTTCACACCTCTACCGTGCCTTTAACGGATGCTGTGGATTTGAAAATTATTGCAAGAGGCACCCCTGGTTTTACTGGGGCAGATTTAGCCAACCTTGTCAACGAGGCAGCCTTGCTTGCAGCCAGAGACGATAAAAAAGCAGTGGCTATGAGTGACTTTGAAGAGGCAAAAGATAAAGTAATGATGGGTGTGGAAAGACGCAGTATGGTCATTTCTGAGAAAGAAAAGAAAACCACTGCCTATCATGAAGCAGGCCACGCCTTGGTTGCTGTTTTATTACCTGGAACAGATCCTATTCATAAGGTGACAATCATTCCTCGTGGAAGAGCATTAGGAGTCACCATGCAGCTTCCAATGGATGAGCAGCATACTTACCAAAGAAATTATCTCATTAACAGTCTTGCAATTTTAATGGGCGGTCGGTGCGCAGAGGAAATTTGTCTGGGGGAAATGACCACAGGAGCTGGAAATGATATCGAGCGAGCCACTGAAATGGCCCGTAAAATGGTTTGTGAGTGGGGAATGAGTGAAAAAATGGGCCCTCTGACATACGGAGCTAAAGAAGAGCAGGTTTTTCTTGGGAAGGATTTTTCAAGCCAAAAGAATTTCAGTGACCAAACCGCCAAGTTGATTGATCAGGAAGTAAAAACATTGGTCATGGGTGGGTATACCCGAGCTACGGAGTTGCTGACTCAAAATAGGGACAAGCTGGAAGAAATGGCCCAGGCTCTTTTAGAACATGAAACCCTAAATTCCGAAGATATTCATAATATCATCGATGGAAAAGGTATTTCTAAGAGTGAAGATTCTGGTATGCCTCAAAAAATAAAGTCAGATGAGGCTCCTAGTGAAAAAAAGAAAACAAAATCAGATACTGAGGAAGGACTATTGGGCGGGGGAATGCCTGATCCCACTCCAGCCTGATCCTATCAATTCGAAGAATTTGTAGAATTCAAACTCCACTTATCCGTTGTAAGGTAAGTGGAGTTTTTTGTTTCAATAAGAAATCAAACCTGATTTAGTTCCCTAAATTATTAAATCCTAGTTTATGCAACGCTTTTCCTTTTCTGAAAATTGCGATAAAACCCGACTTATGGGGATAGTAAATTTATCTTCAGATTCTTTTTACAAGGATAGCCGTTGCTATTCAACGGAAGATGCCATGATGCTGGCTGAGAAAATGATAAATGAGGGGGCTGATTTTTTGGACATAGGTGCTGAAAGTTCGCGTCCGGGTTCTAAGCCGATAGCAGTAGAGGAGGAACTGGCCAAATTAATACCTGTTGTTTCTTCGCTTGTGAAAAAAATAAATATCCCAATTTCTGTTGATACCTATAAACCAGCCGTAGCAAAAGAAGTTTTACGAGCCGGTGCTAAAATAATTAATGACATTACAGGGTTGCAAAAATATCCAGAAATGGCTGAAATTATATCTGAATTTGGCGCAGGCGTTGTTGTAATGCATATGCAAGGAAACCCGGAGTCTATGCAAATAGATCCCACTTATAAAAATGTTGTCGAAGAAGTACAAGAATTCCTGGCAACCAGTATCAAGATTTCTAAGGAGGCTGGGATTGGCCCAGATCAGGTGGCGATTGATCCGGGTATTGGATTCGGTAAAACTCAAAAACATAATCTGACAATCTTACAAAATCTTGAAAAATTTGCATGCTTGGAAAAACCTATTCTTTTAGGAATATCCAGAAAGTCTTTTATAGGAGAAATTTTAAACAGGCCAGAGGAAGAAAGGCTAGAGGGTTCTCTTGCTGCTTCTGTACTGGGGGTTTCTAAAGGAGTTTCAATTATTAGGACTCACGATGTTAAGGCAACTCAAAAGGCTGTAAAGGTGGCTGAAGCAATCATTAAAGGAGAAATTCTGTGACTCGTTTATTCGTTAATGTCGACCATGTAGCCACTATTCGAGAGGCCCGGAAAATATCGGAACCTGATCCTTTGAAAGCTGCATTGCTGGCTGAAAAAATGGGGGTGGATGGAATAACGGTTCATTTGAGAGAAGATCGAAGACATATTCAGGATGAAGACGTACGTCTTATTTCCCAAAACATTAATACCAAGTTAAATCTTGAAATGGCGGCCATAAAAGAAATGGTTGAGCTTGCATTAGAGCTAAAACCTTATCAGGTTTCTCTCGTACCTGAAAAGAGACAGGAGATTACAACGGAAGGAGGGCTCGATGTATGTTCACAAATTCCAGAACTCTTGAAAATTCAAAAAGCGATCACGGAAGAAAATATACTGTTCAGCTTATTTGTAGACCCAGATATCCCTCAAATTGAAGCTTCTAAACAAGCTAAGGCGGACAGTATTGAAATCAATACAGGGCGATACTCAGAATTAACGGAACCGAAAGAAGTAGAAGAGGAATTGTTGCGAATTCGGGAGGCAGCAAAACATGCCTCAAAATTAGAAATGCGTGTTTTTGCCGGTCATGGATTAAACTATGACAATGTTCAGGCTATCGCTTCTATTCAGGAAATAGAGGAACTTAATATTGGCCATTTTTTAGTGGCTCAATCTGTTTACCTTGGCTTGGAAAAAGCCGTAAAGAAAATGATGCAAATTATAGAAACGGCCCGAACTTAAAAAGAATTCTCTCCAAATATATATAACTCATTGAAAATGTGTAAGTTTTGAGTATTTTTTTGATTATTTTGGTTGGAATTTGATGTATAATTTGTAAGCTGGATTTTTCAAAAACTTGAAATGGTCGGATAATGGAAGAGTCTGTTAATTATTCTGAAATCGAGAAGGAAAATTTTTCGATTCGAGAACGCGGCACCTCTAGCGCGCACGAGTATTCCCGAGTGGTGGAAACCTTTAATAAGGTTCTCGATTATAAGGAAAAGTTTCGCAATTCTTTGGAAGAAAAGCTAAGTACCATCGGTTCTAAAGTTAATGGTAACGTAGAAAATCTTGAGACTCTTTTGCGTAACATAGATATCTATGACCAAAACATAGACAAAATTTCCAGTAATTTAGGGAATTTATATACAGAAGAGAGTTCGATCAAAGCTAAATACGAAGAGTTGCTGAATGGGAGCGCATTAGAAAATATTACCGCCGAATCCAATCCTGACGCCAATAACGAAGACCCCGAGGGGTCACGTGAACTTCTAATCCGACGCCGCAGAAATTATCTAGATAATCTAGACAAAAGTTTTAAACGCTTGGATAATGAATTGTTTTCTATTGAAAAGCTCAGGGCAGAATTAACGCATGCGCGAGGTGAGATTCTTGTAAAGAAAGATGAGGCGCAAAAGAAAATCCGCTTATTGGAAGAGGAGGGGAAACGGTTTTTAGATGAAGTAAAACGGATTGAGGCAGAATTAGAGTCATCCGTAAAAGAAGAGGGCTTGTTGATTAAAGAATTTAAAGAGCTAGTTGGAAAAGTAGAAAGTAGCCTTGAAATTAGTGATGAGATGGACCATATCTTGTTTACTCATCTCACGGCGGCAGAGTCCAGAGGCCTTCCCGGAAGAAATCCAGCTCCCGTTCCAGAATAGTTCAGTTGGTTAAAGGAAACTATTCTTCCATTCCGCAGTTAAAGTCCCTATAAAGATAACCGAGTTATTGGGTTACCATTTAAGGTTTGTATTGACTTGAAATTATAATTTTTGCATACTCGCCTTAATCTTTAGGTAGTTGAAACCCCGATTTGTTTCCTAACTCCTGATTAGGTCTGAAGGCTTTGATTTTCCTTTTGGTACACCCGCCTGTTTAATTTAAATTTTTGTTGTGAAAGAGTTGATAAATTATGTCTATGAAGGTTGGTATAAACGGTTTTGGTCGTATAGGAAGAGCGGTTCTTAAGAATATCTTGAACGATCCTGAATGCAGGGACATTGAAATTGCCGCTATCAATGATTTAACAGATCCTGCAACTTTGGCACATTTGTTTAAATACGATTCTGTTCAAGGGGTATTGCCGCAAGAGGTGACTTCAGATTCCGATTCAATTTCGATTGATGGTAAAGCTATTAAAGTTCTCTCGGAAAGAGAACCCGCAAAGCTTCCCTGGAAAGATTTGGGAGTAGATATAGTTATTGAATCTACAGGATTTTTTACAAATAGAGAAGCCGCAAAGCAGCATCTGGATGGGGGTGCGAAAAAAGTAATAATTTCTGCGCCAGCAAAAAATCCAGATGTGACAATTGTTTTGGGTGTCAATCAGGACTCTTATCTTCCCGCAGAGCATAACATTGTTTCTAATGCCTCTTGCACTACCAATTGCCTGGCGCCGGTAGCTAAAGTCTTGCACGATAATTTTGTTATCAATAAAGGTTTGATGACCACCATTCATTCCTACACAAATGACCAAAGAATTTTGGACTTACCACATTCAGATCTTCGTAGAGCCCGCGCTGCCAATGTGTCTATGATTCCAACTACGACAGGTGCTGCCAAAGCAGTGTCTCTGGTTCTTCCCGCAATCGAAGGCAAGTTGGATGGGATGGCGATTCGAGTTCCCACTCCAAATGTTTCCTTAATTGATCTGGTGGTAGAGGTGGAAAAATCCGCTTCTGCAAAAGAAGTCAACGATGTTTTTGAAGTGGCTTCCCAAGGTGGATTAAAAAATATTCTTAGAGTCGAGGAAAAACCCCTGGTATCTATTGATTATAATGGTGATCCATTTTCGTCCATTGTTGATGGCCTTTCTACAAAAGTAATGAAAGGCAATATGGTGAAAGTTTTAGCCTGGTACGATAATGAATGGGGATATTCAAATAGAGTTAAGGACTTACTGAAGTTTATTGTTAGCAAACAAAATGCCTGACGAAATAAGTAGTATTGAAAATATTTTTTTCAAACAATATTTCCCGAGATATCAAATCAAAAGAGTGTCTATCAATATATGAATTTGCCTCTTATTGTGGGGAACTGGAAAATGAATCTGCTGGCGAAAGAAGCCACAGAACTCGCTCGTGGAATTCTAGATTTTGCTGATGAAAATAAATATGCAAAAGTTGTTTTGGCACCCTCTTTCACTTTACTTCATGGGGTAGGGCAAGTGATTTCTGGAACAGGGGTGGGCTTGGCCAGCCAGAATTTCTTCTATCAGGAAAAGGGGGCTTATACCGGAGAAGTATCCGCTGGAATGATAAAAGAGATAGGATGCGAGTATGCCATCGTGGGGCACTCCGAGAGAAGACAATTGTTTGGCGAAACAGATGAGCTGGTAAATAAAAAAGCACTTTGTGCAATCCAAAATAATATTACAGCAATTATTTGTGTGGGTGAAACAGGGGAACATAGAAACACTGGAAAAACTTTTGAAATAATCGAGCAGCAGATAAGAAAAGCTTTGGTAGGAATTGAAAATCAGGATTTAGAAAAAATAATCATTGCTTACGAGCCGATTTGGGCAATAGGAACTGGAGAAAATGCCACTGCGGATCAAGCAAATGAAGTACATTGTTTTATTCGTAAAATTGTGGCGGAAATAAACTCTGGGAATCAAATCGGTTCTTTATCTATCTTATATGGAGGTAGTGTCACACCTGACAATTGTGAAGAATTATTGCAGAATCCAGAAATTAACGGTGCTCTAGTTGGCGGGGCAAGCCTGAAGATTAATTCATTTTGTGATATTATCAGGTCGGCTAATAAGAAATAGACTCTTGCCCCCTTTTCTCAATTTTGATTATATGTGTAACAATTTGATTTATATAGAAGGAAGATTTTGAAAAATTATGGATACTATAATTAATGTAATACATGTTGTTGCAGCATTGTCTTTAATCCTCACTGTGCTTTTGCAGGCAGGAAAAGGCGCAGCTATGGGGTCAGGGTTGGGTGCTGGAAGCAGTCAAACCATGTTTGGCAGCAGTGGTGCTGGTAATTTTCTTACTAAGTTAACCACCGGGATCGCAATATTGTTTATGGTCACATCCTTAACTCTTGCCGTCTTTTCAACGAAAAAAAAATCTAGTTCTTTAATTCAGCAAGTGGAAGAGCCTGTTCAAAAGCAGGAGGTTCCCATAACTACTGATAACACTTCGAACTAATATTGCCGATGTGGTGGAACTGGTAGACACGTGCGCTTGAGGGGCGTATGGAGCAATCCGTGGGAGTTCGACTCTCCCCATCGGCACCACCTATTTTTTAGTCTTAAATTCTTCCTTAGAACCTTCTCCTAAATTATGTCTAAAAACCAGGCAGTAACTCCTCCTCCTATAGAATTTACCGGTCGCATAGCGCGTTTATTGCTTTCTTTGATCGATGGCACAATGAAGCTTTTGGATAAAGAAGACAATCTGCAAAAAAAATTAAATGAAACAGCCGTAGTCATTAAAAAAGGGATACGCGTTTCATCTGCTACCGAATTAGACCAGCTGATTGATGATTATTTCGATAGATTAATTCTCGAGCAAAAATTTGCTGGAGGTGAAAGGGACTTGGTTAATGCAATGGTTTTAGAAGTTGTTGAAACCATTAAGTCCATGATGAAAAACTCGGGTGACTTTAATTCGGGGATTGATGAATGCACAGATAAGATTCAAGAAGCTGAAACAATGCAGGATATTTTAAAGGTTAAGAATTTTCTGGTTCTTGAAATGCAGAAAGCACGTCAGCACTCACTTAATTTATATGAGGAATTGGAAAAACATCGCACAGCGTCAGAGACTCTTACCAAAAAACTGGAAGAATCTGAAGCCAAGGCCATGGTCGACGCACTTACCAATGTACTCAACCGAAATGCTTATAATTTAAAAATAGGACAATTGTTCCATGAATTTAAAAGATATAAGGAGCCTTGGGCGCTGTTGGTTCTGGATATAGATCACTTTAAATTATTTAATGACAAATATGGTCACAAAACCGGTGATAAGGTATTAAAATCAGTGGCAGGAACTATTACGGACTCCATTCGCTTAAGCGACCAGGTTTTTCGATATGGAGGGGAAGAGTTTGTTGTGATTTTGAGTCGGATTGATAAACTATCAACCAGCACTCTTTCAGAAAAAATTCGTAAGGCCATCGAACGAGATTATTTTGTAGATGGAGACAAAAAGTTACAAGTAACTATGAGTATTGGAGCTTCTATCATTGGTGAAGCTGATACCGAAACGAGCCTGTTTGAAAGGGCTGATAAAGCTTTGTACCAGGCAAAAGAAAATGGTAGAAACCAAATCATGGTTGATGCTTGAAATGCTTCCGCTGACTTATTTTATTGTCCCGATCAATGCAACCCACCACACTTGAAGGTCTATTTTCAACCCCTAGTTTTTTAACAATATTTTTTGCCTTTTTGCTGACTATCGCAAACGTAATGATTGGCGTTAGTATGTTGCCGAGCGATAATCGTAAAAAACGATATACGCTCCATCGCATAATATATGGAGCAATAGTGGCAAGTTTCATTCTATTCTTAGCTCTTAAGTATCAAAATAATCAGAATTCAATTTTAAACTACGTGGTTTTTGGTTATCTTCTAGTTGTAGTTCCCATAAGCAAACGATTAAATGTTACCTTGCATGCAGTGATTTCCTCAATTGCCTTGGTTTTAGTTGGTTTGGTTTCTTTTACCAATTTATTTTGATTCAAGCTTGAGAGGGTAAATGGCCGGTCCTTCAATAATTTCTTTAAGAGTAAAAATATAATACATGGAAGAGTTTGATGTCGTGGTAATAGGGGGAGGCCTTTCCGGCAGTCGAGCCGCTTTAAGAGCTGCCGAGTTGGGTGGAAGGGTTTGCCTTGTCGAGAAGAATATTGTGGGTCAAAAAGGTTTTATAAGAAGAAATATTCTTCCTATTGGAAATGACAGTGAAACCCTATTATGGTCAGTTCAACAGGAAACACTTAGGCCCCTTTCAGATGAGTATTGTGGGCAACTTAAAGGTTTGCTCGAAGAGGCCGGTGTGACTTTGATTAAAGGTGAAGGAAGTTTAGCAAGTCAAAATGAAATATTGGTACAAGAGGAAAATAATAGTCAGGTTGTTAAAGGTAAATCCCTGATTTTCGCATGCGGTTCGGAGCCCTATTTTTCACCGACCCTACCACACGAAGAAAATATAATAGTTTCTCTAGATGAAATTTCCCAGTTAGAAAAATTACCTGAAAAAGTTTTGGTTGTAGGGTCAGGTAAGTGGGGAGGAGAGGCCGCGCTTGGTTTTCAGCGATTGGGGTGCAAGGTTTTTTTATGTACGGATTCTGAAGATATTTTTCCTGAAATGGACCCGGAATTTAATTTGAAGGTTGAGGCGCAATTAAAAAGCAGGAAGATAAAAGTTCTATACAATAAAAAAATAATTTCCTTTTTTAAAAATGGTCATGACTTAGAGGTGACATTGGAAACTGGAATTAAATTAACAGCCAATCTGATAGTCATGGCGGATCATAGAAAGGGTCTTGAACAAAATAAAGTTGTGGAAAAACTTGGAGCCCGGCTTGGTAATAAAGGAGAAATTCTTGTTGATGATGTTATGATGTCGAGCATTCCCGGGGTTTATGGTGTGGGAAGTATTTCAGGTAAAAGAGAGACAGATGCAATGTCACAAGAGCAGGGTAAGGTTGCTGCTGAAAATGCGATGGGTAAAAAGCGACAGCTTAATACTGAATGGGTACCCGAGTTAAGCCAGATGGTACAAAATGTCGGTTTTGTAGGTTGTTCAATGAAGTCGGCGCCACATCAGGGGTTTCATCCGGTTGAGGGCCTAAATGAAAATGTGAAATTTGCGGATGCTGAAATGGCCCCGGAAGCGTTTAAAATCGTGGCGGACAAACGTTCAAAATTGGTGGTGGGAGCACAAATTATATCGAGACAGGCTGCTGAGTTAATCCCCATGATTTTATTACTTATTAAAAAAGGGGTCACGGTTCCCAATCTGGCAAATACTAGCTGCGGCGAAGGGACACGTTTTCAAGCACTTTGTGCTGCTGCAAGGCTCTGTCTCAAGGCCATAAAATCTGGATAATTTCGGCAATAATTTCAGGAATACTTCTTGCCTTGACTCGATATTTTAATTATGTTAAAAACCAACACTTTGACAGTGCTTTTGCGTCTTTCTTTAAGCTGTTGAAATAGCATTGAGCCCTTATAAAATTTGGATTTAAGAGATTTAATATGGCCGCTGAAAAAGATAAAGATAAAAAAGAAGAAGAGATAGATACTATTTGGTCGCGTCGCGACTTTTTTTCTTTAGCTGGGTGGGCAAGTTTCATGGCAGCTTTAGGTCTATCCTCTCTCTACTTTGCCAGGCTTTTATTTCCTCGAGTTCTGTTTGAACCCTCTCCGATTTTTAAAGCCGGATATCCAAGTGATTATACGGTGGGTGCGGTGAGCACCAAGTATATTAAGGATCAGCGGGTTTGGATTGTACGTGACGATGAGGGAATCTATGTCATTTACGGGTTGTGTACTCATTTAGGTTGTACCCCCCGTTGGCTCAATACTGAAAGTAAATATAAATGTCCCTGTCATGGTAGTGGTTTTACAAAAGAGGGGATGCATTTTGAAGGACCTGCGCCTCGGCCTTTGGAACGTTTGAAAATTTCCTTGGGACCTGATGGACAGATTATCGTAGATAAGAGTAAAAAGTTTCTTTGGGAAAAAGGCCAGTGGGGACAACCCGGATCAAAACTCTTAGTTTAATTCTAAGTGTTGTTGGGTTGAACCATTGATTATTTCTTTAGGAATTCAAAACATCCATTTTTAATGGAGGATTGATTTTTGGCAAACAAGGCACCCCAGATTCCGAGTATTGCGGAATTGATGGATAAAATAAAAAGTGGAAAGATTTTCAGTGAAATAGCCAAAGAAATCACTGAATCTCAACTTTGGACCTCATCATTCAGACATGGTTACGCGGATACACCGCGCAACCGTGTTCTGCAGATAGCTAGTAATGTTTGGTTGCATCTCCATCCTGTGAAGATGCACCGACACGCCCTTCGTATTAAATTCACATGGTGTATGGGGGGTATTACTTTTCTCCTGTTTTTATCCACGGTTGTAACTGGCGTCATATTGATGTTCTATTACCGACCGGTAGGAGAATATGCTTATTACGATATGAAATACCTGCAATATGACGTGCCATTTGGCATGTTGATGAGAAACATGCATCGATGGGCAGCCCATGCCATGGTTATTACGGTTTGGTTGCACATGTTCCGAGTCTTTCTGACTGGCTCGTATAAGCCTCCACGTGAATTTAACTGGGTCATTGGGGTTTTCCTTGTAACTTTTACTTTGCTGCTAAGCTTTACGGGCTACCTGCTTCCTTGGGATCAGTTGGCTATGTGGGCGGTTACCGTTGGAACCAATATGGCGAGAGCGACTCCCTTCCTGGGAAATGAGGGGCCCTTTGCTGAATTTGTCGGTGTGACTCCCAGATATGATGCCAGATCATTGCTTATTGGAGGAAGTCTGGTAGGGCCTCCGGCTCTATTAAGGTTTTACGTGTTGCATTGTATATTTATACCGCTTATTGCCGGTGCCTTGATGATTGTTCATTTTTGGCGGATACGTAAAGACGGCGGAATTTCGGGTCCTCTGTAAAAAAACTTGATCTAATACACGGAAATTAATTATGGCTCAGGCTGCTACACCTAAAAAGAAAATAGAGGAAGTTCCAGAAAAGCTTCATGTATGGCCTTATCTGGTTCGCTTGGAATTTCTTTGTGCGCTTGTTGTCATAATTGCGCTCACCGTGTGGTCCATTGTAATTGATGCACCACTGGAAGAAGCAGCAAATCCTACTAAAACTCCAAATCCATCAAAAGCTCCCTGGTATTTCTTGGGGCTACAGGACATCCTGGTTTATTTTGATCCTTGGTTCGCCGGTGTGGTTGCGCCAGTCCTGATCATTGTGGGGCTGATGTTGATTCCCTATCTTGATGTAAATCCCAAGGGAAATGGGTACTACACCTACCATGAAAGAAAAGTGGCCATTTGGGTTTATTGTTTTGGCTTTCTTGTTTTATGGATTGCACTGATCATCATGGGAGTATTTCTAAGGGGGCCTGGGTGGAACCTATTCATGCCATGGCAATATTGGGACCCCCACAAAGTGGTGGCCCTGGTAAGTGTTGATCTGCCTTACGCGTTTGGGATAAGAGACTACCTCTGGTCTGCTATTTTTGGGGGAGGCGTGCTTTTAGCCTACTTTGGTATAGGGACAGGTGTGTACTTTTTCATGGAAAGAAAAGCTCTTAAATCTGTGGGCTTTCTGAGAATGTTTATAAAAATTCAATTGGCACTCATAATGATAGGGATAGTCATCAAGATTGTCCTTAGGATTGGTTTTAATATTAAGTACATTATGGTCACCCCTTGGATTAGTGTTTAGCAAATAGTATTTAAAAACCAGATATCGAGAAAAAACATTGGCTGAAGAAGAAAAATCTGAAGAAGAAAGCAAACCTGATTTTAAAGAAGGGGAATTTGACGAGCATACCTCGTACAGTTTTCTTTTTTTCCTTATAGCGGGCGCGACTCTTTTAATCACCCTGTGGGCGTTTTGGGACGATGAATACAGTCGCCGCGGGTACAAGGTTTATCAGGAAACTTTCTTTAAAGAACAATATGCTGTTGCTGAAACTGAATGGAAGAAGATCAATAAAGACATTGTTGGTGCTGAAAACCAGATCAATGAAAGCCTCGCAAAGGCTGATAATGAGCTTAGCGCAAATGATATTTACCTGGCTCTGGTTGAAGAGGTTAGGTTAAAACAAATTGCCTTAGATGAGCAAAAGGAACTAAAGAAGTTTGCTGGCAGCCACGTCGATGAAGCCTATTACTACTACAAAAAGGCGCTGCACGAAGGGGAAAACTTCGATGTGCAAAAGGCAACCCTACATGCTTTCCAAGAGGAAGTGAAAAGTTATGATCCCATTATTGCTGAAAGACAGAAAATTTTCGAAGAAGCTGAAAATCGTCTTTTAAAGGTAAAAGCGGATCAAATAAACTTGGAAAAAGAACTTGCTGACCTTACTCGACAAAGGGCGCAACTTCAATTGACCATGGATTTTTACAAGCCGTTTCCTTTTTTCTGGAAGCCGGCTGAAATTCTTCAAACCGTTATCCCCGGGTTCGGTGTAAATAGTTTCAAAGAAATCATATATCGAGTCGATCGATGTATGAACTGCCATATTTCTTATAAGGATGAGCATTACAAAGATTTTGAGCAGCCTTTAAAAACTCATCCTAACCTTGAGATTTTAATTAAAAAACATCCGCCTGAACGGACCGGATGTACCTGGTGTCATTTAGGCCAAGGGACCGCCACAGCACCTGCCGAAGATGCTCATGGATCACATCATGAAACGGATCAGACTTTGGAAGTCAATGAACCTATCTTGCATGGCATCCTGCAACAGGCTACTTGCCGTAACTGTCATGCTGAAGTGGTGGACTTGGAGGGAGCCCCCTTACTCTCTAAAGGGAAACACCTCTTCATTGAACTCGGTTGCCATGGTTGTCATCTTGCGGAAGGTTACTCTGATCAGCCAAAAGTGGGACCCGCTCTCCTTCGCATTGCTTCTAAAGTGGACCCGAGCTGGCTCTACCGATGGATTAAAAAGCCAAAGGATTATTTGCCAAATACCCGCATGCCGGACTTTGGTTTTAACGAGAAGGATATAATGGGAGCGGCAGCTTACCTTATGTCGGCTTCTGAAAAAGGTTATAAATTAGGTTCTAAGTTTGAGTCTGGGGACCCAGAGAAAGGTAAGAAACTTTTTGAATCAGTTGGCTGCCAAGCTTGTCATACTCTCAATGGTAAAGGCGAAAACTTTGGCCCAAATCTAAGCAATATTGGCAATAAAGTTAATGCAGACTGGCTTGTGACTTGGATTAGTAGTCCTCATACTTATAATTCCAAGAGTCGAATGCCAGATTTACGGTTGGATGAAAATCAGGCATCTGATATCGCATCCTACCTCCTCCAGTTTGGTAAAAAAGAGGTGATTCCTGGGCTTGAGGCCGAGCTTAAAGATCCTGAATTAATCAAGCACGGTGAGGTTGTGGTTCGCCGTAGAGGTTGTTTCGCCTGCCATGATATTAAAGGAATGGAGAACGAAGGAAGAATCGCTCCCGAGCTGTCCGCTTTTGGACGTAAGATGATTGCGGAGTTGGAATTCGGTGATTCTCATATCCCGCATACCTGGGAAGGTTGGGCACGAACAAAACTGGAGAAACCGAATTCATTCAGGACAGAACGGGTGCTGGATAAAATGCCCAATTTCCACCTTAAACCTGATGAAATAGATTCTTTGTTAGTTCTATTGAAAGGATTTAATGGCAGTAAAATCCCTGTAAATTATCGCAAGGTGCTATCGGAAAAAGAGCAAATTATTGAAACCGGGCGACGAATTATTACCAAGTACAATTGCCGCGGTTGCCATAGTGTTGAAGATAAGGGTGGCGATATCCAGAAATACTTGAAGGCCAAAGCCCAATATCCTCCGCCTCTGGACATGGGGGAATATCATGTTGGGGAGCGTATTAAGAGTTCATGGTTGTTTTCTTTCCTAAAACAACCGACTCCTGTTAGAACATGGATAAAAGTCCGGATGCCTACATTCTTTTTTACAGATAAAGAAGTAAGGGATTTGACCGCCTATTTTGAGGCCCTCTCTTCAGCAAGTGAATATGAAGCAGGTGTCCATCAGGCTAAAGATAGTTCTGTTGCACAGAAAGGGGCCGAAATGGCTACTTATATGGACTGTGGACGATGCCATGACGATGGACAAAAAGGCATTGAATTTTCATTAGCCAGTCAGAGATTGAGGGAAGACTGGATTCCCAAATGGCTTAAAAATACTCGGGCCATGATTCCATGGACACCCATGCCTTCTCATTGGGTCAAAGCTGGCGAAGATTATAAAGTCCCTACAAAGTATTCTGAAATTAATGCAATAGGGGATGTCGATAAACAGGTTGGTACTCTGAAAGATCTTATTGTTGCCTACAATACAGCCGACCTGGACTTTGACGTGTCCCTGGGTGAAGGCGAAGATGGGGAAGAAGGTGAAGAAGGTGAAGAAGGCGAAGGTGGAGACGATGAGGAAGAGGATGAAGATGAATAAAAGTATCCCCAACCCGTTTTTCTTTATATATAATTATTAGAGCTACTTTTGCGATAAGGACGAATCATGGAAAACTCAGGTCTTGAAAACTTTCTTTTAATCGCGACGAAACCAGATAATATTCCCATCGGAACCATGTTGATTTTTGTGGGATGGGTTTTTTGGATTGCGGTCAAACAGATGGTCGCAAACGACAAGTGGATAAAGCAGGGTAAAAAAGAAAAAATTTGGGATGAAATGATAAAGTAAGTGGCGATATTCATAATCACTTTCGGTGCTTTTATAATTGGCATCATACTTATTGTTTCTTTAAAGAAAGTTTCTCCCCCCAATCCTCAAGAACAAATTCAGTTCGACAATCCCGGTGACAAACCTAAATACCTTCTTGACCAGACCGCATTTAAAGAGAAGTGCGTAGAGTTTCTGGAAAAGTTCAATCTGGAGTACGTCCACTCCGTTTGGGCCAATGATCATGAACTTGAAATAGCCATGAATGATGAGACTCCTGTTGTCGGGGGAACTTATCTGGCTCTTTGTATTATTGATCCCCCTAGCCAAACGGTAAATGCTATTAAGGTTAAGGGCTTCCTCGACACAGTCAAGGGGGAAGGGGCTTCACGCGGAATATTTATTACCACAGGTTATTTTTCAGATGAAGCCATCCGTTCTATAGATGAAGAGCCTGTTGAATTGGTAGATGTAGTTTCCTTCATTTCCTATCTAAAAAGATTTGGGATTTATGAATCCCCACCTTCCTAGAAAATTCCTGTTGTAAAAATCCGGTTCGATCCTTCCTTCATTTCTTTTTATGCTTATGTTACTATCGAAGAGATGAAAATCAGCGATAAACTAAAGTCCTCAGCCCCTGTTTTTTCTTTTGAGTTTTTTCCACCCAAAGATGAAGCCGGCTTTCAAAGCTTATTTGAAACCATTGAACAATTGAAGTATGCCAACCCGGCATTTGTTTCAGTTACCTATGGTGCCGGCGGCAGCACTCGTTCAAAAACGGTAGACTTGGTTGGGAAAATAAAAAACGATATAGCTATTGAAGCGATGGCTCATCTGACTTGCGTGGGGCACCAAAAGGATGAAATTGTATCCGTCCTTGAAAGCCTGCAAGCCTGCGGCATAGAAAATATTCTTGCGTTACGCGGAGATCCTCCAAAAGGTGAAGAACAATTTGTAAAAACTGAAGGGGGCTTTGGTTTTGCCAACGAACTGGTGTCCTTTATAAAATCTAAATTTTCTTTTTGTTTGGGGGCGGCTTGTTATCCGGAAGGTCATATTGAATGCCCTGATAAGCAAAACGATATGGATAACCTAAAACGTAAAGTTGACTCAGGTGTAGACTTTTTAATTACCCAGTTGTTCTTTGATAATAAACATTATTTTGAATTTTTGAACCGAGCCCAGCAAGAAGGAATTAATATTCCGATTATCCCTGGGATAATGCCTATATTAAATCTCAAACAAAGCCAGCGGTTTACTAAAATGTGTGGGGCCAGTTTATCTGATTCTCTGCTTGCAAAATTTGATGGAGTTGAAGACGACTTGGAAAAAGTGCGGGCGATAGGAATTAACCACGCCATTGACCAATGCCGAGACTTGGTTCAATCAGGTGCTCCTGGGATTCACTTTTATACTTTGAATAGATCCAAGGCAACTCTGGCTATAATGGAAAACTTGCGAGGGTGACGGATTCGCGTCTTTTTTTATGTCTAAGGTCATGCCGGTTACGATTTTAATCCTAGTTGTTTTTTTAGTAGGGAACGCACTTCCTGCGAAAGCAGAAGCTGCCAAAATGCTCGATAATATGGTGTTGATTGAAGCGGGTAATTTTAAAAGAGGATGTAATCGGTTTGGTCCCAAGCACGGTGCTCCAGAACAAAAGGTCCATTTAGATGCCTATTGGATCGACAAATACGAAGTAACAAATAAACAGTTTGAATCTATTTTTCCTGAGCATAATTTGCGAAGAAGCATCTTTTCAGATTGCGATAATTGTGCGGTTTCCAAAATTAGCTGGTACGAGGCAGCTGACTATTGCCATCTGATTGGTAAATCCCTCCCCAGTGAAGCACAATGGGAAAGAGCCGCAGGCAATGGTAATGGATGTGAGTTCCCTTGGGGTAGTGGTTTTGATCTAATGGATCCCCTAGCTCGAGGTGGCTTAAAATTGCAAGATAAAGCGGCTCCAGTTGGAAGTTTCCCCCCAAATGAAAATGGTCTCTATGATATGGCTGGGAATGTTTGGGAATGGGTGAGTGATTGGTTTTCTATCAGGTTTTATTATGCCGACATTTTGCATAACCCAAGGGGGCCTACGCAAGGTGTTATGAAGGTTCGAAGGGGAGGGTCTTGGTCCGATTCCGTTAAAGCCATGGCTTCTGGTTATCGAGATTGGAGCTATCCTTTGTCTCGAGGATTTAATGATATAGGGTTTCGGTGCTCAGTTAATCTGAAGAAGCCCGGGGGTAAATAAATTGGTTTCTACTACAAAACTTGAATACATAAATCGGGTGATCGATGAATGCCTCTCTGAGGATGGGGAAGCTTTAGAGCTAAACGGAAAGTTTATTGGCGATGAAGGTGTCGAAGCATTGGTGAGTACCAACCGAAACTTTGATGTGGAAAACCTCGACCTGAGTAAAAATAAATTGACGTGGAGAGCAGCGCATCATTTATTTTATAGCCAACAGTTTAAAAATTTAAAACGCTTGTACCTTGGGGATAATAATATTTCTGACAAAGGAATTATGGCATTGGCAGAAGCCAATTTTGTAGAAAATTTGTCCTTGCTCGATTTACGCTACAATAATATTGGACCCGAAGGGGCGATGGCTGTGGTTCAATGCGAAAAGTTTCGCAAATTACAGGTGCTTATTTTTCAGGAAAATGCGATTGGAGATGAACCGGTAATTGCTTTGGCCAAAGCTTCTGCCTTTGCAAATTTAAGGAAACTCAATCTTTATAGAACAGACCTTTCAGTAGATGGAATTAAGATTCTTGCGAAATCGAAGGTTTTGCAAAGAGTAAAGCATCTCAACCTCGCTAGAAATTATTTGAATTTAGATTCCGCTCAATACCTTGCCAAGACCAAGACTCTGGTAAACATTGAAACTCTTTTGATGTTTGATACGGGTATTGGGGATGCGGGCGTTAAAGTGATAATGGATTCAGAGGCATTTCAAAATCTCAAAACTCTTAGAGTAACCTAGGTATAACGATCGTTAAGCCAAGGTTCTCCCGTATTTGAATAACCTCTCTTTTCCCAGAATCCAAGCTCATCATAATCGCGGAATATAATTTCACCAATCCATTTAGCACCTTTCCAGGCATAAAGTTGTGGCGTAATCATACGCACAGGGCCTCCATGTTCTCTAGTTAGAGGGTGGTTTTCCCATTTGTGCACCAGCAGCACATCGTATTTCATGGCTTCTTCCAAAGGAAGATTTGTAGAATAACCATCCCAGGCCTTTATATATACAAATTTTGCGCTTGGCAAAACCTCGCAACTGGCAGCGATATCCGAGAACTTGACTCCCTCCCATTTATTATCCATGCGGCTCCACGATGTCACACAGTGGAAATCGGAAACATCTGAGGTTTGAGGCAATTCCTGAAAAGCGTCCCAATCGAAGGTTTTCACATGTTTCACCAATCCTGAAACAGTCAGATTCCAACTAAACTCATCGAGTTCGGGAGTTACCCCTAAATCCAGAACGGGCCAGCTTTCCACCACTTTTTGCCCCGGTGGAGTTTTGGGGTTTCCATCCCGATTCAATTCCCCGTGTCCTTGAGGAATTTCATCTGTGGAAGCCTTCTTGCTTATAAAATCACGACGGTACTGGATTAACTTTTCTCTGCTTTTGATTTGTTTTGAATTGGGATCGTATGACATGAAATCTAGGTAGTATCGGTTAAGTTGTTGAAAAATAAAGATTAAATTTTGATTATTTTTGGTTCAGGCTGGTAAATTCCCTGATGATTTATTAGATGTTTAAAAGTTATTTGTGACTCGAAAATAGTGGATTAGTTGCGTATTTTTTTTCTTCCCAGGAGTAGGAAAAAGCCCAGAATAATTGAGGTTAAGTGATTTGACATTTCCTCCGAAAATATAAAGGACAGATGATATTAAACTGGAGCCTTTTCCCTTATGAAATTGAAAATCCTCACCTTTAACTGGCACGAGCCTTACCTTTGCCTTTTATCGAGAATGAATCACGAGTTTCTGGTCGTAGAGCCTGAAATTGCTTCTGACCACTTCAGGCAGTGGGACTCAAATATGCGTCCAATCCCTGATAACTTTAACCTCATTTCCATGGAACATGCACAGGAGAAACTCGAACAAGGTGAGGTCGATTGCATTATCGCACATAACGTAAAGGATCTAATAGAGGTAAGGGATTATTCTCTTCCCAAAATACTGGTTTTTCATAATTGCCTAAATACAGAAATAAAGCTGGGAAATGGAAAAGTAAACCGACAAGAGTATCTGGAAAAAATAAAGCCACTTCTAAAAGGTGTGACCAAAGTTTTCATATCCGAGATGAAAAGAGATGACTGGGAAATGGAAGGCAATATTATCTTACCCGGTTTGGATATTTCTGAGTATGGGGGGTACACAGGAAAAGATAAAACAGTATTGCGTGTAGGAAATTTATTAAAAGAGCGCGATTTGATGATGGGCTACTCTTTTAGCGAAAAAGCAGTTTCCAACCATTCAATGATTACTCTAGGGATGAACCCTGATATTCAAGGATCGCGAATTTCTAATGGATTTGAAGATCTGCTAAATCATTTCCGAAATAACAGGGTTTATATTAATGCCACCGTTGATGGTTTTGAAGATGGCTATAATTTGGCCATGTTAGAAGCAATGGCAACTGGCATGCCAATTGTAACGTCACAAAATAAAACTTCTCCCATTCGCGATGGAGTAAATGGGTATTGCTCGAATGATCCTGAATATTTAAGTCGTTGCATTGCCGATCTTATGCAGGACCCGGTATTGGCCAAAAAGTTAGGTGAAAATGCACGCAAAACTATTTTAGAGAATTTCTCGATTGATAAATTTATTAACTCCTGGAGCAATGTCGTTGAATTAGCCGTCAAAGATTTTCTTAAATATACCGGGATCAGCTTGGATACCGAAGAGTCGCCCTTTGAGGAAAAAAACAGGAAGAATATTTTGATGGATTTTGTGTCTTATCCGGCGACAACCGCTCACTATTTGGAAAGGGCGCTAAGACAGGATCATAACGTGATGACTTGTGGAGCGCAAATTACAGAAGAAATAAAAAAGATTTGGAACCTTGAAAATATGAAGTGGGAGATTACCTCGCAGGATATACCTAGAGGAAATAACGCTCCGTTGAAACAGGTTTTTGATCAACTACCGTATGGTTGGAAACCCGATTTGTATTTATGGGTTGAGACCGGCCTGGGGATGGTTCCAGCTGATCTGCAGGAGTATGACCTTCCAAAAGCCTGCTACTTAATCGACACCCATATAAATTTTGAAAAGCATATAGAAATAGCTCGAAACTTTGATTTCATTTTTTTGGCGCAAAAAGATTATGTGTCCAAAATGAATAGTGTAGGAATTAAAAACGTGTTCTGGTTACCGCTTGCTTGTGATCCTGATATTCATGGAAAGGTAGAACAGGACAAGGAATGGGATGTAGGATTTGTCGGGACAATTCCTGAAACTCAGACGCGAAGGAAAGTACTTCTTGAAAAAATAGGCTCTCATTTCAAATTGAATTGCGAACGAAAGTTCATGGAGGAAATGGCTGAACATTATTCGCGATCAAAAATAGTCTTCAATAATGCTATTAACAATGATCTCAATATGAGAGTTTTTGAGGCATTGTGTTCTGGAAGTATGTTGATAACAGATCATGCAAGTGGTTTAGAAGAAATGTTTGAAAACAATAAGGATCTTGTAATTTATGAAGACGAAAACATTGAAGATCAAATATCTTATTACTTGAAAAATGCTACCGAAAGACAACGCATCGCTGAACAAGGGCGTCGGGAAGTCTTGGAGCACCACACGTACCTGCATAGGGCTAAAACTCTTATGAATGTTCTTGATACGGAAGTTTCAAAGGCAAATGATGATCTCGCAGTTCCAGAAAAACCAGAAAATTATTATAAAAATATTCGTCATGACCTAATCCCTCTTGTTCCTGAAGATGCTAATTGCATTTTAGAAGTTGGGTGTGCAGAGGGTATGACGGGTAATGAGCTTAAGAATAGGCCGGGAGTGTTTGTTGCTGGAATTGAGATGAACGAAACAGCTGCAGAAATGGCACGGAAAGTTCTTGATGATGTCATTTCAGGGGACATTGAGAAAATGGAGCTTCCCTACAGTCCTTCTGCTTTCGATTGTGTAATTTTTGCGGATGTTTTGGAGCATTTGGTAAATCCTCTGGAAGTATTAAAAAAAGTAAATAAGGTTTTAAAGGATGACGGGACAGTAATAATGAGTATCCCGAACGTCCAATTCTTTGGGGTAGTGCACCAGTTAATAGAGGGAAACTGGACTTATCAGAAGGAAGGAATTCTTGATGAAACCCATCTTCGGTTCTTTACCTTTAAAGAAATAGAGAAACTCGTTAAAGAAGCGGGGCTTTATATCCAAAGAATTGAGGAAACATTGGACCCGCAATATGAAAAATTCGCTAGTGAAAAACATACGACGCTCCAATTAGGTCGGGTTTCTATAAATGATCTGACTCCTGATGAGATCCGACGGTTTTTCGTTTTCCAATACAAAATTGTAGCAGGAAAGGTAAGAGTGCAATCAAAGGACCAAATTGAATCCTCAAACGATAATAGGAATATATTTATGGAAAATCTTTTGAACGAAGCACAAAGTATTTTTGATAAAGCTGATTATGAAACTGCTTTGAATAAATATGAAAAAATCCAGGAACTGAATTCCGATTCTTCTGAAGCTCTGGTGGGTATGGGAAATTGTTATATGAGATTACAAAACCCTGAAAAAGCTGAGGCATGCTTTATAAGAGCAAAAACACATGATCAGAACAACTTTAAAGCCTGGTTGGGTCTGGGGTTGTTGGAGCTTTATAGGGCAAACACTAAACAGGCAGAGATCTATTTAATTAGAGTCGTAGAGTTAAACCCAGAAAGTGATAAGGCCTTTTGCGCTTTAGGAATTTTAAAGGCAAATACCAATGACCTTAAGGCAGCAGAAGAATATTATTGCCGTGCATTAGATTTGAACATTGAGAATCTATTGGCAAATAAATCACTGATTGAACTTTCCTATGTTACAGAGAATTATTCAGCTGCGTATAAATATTTGAAAAGCTTTTTAGACATTTACCCCGCCAATTTGAATATGCTTTTTGTGATGGCTGGCCTACAATTTAAAATGGGTCGCGTTGAAGATTCTTTAAAAACCTTGGATGATGTTTTGTTTATTGACCCAAACCATAAATTTGCCTTGGAATTTCAGAAAAGTGTTCGCGCTGTGTCTGTTGAATAGGATTTAAAATGGATTATTTTGAAACTAATATAAAACTACTTCAAAAACATGATCCTGCCCTGGCGAACCGGGTTAAGGAGCAGAGTTTCCCTGAAAACGTAAAAGTCAGTATTTCCAAAGATGGGTTGCCTGTCCCCCAAATTGCTGGCCTCAGCCTTCATAGCAAGTACCATCCTGGAAAAGAGGCGGTGCAGTTGACTCAAAGTTTTCAGCTCTGCAATGACTCTCGTACCGTTATTTTTGGATTGGGGTTTGGTTACCACATACTTCCACTTATAGAAAAGTCAGAAGTAACGGTTATTGAACCGTTCATGACGATTTTCAGGGCTTTTATATCTTCGGTTGATCTTGCTCCGTTTTTGCCTAAGGTTCGGTTTCGTATTGCTGAAACTCCTGCAAGCTTACTCGCCAGGTATGAGCCAACAAATTGGAATATTTTTGAACATGTTCCCTCTGTAAGGCTTGGAGAATCTTATTATCAGCAATTGCATAGTGGAATAGAGACCAGAAACTACATTCAAAATAAGCCGCTTAGAATATTGGTGGTAAAACCAATTTACGGTGGGTCTCTTCCTACAGCGGTTTATTGTTTAGAGGCCTTAAAAAATCTAGGGCATGAAGTTGAATCCGTGGATTGCGATAAATTTGCAGATGGTTTCTTTTCTTTGAAGGAAACAACTAAGATTAAAGCAAATGCCGAGGTTTTATCGCAAAATTTCCTGAATTTAATGGGAGAAATAACAGCAGCAAAAGCCGCAGAATTTCGTCCTGATCTCATTTTGGCTTTGGCCCAGGCACCCTTGTCTCCAGATGCAATTAGCCGTTTAAAAGAACTTAAGGTGCCCATTGCATTTTGGTTTGTGGAAGATTTTCGAACACTTCCGTACTGGAAGGAGGTTTCGTCTTCCTATGATCATTTTTTCACAATTCAAAACAACGAATTTCATTCAGAGTTAATAGGTGCCGGAGTAAAGGACTCTTATTATCTTCCACAAGCGGCACATCCTGATGTTCATCGTCCTTTGGATTTAACTTTTGAACAGAAGAAAGTATATAAAGCGGATATTTCCTTTATGGGGGCTGCATATCATAATCGGGTGCAATCTTTCCCTAGATTGTTGGGTAGGGATTTTAAAATTTGGGGAACGGGTTGGAATGTTGATTCTCCCTTGGGAAAGAGACTTCAAAATAATAATAAGCGTGTGACGACAAATGAAACAGTAAATATTTATAATGCAGCGAAAATTAATTTAAACCTTCATTCTTCTTCATATCATTATGGGATTAATCCTGAAGGGGATTTTGTTAATCCAAGAACCTTTGAGATAGCTGCTTGTAAAGGTTTTCAGTTGTTGGACTATCGATCGGATTTAATCAACTTGTTTAACGTTAATGATGAACTCGTCGTTTTTAAATCCTTGGATGACTTAAATGAACAAATTGATTTTTATCTAAAAAATCCTGACCTTAGGAATGAAATAGCTAGTCGTTCCTATCAAAAAGTTTTGAGTGAACATACTATTGAACACCGAATGCAGGAGATGTTGATTCATGTATTTATTAATCGAATCGATTCTCTTCAAAAAAATAAAGAGAATGGACTTGACCCATTATCTTATTGCATAGAAAAAGCCGGAGAGAGTACTGAATTAGGTCAGTACTTAAAACAATTCGAAGGTACAAAAGATTTTTCGCTAAAAACTATTTCAGACAATATTCAGAAAGGTGAAGGCGATTTGGATGACAATGAGACATTGCTTATGATGCTTGACCAATTAATGCAGGAGAAAGTTTAGCAATGGTCAAAAATATTCTTATAGTCAGTTTGACAAGAATGGGAGATTTGATTCAGACGACTCCACTGATAAGTGGGCTTAGAGAGAAATATCCGAGTGCAAGGATAACTTTGATGGTGTCCAGTGATTTTGTTGATGCTGTTTCCCTGATACCGAATATTGATGATTCTATCGTATTTAACCTTAGACAGTTTAAAGACTCTGATAAATGGGAGGATGAGTCTTGGGTGAAAATATATCGCTATATGGAATCGGAATTAAATGATATTCGCAATGAATCCTATGATTTATTGGTGAATTTAAGCCACTCGCGCTTGAGTGCCTTAATGGTTTATTACCTCAAAGTTAAAAACGTAATCGGTTTTCATTGTAATGGCGTTGGCGATAGGATGACAGGTCATCCTTGGATGCAATATTTTGGAACGGAACCTTTTAATAGAAGCTTTAATGAGTTCAACCTTGTCGAAATGTTTACCAGAAGTGCTGGGGTAGATTTAAAAAACAGGGAGATTCAAGTTTCGCCTAACTTTGTTGAACTTGATGCGAATCAATTGTTTGATGCAAAGACCCAAAAGTTAGAAGAGGGTCTTGTTATTGGATTCCAAATTGGTTCCAGTTTGGAAAATAGAAGATGGTCTACAAAATCTTTTGCAGAATTGGCAGATTTGTTGGTAGAAAAACTGAACGCACGTATCCTGCTTTTTGGAGTGGCATCTGAAAGCAAGTCTGCTGCGGAAATGATTGGCTTAGTAAAGGAAAAAAGTAGGGTTATTGATTTAACTGGGAAAACAGATATTCCGCAATTGACGGGATTATTGAATAGCTGTGATTATCTGGTTACAAATGACACTGGTACAATGCATTTAGCCGCAGCATTGAATACCAAAATTATTGGTTTATTTTTTGCTCATGCTCACCCTTTTGAGACGGCACCTTTTTCTTCTGGTCATCTGATTTTTCAAGCTCGTATTTCTTGTGCTCCATGTAGTTACGGTGTTCATTGTAATAATATAGTTTGTGTGGAGAAAGTTTTACCTGCACATATTCTCAATTTTGTTGAAAGTCATCTGGAGTATGGGCGTTGGGAAGTGCCAGGTGAATTAAAGAACACGGATGAGTTAAATATTTATGAAACCGTTTTATCTGCTCAAGGGATAGTAGGTCTAAGACCAATACTCAAACATGCTCTTTCTTTAGATGATGTATTCCGTTTGGCTTATGCCGTTTTATGGCGTGAGACTTTGGATGTTGAAATTAAAACGGATATTGAGGTTATTCAGGAAAATTTACAAAATTTCAGTATTTCCGATTATGACAATCTTTTAGGCTCCCTGGCTGTGAAAGTAAAACTCCTTAAAGAACTTGAAGCTTTAGGAAGTGAGGGCATACGGTTATGTGAAGGTCTTGTAAAAAATGCCTCGGGTATGCGAGCTTTGCCTGAAAAACTGGTGAGAATTGGGGAGGGTATAGATAGGATTGATGAACAAATAGAGCTACTTGGTATGACTCACCCAGAAATAAAACCCATAACGGATATGTTTTGTAAAAGAAAAGAAAATCTTATCGGAAATGACATAAGTCTATTAGGGGTTGAAAGTAGGAAATGTTACTCGTTGTTGCAGAAAGAATCTAGAAGAATGGTTGAAATACTCTCAATTCATGAAGAGCAGTTCAATGTGTGTTTAAACTATAAGACACATAACTCCATTAGCGTTTGAGTTCCTGGTAAGTAAGAGGCCATGTCCCCCTGGGCTTCCCCTTCGAGAAAACCTTGTAGAAACTCCAAAGATGCACCGCCACCTGTAGAAACAAAAAAGTTGCTGGCAAAGTAATTCCATAATTGGTAGGAGTCATTTTCCAGAAAATCAATGGATATTTGGTTTCTATTGACCGTGGCAGGGATAATTTTGCCAATTTGTCTTTTAATCATTTTCTTTAATTCGCTGCCACCGATTTTATTAAGAATGGCTGCTGAATCACCTCCACCAATAACCACCGAAAGGTTGGGATTGAGTAAAGCGCTTTTGAATAAAAGTTTAGCCAGCTCAAGAGAGCCTTCTGCATAACTAGCACATAATGGGTGATCGTAAGCACCTAAGGGGCCATTCCAAAAAACATTTTCGATCCCTTTCATTTTTTCTTCGAATTGGATCATTGTTTTTTCGCCGAGGTCTAATTGAAGTTCCTTGGTGAAGTCAGGCGATATTTTATTTTCAAACGAAGTGCTCTTGAAATCTGAAACAACTTTGTAGTCTTCGGGTAATATTATTGAAACCTTTTTCTCTTCCGCGAGGTCAATTATTTTTTCTGCCAAGTTGACATCATTTAAAAATTCTTGGTTTTCGTTTTTGTCAGTGCTGGATAATTTACCTGGGATGGTATCAATGCTAAATGGTTTAAGTAATTCCTTTTGTTGGTAAGCCATCAGGAAGGAATTAGCCATTTTGCCTCCAATAAAAATACCTTGCACACCCGTTTTTACAAACTGTTGCAGTATTTTTATTTTGTCTGTAATTTTTGCTCCACCAGCTATAACCATGGTTTTTTTTGGATTGGCCAAAACTTTACCTGCAAAAGCACCTAAACGATTAACTTCTTCATAGAGCAATACGCCAGAGACTACTTGCTTGCCATTAGCCCGCATTATTTGCGGTAATAGTTTTATGCTTTTAGTTACTCTATGGCTGCATCCAAAAGCACAATTTATATATACATCGGCAATGTCAGCTAGTTTTTCAATAAACTCTTTTCTATAAAGATCGGTGTTTTTGGGGTCGAGAAGATAACGTAAGTTGGGTAGAAACTTGATGCCTCCCGGTGGCAACCTCTTGTGCGATACAATCTCCAGAGAATGCTTCATGTGTGAATCAATGGTCTCGGGAGGGAAAATGGTGTAGGTGTCACCGTAAACTCTACGTATTAAAGTGTCGAAATGGGAACACACAAACTGAATATTAAAAACTCCGTCCCAACCTGAATGGTCTTTTTTCTTGTGGGGTCGACCTAAATGGGAACCTATAACAATTCGGCAATCCCCTTCAGTAAGCTCGTGTATTTTTTTGAATGTTAAATCTAGAAAACGTCGGATGCGAGTATCATCAGCGACTCTGTACAAACCTTTTGCTGTACTTCGGAGGGGAACATTGAAATCACATCGAATGAATATTGTTTTTCCACGGAGATCAGCTGGTTTGAGTTGGGCTAGTTGCGCCATACCAATCATATTGGAGTTTTCAGTACTTCCCATTATTAGCACCCTTTATTTACAATAAAAACAAGAGGATAGATCGATCAGCAACGTTTATCCGAGCGTTACTTTTAATTAATGTCGATAATCCTTTATTAACCGAATAAAGTTTCACTATAATTGTTTAGAGTGGTATGATGCAAACCGTATTTAGTATTATTAAGCAGCTTTAAACATATTTATTAAGCTTTGAGTAATCAGGCTTTTTTATATAAAATTTTTTCTAAACATTAATATTTTTGAGTGAACAAAAATTATTACCTATACTTTTTTAAGGCTTTCAAACTGAAAGTTAACCAAACTAAAACCTTCTTCTTTCCTTACCTCAGACCATCTATTATGGTTCCGGCCAACAAGGTCAATCAGAAATCTCCATAACCTATTGAATTATAAAGCTTCATGTTATAATTGGCAAGCTTTAGAAATTCCAATCATTGCTAAATTCGAGATTTCTGTGGAAAAGCGAAAGAAAGAAACAGGAAATTACCTATGAAAAAAACTAAAAGTGCAAAAAAAGTAATGCTGATTAATGCTCAGCATCCAGAAGAATGTCGTGCAGTTATTTTGAACAATAATGTTATCGACGATTACATTGTCGAACATTCCTCTCGTGAACAAATTAAAGGGAATGTTTACCTGGGCGTTATTAATCGAGTTGAGCCTTCCATCGAAGCGGCTTTTGTTGATTTTGGGAACAAAAAATTTGGGTTTTTGCCTTTTAAGGATGTGTTGAAAGAATCTTATGTTCATACCGGCGAAAAAAAGGCGAAAATAAGAATTCAAGATGTATTGATGAGAGGTCAAAAAATCCTTGTTCAAGTGGCGAAGGAAAGTCGTGATGCAAAGGGTCCATCATTAAATAACGCGCTTAGTATTCCTGGCCGATTCCTAGTATTGATGCAGGGGCAGGGAAGTGCGGTATCACGAAAAATTGAAGATGAATCGGAAAGAAAGAAGCTAAAGGATATTGTTGCTGATTTTAATCTTCCGGACAATCTTGGATTGATCATTCGTACTGCAGGTGTTGGAAGAAATAAAATTGAGTTACAAAAAGATCTGCAAATGCTTATTAAAGTTTGGGAGAAAATCCAAAGTTCCCTAGAAGATGACTCTACAGCAGCTCCTTATTTAATTTATCAGGAGCCTGACTTGGTCGTGAGGACAGTTAGAGACCATTATTCTAGCGATACTTCACAGATCATTGTTGACAATAGTGACGCTTATAAAGCGTTGAAGGATTTTGCAAGATTGGTCATGCCAAGAAGTAGAAATTTGGTGAAATTTTATAATGAGACCCGACCCCTATTTTCGGAATATAAAGTAGAAGAACAAATTGAGTCTATCTATGAGAGGAAAGTCTTATTACCTGCTGGTGGCTCTATTGTTATCGATATTGGTGAGGCAATGGCCTCCATTGATGTGAACTCAGGAAAAACCAAAGGTGGACTGGATTTAGAAGAAACAGCCGTAAATACTAATTTGGAAGCGGCAAAAGAAATTGCAAGACAACTTCGCTTAAGAGATCTAGGGGGCTTGGTTGTAATAGATTTTATTGATATGTATCAGAAAAAGAACAAAGCCGCTGTGGAAAAGGAACTCAAGTTATCCTGCAAAACGGATAAGGCAAGGATTAATCTTTCCAGGATTTCGAAATTTGGCCTACTGGAAATGTCCCGTCAGAGAATCTCGCCTCCTGTTAAAGAAGGGATTTTTGATGAATGTAGTAGTTGTAGGGGGTCGGGTCATGTTCGATCGACAAATTCAATAGTTTTGCTGGTATTTAGAAAAATTCAGGAATTAATAGCAAAAGGCCGGGTCAAGGTCATTGGTTTAGAAATTTCTTCTGAAATTGCCACCTATCTCTTAAATTCGAAAATGGACGTGATTTTTGAACTGAAAGAAAAATATCAAATAGACCTTAAATTTACCAGTAAACCTAGTTTATCCTTTGAAGATTTTAAATTTGAAATTTTAGAGAGGAAAGAAGAGGAACCAGAAGCCGAATCTAAAATAGCAGAAAAAAGTTATGAAAAGGCCCATTCAAAGAGTGAGTCAGGAGAGGTTCAAAAAGAAGCAAGCTCAGAAGAAACACCAAAGGCGGAATCTGAAGCTAATTCGACACAGACCAAGCGTAGATATTCAAAAAGAAAGCCTTCACCCAGAAGAGGGCAAACGCGCGGAAGAGGAAGAAGACCTTATAATCCGAGAAAAAAACCTGAAAACGAAACACCTGCCATTGCAGGTGAAGCGCAAACGAGTACGGTTGATCCTATAAAAACGGATGAGAAAAATTTCAATACATTACCAGATAAGGTAGAAGCACCTATTATACCGTTGCCGGCCCCTTTTGTAAGATCGGAAACAACAGAAAGCGAGACATCAGGTTCTGCCCCGGATGGAAATGTGAGTGAAGGATAGCCGATTCATCCAGAAATGGCACATCGGAAGCCAGTATCCCAGAACCTTGTGTCGGGTGGGGATATGTTTCTATAGGGAACCATTGCAAATTCTTTCATAAAGCCATGCTCTCTTTTGGAAAATGAACCTCCGCGAGTTACCTTGAATTTTTTTCCAAAGTTGGCATCCTTGTGCAGTGAACCAGGGTAAGGCTGATACCAACTGCTGGTCCATTCAGAAACATTTCCATTCATTCCCCAAACCCCATACTTACTTTTATCCTGATTTTTTTCAGTAGTAGAGATCACTTTTTTTGAGAAGTTGGCGTATTCCTTGTTAAATTCATTACCCCAAACGAACAGGCGACTGTCTGACCCTCTGGCGGCTTTTTCCCACTCATATTCTGTCGGCAATCTCTTACCAATCGCCTGGCAGTAGGAGTCTGCCTCAAACCAACTGACTCCACGTACAGGCTCGTTGATGACTTGGGTTGAATATTTTGCCAAGGGTTTGAATTTTATAAAATCTTCATAAGTGGTTTCGTATCGATCTATATAGAAAGTTTTTAGGTGAAAGGTTTGTTTGGGTTGTGCATTGAGCCCTGCAGTCTTATCAGACATGAATGGAATTAGAGAGGATGATGGATCAAACCCCAGAGTGAATTCTCCCGCTGGTATTTCAACCATTTCTATGCGCTTTTTTTCATTGCAGGACAATAAAATTACGGCAATAAATAGAATGTAAAGATGTTTAATCAATGAATATCTGTAGAGGAACCCATATTTCGAGCAAGTCTGGAATCAGAAGTATTAAAGGGGAATTGATCGCTTCCATTTTCTGCCAGGACATACTCCACTGTCAAGCAAGCTGCCTGTTGTCTTGAACACATTTGTGTTCTGCAGTCTTGATCTTTTTTTCCGCAGTAATAATTTAATATCCGCATTTTCATAAATCCTTCATCCCCAAGTTTAACAATATAAACGTTTTTTTTGGATTCAATATTATGGGTTCGGGTGCGATAGTTGTACCAGCCTGAAAATTCTTTGTTTATTAAACTTCCAAAAGAAATTTTATCCTCTATATACCCATTTTTAGGGGCATTTTTGACTTCTTCAAAATCCACAGGGCCAAGATTAAGGACTCCTGTTTTTCCTTGTGGATTTGTTGCACCCCCATTGGCAATAATTTTTGTTCGACTGAAACCCAGATCCCATTCTATATTTTGAAAGGTTTGTTTTTCAGCTTCTCCCTCTGCAACTAAATGAGTTTTGCCTGACGAAAAATCTACTAGCATCCAAGAATCTTTGTCTTTTGCGTTAACTTGAATTACAGGATTTTGCGTACTGATCTTCTTCAATGTTTTTGGGGGTAGGGGGACGGTTTCAAATTCCTCAATGTTATCGATCATATAATTTAATGCAGTATGAAAAATTAAGGTCGCCCCTAATAACATCAGGAATATTTTTGGAGTAGCATTCATAAAATACAGTTTAACACAGCCGGATTATTTTGACGGGACGCTCATCTTAAGTTTAGATAAATCCTGGGAAAAATTAAGGGGATCGCTAAACAGTGACTTATCAAGTGTAAAGAAAAAATGACCTAAATATCAATAAGTTGTAAAAAGCTTTTCTTTTCACAGTGTTTAATTTAATGTATATTTAAATGGTATCTGTTTAAAAAACTTCGAATAAATCATGCCTCAAGACCGTTATTTTAGCTACAAAAAATCTCAAATTGAAAGCTTTGTAAAAACTGAATTTAAGAAGAAATTTCGTTCCGCAGCGAAGATATCTATAAGGAAACGACAGAAATTTATAGATGAAATGACCCGCAAGGTCAGCAAGCGTTTTGGGAAGGATATATTATTTTTAATCGATTTTTCTAAACAAGGGTTTTGTGCTGTTATTTCTCCTGTACATACAGAATCGACAGATAAAGGTAAGTTGAGCCAGTCTTTTTCCCATCCTCAGGTTTTTTACACCACGCATTGTATAGATAGATTTAGCGAAAGAATGAACACCGATGAGAATGTCATAATTCAATTGGATGCTTATTTTAATGAAGCCATTTTATCTTTTGGAGAGAACCCAGGTTTTTTGACTTGTTCAGATGGAGTTTTTGCTTGCGAACTTGAAAACGAGAGATTTATTATAAAAACCTTTTTAAATTTTGATTTATTGAGTGATGACCAGATTAAACAATTTTATGGTTCAGATATGATTTCCATGCTTCCGCAGGAATACACTGCCGAAAATATCTCTGGTGCTGATTTTATAATTGAAGATGAGCAAGCGCTCCCACAAAGTAAACCGCAAGAGCTTTCTTAAGCGCACCTTTGTAAAAGGTGAGTTCAAATTTTCTCCTTTTTGTTGAAGTGTATCTAAATGATCCAGGTTTTTAATGTTGTAAAAATGTATGACGGGTCCAACCCCGTGTTGGATGACGTTTCTATGGAAATTGCCAAAGGTGAGTTTGTTTTTCTCACAGGTCCAAGCGGTGCAGGTAAGACAACAATTTTAAAAATTTTATTTGGTTGGGAACACTTCGAAAAAGGACAGGTTTTAGTTCAGGGTATTAATGTTGGAAAACTAACCTATAGAAATATCTATACACTAAGAAGATCCATGGGGGTTGTATTTCAAGATTATAAGCTGTTACCTAATAAAACAGTTTTTGAAAATGTATCGTTTGCACAAGAAGTAATTGGACGAGATAGAAAAACAATTAGGTTTAAAACATGGGAAGCATTGAAGAATGTAGGGCTGACCCCGAAAAAAGATGCTTACCCTGCTTACCTGTCCGGAGGTGAGCAGCAAAGAGTCGCTATTGCTCGCGCAATGGTAAATTCACCTTCTATTATTCTCGCAGATGAGCCAACGGGAAACCTTGATCCGGATATATCGATTGAAATATTTAAACTGTTCGAAGAATTGAATCATAAAGGTGCCACCATAATCTTTGCGACTCATAGCCAGGATATTATCAGGCTGAGAAACCATCGGGTTATTAGTTTGAACCGGGGGAAAGTGGTTACTTCTTGAGGAATTTATGCAGACTTTATTAAGTGGGTTTAGAACCACTCTTTCAAACATTTTAAATAATAGGCAAATCTTTCTTCTCTCTGTTGCTACTATAACTATTTCCATTTCCATTTTGGGTTTGTTCTTGTTGCTGTTTTTTAATCTTAATGGATTTCTTTCCAAGTGGAACAGTCAAGTTCAACTCATAGTTTACCTGGAAGATGATATTACGGCGGCTCAAAGAGGGGCTTTGAAAGGTATTATTTCTAATGCTCCGAATATCGAGTCTATGGCAGAGGTTTCCCGCCAAAAAGCTTGGGCTGAATTTCAATCTAATATATCAGAAAATTTAAAGCCCTTAATGGATTTGGATTTTAATCCTTTGCCCGCATCCTACAAGATAAAGTTCAAAAATACTGAAAGCCGATTAGCTCATATACGGGAACTATCTAATGAAATTAAAGGCAAGAGTGGAGTCGAGTCAGTAGAGTATGGAGTAGAGTGGATTGAAAGATTTGAAAAGTTCATGGTCTTTTCCCAGGTATTCCTTTTTTCAATGGGGGCTCTTTTGTGTTTGGCTCTTACCTTGATTATTTCCAATACCATTCGTCTTTCGATTTACTCCCGGCAAGCTGAGATAGAACTGATGCTTTTGATTGGTGCAACGCCGAGGTTTGTCAAAATCCCGTTTTTATTAGAAGGAATGTTACAAGGATTAATAGGTTCGATTTTGGCTCTTTTTCTGATAGGAGGAGCTCATTTTTATTTAAAAAGTGAATTTCAATCGTCTATTGAATCTATGGCAATGGAAATTGAGTTTATTGCAGAACCATTTTTGCTGGGGTTGGTGGGTATGAGTGTTTTTGTAGGCTTTATGGCAAGTTATATTTCCACCTTTCAGTTTCTTCGCATGTTAAATAAAAAATGAAAAAAAATCTTTTAATTCTAACTACTATTCTTCTTTTTTACTCATTTATGGGAATAGGCTCTCCCGTATTTGCGGCCAAGAAAAATGTTGGAGAAATTGATACGCTTTTAAAAGATGAGCAATCTGAACTGAAGGCGTTGAGGAAAAAAATTGCACGGCAAGAAAATGCGATTTCAAAAGCGGGTAAAAAAGAGTCTACCGTACTAAAAAACCTTCAAAAAATTGGTAACCAGCTAAAACTTAAAAAGAGAGAGCTGAATATCTATAAATGGAATATCAAAAATAATCAGAAAAAAATTTCAAGTCTGCAACCTCGTCTTGAAAAAGCCGAGCAGAAAATTAAATCTCACAAGAAGATTTTAGGGCTTCGTCTTCGATCTATGTATAAGGAAGGGCCTGTATTTCCTTTGAAAATTGCATTTTCATCCAGTAATGTTAATGATTTGTTGCAACGGTTTAAGTATATGGATTTGATTGCTCGGAAAGATTCTGAGTTGCTTCGTGAATATAAAAATCGATTGGAACAAATCAAGGAGGATAAAAGATCCTTATACGCTGTTCGTGCAAAATTAGTTAAATTGGAAAAAAATACGATATCCAAGAAAAAGGAAATCGAAAAAGGAAAAAGTGAGAAATCCGCTTTTTTGAAGAAAATTAAAAGGAAGAAAAACTTAAGCGTAAAAGTCAGGAAAGAGTTGGTAGCAGCCTCCAATAATTTAAATAAACTGATCGATAAACTTCTTGTGAAGCTTGTTTCGGGAGAGGGTTTAGATATATCTGATAAAAAAGGTAGGCTCAAGCTTCCGTTAAGAGGGAAAATCCTCAACAAGTTTGGCCGGAAAAGAGTTAAGGAATATGACTCTTATATTGTTTATAATGGTATTAACGTACGGGCTAAAAAGGGTTCTCAGGTTAAAGCTATTTTTGATGGTAAAGTTTTGTATACAGGAGAGCTTGAGGGATACGGAAATCTTGTGATAGTGGGTCATGGTAAAGAGTACCACTCTCTTTATGGTCATTTAGACACCATAAACGTTTCTCCAAATAAGGTTGTTCGCACGGGAGATGTAATTGCCCTTAGTGGTGACTCGGGGTCCCTGGATGGTGAGACCCTTTATTTTGAGTTGAGAAAAAATGGTAAACCTATTGAACCCGTTCCCTGGTTCAAGATGGCCAAAAAATAAAATTATAATCATTCTGGAGATCATATTTTGAACTGGTTAAATAACTCAATTAAAACCATTGTGTGTGGCACCGTTTTAATTTTTAGTTTGTTTACATCGGCAACCTTGTTTGCTGAGGAGGAAAAGGACAAACAAAATGCCTATAACAAGCTAAAGGTGTTTTCAGAAATTCTTTCCCTTATTGAGTCTAATTATGTTGAACCCATTGAAAACGACTCCATGATTGAGGGGGCCATTAATGGAATGGTTAAATCTCTTGATCCTCACACAAGCTATATGCCACCTGCCTCATATAAAGAAATGCAGGTAGAAACTACAGGGAAATTTGGCGGATTGGGTATTGAAATTAGCATCCGTGATGGAGTTCTTACCGTTGTTTCACCCATTGAAGAGACTCCAGCTTTTCGAGTGGGAATAAAACCCGGCGATAAAATTATTAAAATTGAAGATGAATCAACCCTTGATATGACTCTACAGGATGCCGTATCTCGATTGCGAGGAGAAACAGGATCCCCGATAACTATAACCATTTTTAGAAAAACTTTTAAACAACCCAAAGAATTTACAATTGTCCGAGATGTGATTAAAGTCCGCAGTGTTGTTCATAAACTCTATCAAGACGATATTGGTTATATCAAAATAAGAAGTTTCTCAAAAAATACTAGCAACGACCTTGATAAAGCTTTAGATGAATTAGGTAAAAAAGGAATTACCAAATTAATCCTTGATGTGAGAAACAATCCCGGTGGATTATTGAATCAAGCGGTAGAGGTTACTGACCGGTTCTTAAACAGGGAAAACCTAATTGTTTATACCAAAGGTCGCTCTGATGAACAGAATATGCGTTTCACCAGCCACGACAAGGTAGCAGGGGTTTCTTACCCGATGATCATTCTTGTAAATAGTGGAAGTGCCAGTGCGTCAGAAATTGTTGCCGGAGCTTTGCAGGATCTTAATCGTGCAGTGATATTGGGTACACCCACCTTTGGGAAAGGATCGGTGCAAACTATCATTCCTCTAAGTGATGGTTCAGCCCTAAGGTTAACAACAGCAAGATATTACACCCCCAGTGGACGTGTGATTCAGGAAAACGGGATTGAACCTGATATTATTGTGGAAATGAAACCGGTTAAAGAGCTTGATAAAGAAGATGGTAAAGCGGAAGAATCCGAAGAAAAAGTAAGGTTACGCCGATTTTTGCGTGAAAAAGATTTAAAAAAGCATTTGAAAGGAAAAAGCAGTATTGAAGGTGCAGAAAATGAAAAAGACGTTTCCCATGAAACTCCCAGTGAATTGGAGGAAGTGGAAAGTAAGAAATTGAGCGATGATTTGAAAAAAGACAACCAGCTTCAGCAGGCTGTATCGTTATTATCAGGTTGGGAAGTAATGAAAAAAATGTTCAAGAACTTAAAAGTTGATGCTCCAGATCCGGGTAGCAGAATTAGTATGAAATAGCGGATATGCTAGTTCTTGGATTAGAAACATCATGTGATGATACTGCAGCTGCAGTCCTTAAAGATGGGAATAAGCTCTTATCGAATATCATAAATGACCAAAGTAGTATTCACTCCAAATATGGAGGAATTGTTCCTGAGCTTGCAGGGCGTTCCCATATCGATGAGCTCCATAGAGTAATTAATCAATGTCTCCAATCTGCCAAGGTTGAGTTAAGGGACATAGATTTAATCGCAGTCACCATGGGCCCCGGGTTAATAGGTTCCTTGCTTGTTGGTGTGAATGCCGCAAAGGGAATATCCTATGGTTTAGATATCCCATTGATAGGGGTCAATCATCTTGAAGGCCATCTTCTCGCCATTTTTCTCCAGGAACAAATCAAATTTCCTTTTATTTCTCTTGTGGTTTCTGGAGGCCACACCGATTTATATCGCGTAGACAACTTTGGTAGTTATAAAATTCTGGGTAGAACCCGGGATGATGCGGCCGGAGAATCTTTCGATAAAGTGGCTAAAATGCTAGGACATAAATATCCCGGCGGCCCCATAATTGAAAAGATTGCCAAAGAAGGGAATAAAGATGCGCATAAATTTCCAAGAGCTTACCTTGAAAAAGACTCGCTTGATTTCAGTTTTAGCGGGGTAAAAACTTCTGTTAAGACTTTTATTAATAAAAAACAAAAAAACAATATTCCTGGATTGTCCGATCAGGATATTGCCGCTGGTTTTCAAGAGGCTGTTGTAGAAGTTTTATCAAAAAAAATTATTATGGCCTGCCAAAGGGAAGGCCTGTCGCGAGTTGTTGTGACAGGTGGCGTTGCAGCAAATGGAGCCCTTAGAAGAGCTGTGGCATTGGAGTGTAATAGTGCAGGCTATGAATCGTGGTTTCCCGACCCTATATATTGCACTGATAACGCAGCTATGATCGCCTGCGCTGGTTTTCAAAAATATAATGCTTTCCCAAATTCTAAAGCAGACTTGTTAAACCTTGATGCTACTGCCAATTTATCTTTGGCCTGATTTTGGCTTTGCGTAAACCGAAGATTGGCTAATCGTAGGATTATTTTTATGCATGCATTGGTGACGGGAGGAGGCGGGTTTTTGGGAAGTGGTATTACCAACGCACTTCTCAAACAAGGAAATGAAGTCTCAATAATTGGGAGAGGACATTATCCGCATTTGTCTCCATCTGTGAAGAGATTGCAAGGTGATATAAGAGACCTTGAATTTGTAAATAATTCCTTAAAGAAGGTTGATGTTGTTTTTCATACTGCCGCTATTCCAGGGATATGGGGGCGGGATTTTTTCAGCATCAATGTCCAGGGAACAGAAAACCTAATTAAGGCTTGTCGAAAAAATTCAGTTCAAAAACTTGTTTTCACAAGTTCTCCCAGTGTTGTTTTTGGGCGCTCAAGTCTTGAAGATGCTGATGAATCTACTCCCTATCCAGAAAAATATTTATGCGAGTACCCTCGAACAAAAGCCCTTGCAGAGAAAATGGTTTTGCAGGCCAATGATGCCCGTTTGGCTACTGTTGCCATCCGCCCTCATCTTATCTGGGGACCCGGTGATCCACATTTAGTTCCCCGTTTAATAGATAAAGCAAAAAAAAATAAACTGATAAGAGTAGGTGAGGGGAAAAATCAAGTCGACATAATTTATATTGATAATGCTGTGTCAGCCCATTTGAAAGCTTGTGAGGCTTTAGCAATTAATGGAAATGTGGCAGGAAAAGCTTATTTCGTCAGTGATGGGGAACCCGTTATTCTTTGGGATTGGATTAATGACTTATTGGGGCGTTTGGGTAGACCCAATGTTTCTCGAAGTATTTCTTTTAGTGCTGCTATGACATTGGGAACATGCTTAGAAGGAGTTTATGGAATTTTAAGGATTAAAAGGGAGCCTCCAATGACCCGATTTCTAGCCTCGCAATTGGCAACCTCGCATTATTTTAATATTTCCAAGGCAAAAAATGATTTCGGTTATACCCCACTGGTTTCACATGAGGAAGGTATGAATCGACTTATTCGCTCGTATAACTTTTCTCCCCAAGAAGGTTAATTCTATGCGCAATACATCCTGCACCAAAGCCATTATCGATATTCACTACAGAAATCCCTGTGGCGCAACTATTCAGCATAGTTAAAAGAGCGGAAACACCGCCAAAAGAAGCACCATAACCGACACTGGTCGGCACCGCTATTATTGGTTGGGACATCAGACCCCCAACCACGCTGGCCAGTGCACCCTCCATTCCAGCTACAACAATGAGAACTCGGGCTTTTTTAATTTTTTCGATATTGTCCAGGAGCCTGTGAAGCCCAGCTACTCCAACATCAAATATTGTTTCAACCTTACTGCCCAACATATTTGCAGTGACTGCGGCTTCTTCAGCAATTGGAATGTCTGATGTGCCAGCTGTAATAATAGTAATCAAACCTTTACTTTTTATGGGTTTATTATTTTTGATTACGAGAGTTTGACCTTGTTCATTGTATTCGGCTTTTTTAGGTAAAGAAAATTTTAGTGATTTGTATTTGTCGGCAGATAATTTTGTTGCGAGAATATTACTTTTAGCTTTTTGCAGGCTTTTAATAATTTTTTTTAATTGTGCAATGGATTTCCCCTGACTATAAATTACTTCTGGTAAACCATTACGTAATTCTCTGTGGTGGTCAATTTTTGCAAAGTCGAGGTTTTCATAGGGCAGGTTTTGCAATTGCTTAATGGCGTCATCTGGAGACAACTTGTTATTATATAAATTTGTCAGGAGTGCTTTTAGTTCTTTTTGATTCATGCCAAGCCTTTTATTCCTGAAAATTCTTTTGAAATTTCAACTTTCATCAAATCGGTAAGTGCTTCTTGAGGGGATTTCCCTTCATGCAAAACTTTGTAGGTTTCTTCCATGACGGATGCTTGGATATTTAATTTTTGGATTAGTTTGTAGGCAGATTTTACAGTAGAAATTCCTTCTGCTACCATTCGCATATTATCAGTAATTTCTTTGAGTGATTTTCCTTGGCCTAACTGAATTCCCAGTTGTCGGTTTCGGCTGAGGTCTCCGGTACAGGTTAAAACAAGATCTCCCAATCCTGACAATCCATAAAAAGTTTCTGGTTTAGCACCAAGTTCTGTTCCCACACGAGCAATTTCAACCAATCCTCGTGTTATTAAAGCTGCTCGAGTATTGAATCCCAAGTTTAAACCATCACAAATACCGGTTGCTATGGCAATCACATTTTTTAAAGCTCCGCCGATTTCAACCCCCATGATATCCGTACTTGTAAATACTTTTAAATTAGGGGATGAAAATATTTCCTGAACACGTTTCCCTGTATCTATTGATTTAGACGCAACCAGTAACGCGGAGGGTACCTTGGCGGCAATTTCTTTTGCGAAAGTAGGTCCTGATACAGTGGCAATATCGATGGGAATATTTAAACTTTCTTCAATAATGTTATGGCAGGGAAGTAAAGAATCATTTTCTATTCCTTTGCTGGCATTGATCAGAAGGGTGTCCGATTGAATGCAGTGCTTTAAGTTTCCGACTATGTTTCTAATTGTGGGTGTTGGGACGACAATAAGAATGATTGACTGGTCCTGCACTACAGTCTCTAACGAATTATCAGGAGTTATATTTTCAGGGAGTGGAAAACCTGGCAAAAACCATTTGTTTTCACGGTCCTTAAGAAGGATATCGCATAACTCATTTTCGTAGACCCAGAGAGATATCTTTTCAAATTTATCAGCAAGATGGATAGATAATGCTGTTCCCCAGCTACCCGCCCCAATAATTGCTATCTTTTTATTGTCCATGACTCAAAAATTAAAAATTTCTAAGGTCGCATTATATCTTATTTCTTTCATTGAAAATGAGCTTGTTTGCAAATATTCTTTATGATTAAATGTTTAAATATCAATATTTACACACCTAAACTAATAAGGGATTACTAATGGCCAAGAAAATTAAAATTACCCGTAAGGAGCTATTAAAAGAGCCTGATCAATTTCTATCCTCTTCTGAAAAGGCCATGCTGTTTTTTACGGAAAATAAATCTATGGTCCTTGGTCTTTTGGTGACTGTTTTGGTTGGAGGATTGTCTCTATTAGGTTATTTAAACTACCAGCAGTCTCAAACAATGAAATTTGAGGCTTTATACTTTGACATGGAAGAAGTTGCCAGAGTTGGAACCGAAAAAGGCGGAAGTCCTCAAGGACAGTTGATTAAAATCCGCGATCAAATCGGAAATGGAGTTCATCGAAATCGTGCATCTTTATTACTTGCAGATGTCTATTTTCAATTTGAAGATTACGATAATGCTAAAGCTACTTATCAGGAAGTTATTAAGGGCTCCAAAGGTTTGAATCAACAGATGGCCAATGTTGGGTTGGCGTATACCTATGAAGCTATGGGAGATTATAAAAAGGCCATTGATTTGTATAAACTGGCTATTGATAGTAGTGGTAGTTTCCCTGTGTTTCAGGTCTACTGGAGCTTGGCTAGATGTCATGAAAATAATAAAGATACCTCAAGCTCTTTATTAATACTTAGGGAAATGCAAATCAAATTTTCAAATAAGCCTGAATTAGAAAAAATTGAAAATAGAATCAAGCAGCTTTCTACTTAGAGTTATTGGTGTAAATCTCAAATGGCGAATCCGTTTAAACCTGCATTTTTAGTTTTTGCTTTATTTCTCACTGCATTTCCATTTCCTGCCCTGAGTGTCCCCTTTGTTAGTCTGGAGACCGAAATTGCCATGGGCAAGGAAGCCGATACAGCAATCATCCAACAATTTGGAGTGTATCAGGATAAAGCTTTACAGCTTTACGTTAATAATATTGGGCAAAAGTTGGTCTCCCAACTTTCTGACAAGGTTTTTTCCAAATATTTTTTTCGTGTTATGGACACACCCGAAATTAATGCATTTGCGCTCCCCGGGGGATATGTTTATGTGACACGGGGTTTATTGGCCTTGGTAAACAGTGAGGCTGAACTGGCAGGAGTTATTGGACACGAAATTGGCCATATTATTTTTCATCATGGCGCCAAGCAAATGGTACGAAATATTGGGGCTCAAATTTTTGCCATTGGGGGTGCCATTGCCAGCCCCCAAAATGCAGGTGGATGGCTAGCCGTCAGCACCGCTTTATTTCAGCAGATAAATCTAGGATATGGACGCGAAGCGGAAATAGAATCTGATGAACATGGCATCCTGAGTGGTTCGGAAGCGGGTTATAATGCCTATGGCATGGCGCAATTCCTGAAAAGCTTGCGGAGAAAAGAAATCATGTCAGGTCAATCCTATCACTCATTCCAAGCTTCCCATCCTGAAACAAAAGACCGCATTATTAAAGCAGGCCTGCTGGCTGGACGAATGAAGGCAGACTCTACTGAAGATAATTTATTTAGAAGTAGATATTTAAATCAAATTCGTGGCTTGGTATATGAGGGCAGAAAATCCTCAAGAGATACTAAAAGGTACAAACCTCGTTATATTGATATCTATGAGGTTAAACAGGGTGATACCTTTCAAAGCATCGCGATAAAAGAGCTGGGTGATAAAAGGCAGGATCTCGGTTTAACTGTTTTGAATGGTCGAAAAGAATCAAGCCAACCCCAGACCGGCGAATTTATTAAAATTATTCGTCCTGGAAAATATAAGAAAAATAAAACTCTTAAACTTGAGCCTTACAGCCAACTGAATCCCCCCCCAAAATAGTCGTTATGACTATAGCCGTTAACCTGGAAAAATCTTATATAGTTTACCTGAAACCCAATGGTGAAATCTGCAACCGCCTTAAATTGGGCACTAAAGTGCATGTCATAAGAAAAAAAGGGGAGTGGGCCTATATTTGCTGGCGTAGCGGAAAAAAAAAGGGCTGGATTTTATTACCGGAGCAGATCGAATAAAAAGATTCTTTTCAAGGTTTTTCATTAATTATATTAATGATAAAATTAGTACCCTGTTTATTTTTAAAGTATCAATTTAGGAGAATAAGTGGTTACCGAGAAAAAAATTCTACAAGGAAGGATTTTAATCGTTGATGACGAGCCCGATAATATTGTTTTGCTTAGTCATACTCTGAAAGGCGTTGGGTACACATCTTTACGCAGCACAAAGGACCCTAGAGAAGTATGCGCAATATATGAAGAATTTAAACCCGATCTTATTTTGTTGGATTTAAAAATGCCGCATATGGACGGTTTTCAAGTTATGGAGAAGCTTGAAGAACTTGATCCCGATTCTTCTACAATGATTCTCGTTTTGACTGCTTATCAAGAATATGAAACAAAAATCCGTGCTTTAAATTCAGGAGCTAATGAGTTTCTAACTAAACCTATTGATCTTGCCGAGGTAATTTGTCGAATACAAATTATGCTGGAAGTCAAACAGCTACGCTCTGATGTTGCTGCTATTGAGAAAGAAGAAAGTCCCATTTTGGGTAAGTCGGCGAGCATAGTACGCCTTAGGGAAATAATTCATACGGTTTCCAATTCTAACACCGATTTGTTGATTCAAGGTGAAACGGGCACTGGAAAAGATTTGGTCGCAGGATATATGCATAAACTTAGCGGTAGAAGTAATAAAAAATTTGTCGCTATAAATTGTGGGGCGATGCCCGAATCGATTATTGAGAGTGAATTGTTTGGTCATGAAGCCGGAGCTTTTACTGGGGCAAATACCCGGCGCATCGGTAAATTTGAATATGCTGATGGGGGAACGGTGTTCTTGGATGAAATTGAAAGTATGCCCATTGATCTCCAGGTTAAGTTCCTTCGGGTTCTTCAAGAACGTACAGTAGAAAGACTTGGCTCAAATGAATTAATACCTATTGATGTTCGTATTATTGCAGCTACTAAAGTCGATTTAAAAGAAGCCGGTAATAAAGGTTTGTTTCGTCAGGATCTTTATTACAGGTTGAATGTGGTACAAATTGATCTGCCACCTCTCCGAGAGCGTAAAGAGGATATTTCTCTTCTGTTTCAGCATTTTGTTTTGCAATCCTGTTCGCGACATAATCTTTCCGTTCCATTACTGTCGAAGGATTTAATTGATCAGCTTACGGCAAAAAAATGGGAAGGTAATATTCGAGAGTTGAAAAATGAAGCGGAGAAATATGTTTTAGGTATGGGCCTGGGAATTTCGGAACTTACTAGAAGTGGAAAAAAAGAGTCTATAAACTCAATCCCTGAAACCACACTTTCTCTAACAGAACAGATGGGTGAATATGAAAAAAATATAATAGAGAAGGAGTTACGTCGGCAGGCAGGGAGTATTAAAGAGTCTCATGCCGCCCTTGGTATCCCCAGACAAACTCTTGTTGATAAAATGAAAAAATATGGGTTGAATAAAAGTGAATTTCGATCCTAATTGAACCTTCGCCGGTTTCTTATCTCCTCCCATTTTACTCGCAAAAATACTCCTTCAGAAGTCAGGCTTTCTACGATTTAATATCTTCCAGATAACGGAAATCCGTAAATACACGTCCTCGCTTAAACGGTTTTCCGTTAAAAAGCCCTTATTTTTTAAAATGTAATTTTCTAACTGATTGTAAATAAAGAGGGTTTCTACTTCCAAATTTTTTGGCACACCTATTGCTTTATTAAATTGGTAAGACGGAAAACTTTTTATAAGGAGATACATTATGTTTTATCAAGTACGAGTTCTAGACCCTAAGGGAAATGTTCAAAAAGTTATGAGTAGTGAGCAATTGAGTAAAAACTTTTGGCAAAATTTTCGAGAAGACGAAGGCAATATGGGTTTTAAAGCACAGAATAATGCAAGACTTTTTAAAAAAACAAAAAGGTCTAAAAATTAAGATTTACTCAGCTAGTTAGCCTATGGGTTAGCTGGAAAAAGAAAAGTATCCGAAATTTTATAAATTGAAGACTTAGCATTAGTTAATAGTTCTTACTAAATTTTTATCATTAAGTGCAGGTGTATTTGAAATTTTTCAAAAAGGTCTTATCGCATGAATAATATAGTTTCCCCAAGTATTTAAATTTAAAACGCCTCACAGAAAGATAATAAAAGTTATGAATAATTTGTCTATTGGAAAAAAAATTAGTGGCGGGTTTGCGATTGTTCTCATAATCATGGCAGTTATCGTAATGGTCACTATGGGGAAAGTCAGTGACACTAAAAATATTACAGATAGGGTTGCGAAACTACGTACCCCCACGGCTTTAAATACAGGTGAAATGATGAATGGCATCAACCATTCCTTGGCGGCCTTACGTGGATTTATGATTCTTGGGAAAGACAAATTTAAAAAAGAACGCATGAAGGCATGGAATGATGAAATAGAACCTTCAATGAAATATATGGAGAAGGTTTCTGCTAACTGGACTGATCCTAAGAATGTAGAAAGTGTAAGGATTATTAAAGCCAAGCTCGCAGACTTTAAGCAATATCAACAGGAGATAGAAAATATTTCTTCTTCAAAAGATAATTTGCCAGCCACCAAAATCCTGTTATCGGAGGCTGCTCCCAAAGCAAGTATTCTTCTGACCAATATTACAAAAATTATAAATATAGAAGCTACATTACCTGCCACCCCTCAGCGAAAAGCACTGCTTGGCATGATGGCAGATATTCGGGGTACAACGGCTCGGTCTCTAGCCAATATCCGTGCTTATCTATTATCCGGGGATTCGGTATTCAAAGATCGCTTTGATGGAATGTGGACAAAAAACATTAAGCGTTTTGGAGATTTAACGACGAATAGAAAACAATTGAATGCAGAACAAAAAAGGCTATTTCAAGAATTTACCGATGCTCGCACCGCTTTTGCACCCTTGCCACCAAAGATGTTTGAAGTTCGAGGGGGGGGAGGATGGAACGTAGCAAATAAATGGCTCGGCACTAAAGCGGCTCCTACAGCGTTTGCGATCAAAACTGAGCTCAATTCAATGAAAATCAGCCAGCAAAAATTGTTGGACAATGACATGGCAAAATCTGATCAATTGGGGGCAGAACTCAGTCAATTGTTATGGACTTTGTTGATTATCGGTTTGGCATTGGGCAGTATTATTGCCTATTACATAGTTAACGCAATTACTAAGCCTCTCACTCAAATTACCAGCACCATGCAAGCCCTGTCTAATGGGGATCTCAATCAACAGCAAATGCAGATTAAGTCCAAAGATGAAACGGGTCAGTTGTCGCAAAGCTTCAATGATCTTCTCACAAATATTAAATCTCTTATCAGCCACACTCAGGAGATTCTTGCGGGGAATACGGATAACAATCAGTTTGGTGTTAAAGGTGATTTTGATAAATCATTGCAGGAAATTCTTAAACAAGCCTGTGAGCAAAAGGAAGCTGCTATTTTGAAGGCCGAGCAAGATGAAGCCGCCGCATTGGCAGGTTATACGGCTAAAGCAAATATTCTTACAGGTACCATGACTTGTGATATGGACTTCAAAGTAACCAGCATGAATCAGTCTACAATTGCCATTCTGGAATCGGTGGAAAAAAATATTCCTGGAGGAATCAAGGTGAAAGATGTTATTGGGCAAACCATTGATATTTTTCATAAAAACCCATCCGTAAACCGCAATGCATTAAAAGCACTTAAATCGGGTACCCAGACTGAAGTGGTTATTGAACTTGGTGAAAAAGTTTTACAGATCAACGCTTCTTACATTGCAGATGATGTGGGGAATGGACTGGGCTACCTGGCAGTTTGGCAAGATATTACAGAAGCAAGGACCGCTCAAGAGCGTGAACGGCAGGCTGCGGAAGAGCTTACGCAAAAAGTGGATTCCATGCTCACCGTAGTTCAAGCAGCTTCTAACGGAGATCTAACCCGTGAAATTACTGTCAATGGGGATAGCGCAATCGGTCAAATGGGTACAGGTTTGAAAAATTTCATCGATAGTTTGCGTGGAGATATAGAAAATATTGGAAAAAATGCAGAATCAGTAAGTGCTGCTGCAGAAGAGCTCACAGCGACAAGCGCAACCATGTCTGCCAATGCCGAGGAAACCTCAGCACAAGCGGGTGTGGTAGCGGCGGCTAGTGAAGAGGTAGGTACTAACGTTCAGACTGTTGCCACAGGCTCAGAAGAAATGTCTTCAAGCATCAGTGAAATTGCGAATAATGCGACTCAGGCGGCAAAGATATCAAATGAAGCCGTGGAAGTAGCCAGAAGGACTAATGATACTATCAGTACTCTTGGGGAAAGTTCCAAGCAAATTGGTGAGGTGGTAAAAGTAATTACATCAATTGCAGAGCAAACAAATTTGCTCGCTTTGAATGCAACTATTGAGGCTGCTCGTGCAGGGGAGGCGGGTAAAGGATTTGCGGTAGTGGCAAATGAAGTAAAAGAACTTGCAAATCAAACCGCAAAAGCCACCGAAGAGATTGGTGGGAAAGTTCAAACGATTCAGTCCGACACAGGAAATGCAGTCAAAGCGATTGGTGAAATTAGTGCAATAATCAATCAAATAAATGATATTTCCAGCACTATCGCCAGTGCTGTGGAAGAACAGAGCGCAACCACTAATGAAATGGCGCGTAATGTAACTGAAGCTGCCAAAGGTGTTGGGGAGATATCTCAAAATATCTCGGGTGTTTCCACAGCGGCAGAAGAGACAACACAAGGTTCCAGTCAAACTAAAGATGCTGCTGTTGAACTTTCAAAATTAGCAGGTGATCTTCAGGGGCTTGTTACGAAGTTTAAAATTTAAACCTCGAACATTAAGAATGGTACTTTAATGGAAAGAAACAGGAAGGCTCGATGACGGATTGAGTGAGGACTCTGCAGAGTTGACTATTGAGTTCCCTGAGTTTTTATCCGATGATTTTTTCCTGTTTAGAAAATAAAAAACCCGGACGGTATAGACCGTCCGGGTTTTTTTATGCTTCTACTTTTGTGATCCGACGTAGTTTAATGCAGAACCGGCATCAAACCATTTGATCTGATCATCATTCAGTGTGTGATTGACTTCAATGTTATCACTTGATCCGTCTTCATGTTTAGCAGTCATTGTTACGGATTTACCAGGAGCTAATTTATCCAAATCAGCAAAACTGATTTTGTCTTTAGCCTGAATTTTATCGTAATCGGCTTTGTTAGCAAAAGTGAAGGGCAATACTGCTTGTTTCTTCAAGTTCGCTTCAAAAATACGAGCATAAGATGTAGCTACGAAAGCCAAACAACCCATATGTCTGGGTTCCATCGCCGCATGTTCACGGCTTGAGCCTTCACCAATGTTTTCTTCGCCGAACGCTACCCAGCCTAATCCCGATTCCTTTAAGTTCCGGGCAATTTTATTCAACTCCTGATTTTCTTCTCCAGTAACAGGGTTATTACCCGCTCCTGTTTCAGAATGAAAAGCGTTAGTGGCGCCAAGGAACATATTGTTACTTATGTTATCCAAGTGGCCTCTAAATTTGAGCCAAGGGCCAGCTTGAGAAATATGATCGGTGGTACATTTGCCTTTCGCTTTAAATAAGACCGGTAGATCTTGATAGTCTTTAACCGGATCCTGCTTTGGAAAAGGAGAAAGGATTGCCAAACGTTCACTAGTGGGGCTGACAATAACTTCACCCGACATCGTTGGTGCTTCAAATCCCGCATCTTGAGGGGTGTAACCATTGGAAGGAAGTACTTCACCTGCAGGGGGCTGGAATTTGAAATCATTGCCATCTTTATCTTTCAAGGTATCCGTCATAGGGTTGAACTTCATCGATCCCCCGTAAGCCATCGCTACAACTAATTCAGGACTACTGATAAACCCTAATGTTTCTGGGTTGCCATCATTTCTCTTGGCAAAGTTACGGTTATATGATGTAAGGATGCTATTTTTGTCACCCTTTTTCATATCTTCCCTTTTCCATTGCCCAATACAAGGACCACAGGCATTGGCTAAAACGGTTGCTCCCGCATCTTCAAATTCTTTCAAGATGCCATCTCGGATGATAGTCTGGTAAATAGTTTCTGAACCAGGTGTCACCATTAAATTAGATTGAATTTTCACTCCGGCATCCTTGGCCTGACGGACAAGACTGATAGACCGTGTCATGTCTTCATAACTTGAATTGGTACATGAACCGATTAATGCCGCAGAAAGCTTTTCTGCATAACCCTTTTCATCAACTTCAGCGCTCATTGCAGAAACAGGACGACCCAAATCGGGTGTGTGTGGGCCAACAATATGCGGCTCTAGTGTAGATAGATCAATTTCATAATACTCATCGTAATATTTTTCCGGATCGTTCTGAACAGAAGGATCAGATTGCAGATGCTCAGCATATTGTTTGCAAAGATCGGCAATGGCGCCACGATCTGTTGCTCTGAGATACGGATCCATATTTTCATCATAGCCAAAGGTAGAAGTGGTAGCGCCAATTTCTGCTCCCATATTGGTTACTGTGCCTTTACCTGTCGCACTTAGGCTACGAGCGCCCTCTCCGAAATATTCGACTATTTTTCCGGTACCGCCTTTTACGGTCAACATAGTGGCCACTTTAAGGATAATATCCTTAGATGCTGTCCAGCCATTCAGTTCTCCTTTAAGGTTGATACCTACCAGCTTCGGCATTTTTGTCATGAAGGGTTGCCCGGTCATAACATCAACTGCATCTGCACCCCCAACACCAATCGCGATGGTACCCATTCCGCCTGCATTGGGTGTATGCGAATCTGTTCCTATCATCATGGTTCCCGGTACAGCGTAATTTTCATAGACCACCTGATGGATAATACCTGAACCTGGTTTCCAAAATCCCATGCCGTATTTCATTGCAGCCGAGCGCAGGAAGTCATAAACTTCTTTATTTGTTTCTTCAGCCGCCTTCAGGTCGGCCATAGCACCGGTATAGGCTTGAATTAAATGATCACAGTGAACCGTTGTAGGAACTGCCACCTGCGGCATTTTGGCTGATATAAACTGTAAAATAGCCATCTGAGCTGTAGCATCTTGCATGGCTACGCGGTCGGGGCTGAGAAAAATATCGGATACTCCGCGCTCCAATTTTGAATAATCCGTACCGGCGGGGAGATGGGCAAATAAGTTTTTCTCCACGACAGTAAGATCGCGACCCAAATTTTTTCGAGCCTCGTCCAGGATTTTTGCGTATGATTGATACAGTTTTTCTATGGGTCCAAGTTCCATTAACATTGACTTCACCTTATTTTTTTATAGGTTATTGATAAAAAGACCAAAAGCTATAGCTTAATTGCTAAGATTAAATATTTAAGTAACGTTTTTTGAACGGCGCATTCTTACACGAAATTGCTTAAAGTTCAATATTTTTCAAAAACTGCGAGAGTAGCTATAAAAGTAAAAATATCCTTATATTTGTAGATTTAATTACCTTTTGTTGAAAGTTTGATTATGAGTTCCATTTTTGATTCCCAAGCATTTAATGCCAATCTATTTTTCCCGCGAGCTGATACTTATCCGACTCCCAGTGGGGTAGACGATTATTATATAGATGTAAATGATGGCGTCAGGATTCATGCTCGTCGTCATCCAAATCCGTCGGCAAAGCTCAGCCTTTTGTTTTTTCACGGAAATGGTGAAATCGTCTCTGATTATGACGGGCTAGCGGAGCTTTTTTCCAGTTTAGGGGTTGAGCTAACCATCGCTGATTTTAGAGGTTACGGGAAAAGTACAGGAACCCCAACACTAAG
>Ga0233439_10000366_pt1 | contig 69386 bp, 58 predicted proteins | sample SI_123_September_6_FD_182713 | JGI IMG/M metagenome (GOLD analysis project Ga0233439, IMG submission 182713) | Seawater microbial communities from Saanich Inlet, British Columbia, Canada - SI_123_September2016_100_MG | ecosystem: Environmental > Aquatic > Marine > Inlet | place: Canada: British... | reverse complement strand
GTGTTTGGTGGCGAGATGGTGGTGTGCATCAGAATATTACACATGCGGCAAATCCCGACCCAATTTCGGGCGCCCATTGTTGGTTGCAAAAAGTGAGCATATCCAAGCCGGAATCCGGCGAGAAATATGGCGATGTGTTCGTGGATACAAATAAATCATTCGAACATTATAAAAAATGGAACGCATGGGCGAAAGAGAAAGAAACACATCCTGACGGCTTACGCCGACCGCTTTGGATGGGACGTCCATTAACACCCCAAAAAGAGCAGTTTTATTTAGAAGATAAATAAGATAACTTTGTCCGAATTCTTTAGCCGAAAAATCTAAGTTTTGAATTGAAATATGATTTTCGGCCGGTACGGTTTTGTCGGAAACGACAAGATTTGCTCCCGATCTCCGATAAATAATCGGGGTGACTTGGAATAAGAATGGAAAATATAATTACACCCAGCCCAATTAATGGTGAGCTGAATGAATCGGCATCACCCATCATTGACCGTTTCGGTCGAACATTCAACTATTTACGCCTTGCCCTTAACGAACAATGTAATCTTCGCTGTATTTACTGTATGCCAGAAGAAGGCATCGAATTTCGCCCCGAAGACAAACTCCTTTCCACAGAAGAAATATTTCGACTTATTGAATTAGCATCCCAAATGGGTGTGTCCAAAATTCGCTTAACGGGTGGCGAACCCTTACTCCGAAAAGACTTAGTGCCCATCATTCAATTTGCCAATAGTTTGGATGGAATTGATTCAATTCATGTAACGACGAATGGTTTATTACTTTCAAAATATATCCATGAATTAGAATCAGCAGGTTTATCTGGGATAAATATTAGTTTGGATACGTTGGAGCAGAATAAATATAAAACAATTACAAGAAGAGACGGATTGAAATCTGTGTTAGACGGATTAGATAAAGCCATTAAATCATCTATTCAGTCCATCAAGTTGAATGTAGTTGCCATGCGTGATTTTAATGATGATGAACTCATGGACTTTGTGGCACTTACTAAAGAAAATGATATTACGGTTCGTTTCATTGAACTCATGCCATTTGATTCACACCAAATATGGAAAACTGGGAAATTTTATGGAGCGGATCATATAGTTTCTGATTTAGAAAATCAAGTGGAAGAGTTGAATCCTATAGATGGATCACGAACAGAGCACTATATTTTTCGAGTGAATGATTATAAAGGAAAAGTGGCGGTGATTCCGGCATATTCGCGGAGTTTGTGTGGTGAATGTAACCGACTTCGGATTACAGCAGATGGGAAATTATTAAACTGCTTATATAGTCAAGATGAAACAAATCTTCGAGATGCCATGCGTGAAGGAAAAACATTAGTTGAAATTGAAGATATGATTCGAAATACCATGAAGAAGAAATATAAAGATGGTTGGGAAGCGCAAAATCAAGGCAATGATAATCGAGAATCAATGACGCAAATAGGGGGATAATATGAATGATTTTACACATTTAGATAAATCTGGTAATGTCAAAATGGTTGATGTAACAGATAAAATGACAACTGCTAGACTAGCAAAGGCTGAAGGGAAAATATCAATGCTTCCTGAAACTATTTTAGCTATCAAAGATGAAGCTCTTCCGAAAGGAAATGTGTTTACCACAGCAAAGATTGGTGGAATTCAGGCAGCGAAAAAAACAGCGGAAATGATTCCCATGTGCCATCAATTAAATTTGTCATTTGTAGATATTGAATTCGAAATACAAGCGGATGCTATTATGATACAATCAACCGTCAAAACCAAGGAAGCCACCGGCGTAGAAATGGAAGCTTTATCTGCTGTGTCTGGTGCCGCACTCACCATTTATGATATGTGTAAAAGTGTGGATAAAACAATGGTAATCAGCGAAATAAAATTGGTAGAAAAAGTAGGTGGAAAATCTGACCATGCCACGGATTATCGTCCAAAAGTCGGTGTCATTACAATGAGTGACAGTGTTGCCAGCGGAAAGAGTGAAGATAAATCGGGTGTCATTTTATTGAATGGTTTTATTCAAGCAGGATGTGAAGTAAACCATCATGAATATTTTCCGGATGGTTCCGATGAATTAGTTCCGACGATCCATGAATGGGTTGATGAAGAAGTGGAATTGATTCTTACTACGGGCGGGACAGGGTTAGGTCCACGGGATTTAACCATTGAAACATTAGAAAAAATATTTGATTCCAAATTGCCGGGAATAGAACAGGCACTTCATGCTTATGGTCGTGGAAAAGTAAAAACGGCCATGTTATCTCGACTGACGGCTGGTGTGGTGAATGGTGCCATTATTATTTGTTTACCTGGAAGCACCGGCGCTACAAAAGATGCATTGAAAGTGTTAATTCCCACGATATTTCATTCGTTTCATATGATGAAAGGTGAGAGACATTAATGATTATTTACCACGAAGCCACGGAGAATAAAATCATATATAATTATCTCTGTGTCTCCGTGTTTCTGTGGTGAACAAAAGGAATTGCCATGTTATTAGAAAAAGAATTAACAAATAAAATTATTGGTGCTGCCATTGAAGTTCATAAAGCTTTAGGTCCAGGGCTCCTTGAATCAGCTTACGAAAAATGTTTAATGAAAGAATTTGAGTTATCCAATATCTCATTTAAGTCACAAATTGAGCTACCATTAGAATACAAGGGAATCAGAGTTGATGCCGGGTATAGAATAGATTTAATTGTGGAGCGAAAAGTGATTATTGAATTAAAAGCAGTTGAGTCGCTCATTCCTGTTCATGAAGCTCAATTATTGACTTATTTAAAACTTACTGGAATTCGAGTTGGGATGTTAATGAATTTCAATGTTCCTGTTCTAAAAGATGGCATAAAAAGAATGGTGCTCTAATTTGTTTTTCTCTGTGTCTCAATGTCTCTGTGGTCACAATTGACTGAATTAATATTACCCATATTATTTCTCTTTGTTGCCTTTATCTACTCGTCGGTTGGCTTGGGTGGTGGATCTGCTTATACGGCTTTATTAGCAATTTTTGGCGCGAGTTATCAAATGATTCCTACTACATCATTAACGATGAATCTAATTGTCACATTTGTGGGTATGGTTCATTTTTGGAAAAATGGGCACGGTCGACTTAATCTGATTCTACCATTTTTGGTGACTTCTATTCCCATGGCATATTTCGCAGGTTCAATCGTTATGCCAGAATTGATTTTCAAATTAATATTATTGGCAACGCTAATTTTGGTTTTGGTCAGGATTTATCTGATCAACGATTTGAAAATAGGCATTCAATTAACTGGAATTAAGAAGTGGATTTTCATTTTTAGTTTAGGTGGAATATTGGGATTTATTGCTGGTGCAGTTGGTATTGGCGGGGGAATTTATCTGGTGCCATTGATTATCATGTTTGGCCTTGGAACGGAAAAAGAAGCTGCCGCAGCTGGTTCCATGTTTATTTGGGTCATTTCCTTGGTTGGGGTGATTTCTCGTGCACAATTCGGCAATTTTGATCTTCAATTTATTTTGCCATTAGCAGTTGCAGTGCTAATGGGTGGATTGGGTGGGTCTTATTTAGGTGCGGTCAAATTCGAAGCGAAAACAATTCAAAAAGTCATGGGTAGCGTTATCATCATAGCCATTCTATCTTTAATAAAAGGAATTTTATGATACCATTACAAGAAGCAAAATCAATCGTTACAAATCACATTTTCTCGATGGAAACAGAATCCGTTTCATTATCTGAAACGGGAAATCGCATACTTGCGCAAGATATTGTAGCCACATTTCCGTCACCACAATTTGATAATTCAGCCATGGATGGGTTTGCCGTTTTATCCAGCGATACAAAGGATGCTACGCCAGAAAACCCAGTCATATTAAAGTTAGTTGGGGTCAGTTCTGCGGGCACTCCAAGTGATATTCAATTAAAAGAAGGAGAATGCATTCAATGTATGACTGGCGCAAAAATCCCCAATGGTGCCGATGCCATCATCATGGTGGAAGATAGCAGTGGATTTTCTGACGCTGAATCTGTCCAAATTAGGATTGAAGCTTCGCCAGGAAAACACATTCGAAAAATGGGAGAAGAAATTAAAGAAGGAGAAATTCTAATTGAAAAAGGAGTGCGAATTTCCCCCAATGAAATTGGGACAATGGCCACCTTTGGATATGGGAAAATTGAAGTTGCGAGAAAACCAAAGATTGCGATTTTTGGCACGGGAGATGAATTGATAGAACCGGGGAATAAATTAAAAGAAGGACAGATTTATAATTCAAATTTATATGTGTTTTCCGAATTGGTAGAAAAAGCCGGCGGTGAAATCGTCATGCGTAATGTGATCAAAGATGATAAAGATTCCTTGAGAACATTTTTATCCGAAGCGCTGAAAACCTGTGATATCATTATTTCTTCTGGTGGCGTGTCTATGGGGCGATATGATTATGCTCGAGATGTTTTTATGGAATTAGGCGTAGTAGAAGATTTCTGGAAAGTAGCACAAAAACCAGGTAAACCACTCTTTTTTGGAACTGGAAATTCCACATTAATTTTTGGACTTCCGGGGAATCCTATTTCATCCTATATCGGATTTATGGAATGGGTTTGGCCCGTGATTGAAACCATCATGGGAAAAAAAGAATCGAAAAAAGTAACCGCGATTTTGAAAAAAACATTTCCGCGAGAAAAAGTGAAATATCGATTCTTATTTGGCAAAGCTTGGATTGAAAATGGACAATTGGTCTGTGAACCATCTGCAAAAGTGGGGTCTCACATGTTATCATCGTCGCTGGAAGCCAACTGTATTCTTGAATCTGAACCGGGAAATGGGCATTTGAAAGTAGGTGAAAAAATCACTATCAATATTTTACCATGGAAAAGATTGAAATGATTATAACGATAAAATGTTTTTCCTTTGTGCGCTATGCCTTGGATCAAAAGAAATTGGTATTAGATTTAGAGGATGGGACCACAACTGAATCCTTAGAAAAAATAGTTCGAGAAATGGCCAATGGAAAACTCGACGATATTATCTTAAGAACAGCTGTGAATCAATCTTATACCATTCAATCAGTTGAATTGAAAGATGGCGATGAGGTTGTTTTTATTCCTCCGGTTCAAGGAGGTTAAATGGTCATTGTCGAAATCAATTATGGACAGATTCTCCCTTTTCCATCGGAAGATAATAGGAAGCAAGATGGTGCAGAATTTGTATTTAATGGCCGCGTTCGAGCGACAGAACATGGAGAAGAAATCACAGCCCTTGAATATGAACAGTATGAAGGTATGGCTGAGGCAGAGCTCACTTCATTGGCGAATGAAGTTTGTAAAAAGCATCCAATTCATGATTTATTTTGTCGACATCGGATTGGTCGAGTGGAAGTGGGTGAAGCCAGTCTACATATATCCATTTGGTCCAAACATCGCCGAGAAGGGTTAAATGCCATAGATTTTTTCATTACTGAACTAAAAAAACGAGTTCCTATTTGGAAATGGGCCATATTAAACGATGGATCGAGAATCCCGAGTAAATGTGACCACTGACCATTCATTAATGCTAAATTACCTTCTTAAATGTTAGGCTTTTCACACCGATCTCTGACTAATTTCCTTTTTTGGGTCACCCAAAAAAAATGGTTTCTCATTACAATGGCCATTGGTGCAATCCTTCTCCTCCTACCTACACCAGAAGGTCTGTCGATTGAAGGATACCGCACAATCATTATTGTAATAACAGCATTGATGTTGATCATTACAGAGCCGATTCCCTTACCTGCAATTGCTATGTATATCCTTGTTTCAGAAGTGTATTTTGGAATTGGTTCTGCCAATGCCATTGCAAAATCTTTTATGAATGATGCTGTCTTCTTTATCATGGGCTCCCTTATGTTGGCTGTGGCCATTGTAAAACAGGGTTGGGATAACCGCATTGCTTTAGGTATCATTAAGTTAACAGGGAATAAAACGGGAAATATCGTTTTTGGATTTACAGCTATTTCGGCCCTTTTAGCTTCATTCATTGGTGAGCATACAGTGGCGGCAATTATGCTACCCATTGGGATGACTTTAATCCATTACACTTCTGAGCATAAACATAAGGTCCAAAATCTTTCCGCGGTTATTTTATTTTCAATTGCTTATGGGTGCCTCGTGGGATCCATCGGTACTCCTTCCGGTGGTGGCAGAAATGTAATAATGATTGATTATCTCCGCGATGCAAATATGTCCATCTCTTATCTAGATTGGATGGTGCGCGTCTACCCCTTGGTATTAATTCAAATCCCCATTGTTTCATGGGTACTTTTAAAAACCTTTAAACCGGAATTCTCTCAATTGGATACTGGTATAAGAAAATTGGTTGTTCATGTAGCAAAATCAGCAGAAATGACCGGTCGGAATACAGTAGCAGCTTTTATATTTTTAATGGTTTTTGCAGGATGGGTTGTTCTGAGTGAATCCGTTGGCCTTGGCACAATTGCACTTACGGGCGTTTTGTTATATCTTGTGGCAGGTTTTGTCCGATGGGAAGATTTGAATAGGAATACCCATTGGGGCGTTATCATTTTGTTTGGTTCCACCATATCGCTGGGGTCAAATATAAAATCGACTGGCGCAGCTGTTTGGCTGGCAAGTTCGATTGTTGATTTTATCGGACCGATTATTAATTCAATGCCATTTGTAGCTGATACTATTGTAATAATAATGACAACAACCTTGGCCAATGTGCTCTCAAGTTCTGCCACCGTTGCGGTGTTGGGACCAATTACGATGAATTTGGGAAGCGATACTTTACATATGGGATTGGTTACAGCCATCGCATCAGCATTTGGATATTTCACTGCAGTGGCAGCGCCCGCGTGTACAATCGTGTATTCCAGTGGAATGGTAAAAGCGAAAGATTTTCTAAAAGTCGGTTGGAAAATGGGATTAGTTTCCATTATTCTACTAGTTATTTATGCCAATACATATTGGCTGTTTTTCGGGTAAAATGGAATTAATATTGGATTAATATGAAAATTTTAATTGCAGTAAGTAGCAAGGAATATTCAGGACCTACATTGAGTGCTGGGATGAAAATCGCCCATGCATTCAATGCTTCTACAACAATTGTAGATGTAGGAGAAAAGGTAAGTGAATTCTCAACCAAAGTAGTTGGGCTTGCACAGGAAAGAATGGAATCTTGGAATTTTGACCGTCCTGGTGTTGATGTGCTGGAATGGGCATTCTCTTATTTGGCGGAAAAAGAATTTATCCAACAAAAGGAAATTGAAGCGGGATTTCCTAAGAATATGCTGGTAGAAACAAGTGGAAGTAGATCAGAAGTTTATTTGAAAGGAACACTTTGTGACAATGTAAACTTGATTTTGAGAAATGGAGACATTATTGCCGAACTCAGGGACGAAGTCGAAACTGGGAATTATGATGTTACAATTATGGGCGGAAGTGGAAAACGCAGGATGGCCCATGACCTAGTTCAATATATTGACAGTTCAATATTTGTTGTGAACCAATATAATCCAAATCAGGATTACCGACTCCTTTTGGCGGTGGATGATTCACCTGGTACCCGCCGGGCGGTAAAGTATGGCATTCGTGTTGCGCAGGCATTCAATATTGGTGTTGATATTTTGACAATCAGTAAAACGAATAATTTTGGCGATGGATATCAAGCAGCCGCGGAGCGGGCAGCTAAATTTATGAGACGCAGTGGAATTGAAGCAAAAAATGTATTTAAAACTGGCGACCCTTCCCAAATTATTGTGGATGTGGCTGGTAATAATCATATTATCGTTATGGGCTCTTCCAGGCGTAATCCTATCAAAAAATTCTTTCAAGGAAGTAAACCATTAACAGTGATGGAGAATTGTAAATGCCCAATTCTAATTGTTAAATAATGGTTCAATTATTTAAATAATAAAAGTCAATTTCTTGAATCATTTCATCCTTTTTGGGTTGGGAAAGAAGGCTCGCCTTAAAACCGTTTTTCGCCAGTTCGGTAATTTGTTTTTTGGATAGGTCTAACGCTTTAGCAATTCCAATATAATTTTCATTCATGTAGCCACCAAAGTAGGCCGGATCATCTGAATTAATGGTAACCATTAATCCTGCATCCATTAGTTTAACCAAAGGATGATCCTTTAAATCTTCCACAACTTTTAAGGCAAGATTAGATAAGGGGCACACAGTTAAGGGTGTTTGTTTTTCTGCAAGGTGTTTAATTAATTGATCATCATCAAGGGATCGATTGCCGTGATCAATTCTAGAAACCTTCAGCAAATTAATGGCTTCCCAAATATATTCAGATGGACCTTCTTCACCTGCATGAGCTACCGTTAAAAATCCGTCATCTCTTGCTTTTTCAAATACACGTTCGAATTTTGATGGCGGATTTTCCATTTCAGATGAATCCAATCCTACGCCGATAATCCATTCTTTATAAGGTAATGCTTGTTCTAGTGTATCAAAAGCTGATGATTCATCAAGGTGGCGTAAAAAACACATAATTATTTGGGAAGTGATTCCCAACTTTTCTTTACCGTCTTCCAATGCGCTGTGGATTCCTTGGATGACCGTATCAAAAGGTATGCCCCGATCTGTGTGTGTTTGGGGATCGAAAAATATTTCGGTATGAATCAGGTTTTGTTCATGAACTTTAGTGAGATAAGCCCAAGTTAAATCGTAAAAATCTTGAACATGTAGAAGCACACTTGCCCCTGCATAATATATATCCAGGAATTCCTGGAGATTATTAAAGTTGTATGCTTTTTTGAGTTCATCAACCGAATTATAACTAATGGGAATATTATTTCGGTGTGCAATTTCGAACATAAGTTCAGGTTCAAATGTACCTTCGATGTGCAAATGAAGTTCTGCTTTGGGTATGCCTTCAATAAACTTTTCTATAGTCATTTTACCAGTCATGGGAGAATCCTCGAAATATTTTGTTCAGAAGCGAGTGTTAAAATTGAAAGAACATCTTGAAAATCTAATTTATATGTATATGATTGAACAAGATATATCCTTCTAATAAAAAATATTGGAAATTGAAATTTTCATTTCCTAATCGTAACATCAAATAAGAATTTGAATTGAATAAAGAGGAATACTAATGTTTCAAAATTTAGCGCTCAACATTCTGTTGACTGTATTTATCGTTGTAATCACCGTACCACCCATTTTATTTATTTATTTGTATATCAAAGATAGACTCCAAAGTCAGCATTCTATTCTACGAAATTTCCCATTATTAGGTCGTATTCGTTATATCTTTGAAATGATGGGCCCTGAGATGCGCCAGTATATGTTTGATAGCGATACCGAGGGGCGTCCTTTCAGCCGTACTGATTTTACAAATATTGTGGTCGCTGGAAAGTATATGAAAACACTCATCGCCTTTGGGTCTAAACGCGATTTCAATCAATCGGGATGGTATTTAAAAAACGATATGTTTCCAAAACTCTCTGAAGAAATGAATGTAGTTTGCGAACCCAAAATAAAAACAAGTCGATATATGGGGACAGAAGGATTGTTTTCAAGGAAAGAACAATTAGAGGAAATTGAAATTCAACCTTGGAGATTGACGGATGAGGATGCCATTGTTATTGGTCCAAATTGCAAAGTTCCATGGCGCGTTCATGGACCCGTTGGAATGTCAGCAATGAGTTTTGGTGCATTGGGTGAAAATGCCATTAGTGCCATTAGTCTAGGTTTAGGAAAAGCCACGGGATCATGGGTACATACGGGTGAAGGTGGATTGGCAAAATATCATACAATAGGTGGCGGTGATGTGATTATGCAGATTGGCCCTGGATTGTTTGGCGTTCGTACTGAGGATGGCGAATTCAATCCTGAAAAGTTCAAGGAGAAAGCTGCTAATCCGCAAGTGAGAATGTTCGAAATTAAAATGGCGCAAGGGGCTAAGATTCGCGGTGGTCATGTAGAAGGGAGTAAGGTCAATCCCGAGATAGCAGAAATTCGAGGTGTAAAACCATGGAAGAATGTGGACTCGCCCAACCGTCATCGGCAATTCAATGATACAAAAACATTATTTGATTTTATTGATGAACTAAGGGATTTGGGTGGGAAACCTATAGGCATTAAAGTGGTTATGGGTGGTCCTGATTCTGGGGATGAACTTTGCCGCGTTATGGCAGAAACGGGCCGAGGTCCTGATGCAATCATAGTGGATGGAGGAGAGGGCGGTTCTGGTGCAACTTATCAAGAAATGGCCGACACCATGGGACTTCCCATAAAATCGGGATTAATCTACATGGACAATGCTTTGCGTAAATATGGCGTGCGAGATCGCGTAAAAGTTTTTGCCTCGGGTAAATTATTCAGTCCCGATAAAATTGCCATAGCCATGGGCATGGGGGCAGACTTGGTTAATATTGCCCGAGGAATGATGATCTCAGTGGGCTGTATTGGCGCCCAAAAATGCCATACCAATAAATGTCCTGTAGGTGTGGCTACCACCGATCGCGATCACCAGAAAGCATTGGTCGTGGATGAAAAGCAGTGGCGTGTATTGAATTACGTTATAACGATTCGAAATGGACTAAACTCATTGGCCGCTGCTTCGGGATTGAATAATTATACTCAATTCAAACGAGAACACGTCATGTATAAAGATGATTACGGTCGTGTAAAATCATTGGCGGAATTATTTCCGTATCCCAATGCTTAATGCATCGTCCAGCTTGAAAAAATAGTTATACCCATCGTAACTTTGTAAGATTCGCAACCCAATATTTTTACATAATTAGGAGGAATTGATGGAATTCATTACACCCATTTTTAAATGGTTACATATAATCGCAGGTGTTCTCTGGATCGGCTTGCTTTATTTTTTCAACTGGATCAATGGTCATGTTGTCGCAACGATGGATGCTGACACCAAGAAAAAGGTGATACCGGAAATTATGCCAAGAACCTTATACTTTTTTAGATGGGGTGCTGCATGGACATGGATTACTGGATTGGTATTAATGCTACTCATCTTTTGGATGAGCCTAAACGATTCTATGTTTAGGGAATTAGGTGTTGGTGAATCAGCCAGTAAATTTAAACATTTAGCATATTTGTTACCATTTTTGATGGTGTTTGTGTATGACGCCTTTTATAAAAGTCCATTAGCAAAAAATACGCGCGTAGCAACAATCATTAGCTTTTTTGGTATTGCTGGTGTTTTAGGATTCTTGATCTTTGTCGCTGAAATGGTTGATTACAGAGCCTATAATATCCATGTTGGCGCCATGTTTGGTTCGATGATGGCCTTCAATGTTTGGTTCAGAATTTGGCCCGCACAGCAGCGAATAATTGCAGCAATTAAAAATGGTGAAGCGCCCGATCCTGCTGATGCTGGGATGGCAGGCCTACGATCAAAACATAATACATATATGTCTGTTCCTTTAATTTGGACTATGATAAATGAACATACGGTTGGTGTATCTCATTATTTAGAAGGATATGGTGTCTTATTGGTAATGATCGTTTTTGGTTGGCATCTCGTTTTCCAGATTTACAAAAAATCTGCCAAAGTACAGGGCTTCTAAAAATTAAAATCAGTCTATAGAAAAAGCCCTATGGGAAACCGTGGGGCTTTTTTATTTTCTACTCATGACCGGACAAAAAGAAAAACGGAATAAATTAGAACGGTGGCTGGATAAGCATAACCATACAATGGAAATGCTGCGAACATTAATTGCAATCCTTGTGCTCGTTTTACAAATTTATATTTTAATGAATATTATAAAATAAAAACCCCCGTTCAAAAATTATTTAAACGGGGGTTTAATTCATTGATTTTTGCAGTTTAGCTTAAACGTTGCAGCTCATATCTTGCCCACAGCACATGGGGGACTTAATCATGCCGCATCCATCTGGACATTTAGCCACGCCAACTTTGGTACCGTCATCCTTCGTGATGTGATCATGTACCAGTTCTTTTCCACATTTTGCACAATTCATACCAGTAACACCCATACCGCAATGTTCGCATGTAAATTCAGCCATAATATTATTCCTTTAATTAGTTGAGAAAAATCCTGACTGAAATTTACATTACTTTTTATTTTTTATTTAAATAGAATTAAACAATAATAGGAACTATTCCTATTTAGCGCTATTTTAAAACATGCGATTTAGTCGTCAAAGAGAAGCTATCCGAGAAATTGTTTATAAAACAAATTCTCACCCTATCGCAGATTGGATTTTTCACAGAGTCAAGAAAGAAATCCAAAATATTAGTTTGGGTACGGTGTATCGAAATCTGAAACAATTGGAGGATGATGGCGCAGTGCGTGTAATCTATGATGGCAACATTGCACGGTACGATTGGAATACAGATCATCACGATCATCTCAAATGCAAGGTTTGCGGTGATTTAATTGATGTGCAATTAATAGATAAGGATATCCGATCAAATGTTAAAAAGAAATTCAAATTTGCAGTTGATGAAGTGGAGATGACTATCATTGGCACATGTAATAAACACAAATAATAATGGAGAAATAATCATGAGTGTACTCGTAGGAAAACAAGCACCGGATTTTACAACACAGGCTGTATTGCCAGATGATACTATCGTTGGCGATTACAACTTTTCAAAAACTAGAGATGGCAAATATGCTGTCGTTTTCTTTTATCCATTGGACTTCACATTTGTATGTCCATCGGAATTAATTGCTATGGATCACCGTATGGATAAGCTCACTGAACTCGGTGTAGAAGTGGTGGGCGTGTCCATCGACTCTCACCATACACACTTTGCTTGGCGGAATACTGAAATTAATAAAGGTGGTGTTGGCCAATTGAAATATACTTTAGCTGCTGACATGGATCATTCCATTTCCCAAGCTTACGGTATTCAAACTGACGGTGGTGATTCTTATTACCCCGGCGGTGTTGCCATGCGTGCTACATTCGTAATTGACCAAAATGGTGTTGTCCGTCATCAAATAGTGAATGATGAACCATTGGGTCGGAACATGGATGAAGTGGTTCGCATCGTTGAAGCACTTCAATTTTTTGAAGCCAATGGCCAAGTTTGTGCCGCCGGCTGGCAGAAAGGTGATTCTGGCATGGAAACATCAGCCGCAGGCGTTGCTCAATACTTAAGCGAAAATGCTGATAATCTTTAAATAGATTTTCGTCCTTAATTAAAAAAGCCTCTTCAAATCTTTGGAGGGGCTTTTTTAATGGACATCTAGCCCATAAATTTGCGACCCATTCTCACCACTTTTATTTCAAAATGCTAAAAGCTACCCAAAAACTCATTCATAAACTTTTGGACCATCCAAAATACACTTTATCATTTTTGGCTATGATTACGTTAATCCTAGGAAGTTATCTCCCTGGATTGAAAATGGATTTCACTATTGAGCAACTTTTCAGTCAAGATGATCCAGTTATCGATCGCTTTATGACATTTCGCGAAGAATTTGCCGGTGTGGATAACGTTATCTTTTTGATCTATGAATCTGATGATCCTTTTTCCCACAATAATCTCATTAAAAATAAGGCATTAACAGAACGTCTTGAAGAAATTGAAGGAGTAGAATCGGCCACAAGCCTGACCAATATTGAATTATTTACTGAAGGCGGTGATTACTTACTTCAGCCTGTTTATGATGAAATTCCTATATCAACCGATTCACTACTTTCAGCTAAAAACAGAATCATGTCTTCAGAATTGGTAAAAAATTATATTATTTCTGAAGATGGAAAAGTGGCCGCAATCCTAGTTGAAGTGGATAGGGATTATAACGAACATAAAGGCCGCGAGCGTATCCTTAAGGAAATTGATCAAAATCAAAGTGGGGTGGATTGGGAGTGGCACCAAGCGGGCTTGCCTGTTATTCGGACACGGTATGTTCAATATATGATTGCCGACAATATAAAATTTCTATGTCCTGTTTTATTTATGCTGATTATTCTCTTATTTTTCCTTTTCAGATCATGGATTGGACTTCTGCTACCTTTGACTGTAGTTGGGTTAACCATCATTTGGACCATTGGAATCATGACTGCCTTCGGGGTAACAGTAAACATTATTTCTTATATGATTCCCACCTTACTCATGATTATTGGAATAAGCGATTCAGTACATTTTTTGGTGAAATATTTTCATACACTTAAGGCTGTGGGCCACCGGCGTGAAGCGTTATTTCAAACGGTGAAAAAAATTGGTACTGCCATTTTACTCACCAGTTTAACGACGGCTATAGGTTTTGGTGCTTTATCCTTTGTAAATATAGAAATTGTAAAAGAGTTTGGTATTTTTACTGCCATCGGCGTTCTTTTCGCTTTTATTATTACAGTTCTATTTATTCCATCGATGCTCATGATTTTGGAGCGCACTCCCGAATCCAAATTGGATGCTTACTCTAAGGGATTTCGGATGAGAATCATTAACAAGATTATTCTATTTGTCCGCGCTTACCCGAAACGAATTATTTATGTTGGGTTGTTAATTTGTGTAATTGGCATTTTTGGTGCTGTACAGATGAATCCTCATTCCAAACTATTAGAAGACTTGAGACCTGGAAATCAGCTTTTGGATGATATGCATTTTTCCGAAGAAAGAATGGGTGCCGTCCTTCCCGTAGAGGTCATTATTCAAATTGATGAGGTTGGTCCCTACGAGGATATTCAGGATGTTGAAGTACTAACATTCATGGATGAGTTATCCCAATATTTAAGCACGATTCCTGAAGTGGGGAAGGTCATTTCTGTCTCCGATTATATGAAAGAAATTCACCGCGCCATGAATGATGGTGATCCTTCATTTTATAAAATACCCGAATCCCGCAATATGATTTCCCAATATATGCTATTGTATGAAAGTGAATTCGAATCACTCATGAACGTGGATTATACAAAACTCCGAATTGCTGTTCAGATTAAAGATATAGATTCACGCCGTAGCGCTGAAATGGAAAAAGAGATTAATGAATTTATTTTATCAGTTGTACCAAACGGATTAACTGTGGAAGTCACAGGAACTGCATTTCTTGCACTGCGCACAAACAATTATCTCGTTTACAACCTTGCGGGGAGTTTCCTCATTGCCTTTGGCGTCATTACACTACTCATGGTTTTTCTATTTCGAAGTGTAAAAATGGCTCTTATTTCTATTTTACCCAATATTATTCCCATGATGATTATGGCGGCAGTTCTAGGCTTTTTTCAAATTCCTTTACGGCCCAGTACAGCTATGACATTCGCTATAGCATTTGGAATTGCGGTGGATGATACACTGCATTATTTGACGAGATACAGAATGGAATTATCGGAAGCAGACTGCCATTATCGTCAAGCTAATGATGCAACATTAATGAGTACGGGCATTGCAATGATGTCCACCACGGCCATTTTGGTCTCTGGATTTTTAGTTCTTCTCGTTTCGGAATTCACACCCACAATCCAGTTTGGTGCACTTTCGGCCATAACCATTCTATCGGCCCTAGTGGGAGATCTTACGTTTCTCCCTGCATTACTCAGCCAGGTGAAGCCGCGGATAAAGGGCATAAAAGACTGACCACTTTTTCCCTATCCCATTATCTAATTAGGCAAGTAATTTCTTATTCTATCAAACGGAGAATTTCATGCGACGGATACTTATTTCCAGGATATTCATATCCATATTTTTCATTTCAATTATATCAGCCCAAGAATCTGACTATTTTCAGCAGGTCGTGGATTATGACATTGAGGTAACCCTCAATGATAAAGATCATACTTTATCCGCTTATGAAAAGTTGAATTATTTAAATAATTCTCCTGACACTTTATCTTTTATCTGGTTTCACATTTGGCCCAATGCTTATAAAAATGATTCAACTGCCTTTGCGAAACAGAAAGGAAGCGAGTCAAAATTTGCCCGAGCAGATTCTGCCAAAAGGGGATTTATAGACAGTCTGGACTTTTCCGTTGATGGAAAAAAAGTCAATTGGGAATCCCATCCCGAATGGATTGATGTGGTGAAAATAAAACTGAATACACCCTTAAATCCTGGTGAATCCGTCCAAATTGAAACACCTTTTTTTGTAAAAATTCCGAATCAATTTTCTCGATTGGGTCATACTGGCCAGCATTATGAAATAACACAATGGTATCCGAAACCGGCAGTGTATGACCACAAGGGATGGCACCCAATGCCCTATTTAAATATGGGAGAATTTTATAGTGAGTTTGGTTCCTTTGATGTAAAAATCACATTGCCAAAAGATTATCGAATCATGGCCACAGGGGATATGATTAATGGTGAAGCAGAATATAAATGGTTGGATTCATTAACAACTGTTACCGATTCGATACATAGTTTACCAGAGGAAGATTTTGAGAAATGGACTACATCTAAAATTGAAGGGGAGATGAAAGAAGAGAAGTCCGATACGTTAAATGTTGGAATGAAGACACTCCATTTTCACCAAGAGAAAGTTCATGATTTTGCATGGTTTGCCGATAAGAAGTGGCTCGTCCAAAAAGGAGAATTGTCATTAACTGATTCAACGCATGCAGTAACTCTTTGGTCTTTTTATCTTCCAAAAAATGCTGAACAGTGGCGGAACTCAATCGAGTATCTCCATGACTCGGGCTATTGGTACAGTCGCTATTATGGTGACTATCCTTATAATCACATCACCGCTGTGGATGGCGATATGTCTGCTGGCGGTGGAATGGAATATCCAAATATTACTGTTATCGCATCCATGCCCAGCAAACACATGTTAGAAATGGTCATCATGCACGAAGTGGGACACAATTGGTTTTATGGCATCCTCGGGAGTAATGAACGGTATCACACTTGGATGGATGAAGGATTTAATGAATATACTTGTATCCGATATTGGCAGGATAAATATGCCGATCAGAATGAACGCTTTGTCATTAGTGAATTGGTCCAAGATAAATTGGGAATTGCGAAGAATTTAAAATTTAGTTTTTTCGAATATTTCTCTTATGCCATGTCAGCAAAAAGTCCTGATGCACAACCACTGAACCTCAAAGCAGATGAATATAAAGGAGGCAATTATGGATTGAATTATAACAAGACCTCCGTTTTTACCCGTTTTCTTCAGCATTATTTGGGTGAGGAAAAAATGGATGAAATTATGCAGAACTATTATGAAACTTGGAAATTCAGACATCCCTATCCTGAAGATGTTCGTGTTATTTTTGAAAAGCATACGGATAAAGATTTAAGTTGGTATTTTGATGGTGTTTTCAATACAACCGATTACCTTGACTTTTCAATCCAGAAAAAGAGAAATCGCTTTATAATCTCTAATAATGGTAATTTGAAAACACCAGTAGAAGTTGTCTTTTTCGGCAATAATCACAAAGTATTGGAACGGCGCTGGATAGAGGGATTTGAGTGGCGTACAACCTTCGATGGCCCAAATGGAACATGGTATGCCATCATTGATCCAGATGAACATATGCCCGATGTGAATCGCACCAATAATTCTACTCGGAAGGAAGTTCATTTTAACTGGATATGGGATCAGCCAACTTTTTATGATCATGATATAAATTATGCGCCATGGTTGTTCAGTTATAATTATTTTAATGGATGGACGCCGGGATTGATACTTTATAAAGGATTCATTTTTGGATATGATAAAATCTCCACCATTCGACCGATGTTGGATATGAAAAATGGTAAGTTGGTGGGAAAGTTTTCTATTAATAAAAAATATGACCCTAACGAAATATTTAAGAAATCAGGATTGAAATTAAAAGCTTCCCAGTTTGAAGGTCGTACAGGGGTTGAAATAGATTTTAATGGGTCTTTTGGAAAGAACGAATCGAAAAGTAAAATTTCGGCCGTTATTAATTTTGCACAATTGGACAGCAATGCATTTGATTCGGACATTTATACGTTTGGAAATCATGGCACAGCATCAATCAAATATAGTTTATCCAGGAAATTGGATGGTATCCTGAAACAGTCCAACTTCGACATTGGTGTTCAAGCAGGAGAAGGGTTCTCTTCTGCCTGGACAGAAGTCAACTTGAAATTAAAATTCTCAAAAAAGCATGGTACGGATATCCGATTTTGGGCCGGATCATTCTTGAATGATAAAAATGTACCCAACCAATATCGTACCTATTTGAGTGGTGGTGTAGACCCGAATTTTACATCGGTGGTTTTTGATCGAACCGGTCAGTCGGGTATAACTGTTTTAAATAGACAATATATCCAACATGGTCCTGCTTTAAGAGGATTGGTCAAGGATAATTCAGTCCATGTTAATAGAAACAATCATATTTATGGTTTAACGCATTCTTCAACCGGATTTTCGTGGGGTGTGAATATTTCTCCAAATATCCCTCTTTTTATTGACATTGCAGGGGGCGATGATTACATGGACACATTTACAGCAGTTGGACTCAAATTTGGTCCAATCATATTACCACTATACCAAAGTTGGGAATCAGATCAAAAAACCGCCAAAGATTGGAATTGGGTAAAAGATCGTATGCGCATAACCTTTAGTTTAGAAGGATTAAATATTCCATTCCCATTCTAAAAATTTCAAATCGAGTTCTTTACCTGTGGTAAAAAAGGATTAAATTCTCCTTGATTTTCGCGTCATATTATTAAGATTTGAGGAAAAAATAATTATGTCTAAATGGACTAAAAATCGATTTGTAGAAGATTTACGGAATAATTGCTCACGGGAGATTGCAAAAATTTGTGAACGAATTATTGAATTTTCTGAAACACATGCCAGTGAAATGTCTTGGGGGCGCGGTGACGGTCATGGCACTTTTACATTTCGTTGTGACTCAGATTTTGGTATGCTTCCCATCTTTCATATGACATCCGATGGTCACATCAATTTGCAGGTAAATTTTCTTCGTGAAAAGGAATTGCCCAAGCAGGTTTTGCGTGACATGATTGTCAAAATGGAATCTAACTTTTTACGTGATTATGATGCAGAGTCTTATCCAGTTGATACCTATGAAGAGATGGAATACATGTTTCACACTTACTCACAAGTAGATAAGTTTTTAAGTACAGTTGAAGGCGTTGTTTATCGCTTAAAGCAGTAGCTTGAACGCAACGCTTTATTATTTCAGCGCCCTGTTGGCATTTGTCAGCGGGGCGTTTTCTTTATATTTCTATTGGGTGTACCGTGGATGGATTTCTAATCAACAATGGTGGGTTCCTCGTTTTTGTGAATTGGATTCAGGGAAATGTACATCCATTGTAGATTCTAAATATGGTCGAATAATTGGTGCCTCGAATGCGTTGGTGGGTGCGATTTTTATGATGGGATATACTTTTGCACTATTAGGTGTCCCATTAGATTTGGTAGATAAAAGTATACCATTATATATGGGGTTCTTTTTCATCATTATTGGATTGTATTTAATTTATGGTTTATTCCGATTGAAAGTCGCCTGCCCGATTTGTCTCACGGTTCATGTTTTGAATGTGCTTATTATTTTCCTTCAAATCGTTTAATAATACATTCTTTATAATCAATCCATTCCAGAGTCGGACAAGCAGAATGCTTGTGGAATAAATCAATTGAATCCTAAAACCGCTTGATATGAGTAAATTCTTTTATGGGTGCATCACTTTTTCTTCTTTTTTTGCTAATCGCTATTTTCATAGGTGTTGCTGCTTTGATCGCCAGATCCAACCGATCGGAAGATGCATACAATGATCTTGAAACAGATGAATGGGATTGCCCCGAATGTGGCTTCCACGTTCAGGTTGGGGATACCTGTATTTACTGCAGCGCAAGGAAATCATCATGAATGATCCTGCTTTTACCATTGCTTTAGCCTTAGCCCTCGGGATGATTGCTCAATCGGCCGCCCGCCATATTAAAATTCCGGGTATTGTATTGTTGCTTGCCGGCGGTGTTCTAGCCGGTCCCGATGGTCTAAATATGATTCGTCCAGAAACACTCGGTGAAGCGTTACCGATTATTGTGGGATTTGCTGTAGCTATCATTTTGTTTGAAGGTGGCATGAATCTCCGTTTTGATCGTTTGAAACGTGAAGGGAAAACTATAAAGTCACTCATATCTGTGGGTGCAATTATTACAGCAATTGGCGGCACTCTATCGGCAAAATTATTTTTAGGATGGGATTGGAGTACCTCTGTTTTATTTGGATTGCTGGTGATAGTTACAGGGCCTACCGTAATTAATCCTCTGTTGCGACGGATAAAATTGCGTCAATCTGTGGCAACATTGTTAGAAGCGGAAGGCATCCTTTTAGATGCTATCGGCGCCATCATTGCAGTGGTTGCTTTAGAAGTAGTCTTAAGTCCATCTGGATTCACATTCTTAGCAAGTCCCTTCATTATCTTAGGGCGTCTATTTGTTGGTGGACTTATTGGAATAATTGGTGGTTTCATTATTGCCTGGCTTTTGGGGATTCGAAATCTTGTGCCTGAAGGGTTAGAAAATGTATTTACACTTTCACTAGTTTTTGCCCTATTTCAAATTTCAAATGTATTGAGCCATGAAAGTGGTATTGTTGCTGTAACCATTGCAGGAATGGTAGTGGGCAATCGTAAAACACTTGTCACCCGAGAATTGATGGAATTCAAAGAACAGATGACCGTCATGCTGATTGGGATGTTATTTGTATTACTCGCAGCGGATGTTCGGATGTTCGATGTGTACTCATTGGGCATGGGTGGACTATATACTGTATTGGCATTGGTCTTTATTGTAAGGCCATTAAATATCATTTTTGGAACAATTAATTCTGATTTAACAATCAAACAAAAAGCACTTTTGGCATGGATTGCTCCCAGAGGAATTGTGGCAGCTGCCGTGGCATCTTATTTTGCAATTGAACTTGAAAAGAATGGAGTGGATGGTTCCCAATTAAGGGCGATGATATTTTTACTAATTGCAGTAACTGTACTTTCTGCTGGATTGACCGGTGGCTTGGCTGCTCAATTATTAGGATTAAAAAGAAAAAGTGAAAATGGATGGATTATTTTGGGGGCCAATGCGGTTGCTCGTGCATTGGCCAGGTTGCTTCAATCGGAAAATGAAGAAATTGTATTAATTGATGAAAACCCCAGCCTGTGTCGTTTGGCCGAAAAAGAAAATTTAAGAGTCATTTATGGTAATGGGATGGAAGAAAGTGTACTCTTAAGAGCCGCTGTTGATCTTCGGAAAGGAGCTATTGGTTTATCTGAGAATGAAGAAGTTAATATGCTGTTTGCCAATCGAGCCAAAGAAGTGGGAAAAGTCTCTAGGATTTATGTGGGTCTAAAAAGGGATGATGAAGGAATTACATCAGAAATGGTTAATGAAATTGGGGGAAGAATACCATTTGCCCGTGCAATGGATTTGGAAAAATGGGCCGTATGGGTACGGAAAGAACAAACTGAAAAAATAAAATTAACATGCAATTCCGAAGTCGAAATAGCAGCAGATAAATATTTTGGTAAATCAGCAGTAGGATTACTGATTCCATTAATTTCCCAACACCAAAAGTCAGTAGTTCCTGTCGGCCATAATACAATCCTTAAAAAAGGCGATATAGTCACCTGCCTTGTGCTTAAACAAAAAACAGAACAGTTTAATGATTGGATGTTAAAAAGCCCTTTTACAAAAAAGGCGAATTAGAAGTGAATTATGTGTTTCTGATTTACAATGACCAATATTTATTTTTCTGTATGGACAGGACTAAGAAGGGTCATGAAATTAATAAAGGGCGTGACAGCTTCTTAATTCCGAGCCAAGAAACCTTAGCTATTTAGATTCGAATATATTGTAGTTTTTCCAATGACTCGTTTCCCTATTTATGAACCAATGACAGTTTTTACGGATTTATTAATTATGATATTCGGCATCTGGTTTGCCCGTGAAATTCAAATGTGGTTCAATGTTCGACTCATGGAAGTCCATTGGCATTTCGCGAACTATTTTTATTTGATCGCCTTCACTGCATTCTTCGGCGCCATTTATCACACGATTTATCCTGAGAACGAAACTATTCGAGATTTTGTTTGGAAACTCACCATGCTGGGAATTGGTTTCTCAGTTTTTGCAATGCTCATGGGGACACTTTACTATTTTTTACCCTTTGATTCAGTGCAGTATGGGAAGTGGGGCATTACAGCAGTGATTTTTCTTTTTACTATTTGGATCTACTTTGATCACGATTTAATGAATGCGATAAAATTATATATTCCTAGTGTCATATTTGTAATGGGCGTTATGCTGTACGGCTGGTTAGGTAAGGGCGATAATGGGGCGTTATGGATCTTTGTGGGATTCTTTGTTACACTTTTGGGCTCATCTTTTACCGTTACAAAATATGGCTTCCATAAGCACTTTAATTCCAATGATATTTTTCACATCATCCAAATTGGCGGTATGTATTTAATCTATCGCGGTACCATGTTTATAACAAACTTTAGTGGTAAATAGTTGAATATTAATCCAGCAAAAATGACACTTTGAAATGAAAATTAAAGGGTAAATTCCCGCTCAATTTTTCAAGGAAATATCGTGAATATCGAACTCAAAGAAATCAATACTTTCGCCCGTGAGGTTATCATTGAAATGTCATGGGATGAAATCGAAAAGGATTTCGAACAAGCAATTAAGAAATTTTCAAAACGTATAAAACTACCTGGCTTCCGTCCTGGGAAAGTGCCACGTAAAGTATTGATGAACCAGTTTCAGCCCTCCATCGAAGCTGATTTTGTTGAAAATTCTGTCAATACATATTATTTAAAAGCATTAAAAGAGAATGAAATTAATCCTGTGAATATGGGCAGTGTCAGCGATGTGCATTTTCATCATGGGGAACATTTCAAATTTAAAGTTGCTTTTGAAATTGAGCCTGAAGTAATTATTCCAAAACTGAAGAAAAAAAGCCTTAAGGTTGAAAAATCGGTTTATATCACTGACAATGAGGATATTGATCTTGCTATCGATGAAGTTCGCCAGGGACACGCAGAAGTCCAAACCGTAGAGGATGGTGCAAAGATAGACGATTTTGTTATTTGTGACCTTCAGGAAATAGATGAATCGGGCATTGCAATAATTGGTAAAAAATTAGAAACTCGTTATATAAAGGTAGGCCAATCCCCCTTTGACGGAGATAATGAGAAGAAACTGACAGGTGTAAAGCCAGGTGAAACGACTCGAGTTTCTGTACCCATGGATGAACAAGGAACATTGGGAACATTTGAATTATCTGTTAAAAATGTAGAGCGACAAGTCTTACCAGAGGTTGATGAAGATTATATTAAAATGGCAGATCCTGAAGCAAAAGATGTGGATGACTATCGCGGCCGTATCAAAGACCGTTTGGAAAAAGCATACGCCAGTAGAGCAGATGAAGCATTAGATCAGCAGTTATCCGATGCCATGATTAAACATGTGAATCCGGAATTTCCACCATCAATGGCCGAATCATACTTAGGCCATATGGTAGAGGATGTTATAAAAAATAATCCTGGGAAAGTGGATAAAGAAAAAGTAATAGAAATGTATAAACCGGTAGCGGAGCGCAACCTTCAATGGTATTTAATTCGAAATGCGATCATTGCCGAACAGAAATTTGAAGTGTCTAAAGATGATGTAAAATCTGAAATCGACCAACGCAAAGAAACCAATCCAGAGCATACTTCGGAGTTAGATAAATATTTCAAAAAGCCAAGCAATCGTCAACGTTTAGAAGATGATTTAATGGAAAAGAAAATCTTGGCTTATTTACAGGAATTTGCGAAAATCAAAGAGGTTAAAGTGAAGACAAAAGACCTCCGTAACCAATCTGAGACAAAAGCGAAGTAATTATGAATAAAGATTCCATGAACCAATTGATTCCTATGGTGGTAGAGCAAACGGGCCGTTTCGAACGGGCCTATGATATCTATTCCCGATTATTGAAAGAACGTATTGTATTTTTAGGTACACCCATCGATGATAACGTGGCCTCAGTCATTATAGCTCAACTTCTTTTTCTAGAAGCTGAAAATAGTGAAAAGGATATTTATCTCTATATTAATTCACCCGGCGGCATCATTACCTCGGGAATGGGAATTTATGATACCATGAATTATATTAAACCTGATGTGGCCACAATCTGTATGGGGCAAGCTGCCAGCATGGGAGCATTCCTTTTGGCTGGTGGTAAAAAGGGAAAGCGGTCTGCTTTGCCAAATGCACGTATCATGATCCACCAACCGTTAGGCGGCGCTGAGGGACAAGCCTCGGATATTAAAATTCAGGCAGATGAAATCCTTAGATTAAAGAATACTCTCAATAAAATTTTAGCCAAGAATACAAAGCAGACTCTCAAAAAGATTAATAGTGATACGGACCGAAATTTTTTCATGAGTTCTGCGGAAGCTAAAAAATACGGTTTGATTGATACGATTCTATCCGAAAGAAAATAATGGGAGCGATGCGCATATCTACGCCCGTGGGTTCTGGTACCAAAGAAACTGGTGAACCTGGACCAAAACTCCACCGTCCTTCAGAAATAAAAGCTTACTTAGATCAATATGTCATTGGTCAGGACAAAGCTAAGCGCACTGTCGCTGTTGCAGTTTACAATCATTATAAACGGATTCTTTCTGATCAATCAGAAGATGATGTAGAACTGGATAAAAGTAATATTCTGGTTATAGGCCCAACCGGGACGGGAAAAACTTTGATTGCTGAAACATTGGCCAAGTTTTTAGCTGTACCCTTTGCCATTGCTGATGCCACAACTTTAACAGAAGCAGGATATGTTGGCGAGGATGTAGAGAATATTCTGGTTCGTTTACTTCAGATCGCAAACTATGATATTTATAAAGCCCAAGCTGGGATCATATATATTGATGAAATTGATAAAGTGGGACGTAAAAGTTCCAGTCCTTCCATTACCCGCGATGTTTCTGGGGAAGGTGTGCAGCAGGCACTTTTAAAAATATTAGAAGGAACCATTGCCCAAATACCACCCAAAGGTGGGCGGAAACACCCTGAGCAAAGCCTCATTCCTATCGACACAAAAAATATCCTATTTATTTGCGGTGGATCATTCAATGGCCTTTCGGAAATTATTAGCCAACGTATTAATTCAACAGAAATCGGGTTTGCAAAATCGTTAGCTAAAACAGAAAAAGAAGATGAAATTCTAAAGGAGGTCCTCCCGGAAGATCTTGTTAAATATGGTTTTATTCCGGAATTGATTGGTCGGTTGCCGGTTGAAACAACGCTTGAAAATTTGGATGAAGAAGCTTTAATGCGGGTATTGATTGAACCAAAAAATTCCTTGATTAAACAGTATAAAAAATTATTCCGAATGGAAGGCATTGATTTGGAGTTTCGAAAAGAAGCGTTAGAAGAGATTGTTGAATTGGCGATTGAACGTAAATCTGGAGCCAGAGCCCTCCGGTCAGTCATGGAAAAGTCTATGCTGGATTTGATGTTTCATCTCCCCGAATATTCTGAAGATCGCGTGATCCGAATTACAATTACAAAAGAATTTGTTCTCCGGGATAAAAAGCCCCTAATGCGCCGACACCGCCGCTCCGCTTAGTCTTTAACTTTCCCCTTTTTCTCCTTTATATTAGCCTCCGGTTCCGAGGTATGAAAACTACATTACAATCCAAATCCACTATATTGTATTTGGCCATATTTTATATGGTGGTTAGTTTTTCATGGGCGCAGAAGCAATATGTTAGCCCTGAGGATATAAAATCGGAATGGCGAGGTTATACATCATTTCAGCGGCAGGAATTGGTGAACTTTGCTAATTTTTTATATGATGAGGGATTTTACGAGCGCGCTCTTTTAAGTTATTTCCAATATTTGTACCGATATCCAAAAGATGAATTGGAAATGGCTGCCTATTTTCAAATTGGGAAATGTTACGAATCATTGGAGAATTGGGATTTAGCAAAAAATTATTACAATAGAATCCTTCATGAAAATGAATCAGAATCGGTTGCAGTCAATGCGGCTCAATATCAACTTCTTTATATTTCACTTATAAATGAAGATTATCAGGGAGTTTTAGATACCACTGAAAATGCAGATGATCCCTATGATTTAATTTTCCGAGCTTATGCCCATTTTGAATTATTGGAGTGGACTAAGTCAAGACAATCATTTAAGGCAGCAGAAGCCATCTTCAGGCTTAGTCATTATTCTAAACAAATTAGACCGTGGTATAAGGCAATTAAAACAGCAGAAAATGCACCACTAAAACAAAAGACACCAGCATTATTGTCGTCCCTTGCTCCAGGGGGAGGGTTTGTGTATTTGAAACAAACTGAAAATGCAGTCGGATCAATCAGTGCATCATTATTATTATATACGGCAATGTTTTCAATGCCGGCCATAGTCCAAAAAGGTGGATTGTCAATTACGGGAAATCGTCAAAATATTGTGCCTCTTTCTGGTGATTTGGTTACAAAAAATGGTTTGTTTCATTCATCTGCAGGATATCGAATTCCTGAGAATGTAAATTTGAGATCTAGTCGCGGGACAGCTTTGATTCCGCCGGCTCTAATCGCAATAGGTCTTTATGCCGGAAGCATGTGGAAATCGGTCCACGATATTGATATCTCAAACCGGAAGCTTATAAGGCGGTACACAGGACGGGTAACGACTAAATTACCTATTGAGAGATTCATGGATTACAATGTGCCGGATTTTATAATAAAATAAATTGATTATTTTGTAAAAATGTATTGCAGAAATTATTAAGTATGTAGTATTATTGCCGGCTGTCTAAGACAGCATTATTTGATATTTGAAAATTTGGTATGCGTGGTCCAATTAATTGGATTTGAGAGTCGCCCCTAACGGGGTGACAAAGACAGTACAGAATCAAACATACAATGGAGAGTTTGATCCTGGCTCAGGACGAACGCTGGCGGCGTGCTTAACACATGCAAGTCAAGGAGAACGTTCCCTTCGGGGAATTATTAAACTGGCGAACGGGTGAGTAACTCGTAGGCAACCTGCCTTGGAGATTGGGATAACCCCGGGAAACCGGGACTAATACCGAATAATGCAGCGACTTCTTCGGAAGATGCTGTTAAAGCGGGCTTCGGCTCGCACTTCAAGATGGGCCTGCGCCCGATTAGCTAGTTGGTAAGGTAACGGCTTACCAAGGCTATGATCGGTAGCTGGTCTGAGAGGATGATCAGCCACACTGGGATTGAGATACGGCCCAGACTCCTACGGGAGGCAGCAGTGGGGAATTTTGCGCAATGGACGAAAGTCTGACGCAGCAACGCCGCGTGATTGATGAAGCTTTTAGGAGTGTAAAGATCTGTCGTGAGGGAAGAAAAATCTGGATGTAAATAATGTTCAGACTTGACGGTACCTCACAAGAAAGCACCGGCTAACTTCGTGCCAGCAGCCGCGGTAATACGAGGGGTGCTAGCGTTGTCCGGAATTACTGGGCGTAAAGGGTCCGTAGGCGTCTTGCCAAGTTGATCGTTAAAGCCATCGGCTCAACCGATGATCTGCGATCAAAACTGGTAAGATAGAATATGTGAGAGGAATGTGGAATTCCTGGTGTAGCGGTGACATGCGTAGATATCAGGAGGAACACCAATGGCGAAGGCAGCATTCTGGCACAATATTGACGCTGAGGGACGAAAGCGTGGGGAGCGAACAGGATTAGATACCCTGGTAGTCCACGCCGTAAACGATGAGTACTTGGTGGTGGGGGATTCGACCCCTTCACTATCGGAGCTAACGCGTTAAGTACTCCGCCTGGGGACTACGGCCGCAAGGCTGAAACTCAAAGGAATTGACGGGGACCCGCACAAGCGGTGGAACATGTGGTTTAATTCGATGCAACGCGAAGAACCTTACCTGGACTTGACATGTTAGTGAAATCCCGATGAAAGTCGGGACCTCTACGAGCTTGCTCAAGGACACTATCACAGGTGATGCATGGCTGTCGTCAGCTCGTGTCGTGAGATGTTGGGTTAAGTCCCGCAACGAGCGCAACCCCTGTCCTTAGTTGCCAGCACATAATGGTGGGGACTCTAAGGAGACTGCCCGGGATAACCGGGAGGAAGGTGGGGATGATGTCAAGTCAGTATGTCCCTTATGTCCAGGGCTACACACGTGTTACAATGGCCGGTACAATGGGCTGCAAACTCGCGAGAGTAAGCCAATCCCAAAAAACCGGCCCCAGTTCAGATTGGAGTCTGCAACTCGACTCCATGAAGTAGGAATCGCTAGTAATCGCGGATCAGCACGCCGCGGTGAATACGTTCCCGGGTCTTGTACACACCGCCCGTCAAGCCATGGAAGTCGGCAGTACCCGAAGCCGGTGGCCCAACTCTTCGGAGAGGGAGCCGTCGAAGGTAAGGCCGGTAACTAGGGCTAAGTCGTAACAAGGTAGCCGTACCGGAAGGTGCGGCTGGATCACCTCCTTTCTAAGGAGAAATCCTGATACTCGTATCGGGATATGGTCGAACTCAAATCCTTGTGATCACGCATACCTCTTATTTTTTGGGCTTGTAGCTCAGGTGGTTAGAGCGCATCCCTGATAAGGATGAGGTCCGTGGTTCGAGTCCACGCAGGCCCACTTGATCTACTGCTACCCGTATTAGTTATGGGGCTGTAGCTCAGTTGGGAGAGCGCCTGATTTGCATTCAGGAGGTCGCAGGTTCGATCCCTGTCAGCTCCACCAAAAAGATTTTGAGATAATCTTGAATTGTCGAGTTAATCTCTACCAAAGATTTTCGGAAATTCCCTCGACTCGTCGAGGAAAAATCCAAAAAAAAAATGTTATTTGAAAATTGGGAATTGATGTCGATTCACAAATGTGAATCGTCTTCTGCAAATCTGCGGAAGACGGTAACTTCATTTTGTGACACTGAAATAAAAATAGTGAAAATCATCTCTTATCTTCGGATAAGAGACGGATCATTCACGTGATCAAGAGCCTTTGGTAAAGCTACTAAGAGTGTATGGAGGATGCCTAGGCACATGGAGGCGATGAAGGACGTGGTAAGCTGCGATAAGCTTCGGGTAGGTGCAAACAACCTTAAATCCGGAGATTTCCGAATGGGGCAACCCAGCCCGGGTTATGCCGGGTTACTCCCACCTGAATTCATAGGGTGGGTTGAGCCAACGGGGAGAACTGACACATCTAAGTACCCCCAGGAAGAGAAAATAAAAATGATTTCCTAAGTAGCGGCGAGCGAACAGGAAAGAGCCTAAACCGTTAACGTGTCAAGCCCAAGAGCGTTGCGCTAGCGGTGTTGTGGGACAGAAACTGAGTCAATCTTGGACGACTCGACAAGTCAAAAAATCAATCGTTAGATGAATTGGTATGGAAAGACCAGCCATAGAAGGTGATAGCCCTTTAATCAAAAATGAGCGATCTTGTTGGTTTTTGTTCCCGAGTAACACGGAACACGAGAAATTTTGTGTGAATCTGCCGGGACCATCCGGTAAGGCTAAATACTCCCATGTGACCGATAGTGAACTAGTACCGTGAGGGAAAGGTGAAAAGTACTCCTAGCGGAGAGTGAAATAGAACCTGAAACCGTGCACTTACAAGCGGTCGGAGCTCCAGATGTCTTCGGATGTCGGGGTGACGGCGTGCCTTTTGCATAATGATCCAGCGAGTTGCTCGTATGTTGCGAGGTTAAGATTGAAAGATCGAAGCCGTAGGGAAACCGAGTCTGAATAGGGCGAATTAGTAGCATGCGGCAGACCCGAAACCGAGTGATCTAGCCATGACCAGGTTGAAGGTGCGGTAACACGCACTGGAGGACCGAACCAGGGTACGTTGAAAAGTGCTTGGATGAGTTGTGGTTAGGGGTGAAAGGCCAATCAAACTCGGAGATATCTGGTTCTCGTCGAAATGCCTTTAGGGGCAGCGTTGTATTAGTGTATCGGGGGTAGAGCACTGAATGGGCTAGGGGGCCTACAAGCTTACCAACCCCAATTAAACTCCGAATACCGAATACATGATGTACAGCAGTGAGGCTACGGGTGATAAGATTCGTAGCCGAGAGGGAAACAACCCAGACCATCAGCTAAGGTCCCTAAATTAATACTAAGTGATAAAGGATGTGGAATCGCCCAGACAGCTAGGAGGTTGGCTTAGAAGCAGCCATCCTTTAAAGAAAGCGTAATAGCTCACTAGTCAAGGGGTTCTGCGCCGATAATTTCCGGGACTAAGTATTATACCGAAGCTATGGGATTCATTCTTTTGAATGGATCGGTAGACGAGCGTTCTATTAACCTGCGAAGGTTGACCCGTGAGGGCAGCTGGAGGAGATAGAAATGAGTATGCTGGAATGAGTAGCGATAAAGCCTGTGAAATGCAGGCTCGCCGAAAGCGTAAGGTTTCCTGAGTAAAGTTAATCTGCTCAGGGTTAGTCGGACCCTAAGCCGAGGCCGAAAGGCGTAGGCGATGGAAAACAGGTTTAATATTCCTGTACCAGTTTAATATTGTTTGAACTATGGGGGGACGCAGAAGTGAAAGGAGATCCCGGTTTTGATTGTCCGGGTTTAAGTGTGTAGGGAGTTCTGGTAGGTAAATCCGCCGGAACATTAATCCTGAGACACGAATAGGAGGGCCTAGCCCACAAACTCTCCCTAATCATGCTGCCAAGAAAATCCTCTATGTTAGATATTAGACTGCCCGTACCGTAAACGGACACACGTACGCGAGGAGAGAATCCTAAGGCGCTTGAGAGAATCCAAGTAAAGGAACTCGGCAAATTAGCCCCGTAACTTCGGGAGAAGGGGTGCCACTTGGGGAGAAGGACTTCGCGTCCTAATTTTTGAGTGGTCGCAGTGACCAGGCCCAAACGACTGTTTACTAAAAACACAGGTCTCTGCTAAGTCGTAAGACGAAATATAGGGACTGACACCTGCCCGGTGCTGGAAGGTTAAATGGAGAGGTTAGCTTCGGCGAAGCTTTGAAATGAAGCCCCAGTAAACGGCGGCCGTAACTATAACGGTCCTAAGGTAGCGAAATTCCTTGTCGGGTAAGTTCCGACCTGCACGAATGGTGTAACGATTTGGGCACTGTCTCTACTTGGAGCTCAGCGAAATTGAAGTGTCGGTGAAGATGCCGGCTACCCGCGGCCGGACGAAAAGACCCCGTGAACCTTTACTACAACTTAGCATTGGATTCTGATTCTGCATGTGCAGGATAGGTGGGAGGCTTTGAAGCGAAGGCGCTAGTCTTCGTGGAGCCATCCTTGAAATACCACCCTTGTATTGTTAGTATTCTAATCCCATCCCGTGAAACCGGGTGAGAGACATTGTTAGGTGGGTAGTTTGACTGGGGCGGTCTCCTCCTAAATAGTAACGGAGGAACCCAAAGGTTCCCTCAGCACGGTCGGTAATCGTGCGTAGAGCGCAAAGGCATAAGGGAGCTTGACTGTGAGGTCGACGGACCGAGCAGGTACGAAAGTAGGGCTTAGTGATCTGGTGGTTCCGTATGGAAGGGCCATCACTCAATGGATAAAAGGTACTCCGGGGATAACAGGCTTATCTCCCCCAAGAGTTCATATCGACGGGGAGGTTTGGCACCTCGATGTCGGCTCATCACATCCTGGGGCTGGAGAAGGTCCCAAGGGTTGGGCTGTTCGCCCATTAAAGTGGTACGTGAGCTGGGTTTAGAACGTCGTGAGACAGTTCGGTCTCTATCCGCCGTGGGCGCAGGAGAATTGAAGGAATCTGCTTCTAGTACGAGAGGACCGAAGTGGACGAACCTCTGGTGCACCAGTTGTTTCATCAGAAGCATCGCTGGGTAGCTACGTTCGGAAAGGATAAGCGCTGAAAGCATATAAGTGCGAAACCTGTCCTAAGATTAGTTCTCCCTATCATATTGATAATAAGGCTCGTTGTAGACTACGACGTTGATAGGCCACAAGTGTAAGTGCAGCAATGCATTCAGCTGAGTGGTACTAATTAGCCGAATGGCTTTATCAATCTTTCTTGATCAATTGAAGATCCGCATCAATTCCCTGAAATTTCTCCGGTGATCATAGCGTAGGAGTCACACCCGATCTCATCTCGAACTCGGAAGTTAAGCCCTACAGCGCCGATGGTACTGCGCGGGTAACTAGCGTGGGAGAGTAGGTCATCGCCGGGAACTTTTAAAAGCCCCGTTTCTTTTGAAGCGGGGCTTTTTATTTTATAGTCTGGTAATTTAAATTGTGTTATAAAACACAGAGAATTCAAATTACCTTGAAGACTCTTCTTGTCCTTAGGTAAATTGCAGATTGAATACTTAATTAATATACGTAATGGTAATAAAATAATATATGTAATGGTAATAAAAATCTTTAAAGCACTTGTTATTTCTTTTGTTCTGGGTTGGTCATCTATATTTAGCCAGGCAAAACTTGACGGTCAGTTTTATGAATATGCTACATACTATATGAGCAATATTGATGTTCAAACTGGTCAATCTGATGTGCCGTTCTTTCGTTATCGGATCTATACAGATGACTATCCTATCTATGTAAAAGTTTGGTTTAGAGCAACTCTTCTGTCTCCATCCTTAGGGATAGATTCAAGAACAACACTAGTCGAATTAGAATCTAATGCCTTCCAGATTAAAGCTGATGTCCTATTAGACAATAGGAATTTTACCAGTGGTACTACCTCACTTTTAGACGAGGGGAGTCCTCCTAATATTGTGCCTATTAATATCCAAATGAAGGAATCATTAAATCCTTCCGAATTTGAATCATTAATTAGTGCTGTGATGACAACGGGTCAATTAGCTGATGGCGAATACCGTTTTGAGATACAATTATATTCAGGTTCATCAAAATTTGATTTGTTTCTTTCCGATCAGGACTCGAAAACAATATTGGTTGAGTCTCCATCTGGGGTAAACCTTGAATCTCCCGGCGGTGAATTGGCTGATACATTGTTCAATATGGTTTATTCAACTTATCCTCTATTCAATTGGAATAAGGGGTATTGTCAAAATTGTGAAACATATATCCGGGTAGCCGAATTCAAAGTAGGCTATCATTCTTCAACTGAAGAAGCTATGCGTGATGAACGTACCCTGCCTTTTAATCAGTCAGAGGATTGGTTGGCGTTGGCTGATGTTAGCACATTCCAATATCCACTTTCCGGGGCAAGACCATTAGAATATGGAAAAATTTATGTATGGCAGGTGAAAACAAGAATCCCTACGACAGGTGGTATGGAAGACCAAGTTTCATCTATCTACGTATTTAAAGTGGCAAATCCTTCCCAATCCGCCATTCCTATTTTAGAAAATTTAGTAACTAAGGAATTAAGGCAGGCGATAGGAGACGATAAATATAATGCCCTATTTGGTCCGGGGAGTCCACTTGAGGGATTTAAACCAACAAACAATGTTTCACTTAATAATTCTAACATTGATCAGAATACACTCCAACAAATATTAAAACAATTGGCGAGTAAAAAGATTTCACTTCAATCTGTTAAAGTGGATGAATAAAATGTTTAAATTTCGAAATATCATAATTAATTTATTATTTATTTCCATGATAATCGGGGGCGATCGAATTGCTATTGCCACAAAGGTGATTGGGTCGGTGAATTTTACAAGAGGAGATGGAAGTTCTAAAACGCTTAAAAAGGGACATGTTTTTGAAAGTGGGGACATCCTTACAACGGAAAAAGGTGGTTTCGCAGCGCTCGTATTCATTGACGATAAATCTGCCTTAAAAGTTAAAGAAAACAGCCAATTAACCATTGTCGGTAAACGGTCAGCTAGGGCTATTGCCAAAGAAATAAGAATGGAAAAGGGGACTATTCGTGCCCAAGTCAGTAAACAGAAAAAGGGTGAATTTATTATTCGGACATCTGTTTCGGTTGCGTCGGTAAAAGGAACAGACTTTTGGTTTATTTCGGACAAAAACAGTGGTGATTCGATTATCGGATTAGAAGGTGTTGTGGAGTTGTTGAATCAGTTTTCAGGTGAATCATTAGATATTACATCGGGCCTGTCTGGTTTGTCATCGGCGGATGGTTCGATTCAATCTTTTAAAACAGATCCCAAAACTATTCCTGAAGATCCAATCCGTTCGGCCGGAGATTCCAAAAAACTTGAAATTGAATTCAAGGATGCGTCCGGTAAAATAAAAATATTGATCATTAATTATAATTAGATAGCCGGTGAAAGTTCGAAGATCATTTAATCGTTTGGGGATTGGTATAGTCCCTTTTCTTTTTTTATGTCAAAATGGTTTTGGTCAAACTCGCTTGATGCATCACATGCCACCTTCTAACGGTATTATTGGTGAGGATCTTACGCTATCAGCTGCAACTCTAGAAGTCACGAATCCTATAGACGCCACATTGTATTACCGATTGCCGGACGGAGAATCGTACCTGGAAATTCCATTTCATAAAACAGGCTTCAACTGGGAAGTGACCATTCCCGGGTTTGGACTTACTGAAGCAGGCCTCGAGTATGTTATTGCTTTTAAGTTTTCCAGAGATAGAGTTGTTTCATTTCCTATGGATGATCCATTCAATCATCCTCATCATTTAACTATTATTCCGCCGGTCAGGCAAAAGAAGTTGGGTGTATTTGGTGAACTTCCTGCCGCTGATGTACTAATTTTATCGCCGGGAGAAAATGATATTGTAGATCAATACTCAATCTTGGTTGCCGCATCATTTTTTAATGCAAATAAAGTTGATGCAAGTTCTGTTCGTCTTCTTGTAGATGGGGTAGATGTATCATCAAAAATGATGTTTGAAGAAGGTCTCTTAAGTTATGATCCGGGACCATTAATGATTGGAGTTCATGTTGTTGAAATCAAAATGAACGATCTAAATCAACAGGAAATCGCACCAATAATATGGACGTTTACGGTTGGATCAGAGCGGAAAAAAATATCAGAATATTTCAAATATGATGGTCGAATTGGTAGTCGTCTATCTGTGGAGGAAATTGGTGGAGTTTCTCTGAATATTGCTGAAATTATGGGCGATTATTCAATAGATTTGCAGTGGGCGAAATTATCCACCGACTTGCGTTTAAGCACGAGGGAAACTCAATATCTCCAACCACATAATCGGTTTGGTACACAATTTTCATTCGGTAATTTTCTTAATGTGAATGTAGGCGACTTTTACCCAAGGTTTAGCCCCTTTACGGTAGATGGAAAACGGATCCGTGGACTGGGAATTGATGCCAATTTAAAATGGATTCGACTGCAGTTTGTAAATGGCGAACTGAATCGAAACGTTAATCAAAAAAACAGAATTAACGGTGGATACCGTATTTTAACAGATTTAACACAAAGCAATGAAGATGGTTCTAAAACTTATTTTCTCGATAGAACCGGTTTTGCATTCAAACGAAAAGTAACTGGATTGCGCGCCTCATTGGATCTATTCTCCAAATTTAAGATTGGAATACATTTCATGAAGATGCGGGATGATACCAGTTCCGTTACCGGGGTTTTGGAAAGTACCGAGTTCACTTCAGATTCATTGGTTCAGGGAATAACAGTGGGAACGTATAATATTGAATCATTCCGAACAGCCTTAACAACGGCAGGTAACTCCCTTAATGCACCTACATCTCATTGGGGTGGCGTAAAACCCATGGACAACATCGTTTTTGGATTTAATCTCGGAACAACTTTTGATGATAAAAAATTAACACTGGACTTCGATTGGAATATGAGCATGTTCAATCGAGATATTTGGGACGGGACCATGTCTAAGGCTGATTTGGATACGGCGCTTGACGATTCTTTAGACGGATTTATCGGCCTTCAATATGATAAGGATGGTAATGAGATATCAGGTTCCACAAAAATAAAAACGAGTGATTTGTTGGTTGATCCGATCAAGTTCAAGGACATATTTATAATAAATACGAATATGACCCCCCTCGTTCCATTTGATGTCAATACTATTAAAAAACATCCCATTTCTACAATTATAAATATGCCTTCATCTGCATTTAGTATTCGCCTTCGTGGTCATTATGCTCGGAATAGCCTTTTGATGGAGTATCGTCAAGTCGGTCCGGAATATGTTTCATTGGCCAATCCATTTCTAAGGAATAATGCCCGCCAATTTACGATTTCAGATAGAGTCTCATTAATGGATCATAAACTATTTCTTAATATAGGTTTCAAGCATTTGGATAATAAAATCCTGAGAACAACAGTGAACCCATTGAATACGAATACATTATTTATAAATTTCACATTTTTACCCGGACCAGGTATGCCATCTTTTATCGTGAATTACCAATCAATTGGGAAAAACAATGAAAAGACACAATTGGATTCAATTGGAAGCAGAACGATTGATCTCCGCGAAGATTCTAAGGCAGCCACCAATATGATGGCTATTACAATTCCATTTACCAGTGGAAATGTTAACCAGAATCTCACCCTTAATATTGGTAATGTAACAAACGTGGATCAGTTAATTAAAAAACGAAGTGGTAGTTATCTTTTCCCAAAAACAGATTCAAAAACCATTTCAATCAATCTTTCCTCCTCGTATCCGAGTCAATTAAAAACAATAGCCCAATTCAGCCAAACAAAGTTGGAAATCCCATCCATGGATGGGAGCACATTAATCAAAATACCATATACTTGGACAAATATTGCATTTTCAGCTAATTATAAAATGTTGGACGACAAGATGCTTGCAAGGGGATCCATCTCACTTTTGAATAGCCAAAGTCAGGTGAAATCTCAATTATTTGGATTAAAGGCCGGTGCAGATTACCGAATCCGCAACAACCTTTCTGCATCTATCGTTAGCCAAATTCGATTGAATTATGTACCTAGTTTTAAAAAGGATGAAGTCGATAATGATGGTGACGGAAAGGTCGATAATGCAGGTGAAGTATTAGATATAAATTCAATGGGTATTATACTGAATCTTCAATATAACTTTTGACTGTGAAGGTCACCTTACAAAACGTCCAAAAGTACATCCAGGACCAATGGGTTGGCTGGGTAATCACCCTTGGGGCGATTATTGTTGTTTCACTTTTTCACTGGATTGGTGTTTTTGACACGATTGAATTAAAGACTTATGATTATCGATTTAATTCTGTCCGTGGTCCATTAACAGGATGGACTATTTCTGACTCAACCTATATCGATCGCGGTACCGATGTGGTGTTGCTGGAAGTAGACGATGAAGCTTGGCGACTTATGCCGGAAGAATGGCCATATCCACGGGGAAGTGTGTGGGGGAGAGTTGTCCGAAATCTTTATAAGGCCGGAGCAAAGGTTATTGTTTTTGATATTCAGTTTGATGCGCCTGAAAATCGATCTGAAATTTACCAGGATTTGATTTCTTCAACTTCACCCGAATATATCATTGATCAAGTTCCCCATGTTCGGGATACGACACAGGCGAAATATATTTGGGAATCTCTTCCTTATTTGATTCCAAGGCATGGTGATAAAATTCTGGGAGAAGCAATCACCGAAGCACAATTGTTTGGTACTACAGTTGTCATGAATGTGAAAATGGTAACAGAACCATCGTTGGTACCTCCTCAATATATTGCTTATCCCGTGGAACCCGTAGTAAATGCCAATCCAGAAATGGGTTTAATCAATGATCAAATGGATATTGATGGATTTTCTCGACGCTATGCTATTTTTGGAGAAATGGCCCACGAACCGGATAAGTACTACCTCACCCTCGCGGTGAAAGCGCTTAAGGCATTTAAAGGTATTCCGGATACAGCAAAACCTTATTTTGATCGGGATAATTTGATTTGGACTTATGGCGACCACAAGATTAAAGCGTACGGTGCAGGAAATTCATTTCTTGTTAATTATTATGGTCCGCCTTCAGGGTATAAATATCGTGGTGAAAAGGACCTCCCCGCATGGGGAACTTTTCCAAAATATTCATTGGCTTATGTGATTGATACGGAAGATGTTACGTTGCGAGATCCAATCGAAGATCTAGATTGGATGAGCCAGTTCCTCCCAGGTGAAATCCCCGAATGGATTACTGCCATTGAAGATCCACAGGAACGGCAGGAAATGATGGAAGCCATGGGCATTGGTGATGAATATGATATTACCCAATCGCCGTTCTTTAACAAGATTGTTGTAATTGGCACTTCGGTTGAGGTGCATCACGATTATAAACAGACCCCATTCTATAATTTTTGGGGCATTCAGCAATTAACGCCGGGAATGGAAACCCATGGTAATGCAATCCAAACACTATTGGATAGCAATTATATCGAGGTTTTAGGCGGTCAATTAACAGAATTGATTTATGGATATTCCATTAGTCACTCATTATTAATCGCTCTTTTGAGTGTAATTGCATTCTTGATTTTATCTTATTTGAATCCGGTTGTGGCAGGAATCCTGATAATTTTAGAGGGAATCATCTATTTCGCCATAGCATGCGGACTGTTTGTTGATGATCTATTTTGGTATTTAAAAAGTACCTTAGGTTCTATCATGCCAAATTCTGTAGTAGCAAATAACCCCGAGTATTTTAATTCACCTCTGCCTGAAATTGGAGAATCTTTGGTCATTCCCATTGTAGCGCCAATTGTTAGTTTAGGTATCACTTATACTGCCAATGTGATTTATCAATTTATCATTGAGCAAAAAAATAAGAATTTTCTTAAAGATACTTTCGGAGCTTATATATCACCTGATTTGATTGACCAAATGTATACAGATAAACAGGAGCCAAAATTGGGTGGGGTCGCTGGATATCATACTGCTTTTTTTTCTGATATTCAAAGTTTCTCTTCCTTTTCAGAAGTATTGGAACCGACACGAATGGTTCGTCTCATGAATGAATATTTGACTGAAATGACGGACATATTATTGGAGCATAAGGGTACTTTAGATAAATATATCGGTGATGCGATTGTGGCCTTTTATGGTGCGCCTGTTCCCTTAGAAAATCATGAATACCATGCTTGTTTAACTGCGCTGGAAATGGAAAAGAAATTGGTCATCATGAGAAAAAAATGGGAAGACGAAGGAGACTGGCCAGATTTGGTTCATAATATTCGCCATCGAGTGGGATTGAATTCAGGTCAAATGGTGACGGGGAATATGGGGTCGGCCATGCGAATGAATTATACCATGATGGGAGATACTGTAAATTTAGCTGCGAGACTTGAACCGGCAGCGAAGCATTATGGTGTTTATATTTTTGTTGCAGAGAATACATATAAAGTTGTTAAAGATAAATTTGAATGGCGGTTCTTGGATAATCTTCGTGTAAAAGGAAAGAAAAAACCGGTTAAAGGTTATGAGCTATTGGCTCTAAAAAATGAGCTTTCAGAAGAAAAATCTCAATTAATTCAAGCCTTTAATAAAGGAATGAAACTTTACCTCAAACAAGACTGGATGAAAGCAAAAAAACAATTTAAAGTTTCCTTAGAGTTGGAAGAGAAATTCCTGGCTAGGCCCACTACACCATCGGCGGTTTATATAGATAGATGTGATTATTTTAAAAATGAATCACCGGGAAAAGACTGGAATGGTGTTTTTACCATGACGACAAAATAATATAGGACTGCCCACCTAATTAAAATCATTTCAGATGGTTTAGAGCTAAGTAAACACACCTTTTTTTTACAGCACTATTTCAACTTATTTTTTTATCTATCCCCTTTTTAAGATTCCGTAATTTCTAAGTCTATTTATTATGGAAAAATCCCGCGGTAAAATCCTTTGGGTCGACGATGAGATCGGCCACCTCAAACCTCACATTCTTTTTTTAGAAGAAAAAGGATATGAAATTTCTACGTGTTCAAATGGTCGCGATGGTATATCCCATACCAGAGATGAAGTTTTTGACCTCGTCCTTTTAGATCAATTCATGCCGGGCCTAGATGGTATGGAAACACTCAGGGAGATTAAAAATAACAATCCTACATTGCCAGTGATAATGATTACTAAAAGTGAAGAAGAGTGGCTTATGGATGAAGCAATCTCTGAAAAAATTGCCCATTATTTAATCAAACCTGTAAATCCTAACCAGATCTTCATAGCTTGTAAACAAGTACTGGAAGATGCAAAAATTCGTGGTGAAAAAACCACGAGTGGTTATTTGCAGGAATTCCAGAAAATTGAATTGAATATCGAAGATGCCGTTTCTTTTGATGATTGGTGGATGATTTATAATCGGTTGGTTAAATGGCAGTTGGATTTTGAAGAACAAAAGGAGGTGAGTCTCCACCAAATCTTAGATGAGCAAATTCAATCCTCGAATAGAAACTTCACTCATTTTATTGAAGATAATTATAAAAATTGGATGTCCGGGCTAAATAGCCCAACACTTTCTACCGATATTTTTCGAAATTCTGTTCAACCTCTATTAGAAGCTAATGAAAAGGTCTGCATGTTGGTTATGGATGCCATGCGGTTGGATCAGTTCATGGCGCTTTATCCACTATTGGCTGAAGATTTTTCCATTAAAATAAAACCATCAGTTTCTATTTTGCCATCGGCAACACCATTTAGCAGGAATGCTATTTTCTCAGGATTATTTCCCGATCAATTTTGTAAAAAATACCCTGAACAATTAGACAAAATGGTGTCGGATAAAGGAAGCTTAAACCATTTAGAAGATAGATTCCTCAAGGATCAATTAAAGGGTTCCGGATTGAGTGAAAAATCACTTCATTATCATAAAATTTGGATGGTGGATGAAGGGCAGAAATTCCAGTCAAATGTAAATCAATATCTAAATTTTGACTTATTGGCAATCGTTGTGAATTTTGTGGATCAATTGGCCCATCGCCGGTCAGAATCGGATGTCTTAAAAGAAATGGTTCCGGATGAATCGGGTTATCGGCAAGCTATAAAAATTTGGTATGAAAATTCCTGGATTCGAAATGTTTTATCAGAATTGGCTACCGCTGGTTTTAAGGTTGTAATGACAAGTGATCATGGTAGTATAATGGTAAAAAGAGATGCGATGGTAGCGGCTGATAAAGATTCATCGTCCGGGGTGAGATATAAACATGGACGGAATATAAATGCGAATGGAAAAAGCGCTATTGATGTTCGAGATCTTTCATCCTATCATTTACCCTCACTTGGGCATCAGAATAACTATTTGTTGGCTAAAGATGACTTTTACTTTTTATACCCCAACGAACAGCATAAATATAAAAATATGTTGAAGGGAAGTTTCCAGCATGGCGGCATTTCTATGGAAGAAATGATGGTACCTATTTTCATCATGGATCCTAAATGATGAATGTAACTTTTTACACTGTTGAAGAAACTCAAAATTTTGCGAAAAACTTAGCAGTAAAAATTCCAAGTGGTTCAGTGGTTGGGTTAATCGGGAATCTCGGAACTGGAAAAACAACTTTTACTCAAGGGTTTGCAAAAGGATTAAAGATTGAAGATCATGTTATTTCTCCCACATTTAAACTGGTGAGTGAATACAAAGGTATTCAACAGGCTCTTTATCATATTGATTGTTATCGTTTAGAAAAGCCGGTTGAATTTTTAAACATAGGCGGCGAACATTTTCTTAATCCTGAGGATGGTATCACCCTAATTGAATGGGCAGAACGCATTGAACCGTACTGGTCGGATGATTGGATTTTTATTCATTTTAATCGTATTTCAGGAGATCCAAACGCCAGATCAATCAAAATCTCAGGGATTGATCTATGAATATTTTAGCAATTGAAACATCTACTGATTGGTGTGGTATTGCTCTCATTCAGAATGGGAAATGTACTTATAAAATCGAAGAACAAATCCCACGTAAGCATGCAGAAAAATTGCCACTATTTTATGAGTCCCTTCGTGATAAATTAAATTTAAATGAGATTCAATTGGATGGGGTAGCCGTTTCGATTGGCCCCGGATCATTTACCGGTTTGCGGGTCGGATTAGGTTTTGCCAAAGGATTGGCCTTTGCCAAACAGTTGCCCATTATTCCAGTTCCAACTCTTAATATTCTAGCCGTCAATAGTGGCATCAACAATACGAAATATTCCGTATTGATGTATTCCCATAGGGATATTATTTATGTCCAACAATTTTCGGGTTCTAATCCAGCGAATAAAGAGGGAGTGGAGAGGTGGGGGACTATAGATCATTCCGGATTAATCATTCATTATGGATGTGAAAAACTTATGATTGATGAAAATTATTTATCAATCCGGCCCAGCGCTGAAACGACAGGATTATTAGCTGAAGACAATTTTAATAAATGGGTTAATGAAAATCCCTATGATTTAGTTCCGAATTACATTTCACCTTTTGAATTAGGAGCTAAAAAGTGAGAATCCGTAACGCATCATTAGCAGACCTTGGTATCATTTATGAAATGGAAAAACGAATATTCAACGATGCATGGTCTAAGGAAGCCATTCAACAAGAGTTGATTCGTAAAGAAAATTCTTTAAACTTAGTTTCTGAAGTTGATGGGGAATTTATAGGGTATTTTTTTGCCCATTTGGTAGAAGATGAAGCACATATTTTAAATATAGCGATAGATGTTCCTCATCAGCATAAGGGGTATGGGAATGAATTTCTCGAAAGAATATTGGATAAACACCTACAATATGCAGATGTGTTTTTAGAGGTAAAACGGACTAATTTCCCCGCTATAAATTTGTATCTTAATTTCGGTTTCGAAGAAATTGATATTCGTAAGGAATATTATTCCGATGGTGAAGATGCAGTCATAATGGTTAAAAGAGTAAAGACTCATGGCTTGGTTTCGTCGTAAAGAAAAAAATATATCAGATTTAGAAAAGAAAGATATCCCCAGTGGACTTTGGATAAAGTGTCCATCTTGTACTGAAATTCAGTATAAGCCGGAACTCGATAAAAACCATTCCGTATGTCGCCACTGCGGGCATCATTTTCGCGTACTGCCCACAGTTTATCGGGATATTTTGCTGGACCAGGAAAGTCGGGAAGAATTGTTCTCAAATGTAAAATCGGCTGATCCGCTCAATTTTAAAGCACAAAAAAAATATACGGACCAGTTAAAAGTAGCCATGTCCAAGACAAATCAAAATGATGCTATTAATTGTTATTCTGGGAGTATAAATGGAAAGGGTCTGATCCTCAGCGTTATGAATTTTGGATTCATTGGCGGTAGTATGGGGTCTGTGGTAGGTGAACTAATTTCTCGCTCGGCTGATCTTGCCCGTGAGAAAAAAATCCCCTTCGTTCTTGTTTGTGCTTCCGGTGGTGCACGGATGCAAGAATCTGCGTTGGCGCTGATGCAATTGGCAAAGACCAGTTCAAAACTCGCGCGCTTTCAGGAAGAGGGCGGATTGTATATTCCCATTTTAACAGATCCAACTACAGGTGGTGTAACAGCAAGTTTTGGTATGTTGGGGGATATCATTTTAGCGGAACCAGGGGCATTGATTGGTTTTGCCGGACCTAGGGTAATTAAACAAACGATTGGTGAAGATCTTCCTGAAGGATTCCAAAGAGCAGAATTTTTACAGGATAAAGGGTTTGTCGATCACATTGTTCCAAGGGAGAATATGAAAGAAATTTTATCAAAAATAATTGAATTATTATCAGCATGAGCCGGCCATCAATTTTAATCGCTAATGACGATGGCATTTTCGCTCCCGGGATTTATGCCCTTTGGGAAGCTATGTCAGAAATTGGTGAAACAACTGTCGTGGCACCCAATACAGAAAAAAGTGCTGTTGGCCATGCCATTACAATTTCTGATCCAATTCGTATCGAAAAGGTAAAACGGTCCGGTGGATTTAGAGGCTATGCTGTAAATGGTACACCTGCCGATTCAGTTAAGATTGCAGTTAAGGCCATCATGGATAAAAAACCGGATATCATTATTTCTGGTATCAACGCGGGGGCGAACGTGGGCCAAAGTTTATTGTATTCTGGAACGATTTCAGCCGCGACAGAAGGAACATTTTTAGGTATTCCATCCATTGCAATCAGTTTAGATGCGCTTCGTAATTGTGATTTCACCGGTTCAAAAGTTGTGGCTAAAAAAATCGTTAAGGCCGTCCTGGAAAATGGATTGCCCAAAGACACGCTTTTAAATATAAATGTCCCAAAAGATCCCGAATCTGGTTTTAAGGGCTATCAAGTGACCCATCAAGGGTCTATCTATTTCAAAGATCATTTTGAAAAACGAGAAGATCCCCGCGGTCGTATATACTATTGGATGACCGGTGATATTAAAGATCCGGACACAGATATTCAATCGGACGGGGTTGCTTTACGCGAAGGATTCGTGAGTATAACACCATTGCAACTCCAAATGACCAATATGCCATTTATGGATGAATTAAACGAATGGAATTTTAGTTGAACCAACTTCACGCCGGCGGCGTTGTTATCCTCGATTTTGGATCTCAGTACACCCAGTTAATCGCTAGAAGGGTGCGGGAGCAAAATGTGTATTCTGAAATTCTTCCGCCCGAAACACCCTTTGCTGAAATATTAGAAAGAAAGCCGGCTGCATTAATCTTATCAGGAGGACCTTCCAGTGTTTTTGGTGATGAAGCGCCTGAGTTTGATGAATCTATTCTAGATGCGGAAATTCCTATTCTAGGCATTTGTTACGGATTGCAATTATTGGCCCATCATAATGGAGGATCGGTAGAATCCACAGGGCAAGGTGAATATGGGTTTGCAGAAATTGAAGTTGATGATGGATCTGGATTATTTAAAAATGTATCCGGTTGTTCACAAGTTTGGATGAGCCATATGGATCGTGTTACTGAACTTCCTAATGGTTGGCACACACTGGCCCATTCATCCAATGGCGTTGTGGCGGCTATGGCCAATGAGGATCAAACTAGAGTGGCTACACAATTCCATCCTGAAGTAGCCCACACTGAAAAAGGTGAAACACTGCTTCAAAATTTCTTATTAGAAATTGCCAATTGTTCACCCACTTGGACTGCAGGAAATTTTATTAATGAACAAGTTGCTCTTATCCGAAAGCAGGTGGGTGATGGAAAAGTGCTATGTGGTGTGAGTGGTGGCGTGGATTCCACAGTTGTTGCTGCGTTATTACATAAAGCAATTGGTGAACAATCTACAGCTGTCTTAATTGATCATGGTCTCCTCCGAAAAAATGAAGCTCAGAATTGTGTAAATGCTCTCAAATCTGGTTTGGGTGTGAATATTCATTGTTATGATGAATCAGAAATTTTTCTGTCTCAACTCGCTGAAGTTAAAGATCCGGAGAAAAAGCGAAAAATTATTGGAAATCAGTTCATTTATTCTTTCGATCGAATTTCAGGCGAAATGGGGAAAATGGATTTCTTAGCACAAGGAACACTCTACCCAGATGTGATTGAAAGTGGTGTGAGTAAAGGGAAAACAGCTCATGTAATTAAAAGTCACCATAATGTGGGTGGGCTACCCGATGATATGAATTTTGAACTTGTGGAGCCATTGCGTGAATTATTTAAAGATGAAGTTAGAAATGTTGGAAGAGCATTAGGATTACCTGAATCATTAATTGAAAGACATCCGTTTCCTGGACCAGGTTTAGCCGTTCGAATTATGGGTGATATTACCCAAGAACGAATTGAAATTTTACAAGAAGCGGACCAAGTCTATATGGACATTCTCCATGAAGATGGATTATATCAAGAAATTTGGCAAGCATTCGCCGTGCTTATTCCTGTCAAAACGGTGGGCGTTATGGGTGATCAGCGGACTTACGAAAATTTGCTCGGAATCCGAGCTGTAACCAGTACAGATGGTATGACTGCCGATTGGTATAGAATGCCCTATGATACCTTGAGTAAAATCTCGAATCGGATTGTGAATTCTGTTCGAGGAATTAACAGAGTTGTTTATGATATTACATCCAAACCACCGGGAACAATTGAGTGGGAGTGAGATTAATTGTTAATTATTAATGGTTAATGGTGAAATATGAAGAAAAATATTATAAAAGATAAAAGTTTTGATTTTGCAATTAGAATTGTAAAGTTATACCAATATTTGACTACAGAAAAAAATGAGTATGTTCTTAGTAAGCAATTATTAAGGTCGGGAACTTCAGTTGGGGCAATGGTAAGAGAATCTGAGCATGCAGAAAGTAAAGCTGATTTTATTCATAAATTGGCCATTGCTCAGAAAGAATCAAATGAAACATTATATTGGCTTGAACTTCTGAATCGTACAGATTATTTAAAAGTATCAGAATTTGAAAGTATTAACAATGATGTAACTGAGATTATTAAGTTGTTAACTTCAATAATAATCACAACAAAAAAAGGATAGTTAATTAAAAATTAATAATTATTAATTAACAATTAAAATTATGTGTGGCATAGTAGGATACTACGGAGAGCAGAATGCCGTTCCAATTTTGATTAATGGTCTTAAACGCCTAGAGTATAGGGGCTACGATTCCGCTGGAATTGCGGTCATGAATGGCGATGGGATCCAAACAATCAAAAAAGCAGGAAAAGTTTCTGTATTAGATAAACAGATCGATGACTCTACTCTGAATGGTTCGATTGGAATGGGCCATACGCGCTGGGCAACTCACGGCGAACCCAATGATATAAATGCCCATCCCCATTGGGATCATACTGGGAAAATAGTTCTTATCCACAATGGCATTATTGAGAATTATTCTGCCATTAAGCAAGTGCTTATGGATAAAGGAATCGAATTTAAAAGTGACACAGATACGGAAGTATTGGTTCAATTAATTTCAGATATATATTACTCAAAAAGGATTTCTTTTGAACAGGCAGTTCAAGTTTCTTTGAATCAAGTCGTTGGTGCTTATGGCATCGTTACTTTTTGCAGCGATGAACCGGAGAAACTGGTTGCAGCGCGTTATGGCAGTCCACTTGTACTAGGCTTAGGCGAAAACGAATATTTTATTGCCAGTGATGCATCACCCATCGTGGATCATACCAGAAATGTTGTCTATTTGGATGAGGGTGAAATGGTCACTATTACAAAAGATGGCCATGAAATACGATCAATTGCCGATGATTCTATTATCAATAAAGAAGCCACCGAAATTGAATTTTCGATTGAAGAAATTGAAAAAGGTGAATATCCCCATCATATGCTCAAAGAGATTCATGAGCAGGTGAATACGATTACAGACACATTGAGGGGCAGACTTAACCTAAATGAAGGAACTGCCCATCTTGGCGGTATTAGTGACTATATAGATCGAATTGAGAAAGCTCACAGGATTTACATCACCGCTTGTGGAACCTCATGGCATGCTGGAATTATGGGAAAATATCTATTGGAAGAATATGCAGGCATTCCTGTTCATGTAGAATATGCTTCTGAATTTCGATATCGAAAACCAATCATCGATAGCCGAACGGTAATTATTGCTATTTCTCAATCGGGCGAAACGGCGGATACTCTGGCGGCGATCAAAAAAGCGAAAGAGTTTGGAGCCCTTACAGTAGGCATTTGTAACGTGGTAGGATCATCAATAGCACGTGAAACGGATTGCGGCATTTACACTCATGCGGGGCCAGAAATTGGTGTGGCTTCCACCAAAGCGTTTACCTCCCAAGTTACAGTATTGTTTTTATTATCCTTATGCTTTGGCAGACGAAATGGCCTTTCACAATCATCGGGGAAAGAACTATCCGCTGCATTGTTGGGTATCGGCGACCAAGTACAAAAAGTTTTGGATAATTCAGATGATATTTTAGAAGTAGCTAAATCAACAGTCGATGCTGATAATTTTCTTTATTTGGGTCGCGGAATGAATTTCCCCGTTGCTTTAGAAGGTGCATTAAAATTAAAAGAAATCTCATATATCCATGCGGAAGGGTATCCAGCGGCAGAAATGAAACATGGCCCTATTGCGTTGATTGATGAAAATATGCCCGTTGTATTTTTGGCGCCCCATGACCGCACTTATGAAAAAGTTTTATCCAATATCCAGGAAGTGAAAGCACGTAAAGGTGTCATTATAACAGTGACGAATAAACGGACAAAAGAATTGAAAGAAATTTCGGATTATATCATAGATGTGCCCGTAGCTCATCCGCGGATTTTCCCATTGTTGGGTTCAATTGCCCTTCAATTATTGGCTTATCATTTGGCTGTTTTAAGAGGATGTCATGTAGATCAACCAAGGAATTTGGCGAAAAGCGTCACGGTTGAATGAGTTTTATAGCAATTGGCAAAAAATTCAAACCCCACTTTCAATGGGGTTTTGTGTTTTATAGAGTAATTCGGGGTAAATTCTCTTATGGATTTATATAACCTAAAAAACAAAAAACTCAGTCGGATTGACCAAAAACCATTCAATCTTGAAAAAGATATTCAGAATATTGTAGAAAAGAATCTGAATCAATTATTTGGACTTGAATTTATCAGTTCTGAATTCACGATTAAGAAGTTTAGAATTGATACACTCTCATTTGATAAATCAAATAAATCGTTTGTTATTATAGAATATAAAAAGGGTAAAAGTTATTCTGTTATCGACCAAGGATATTCATATCTGTCAACGATGTTAAATCATAAATCAGATTTCATTTTAGAATATAACGAGAATACGAGTAGTAATCTGAAAAGAGGTGATGTTGATTGGACTCAATCAAAAGTTGTCTTTATATCACCTAATTTTTCTACATATCAAAAAGAAAGTATCAATTTCAGAGATTTACCGATTGAGTTACGCGAGATAAAGAGATTCTCAAATAATTCTATCATTGTCAATCAAATTAAAGGTGATAGTACTGAGAGTGTTACTACAGTATCAAAAGGTAAAGGTTTAATAGATAAAGTAAGTAAAGAAGTGAAAATATATTCTGAAGAAGATATAGTTTCATTTGGAGAGAAAGAAATTCAATCAGTTTATTATTCTCTTCGTTCATCAATTCTTGAATTACAAGATTTAGAAGTTCAACCGAGAAAGAAATATATTGGTTTCGTCACGAGTAGAAATATTTGTAGTGTGTTCGTTCAAAAAAAGAAAATTAAACTTTGGATTAGTTTGAAAATAGGTGAGTTAAACGATTACAATAACTTAATGAGGGATGTTAGTCATATTGGACATCACGGAATAGGTGATTATGAAGGATTTATAGATGAAAACACCGACATTGATTATGTAATGAGTTTGATTAAACAATCATACGATAAACAAGTTTAACCCTCTCTCAACTCAACCCTAAAATTTCCAATGGTGAGTTATGGTAGTAGTTAGGATTAATTTAGGAGATCAATGACAGTTAATTCTAATAAAATAACTCACATTTACTCCATTTACTATGTTGTGTTGTTAAATTTACATGATAGTTTTAAGATTCAGTTTTGACAAAATAAAGAAAGATAACCTTCAAAAAAAGAAAGGATTTATTAAATGAGAGAAGTAAGTAAACAAGGTAGTTGGGGAACAGGAAATACAATATTAGTGGGTACTAATATTATGTATATAAAATTAAGTGATGATAAAGTGGAAGAGGGTAAAATATTTGATTTTATAGATATGAAATGTGGACGAGGGTGGGAAATTAAAGGGTTTGATAATAGGGAAGTAATACTACAAACAAAAAAACTTAGTAAGTAAACATTTATCTCCAATCAATCTTGAAATTCTTGATATTCATAAAGTTAAATTCAGTAAGTATCATTTTACTATGATAGATAGTTACATAATCCAAATACATAAATGGTTTAAGTTTTTTACTTACTCCAAGAAAAACTCTACTATGGTAGAGTAGATTGGATGAAAATTGTAAAAAAAGTAAAAGGTGAATAATGATAAAAAAATATATTATAAAATATTCAATTGAATTTGTTGTAATTATACTTGGTATAACTGTTTCATTCTGGTTAAACGAATTATCCATTGATAATCAAAATGAGAAAGAAAGAATGAAGGTACTGTCCAGCCTTCAAATGGAAATCAATGAGATTAAATTTTTCTGTGAAGAAAAAAAGGTAACGTGGGGAAATGATATTCGTCTACTGAATGAATTTCTCAATCCAAAGAATGGGACTTTTCATGTTGACAATATTTTAAAAATCACAACAAGTAAAAATAGAATCGAAACATTCATGGTGCTATATCGGGTGTTTAATCCTCCTTTAAATCGATATCAATCCATCATTAATTCTGGGGATCTAAAATATGTGAAATCCGAAAAAGTTAAAGAAATATTAAGTCGCTTACACAATACATCCCTTTCTCATATTGAGACAGCTGTTGAGCACGAAAAACAATTAAAACAGAGTTTTCTCCCATTCCTTACAGAAAACCACCCCAATGTTGTTTTAGCCAGGGATAATAATCGAATATCGGTGAATCGTTATTCAGATATTCTTAACGAAGCCATTAATAGTGACAATCGGTTAAATGCAAAACTTGTTTTGCTTAAACGATATCTTGAGTATAAATCATCTATATTGCAAAAGTATATGATAAACCTTGATGATCTTGATCGGGAGATTAATCTTGTGTTAAGTAATTAATTTACTCCCGGTTTTGTTTCGTCAGCATTTACATCCCCAGCTGTTAGCTGATTGACCATCGACATCATATCAAAGAAATCTTGCTCTTTAGCGATTTTCCCATCTCTCATTGTGACCATTGTGGTTCCCGAAAGATTTAACTTATTTCCAGAAGCAGGTATACCAAAGAAATTGCCTGTATGCGTTCCCTTGAAATTCCAATGCTTTACAAGTCGATCGCCTTGTCCCACCACCTCAAGTACAGTGAATTCTCTATCTGAAAAACCCGTAATGTAATTCATATAATAATTTTTACATGCTTCTATTCCAACAAGATCGCCTTCATCTGTGACGATGACCACGTCCTTCTGAAATCTATCCTCATTTATCATTGAAGTATCCCCTTGTACAAATTTCGTCCAAGTTTCATCATACATGGCTATATTTCTTTCAAGATTTGCCTGTGCATCAACCAATGCCGCAACCTTTTTATCAGATGAAGGAGAACCGCAGTTTGTTGTTGTAGCTAAAAAAACGACACCAACTATTCCATACAACATGTTTTTAGTATTTTTCATAACTGTAAGCTTACGGGAATATTTTCAAATTAACAAAAAGTCCTTAGATGGTGGTCTATAGTGGAGTAGTGAATTAAATTCTTACGTGATATTAATCTAATTATAACAGTTAAGGATTTCTGGCGCCCAATAACCATGCTACCGCATTTGACAAAAAAATACAAGATTTTACCACTTTTACTGCTCTCATCACTTCTCGCTCAAGAACCTGAGCCCATTAAAGCAGGCGTTGCACCGCCAAGGGGAATCTATGCCCCGGGGGTTAATGTTCTTCATTATGATGTGGAAATCGGAATTGGGGAAAAGTCCGATTGGATTGAAGGATTGGTGAAAATCAAAGTCGCAGTTGAAGAAAACACCCCTGTTCTTTCATTAGATTTTACAGGATTGGAAATTAACGATATTTCAGTTGAAGGCAGGAAAATAGAATATACGTATGAAAAAGGGGTCATTCGAATCCGACTTAAAAATAATCAAAAAGGCGATACTGTTTTGGTTGAAATTTCTTACGAAGGACAACCGGATGATGGTTTAATCCTTGGAAAAAATGTTCATGGAAACCAAACTGCATTTGTAGATAATTGGCCGAATCGTACACGATTTTGGTTACCCTCTATTGACCATCCTTCTGACAAAGCGACGGTTAATTATACCATTCATGCCCCAAAGGAATGGAAAGTAATTTCCAATGGATATCAACCTTACTCACCAACAGAAACACCCGAAAATAGTATGGGCCCTAAAGAAGACCGCCTCACTTGGAAATGGGAGGTGACCGTACCAATTTCACCTTATAATATGGTTATAGGTGCTGCCGATATGGAAATAAGGACAGTCGGTTTGGCTGCTTGTGGAGAAGCACTCGCATCCCAAAGGAAAGATGGCTGTGTTGAAGTGACCACTTGGGTTTATCCTGAAGATGTGAAAAATGCTGAACCGTCATTTCGTCGCGCTGCAGAAATGGTGGATTATTTTACAAAAACAGTTGGTCCATTTCCATTCGAAAAATTAGCAAATGTTCAATCCTCCACACGCTATGGTGGTATGGAAAATGCATCAGCAATATTTTATTCAGAAAATGCTATTGCCAAGGGTCGAAATATTGAAGGGACTGTTTCCCATGAGATTGCCCATCAGTGGTTTGGTGATGCCGTTACGGAATCGAATTGGCATCATCTATGGTTGTCGGAGGGCTTTGCCACATATTTTGGCGCCTTATTTTTCGAACATGCTGATGGTGTTGATGATTTCAAAAAATTAATGGATGGAAGCCGAAAGCGTGTTATTAAATCCAAAGCAACAAATCGACCTATTATTGATCCAGATGAAAAGGATCTTTTTGCACTTCTGAATTCGAACAACTATCCAAAAGGTGGTTGGGTGTTGCACATGCTTCGGGGCATCCTTGGGGATGACCTGTTTTTTAAAGGAATTAAATTCTATTATAAGCGATTTACGCATCAAGCTGTATTGAGTGAAGATTTTCAAAAAGTGATGGAAGAAACTTCAGGACAAGATTTAAATTGGTTCTTTCAACAATGGATATATAAACCGGGTTATCCCATCTTATCATTGGAAGAAAATTGGGAATCAATTGATGGAACAAACGGCATTATGAAAATTAGAATTCTCCAAAGGCAAAAATCTGCTTGGCCGGTTTTTAAAATACCGACTGAAATTTGTTGGGATAATGATTGTAGATCTATCGAGATAAACCAAAAAATAAATGAATTTCAATTCAACTTTGATCACAAGCCAACACAACTAGGTGTCATTGACCCCGATGGTTGGGTCTTAAAAGACATCTCTTCAAAAAAATGATAATTGTTAGAAAAACACTTTTATTATTTTTCCTTAATCTTCTTGTTGGGCAAAATTGGTTCCAGATCCAAATTGTAGAACGCCAGTTTAACCAAGCAGTGGTGCATTATAATGATGGTAGGTATGCCACCAGTGAAACCATCCTGAAAAAAATATTAAATGAAGAATCCGGTGATTATGGTGAACCATCTTTATTGTTATTAATCAAATCCCAAATCGGATTAATCCGTATCCAATCTGCCAAAGAATCAACACGTCAATTCTTTGAAAAATATCCCGAAAGTCAATATCTTAAGAATGTTATGGAGAGTTTAGGCGATCTATATGTGAATGAAGGAACTTATTCCTCTGCATACCGGATGTACCACCGAGCCAAGAAGCTTTCTGTTGAAATTGATTTTAGTCGGAAAGTCGATTTAAAGATTCAGCGACTTATCCAATTTCGCTTGCCCGATTCACTTTTGGATGAACTCCTTACTACGGAGATTGCTCCTGAAGTGAGAAATGTTCACCTAATTGCAAAAGCCAATTCTCAAATCTTAAATGGTAATCCTGATGATGGTGCTTTGACCCTTAACCAAGTTGATTTAGGTCAACTTTCGGATACTTACTTTCCTTTTTACGAAAACCTGTTGCGGGCAACTTATCAGCCTCCTAGCCCTGTGATGATGGTGGGAATTGTTCTGCCTCTTTCCGGGAAAGAAGGAGAAGTAGGGAATGCATTTTTAACGGGATTTTATGATGGTGAAAAATCAAATACCCTTTCGAAACAGCGGTTATCAATCTTGGCCCAGGACAGTCGCAGTGATGACCTTGAGGCAATTAAAGTTGCCAAAAATTTAGCCAAACTTGGACAGGTAAATGCCCTCGTTTGTCCCCTTGATAACCAATCATCTATTGCCGTTACAAGTTCATTGGCGTCGAGTGACCTGCCAATTATTCTGACGAATCCTCAACAAAATGATTTAAGTGAAATTAATAATCTCACTTACCATATGAATTCCACTGTTTCCATGCAGGGGAGAGTTGCGGCCAATTACGCAATTAATGAATTGGGGCTGGACAGTTTGGCCGTTATAGCGCCGGCAGATAAATATGGTGAGGTGCAAACAGATGCTTTTATTGAAGAGGTCGATCGATTGGGTGGAACAATTGTAGCCACAGAATGGTATTCCGGTTCACCGAAAAATCTCCGTCGGCAATTCAGATTTTTAAGAAAAGTGGCCTTTAACCTACAGCCCAAAGAAAAATCTGTTGATGAGGCTCTGGGAATGGAGATTGATAGTCTTGACGCCTTATTTGATATTTCTGCCGATGATTTTTTCGACCTTCCGAAACCGAAAAAAAGTAAAATGTCTAGATCCGATTCTTCCAAGGTTATGTTGAGTACAATACAAGGGATTTACTTGCCCATCAATAAAAATGATCTTGAATTCTTAGGGCCTCAAATTCCCATGTATAATTTAAATACCAAAATAATTGGGAATGAGCACTGGCAGGATCAACACGTTTTTCAAAAAGACAATATTGGGCCCCATCTAAAAGGCATGTCTATAATTACTCATTTTTATCAGGCAAATGCTGATTCGACAAATTATGAAGGTGAATTAGCCAATGCTTATTACAGGGGATTTAATACGGCCCATTTATTGACACAGTTAAACTTGGCAACACAAACACGTCAATCTATTAGTCAATCTATACAGTCTATAGACTTTTATTCTGGGAATGGGTTTTACTATTCACCCGAGAAAGAAAATCCCCACGTGAATGCTGCTTTCCAAATCCTTAAGTTTGACGGAAAAGGTTTTATTCATCAAGGTGTATTTCATGGTGATTCACTCAAATTAGTATCCATACAAAATCCATAATTATGTATCATAAAGATTATTCTAATTGGTTTGGAACGAATGGATTTCATGCCATTTTTTCTTACAATGAAGAAGATTATGCTAATTTAGACAATCGAAAAAGTTTTGCTTCGTCTGTGAAATTTGATCAAAATGCCCTTGCCATTCCTAAACAAGTTCATTCTAATAATGTTTATAATGTGACGGCACCAGGTTATTTAGATGAAACGGATGGTGTAATCTCAAATCAAAAAGATATTGTTCTTACCATTCAAGTAGCAGATTGTATGCCCTTATTTTTACTCGATGTTAATAATGAGAATTGGGGCCTTATCCATTCCGGATGGCAGGGGACAGCAAAGAATATTGGGAATGAAGGCATTCGTCAATTCAAAGAATTAGGAAGTGACCCCAAAGATGTAAAGGCAATAATAGGTCCGTCCATCAACCAATGCTGTTTTGAAGTTGGGCCGGAAGTCAGCAAGCAGTTTGACCCGGACTTTTCAATCCCCGGGAAAGGTGATCGTAAAATGGTGGACTTAAAAAGTGTATTAAAACATCAATTGATTAATTCGGGTGTTCTTACTAAAAATATTATGATTGATGATGACTGCACATTCTGTCGTGATGATTTATATTTTTCCTATCGAAGGGATGGAGAAAAATCAGGACGAATGGTGGCAATTGCAGGTTGGCACTAGACTTCCTTTTTATTTTTTATTCAACCGTATAAATTCACACCTTACTTTTGGTACAAATGACACTTTTTGAAGCAATCATACTGGGAATAATTCAGGGGATAACTGAATTCCTCCCCATCAGCAGTTCTGGCCATCTCGTTCTTGGTCAGGAAATATTGGGTGTCAATATACCGGGTAATCTGTTTGAAATTGTGACACATATGGGAACATTGTTAAGTGTCATTATTGTTTTCTGGAATGAATTGGCTGGAATTCTTCAATCAATCCAAAAATTGGATACACAAAAATATATAGTTTATTTATTGATAGGCACACTCCCTGCAGTAGCTTTTGGGTTAGGTGGTAAAAATTTCATTTCAGGATTGTTTGATTCAATTCCAATGGTTGCGGGCGCATTAATATTTACGGGTGTTGTGTTGTTGGTGACTCAAAAATTGAACGAAAAACAGGAACAGTTGAATTGGAAAAAAGGGTTAATAATTGGTATTTCACAAGCCATTGCAATTATCCCGGGAATTTCCCGTTCGGGGATGACCATCAGCACAAGTATGGCCTTGGGGATATCAGGAAAAGATGCGGCTAAGTTTTCGTTTCTATTAGCTATTCCGGCCATTGCAGGAGCGGGACTTTTGACTGCTTTAGATATGCCATCTGGATCGAGTTTAATTCCCATTCCACAATTAATGGCCGCGTTTTTTAGTTCATTAGTGGTTGGATATATTTCTTTAAAATGGCTATTGGGATTATTGGAAAGCGGCAAATTTTATCGTTTTGGATATTATTGTATAACAATTGGATTAATCACCTTTTTCATAGTTTAATATGGCACGGATTAGAATAAATACAATTCCTATTAAAGATGCGATTCAGTCATTAGGACAGGGTCAAATCAACCCAGTTTATCATCTTATGGGAGAAGATCAATACCTCCAACAAATGTTTTCGGAAAAAGTGAGCAAACAATTATTTCAAGACGAACCTGTTAATAAGACAGTACTTATTCCAGATGAAATGAAATCTAAGGATATCATTGATTATTTGACTGCCGCAGATTTATTTAGTTCTAAAAAGCTTTTTTTACTCCGAAACCCAAATGGATTAAAAGGGAAAGCTAGAGATGAATTTATAGAATATTGCCAAAGGCCCATTGAGGGCCATATACTCATAATTATGAATGATGAATATGGTGCAAAAAATAAATTATTAGAATCGTTAGTGAAGTTGTTTGACCCGATTTCATGTTCAACACCATTTGAAAGTGGTATGGTCCAATGGGCTAAATTATTTTTCAAGGAAAATGGTATTAATCATGTTTCCCAAGGTATTATTAAATCTCTTGTAGAAATTGCAGGAGATTCACTCAATCATTTGAAAAATGAAATTGACAAAATAGCCATCTCCGCAGAGAATGATAGTGATATAAAACAGTCTGATATTGAGCAGTTTACGGGGTGGAAAAGAAAATTCCGTCAATATGAATTCTTTAACTTTCTCGGCCAGAAAAAGATGAAAGAAACAATGGAATTGGGTCGCGCATTAATATCTCAGGATACATCTATGATAAATTTATTGTATCCATTAACTGAATTTTTTCAAGAATTATTATTTATAAAAATTTCAAAGGGAACAATTGGGTATAAAAAAGGTTATAGTAGCTTATCACCCAGTGTGAATAAGCAATTACCCGGATATGCAAAACAATATACCAGTAAAGAAATCACCCTTGCGCTTAAACGTTTGGCGCATATTGACCAACAACTGAAAACATCGCGGATAAAAGATGAATCAGCAATTACAGAATTTGTCTATTCAACCCTTAGAAATGGATAATCAATTTCGCTATACAGATGAGGAATTGATCGCCCGATTTCAAGAGGGAGATGAACAGGCTTATGTAGAATTGGTCAATCGCTACCGAGATAAACTCATGTCATTCGTTTATCGCTTTGTCAATGATATGGAACAGGCCGAGGATATTGTTCAAGACGCCCTTTTAAAATTATTCACTCATAAACATTACTATAAGAACATTGCAAAATTTTCCACATGGATTTATACCATAGCAGGAAATTTGGCCAAAACGGAATTGCGAAAGAAAAAAACTCGCAAGGTAACAAATCTAAGCCAAATGGGGCCGGAAGACAGAGATTATGAATTACCTTCCGTTGCACCGGAGACTGATAATGTCATTCAAAATGAATACATTGAGAAAAAAATTCAGGCTGCAATTCAAAAATTGCCGATTCATTTTAGAACAGTAACCATCCTGAGAGATATTCAGGAACTTTCTTACGAAGAGATCAGTAAGATAGTCGATGTTCCATTGGGAACGGTAAAATCTCGCATAAACCGGGCAAGATTACAACTTCAAAAAGACTTAAAAGATTTGAAATAGGAGATAATAATTTGATGGATCGATACCAGTTTGAAGACGCCATTTCAGCATATTTAGAAAATGAATTGAACCTTTCAGAAAGGCAATCATTTGAGAAATATATGAATGCAAATCCTGACGCAAAGGATCTTGTTGAATCAATTAAATCAACAATGAGATCAGTTAAAAATTTGTCCAATGTTAAAGCGTCTGATAATTTTATGACGAATTTGTATCGCAAAATCGAATTCGAAAAGAATCGTCCTTCTAAAAAGATTGTTGAACGGCCATCAAAATCCTTATTTGGATTTACGCCTTTGTATGCCGGTGTAATGACTGTTCTTGTTGTTTCATTTATTACAGTTGGTTTTAATTTGTGGCCAACAGGTGGAGAATCGATTAGTTCAATGCCAGCCTTTACCGGTAATATTACTGAATCACCAGTGCCCGTTTCATCTCAGCCAAATGGGTCGATTAATAATAATGATGTATTAGCTGTGACTGAAGGTGATTCGGCTGATACAACCCTAAATAAAAAGAAAAAATTTAATTTGAATGATAAGGTTCAGTTTGTGAAAGACCAGCGTTAAAATTCGCCTAAAAATTAATTTTAAAATAATCCCTGTAGTTGATGTATTTCAGCTCAGGGATTTTTACTTTTAAGTATGATATTTTACCGACAAATGGCAGTCATTGTCCTCTTTTTCTTGATATTGACCTTATTTATTTACCCGAGTCAGGAAAGTATTCTCTTTCTGATACTCAAGGGCATAGCCACTGGGGGACTCGTAGTTGTCTTTATTTCATTCGCATTTCCCCAAGTTTTTAAGTTAAATGTCCTGCAACTTAATGAACCGGAAAATTCTGCTGATGAAAAGGATGCACCCTCTTTTTCAACAGCTGTAAAAAAGCATTATCAAAGATTAATCTTGCAAGTGATCCATTTAGTGAAAAGTGTCAATTCGGATTTTTCATCAGCAATTTATATGATTGATCCCGAAAATCGAGGATATACTTGCCAAGAAAAATCACTCCCGGATTTTTCTGATTTTATCGAGTCAGACAATGAAATTGTACATGCAATTATGGGCTCAAATGATACATCCATATTTAAGAAGAGTAATAAAAACAATGGTTGGGAAGATATTTTGGGTGAAAAGACTTGGCGCGGAAGTGAAACAATCATGGGCTTTCCCATTTCATATTCAGATGGGAATGTTGGTTGTCTGATCGTTTATGCGGACCATTTTTCATCAATCAATGAACGAGACCAAAATATTATCGATACACTCAGTCAATTCATCACTAATGGTATGGAAGACCTTGAGCAGATGGAATCACTTATGGTGGATAACTATTTCAATTCGCGTATTGCTAATTTATTTGATCGTTTAGAAGTTAAATCCGATGAATCTGAATTATTTGAATCTATCCGTGGATTGTGCCAAACCTTTTTTCAATATGATAAATTGACAATTGTATTCGCAAATAAAGAAAAAAACAAAGCAGTAATTAAATTGGTAGACGGCCTTCATGATGATGCGGATGAAGGTGAAGAATTTGAAATTATTAATAGTCTTCATGGATTGGCTATCCATGATAATAAAACTTTCTGCTCAAATTCATGGTTCGATAAATACCCAGAAATGAATAGATTTAATCCAGCTGAAAAAGATGAATTTAATTTTATGTCAGTCTTGAGTATTCCTTTAAAAACAAAAAAAGGCGTAGTTGGCGCAGTAACTTTAGAGCGATTGAAATCAAAATTATATTCTGAGACTGATGTGCGCTTAATGGAATTATTGTGTGGAACTGTAGGCTCAATCTTGGATTGGCAAAAAGAATATAAAAAAGTGCATCTCACTTCAATCCATGATGGACTAACCGGACTTCTTAACCACAAAGCATTTTTAGACCGATTCGATGAGGAAATCAGCCGGGCCGAGCGTTTTCAACAAATGCTGGGGTTGGTCGTTTTAGACTTGGATAAGTTTAAAAATGTCAATGATTCTTATGGCCACTTATATGGTGACTACGTACTCCAGGAAGTTTCGAGGATTATTTTACAGAATGTTCGTACCATTGATGTTGTAGGGCGATACGGCGGCGAAGAGTTTGCTGTTCTCCTCGTTAATACGGACATTAAACATTGTATTCCTCTGGCAGAGAGAATCGTTCAGTCCATTGCTGCAAAGACATTTTTGAGCGGTGGAATTGCTGTTAATATAACGATTAGCGCCGGCATGGCTGGTTTTCCTACCCATGCAGATCAAGTTAGAGATTTGATCTCCAAGGCAGATAAGGCTATGTACCAAACGAAATCTGATGGTGGTAATAGTGTTACCATTTCAGATTCTTAAAAATCCTTTCTGATTTACGGAACAACAGAGCACCTTAATGGTTTAGATTCTCGAGAAGAAATTTAAATGAAAACGACTAAAACAATTATATCTTTAACTTTTGCGCTTGTGTTTTACGGGTGTGGGACTGCTGGAACAAATTCTCCTAGCCCACTGGTGGATGGAAAATCAGAAGTTCAAAAGGAAAAATCCCCCAACCCAGAAGGATTGCGACATTTTATGGATGGGCAGATGATGCTTAATCAAGGTGACTTCGCCATGGCAATTTTAGAATTTCAACAAGCTGTTGAATTGGATCCGGACGTTGGTGCAATTCATACTTCAATTGCAGAATGTTATTGGAACTTGGGCAAACCTGAGATGGCTGAAAAGCACTTGGTTAAAGCACTAGAATTAGACGGTAATGATGAGCAGGCTCTTAAGATGTTGGCTGATCAATATATCCTGCAGAAGAGCTATGATAAGGCACAGGACTCATTTAAAAAATTGCATGAGTTGAACCCCGATAATGCGCAGTATCTTATTGCATTAGGTGAGCTTGAAAAAGTAAATCAAAACTTTTCTGAAGCATTGAAATTTTATCTTAAAGCCTTTGAATTAGAACCATCACGGTTAGAGTTATTGGAAACTTCTGGAAGGTTTGCTCTTCAATTAAAAGACTTTGAACAAGCGCAGTCTATTTTTAAACGATTGGTTATGCTTGCGCCTAACCAACCACAATATTTTAACATGTTCATGGACCTTGTAATGAATTCAAAAAATTATGAGGTTGGAATTGGTTTAATAGAATCTCTGAATAACGAATATGGTGAATCCACGGAAAGAATGGCTCAGCTGGGTTTGTTGCTTTATAGGACCGGTAAAAGTGAAGAAGCATTGAAACTTTTGGAATCTGCTGTTAATGATTCTCCTGAAAACCCAAATTATTATTTTTCACTATTTGATATATACTTGGACGCAAGGGAAAATGAAAAAGCGTCAGAAATTGCAGATCAGCTTATTGCGAATTTTCCTGAAGATTGGCGGGGATACTATAGCCGATCACTGGTATTTATGAATCAAAATAAACCACAAGCAGTTATTTCCTTGTTAGAACCGGTATCTGATTCTTTTGTGAAAATTTATTCAATCCAGTATTTATTGGGATTGAGTCATAACCAAATGAAACAATTCGATGAAGCGAGAAAATATTTATCTAATGCGTTAAAAATTCGACCGGATTCACCCAATGTACTACACACAATGGCGATCTTATATGATGAAATTGAAGATTGGGATAAATCTGATGAAATATATAAACGGCTTATCAAGGCTGATAGCACTGATGCACAGGCATTTAATAATTATGCTTATAGCCTAGTGGAGAGAAATGAACAGTTAAACAAAGCGCTGGAACTAGCTAAACAAGCAATTGATTTGGAACCGGAGAATCCGTCTTATTTAGACACCATTGGATGGATTTACTTTAAGTTAAACAATGTTAATAAAGCCCGGGAGTATATCGAAGCATCGATAAAAATTACAGGTGACAATGCAGTTGTCCTCGAGCATTTAGGTGATGTTTTTATGAAAAATAAAAATCCTGAAACAGCATTGGGGTTTTACAAAAGAGCCTTGAATCTTGACAAAAGTAATGAACGGTTAATTAAAAAGGCATCCACTGATTAAACGAATTTCAGTATTTGTGCTGTTCATTTTAATCTCAGGATGTACACAACCGCCTTCAATTAATTCTGAGACAGCTATAAATGAAGGTCTTCCATTCCCTGATTTGGCGGATAAAAAATTCTGCCGTGGGAAAGGATATATTCTTTCTGATGGTGAAATGAAAGGTCGTCTGAATTTCACATTTACGACTTCTCGGGATACAGCCTATATGCAATTCAAGGATTTGATAGGCAGAAAAACGTTATTTCTCATTTTAGAAAATAAATCGATTGAGGCGTGGGACATGCTTCACAACAGGCGATATAATCAAGCTTCAATTCTTATTTTATTACCCTTTTTTGAAATGATTCAGCCTAACGATTTGCGAACTTTTATGTGGGGTGAGATACCTAAGGTTTTTAGCGATCCTGAGAAAATAAAAAATCGATCTGAACAAATTTCAGGTGGGATTCAATTTCGTTCAAACCAAACAGAACATGGGCCACTGATTGAACAAGTAACTTTCAATATGAAAGATGAAAAACAAAAAATTGAGTTGGTGATGATTAATCGTGAATATGATTTGCAATACCCACATCTCATACGAAAAATCCCTGAATCCATTCCAACCGTAAAGGTGAATTCATGAAAATTTCAATAGTAATTCCTGTCTATAACGAAGTGGATTCTTTGCGAGAACTCCATTCTCAACTGAGCCAATCCTTGTCGGTATTTGATTCATATGAAATTCTTTTTATTGATGATGGTTCTACCGATGGGTCAGTAGACCATATTAAAGAATTGAGTACAACGGATGATCATGTCAACCTTATTGAATTTCACCGTAATTATGGAAAATCAGCTGCATTGGCAGAAGGGTTTAAATATGCAAAAGGTGATTACATTGTTACCATGGATGCAGATTTGCAGGATGATCCAGCCGAAATACCAAATTTAGTTGCAAAATTAGAAGAAGGATTTGACCTTGTTTCTGGATGGAAAAAAGACCGCCAGGATCCATTCTCCAAAACTGCGCCATCAAAATTGTTCAATTTTGTTACGCGATTATTTACCGGCGTTAAAATTCATGATTTCAACTGTGGATTAAAAATATATCGTAAGGCAGTCGTTAAAACGATTGACATATATGGCGGCAGGCACCGGTATATTCCCGCACTTGCAGGCCAGAAAAATTTTAAGGTAGCCGAAATTATAGTACATCATCGGCCGAGACTTCACGGCGTTACCAAATATGGTGGTGCCCGATTGTTCCATGGCATGTTTGATCTGATTTCAATTCTATTTCTTTCGAAGTACACCCAAAGTCCATTATACTTTTTTGGTCAAATTGGACTTTTTACCTTTTTGATAGGATTGGCAATAGACATTTACGTCCTTTATCTAAAATACTTTTTAGGTGAACCATTTGCAAAACATATGGCATTACTCATGTTGGGAGTGTTAATTATTGTTGTGGGGATTCAATTTTTTTCTATTGGATTAGTGGGTGAAATGATTGCCAATTCAAATCAGGATAAGGAATCTCGTGTAAAGGGATTCTTAAAATCTTAACCCTTTAATTCTTCATTTATGCGCATTGTTATTGTTGGGCCTTTTCCACCCTTACGGGGCGGAATATCCATGTTTAATCATTCTTTAGCAGAGGAATTATCCAAGGATCATAAAGTGCACCGCGTTTCATTCTCATTGCAATATCCAAAATTATTATTCCCTGGGAAATCACAGTATTTTGACTTTGATGGTGAAAAGGCGAAAGCGATGATCAGTTCAATTAATCCATTCTCATGGAAAAAAACGGCAGGTTTTATCAATAGGATTAATCCTGATTTAGTTATTATTCAATACTGGATGCCATTTTTTGCCCCAGCATTTTCATCTATTGCAAAAGGAGTTAAAAAAGGATGCGGAGCACAGATCATCGTGAATTGCAACAATATTACTCCCCATGAACCAAGGGCTATGGATGCGCTTATGACCGCCAGGTTTTTCGACAATTGTGATGGTTTTATCGTCATGTCTGAAACTGTAGAGAATGATTTATTAAAAAACATACCCAATCCAAAATACCAAAAAACGCCCCATCCGATTTACGATGTTTTCGGTAAATCCGTTGACAAAGACAAAGCAAAAGAAATGATTGGTGTAACAGAAGATAAGACCATTCTCAATTTCGGACTAATAAGAGATTATAAGGGATTGGATATTTTAATTGAGTCGGCCAAATTATTGAAAGAAAAACTAGATAATTTTAAAATAATGGTAGTGGGTGAATGCTACGGAAATCAAAATGACTATATTCAATTGGCTGAAGAAAATGGTGTTTCAGATATAATCGATTTTCGGTTTGAATTTGTACCCAACGAAAAAGTAAACCAATATTTTTGTGCGGCTGATCTGGTTGTACTTCCTTATAAATCAGCAACACAAAGCGGCGTAGTGCCCATCGCCTACCATTTTGATAAACCTGTGGTCGTATCCAATGTGGGTGGACTACCTGAAATAGTAGTAGAAGGCAAAACAGGTTTTATTTGTGAACCAAATTCGACTAGTATGGTAGAAGGAATATTAAAATATTATGAATCTGATTTGGAACAATATTCACCATTTATTGCTGAATATAAGAAAAAGTTATCTTGGGAAAACTTTGCAAGAGTAGTATTAGAATTAGCCCAATCATAATGGTCAAATCCGTTAATATATTCGTATTAAATTGGAAGGGGAGAGACTTGACATTGGATTGTCTGGAATCACTCAAAAAGATCTCTTACCAAAATGCCAATGTGGTCGTAATTGATAATGGCTCCAACGATGACTCTGTTTCCTCTATCAAAAATAAATATCCTGAAATTGATTTGATAGAACTGCCAGAAAACCTAGGTTTTGCCGGCGGGAATAATACTGGATTTAAGTCCGTAACTTCCAAAACGGATTACTCAATATTTCTGAATAACGACACACTTGTTGATCCTCATTTTGTGGAGCCATTAATCGCTGAATTAGAACAAAATCCGAGTGTGAAACAATCGGCACCAAAAATATTTTATGCAGATAATCCTGATACTATTTGGTTCGCCGGCGGAATTGTTAGTCTATGGACAGGGTTAATCCGGCATATTGGAATTAGGCGAAAGGATTCAATGGCGTATTCAAAAACTCGTAAAATCGATTATGCCACGGGATGCTGTGTGGCCATGCGCACAAATGATTTTGAATCTATCGGTATGTTTGATGAATCATTCCCCATGTATGCCGAGGATGTGGATTTGTCATTGCGTTTCAGAGAGTTAGGAGGTGGAATTGCTTTTACCCCAAAGTCCAAAGTGTGGCATAAGGTATCGGCTTCTGTAGGTGGGCAATATTCATTCGAAAAATGGAAAAGGAAAATTGAGGGAAAAATTAAATTGGTGGCGAAACATTGCAAACTTTACCAAATTCCATTTTCAGTTCTGTTAGTTCTGTTTATGAGCATTTTTGAATTAACTATTTCTTTGTTTTTTATAATCGTTAAAAAAGATTGATTTTCTTATGTGCGGAATTTTATTTACAAACGACCCGGGAATTGAACGAGATTCCTTTTTAAAGGCGCTAGATGAAATAAAACATCGTGGCCCTGATGCGCCCGGAGGATATGGTTCTTCTGGCAATAACCAACTGGGCCATAATAGATTAAAGATCATCGATATTGATGATAGGAGCAACCAGCCTTTCACCTCATCTAACGGGCATTATGATATTATATTTAATGGTGAGATATATAATTATAAGGAATTGGCTAAAGAATATAATTTGAAATTAAGGACAAAGAGCGACACAGAAATATTACTCGAATTATATATTCAATTTGGCCCATCAATTTTAAACAAACTGAATGGGATGTTTACTCTCGTCATTTTAAATAAGGAAACATCTGAACTATTCATTGCTCGGGACAGGTTGGGTATTAAACCGCTCTATTACACTAATCATAAAGGATTTATCACATTTTCATCAGAGATTGCGCCTTTAATATCATTATATGGATTTTCTGAAATTGATGACATTGGATTAAGACAATATATAAAACTGAGAACTTTTTTTAATGGCAGGACATATTTAAAGAATATTCAAATGTTTCCTGCCGGTCATTATATGCAGGATGGAAAGATTACAAAATATTGGGAATTTCCAAAAGGAGAACAGGGTGATCCCAACGATGAGGAGATTGCAGAATTATTGAAATCATCGGTGAAATATAGATGTATATCAGATGTAGAAGTTGGTAGTTATCTTAGTGGTGGTGTAGATAGTACACTTATCGCAGCGTTGGCAGAAAAAGTGCATTCATGGACTGTTGGTTACCCATCATTAAATGAATTTGAATGGGGCAGGATGGGCGCTGAATTCATTGGAACTACTCATCGGGAAGTCCTCTTGAAAGAAGAAGAATTCCTTTCGATCGCTACTTCAATGGTCAAAAAAAGAAGAGAGCCTCTTTCTGTGCCTAATGAAGTTTTATTGTATGAGATGACAAAGGAAGTGAAAAAAATGAATACAGTGATTCTTTCAGGTGAGGGTGCTGATGAACTTTTTTTTGGATATGATAGAATATTTAATTGGGCAGGAAATAATATTTGGGATTTAAATTCATTTGATGAGTTATATTCATATGGTTCACACAAGGATAATGAAATCCTGGAGGATGTATTGGCACCATTTATGGATTACGGGAGTTGTATCGAGATTGTGGCTGCCTTTTTCCAAGTAGCCCATTTGCATGGTTTATTACGTCGATTGGATAATGCAACCATGTTATGTTCTGTCGAAGCAAGGGTTCCTTTTGTTGACCACCGATTGGTTGAGCGAATGGCGGGTGTTTCCTTTAATTACCGTATTCATAATAATATTTCGAAATTTCCTTTAAAATCAATATTCAGTGAATATTTACCAAAGGAAATAATTGATCGTAAAAAAGTGGGATTCCCAGTGCCGTTAACAAATATATTCCCCGATAAAAATGACCCCATGGATCAATGGTTGCAGTTTAACCTTGATACATTAAATATTTCTAAAAAAAGATTAAGGTAATAAAATGAGAGTTATCATACTTGCTGCCGGTAAGGGAGAAAGGTTAATGCCCCTCACAAATAATACGCCGAAAAGTTTGTTGGAATTAGCTAATGGCACATCAGTTCTGGAATCTCAATTACTGAGTATTCATGAGGCCGGTATTAGAGAAGTGGCAATTGTTACGGGATATCTGACTGAACAAATTGAAGCAAAAATAAATAAATATTCAGGGGAATATGGAATTGAGTTCCAAATAATTTTTAATCCATTTTATGATGTTTCCAATAATCTAATTTCATTATGGCAGGCAAAGCATTATATGAATGAAGATTTTATCATTATTAACGGTGATGATATATTTAAAGATTCTGTAATTAAGGGATTAGTAAATCAAGACACAAGTCAACAGTTGTGTATGGTTATTGATAGAAAAAACAGTTACGATCAAGATGACATGAAATTAATTATTGAAAAGGATAATATACTAAAAATTGGAAAAGAATTGCCTGAAAAAGAAGCCAATGGAGAATCAATCGGTATGATTCGCGTGTTAGGCGATGGCAAGAGGTGGGTTGTAAATACAATGGAAAAGATGGTCAGAGAAAAGGAAAATCTCCATGTATTTTATTTGAAAATGTTCCAGGAACTCATAAATCAAGGGACAAGTATTGGTTATTATGAAGTTGAGGCTGAAGCTTGGGCAGAAATTGATTTTCATCCGGATCTGGAGGATATTCGAAAAAAGATATTTACGTTTGATAAAGATTGGCTTTCTTAACCTAAAAGATTGGTATCTAATCTCTTTGATATGATTACACTTTTTAATCAAAACCGAATCAGGAAATATTATTATTTATTTTTTCTGCCTTTTTACCTCATATTTGGTTTATTAAGAGTCTGTAAAATATTGCCAAAAAAATATATTCTATTTGGTGCGGGCGGAGGTAGTCAATTCATTGATAATTCAAAATATGCCTATTTAATGAATAAAGACCGAAATAATTGCATTTGGATCACCCATTCATACCGCCTTTCTAAAGAATTGAAAAATAATGGATTTAGATCCTATCTAAGTTTTGGTATTCCTGGAATATATTTTCAATTGTTCTCACAATTAGCTGTGGTGTCTCACGGGACATTTGACCTTATTCCAATTTTTTTACTTAAGGTTCCGGTTCTTCAATATTGGCATGGTTGCCCCATAAAAAAAATAGGTTTGGATATTGAAGATAAAAAGAATAAAAAGTCTCTGGGTGATATAATTTGGATTGGGATATATAAAATATGTCCACACCTAAATAATTATTATTCTGATTATCTTGTGGATCATTCTAAAAGTATGAACTATCAAGCAAGTTTTAAATTTTCAAATCCAAGTTATATAAAGATTCCCTATCCTCGGCTAATACCTTTATACCATGAGCAACTTCAGTTTGAAGAGCCAAACGAGCAACTCACTGAATTAAACCGCCAAAAATCAAATGGGAAAAAAATTATTGTTTACATGCCAACTTACCGGGATGGATTGGATGGCCAACTGAAACTTGAAGAACAGTTAATAAATCTATCAAATATTTTTGCCAAAGATGACCGTTTCATATTTGTTTATAAATCTCATTTTGTCATAAATAAAGGAATTGCCGATAATAATATTGTCATTTATTCAAACAGAGATCCATACCCTTTGTTAAAATTATCCTGCGGACTCATTACTGATTATTCAAGCATTGTATTTGATTACCTGCCGTCAAAAAAACCAATAACGATGTTTGTTTATGATAAGGACATTTATAAAAGAATGCCCGGATATTATTATGATATTGAAAATAATTTTTCATCTATTATTTCCTATGATTATATGGAAACTTTTGAAAAAATCAAAAATGAAGTTTTTAGTGATAAAAACTACGATACTGAAAAAGGTATGATATTTAACAATTTGTTCTCTAATACTTTTTATAAAGGCGGAACTTTTAATATATCAATAATAAAACAAAAATTTATAGATGGCCATGCCTAATAACCACCTGACAATGGAATCCCAAGAGAAATTGAATGACATTATGTGCTGTCCAGAATGTTACAATAGGTTAGTCAAGGATGATATTTTGACCTGTCAATTTTGCAGGAAAGATTATCCAATCTATAATGGAATTCCTGTCCCAATATCAGATACAGAACTTCAAAACAAAATAGCAGATGGTCTTAAAGGTCAAATGCACTTAAAAGAGATAATTAAATCCAAAATCCCCATGCCAGATGAACGGTTGTGGATGCCAAGGGCTAAAAATATTATAAAGAAAATTTTGAACGAAAATAATCCTGATGGCGAAAATAACTATGTGGTCAATTTGGGGAGCGGTGTGGAATCATTCTTTAAAAGAGTATTTAAGCCATTAAAAAGTTTGATAAGAATAGGAATTCCTCATGATGGAAAAGTCAATGCCTATGGCGATGCCATGGCCCTTCCATTGAAAAATGACTCAGTTGATTTATTTTTTTCAAGTTCGGTGATTGAACATTTACCTGACCCTGAAAAAGCAGTATCCGAATTGTTTAGGACTATCAAACCCGGTGGTTTGGTTTATGCAGAAATTCCATTTATCGGTGCATATCATATGGCGCCTTA